>Ga0190265_10000895_pt1 | contig 19644 bp, 18 predicted proteins | sample Popmic124T_FD_133135 | JGI IMG/M metagenome (GOLD analysis project Ga0190265, IMG submission 133135) | Populus adjacent soil microbial communities from riparian zone of Indian Creek, Utah, USA - 124 T | ecosystem: Environmental > Terrestrial > Soil > Riparian zone | place: USA: Utah | collected...
GCCTTCGTTGAGCAGCATGTCGGTATGGCCGAGTACCTCGCTGAGGGTGAGGTAGGCCTGTGTGACGGCGATGTTGCCCCACAGTGCCTGAGCGAGCTCGTAAGCGGTACGCGGCCGCTCGGCGATCAGACGGTGCAGCTTGTCAGCACGCCGACGGTGGAGCGCGAAACGGTCATCGATCAGCTTGCGATGGTCGGTCACCGGATCGCCATGTCCGGGAAGGACGAGCTCCACGTCCATCGTGCGTGTGCGCGCGAGTGAATCGAGGTATGTCACCAGCGCCTGCGGGCGCTTCGACGAGCCGTCGCGGGGACGGGTGATCAGCGGGTTGGAGGAGATGTGGCCGAGCAGGTGGTCGGCCGCGATCAAAATCCGCCGCTGCGTGTCCTCAAAGAGCGTGTCGGTCGGCGAGTGGCCGGGCCGCCAGTGGACGCATAACTCCCGGTCGCGGAACGCCATCACGTCGGCGTCGTTGAGGACGCGCGTGACCTTGGCTGGCGCACCCCACGCTCGGAAGGCGCGCGACACCGACTGCAATGCGCTGACGACGTCCTCGGGGATCCCGTGGCGGAGCATCGTCTCGGTTGCAAAATCGTCGTCTGCCTGCATCTCCTCGGAGAAGCTCTCGACGATCGGAACCGCGTGGTTGATGACGGCCACATCGGCTCCCGACCGCGAGGCGACGAGTCCGACCAGGCCGAGGTGGTCGATGTGCTGGTGGGTGATGATCACCAGCTCGATCTCCTCCAGCGAGCGACCCAGCGTCGCCAGTCCACGCGTCAGCTCGTCGAAGGAGGTGCCGGAGTTCGGCCCGGCGTCGACCAGGGTCAGCGGCTCGTCCTCGATCAGGTAGACGTTGACCCGACCGACCGCGAACGGAGTCGGAATCGACAGCCGGTGGATCCCGGCATCCGTGGCGCCGGCGAACGGGTCGGCGGAGGCGCTCACGCGCGGATCAGCGCAAGCGCCTCGTCGCGCTTCTCCGCCATGTGCTCCGGCGAGACGAGCGACTCGAGGTTGAGGCGCAGCAGCGGCTCGGTGTTCGACGGGCGAACGTTGAAATGCCAGTCGTCGTAGTCGACGGAGACGCCGTCGAGCCAGGAGACATCACCGTCGCTGTAGCGGTCGGCGATCTCCCGCATCTTGCCTTCCTGATCGTTGACCTCTGAGTTGATCTCGCCGGAGATGAAGTACCGCTCACGCAGCGGGGCGAGCAGGTCGGCGAGCGAGCGGCCCTCTTTCGACAGCAGCTCGAGGATCAGCAGCGCGGGCAGCGTGCCCGAGTCGGCGCAGTAGAAGTCGCGGAAGTAGTAGTGGCCCGAGACCTCGCCGCCGAACGCCGCGCCCTCGTCGCGCATACGGGTCTTGAAGAAGGCGTGCCCGACGCGGTTGACGCGCGCGGAGCCGCCAGCCTGCTCGACCACGTCCCTCACCGCGCGGCTGGCGCGCACGTCGTAGAGGATCGTCGCGCCAGGTTCGCGCTCGAGGATCGACTTGGCCAGCAGCGCGGTCAGGAAGTCACCGTCGACGAACTGACCGGTGCCGTCGATGAAGAAGCAGCGGTCCGCGTCGCCGTCCCAGGCGATGCCGAGGTCGGCTCCCTCGGAGCGGACCTTGTCGACGATGAAGCGTCGGTTCTCCTCGAGCAGCGGATTGGGCTCGTGGTCCGGGAACTCGCCATCGGGCTTCCAGTAGGTCTGGACCTGCTCGACGGGCAGCTGGTCGAGGAGCGGTCCAGCCATCGGCCCCGCCATGCCGTTGCCGCCGTCGAGCACGACCTTCCAGGGCTTCACGGCGCCTGTGTCTATCCAGGCGATTGCGTCGCGCTGGAACGGCTCGTACACGTCCTCCCGCTCGATCGCGCCGGACGGGCCCTCTGGCTCGCCAAGCTCGCCGCCCGTCAGCAGATCGCGCAGCTCGCCGATGCCCGAGTCGCCGGACAGCGCCAACGCGCCGCGGCCGACCAGCTTCGCGCCGGTGTAGGCCTTCGGGTTGTGCGAGGCGGTGCACATCAACCCGCCGTCCAGGCCGCGCGAGCCGACGGTCCAGTAGAGCATCTCGGTCCCGACCGTCCCGACGTCCAGCACCGAGGCGCCCTCGTCGCTCATCCCACGTGCGTAGCGCTCCGAGAGCGCCGGTGCCGTCAGTCGCATGTCGCGCCCGAGCGCGAGCCGCAGCTCGGCCGGGGTCGTGCCCTGCATCTCGGCCAGCACGCGGGCAAAGCCGCGTCCGACGGCGTAGGCGACGTCCTCGTCGATCTGCTCGCCGTAGAGGCCGCGCACGTCGTAGGCCTTGAAGATGCCCGGGTCGATCATGGCGTGAGAGGGTATGGGACCCGCCCGCGGCGATGCGAGGCGCTCGGTTCCTACTTCCAGTGGACGTCGACACACGAGACAGCCCTTCGTGGGCCGCGAGTCACTTCGCCCTGATCCTCTGGGGCATGGCGGCGATCGGCGTCGTCGTGCGACTCGCGCTCGCGTTTGCCTTCCACGGCGACGCCTACGACCAGGAGTCGTTCCAGCTCGCGCGCGAGGGGCTCTCGATCGCACCGCTGGAGGTCTACGAGTACGTCGGCGACGGCCACTGGAACTACCCGCCGGGCTACTTCGCCTGGCTCTGGCCGGCCGGCGAGATCACCGATGTGACGGGGATCGCCTTCGACGGCCTGGTCCACGTGCCGGCTATCGCCGCCGACGTCGCGATCGCCTGGATCGTGCAGTGGTACCTCGGCGGCCGGGGGGTAGGAGTGGATCGCAGGCTGCTCGCCACCGGGCTGGTTCTGCTCGGGCCGCTCTTCATCGCGATCTCCGGCTACCACGGCCAAATCGACTCGGTCGCGATCCTGCCCGCGGTGCTTGCGGTCGCGCTGTGGGACCGCGGGGCGGAGGGTCGCGCGTGGAAGGCGGGCCTGCTGCTCGGCGCGGCGATCGCCGTGAAGACCGCGCCTGGTCTGCTCCTGCTGGCGCTGCTGCCCAGCGTGCGCTCACCGAGGGAGGCGGTTCAGCTGATCGGCACCGCGGCGCTGGTACCGCTCGTCCTGCTCGCACCGTGGCTGATCGCGGACGGCGAGCGGGTGATCGGCGCGCTCGACTACCCCTCGGCCGGCAACGCGGGCGGAATCGGCCTGATTTCGACGACAGCGCCGAACGGCATCGCCGACGGCATCCGTGATCTCGGCAGCATCTGGAACCTGCTCTGGATCGGCGCGGTCGCGGGCCTGCTGTGGCGCTATCGCCCCTCGCCGACGCGCGCAGCCGTGATCGTCTGGCTGGCGCTGTTCGTCTTCGGCACCGGTTTCTATCTCCACTACCTCGTCTGGGGGCTGCCGTTTTTGCTGTTGGACGGGGCACTGCTCGCCGCCGCTGCGATGCAAGCGATCGTCCTCGTGCCGCTGATCGTCAACTACGGCGGTCTCTTCGGCAGCTTTGTTGCCAACCGCGCCTTCGACGTGCCGATGCTCGCGCTCTGGCTCTATTCGATCTACCTGCTCGCCGACCGTGTGCTCGCGGCGATCCGTGGCCGAGATCGGTCGGAGATCCCTACAGCCAGCCGCGCCGTCGGAAGTACGTGAGCATCCCAACGAGCAGCGCCGTCATGGCGCCGACGACGATCCAGAACGCCTCCGTCGAGCCCTCGCCGGGCACGCCGACGTTCATGCCCCAGATGCTCGCGATCAACGTCAGCGGCAGCACGACGACGCTGATCGCGGTCAGCACCCGCAGGATGTCGTTGACGCGGTGGGAGATCAGCGACTCGTTGGTCTCCTCGAGCGCCTCGCCGACCTCCTTGTAGTTCTCGAGCATGTCCCAGACGCGCTCGGAGGCGTCGACGATGTCGTCGAAGTACACGTCGAGGCTCTCCGCCATGTAGCGCTGCTTGGTGCGCTCGAAGTCACGCAGCGTCGAGCGCTGCGGGCGGATGATCTTGCGGAAGTTGATGATCTCCTGCTTGACGTTCGAGATGTCGCGCACCAGCTCCTGCGACCGGCCCTGGAAGATGTCCTCCTCGATCTGCTCGAGCTTGTTGCCGATCTTGCGCAGCATCGGGAAGCAGTAGTCGACCGAGTCGTCGACGATCTTGTAGAGCAAGTAGCCAGGACCCTTGGAGAGCAGCTGCTCGCGCATCTCCTCCGAGGTGCGGCAGCGCTCGAAGAGGTAGCTGACCGGCGGGATCGGCCGATTCGGCAGCGTGATCAGGAAGTCAGGCCCAACGAACATGTCGAGCTCGGCGGTGTTGAGACGCCCGACCGTCTTGTCGTAGACGGGGAAGTGCAGGACGATGAAGAGGTAGTCGTCGTACTCGTCGATCTTCGGCCGCTGGTTGCGCGAGGCTACGTCCTCGTAGTCGAGCGGGTGGAAGGCGAAGTGCTCCTGGAGCCAGGCGCGGTCGGTCGGGCCCGGCTCCTCGATGTGGATCCAGCGCAGCGGCGCGTGGCCGGTCGGCTCGGTTGCTGCCGCCCCGTCGAGGGCGACGATCTCTACCTTGGGCTCAGGAGCAGCGGTCGATAGCCCGGAATCGGGTCCTAAGCGCTGAGCGCGGCGCAGGCGTGGCCTCGGGATGCTCGGCATGGCTCGGACTGAGCGGGTCTTCGACGGGAACGGTCACAGAAGTGATTCTACCCCCGCGCTTGCATCCATCCTCGCGAGCGCTATTCTTCTTGCCTACATAGCCGTACGCATCCAGAGGGGTGGAGGGAAATGGCCCTACGAAGCCCCGGCAACCATCCGAACGACCTAGGTCGCGAGGAAAGGTGCCAAGTCCATCAGATCCAGCGGATCTGAAAGATGTGACGAAGCCCTTCAGAGGCCTCCGTCACGAGCAACACGGCGGAGGCTTTCGACATGAAGGGACCAGAATGGCTTTAGAAGCGCTGAAGTGCAAGGAGTGCCAAGAGACCTACCCGCTCGAGGCACGCTACGTCTGCGATACGTGCTTCGGTCCGCTAGAGGTTGCCTACGACTTCTCGGGGCTGGATGCCGCCGAGACGCGGCGCAAGATCCAGGCTGGCCCGCAGACGATCTGGCGCTACGCCGACTTCCTGCCGTTCGAGTCCCAGCCGCGCACAGCGCTCGCGGCGGGCGTGACGCCGCTGCTGCGCGCCGATCGGCTCGCCGAGCGGCTCGGACTGGGGGAGGTGTGGGTCAAGAACGACGCCGCCAACCCGACGCACTCGTTCAAGGACCGCGTCGTGACCGTGGCGCTGGCGAAGGCGCAGGAGCTCGGCTACCAGGTCGTAGCGTGCGCTTCGACAGGCAACCTCGCCAACGCCGTCGCTGCCCATGCGGCGGCCGCCGGCCTCGAGTCCTACGTCTTCGTCCCGGCCGACCTCGAGGAGCAGAAGATCCTCGCGACCGGTGTCTACGGCACCAACCTCGTCGCGGTCAACGGCAACTACGACGACGTCAATCGGCTCTGCACCGAGCTCTCGGGCGAGAAGGACTGGGCGTTTGTGAACGTGAACATGAGGCCGTACTACTCCGAGGGCTCGAAGACCGTCGGCTACGAGATCGCCGAGCAGCTCGGCTGGGAGCTGCCGGATCGAGTCGTCGTGCCGGTCGCCTCGGGATCGCTGATCACCAAGATCGCGCGCGGCTTCGAGGAGTGGCTCGAGGTCGGGCTGGTCGAGGGCGAGCTGCCGACGTTCAATGGCGCTCAGGCTCAGGGCTGCTCGCCGGTGGCGCAGGCATGGGAGGCAGGTCGCGACTTCTGCTCGCCGGTGAAGCCCGAGACGATCGCCAAGTCGCTCGCGATCGGGAATCCGGCCGATGGGCCTTACGCGCTCGACCTCGCTAGGCGCACGCACGGTGCGGTGGACGCGGTGACCGACGACGAGGTGCGTGCCGGCATCCGCCTGCTCGCCGAGACGACGGGCATCTTCACCGAGACCGCCGGCGGTGTGACCACGGCGACGCTCGCGAAGCTCGCCGAGCGTGGCGACATCGGCCGCGCCGAGCGCGTCGTGCTGGTGATCACCGGCGACGGCCTCAAGACGCTCGATGCGGTGCGCGGCAGCTTCGAGACCATCGACGTCGAGCCGACGGTCGAGTCGTTCGCGGCAGCCGCGGGCGTCCAGGCCGTCGCTTGACGGTTGTAGACTGCCGCGCCCAATGAGCGTGACGGTGAAGATCCCGACGCAGCTCCGCGGCGTCACCGGTGGCGAGGCCGAGACGGCGGTCGACGAGGCGAGCACGGTCGGCGAGGTCCTCGACGGTCTCTACGACCGCTTCGACGGCCTGCGCGACCGGATCGCCGAGGACGGCGGCCTGCGCCGCTTCGTCAACGTCTACGTCGGCGGCGAGGACATCCGCTTCATGGACGGCCTCGAGACGCCGGTGAACGACGGTGACGAAGTGACCATCCTGCCGGCCGTCGCCGGCGGCTAGTTCGCCGCGGCGCGTGAGCTGGAGTCCCGCCAACTCGACCGTCCTGGTGACGGGCGCTCAGGGCTTCCTCGGCGCCTGGCTGGCCGAGCGGCTGCTCGACGAGGGCGCGCGGGTTGTCGTGCCGAGGCGTGACGTCGAGCCGGACTCGCGCTTTCGAACGGAGGGGATCGAGGACCGCTGCGTCGTCGCGCTGGCGGACATCCAGGACCACGACTCGCTCTTGCGAGTGCTCAACGAGCACGACGTCGATACGGTCTTCCATCTGGCGGCGCAGACGATCGTAGGCACCGCCAACCGCTCACCGCTGTCGACGTTCGAGACGAACGTGCGCGGTACGTATGTGCTGCTGGAGGCGTGTCGCGAGCTCGGCGCTGGTGGGAGGGGGGTGGAGCGGGTCGTCGTCGCATCCTCCGATAAGGCCTATGGCTCTCACGACCAGCTCCCCTACCGCGAGGATTTCGCTCTCCAACCGAAGTTCCCGTATGACGTGTCGAAGGCCTGCACCGACCTGATCGCGCGCAGCTACGCAGCCACCTACGGTCTGTCGGTGGCGGTGACGCGTCTGGCCAACGTCTACGGCGGTGGCGATCTCAACTGGTCCCGGATCGTCCCGGACACCTGCCGCGCGCTGATCGCGGGAGACGCTCCAGTGATCCGCTCGGACGGTACCCCGGAGCGCGACTACCTGTTCGTCGAAGATGCCGTTGACGCGTACCTGGCGGTGGCGGCGTCGCTTGACCGTGAAGAGCTCCGGGGCCGGGCGTGGAACGCTGGCTGGGGGGTCCCGCTTGCCGTGCGGGAGATCGTCGCCCGCCTGACCGCGGTATCGGGCAGGGATGTGGAGCCCGACATTCAGGGTAACGGCACGCCGGCGGGCGAGATCGACCGCCAGTACCTCGACTCGACGGCGATTCGGGAGGAGCTGGGATGGGCGCCGCGGACAGCGTTCGACGATGGGCTGCGGCACACCTACGAGTGGTACGAGCAGCGTCTCAACAGGCGCTAGGGCACGGGCTCAGGAGCCCTCGGCGGATCGCTCGCCGTAGGAAAACTCGATCACGTTGTCGCCACGATTCGGTGACCGGTCCGTGGGACTGATCAGCCGTCCGCGGCTCAGCGACCGAACCTGGTGAGCGTGAAGCATCGACGGCATGTCGGGCACCGCCATCAGCACGCCTAGACCGCCGCCTTCGGCAGCTGTGCGGAGCAATCCCACGATCCGCTCGCGATCGATGATGCCTAGGCCGGCAGTTGGATCGTCGACGATCAACAATTTCGGTGCGCGGACAAGCGCGTGTGCCACCGCTACCAGCATTCGCTCGGCGTCGGAGAGGTCGCTCCATCGCCGCTCGCCACAGCTCTCAGCCCCTACTCGGGTCAGCGCGGCGGTCGCCCGTCGATGGGCCTCGCGTGGACTGACCCGGTTATAGAGGGGAAGGGCAACGTAGAGTCGCATCGTCAGCTCAGGACTCCGGGGCCCCGCACGCTCCACCCAGCCGACATGCGCTCGGTGCAGCCGCGCAAGCTGGTCGGGCGTAGGGCGATTCAGGTTCTCTCCGTCGAACTCCACGGAGCCGGTTTCGGGCGCCTCGAATCCCGCCGCGATCTTGAGCAATGTCGTCTTGCCTGCGCCGCGCCGACCATAGACGGCGACGAGTTCACCGGCTTTGACCTCGAGCGAGACGCCCTTCAGCACCGACACGTTTCTCGGCCCGCGCCGGAAGCTCTTGGTCACTGACTCCAACCGCAGCAATGACATCTTCACCCGATCACCGTGGTGTACATCTTCGGACGCGCTGACGGCGAGAGGAGACGAGACGCGCGCGCGCCCGCAAGCGCTAAGAACGCGTCTCGTACTGCTCCTCCTCCCGCCGTCGAGACGAAGATCCCTTCCATGGAGGGAGGTTGGGGATCACCGTCCGAGACAAGTCCCCACAAGTGGGTTTCTGTGGGTTCTTGTCAAGCGCATAGGTCACGTTAGACACGGACTCCAACGCTGTCTATCCCTGCGCGGGAGTACTCTCGCGCAGGTATTCGGAAGCGACGTCTCTCCCACTTGACGACTGGAATGTGGCCAGCCGATGATGTACCGTCTCCACAGGAGGGGACTGGGGGATGGAGGGATGAGCAGGCTTTCGACAAAGCACGTGGTGTTGGGGTTGATGGTTGATCGCCCCAGCTACGGCTATGGCCTGCAGCAGCAGATCGCCGATCGTCTCGGTTTTCTCGGACTCGCGGAGAGTGTGGTCTACAAGACCCTCGAGCGCTTGGAGCAGGACGGCCTGGTCCGAGAGGTTGGAGAGAAGCGGCTGGGCGGTACTCGCCGCGGCGCGCCGCGCGTTCTTTACCAAGCAACACCCGAGGGGGTTGGACAGTTCAGGGAATGGATGGCGGAGCCAAGCGACCGAGCGGTCCTGCGGGACGAGCTGCAGACCAAGCTCGTGCTCTCTGATCCGGTGGACCTGCCAGTACTGCTCCAAATGGCGGAGCAACAGGCGCAAGAGTGTCTGGCGGAGTTAGCCGAGCTCACTCGGCCCTCACTGGCTAGCGCTGCCACCGCGACCGTTTCTTGGAGCGCTGCATCCCGCATGATGGTGGACGATTTCAAGGCTCGCTGGCTCGAGAGCATGGTCGACTGGCTGAACGCGATCTGCGAGGTCATGGAAGAGCGCATCCAAGCCTCCGGTGGTTAGTCCGTACGCTGCGAGTAAGCGATTCGCCAGAGTCGCAGGATCGGCAACAGCAGGCGCGTCAAGGACCCTCCCGCGGCGATCAGCTGGCTCGTGTGAGGGCGCAGCTTCGGCAGTCGGGCGCTGTCCTTGGACAGGTACATGGCCACCATGGCGGAGACGATCACCGTATGCCGACGTCCATTGGGCAGGCTGAGCGCGCCTCGAGCAGCTCTGGTTATGCACTCACCGAGCCGCTGCACGGCGCAGTCACCATCGGGATAGTGAGAGATGTAGCTGTGGTTGCCAGAGGCCTCGTCATCGACTTGGTCTACATAGCTGTCAAGCATCGTCGTAGCGAGAGAGATCCACGGCCAGTAGATCGCGTATGTAGCCGCGATCTCCGCCTGGCTCGTGTTGGGCTTGGCCGCTAGAGCAAGCAGCGCGTGGACGGCCAAAGATGCGCTTGCCGCGCCGCTCAGCTCAAACCACGCAGCCGTGTGACTGTCTTTGCACTCCTCCTCGGCCCACCGCTGGAGCGCACCATCGCGTTGCACGGGATCGGGAAGATGGTTGAGGGCCAGCACCTGCGCTCGCCAGGTCTCGTTGGCCAAGAGCTGCCGAACGCTCCCGTAGGAAGGCAGCGTAAGGCAACTGCCCCGACAGAATTCGACGAGGGTGTTGAGATATCCCCCGTCGTCGCGCCACGGGTGATGGCGGTAGTAGTCGGCGAGCGGACGGTCGGGGTCAAGGGCGTCGATCAGCGCCATGTGGAGTTCTCGACCGTTGGCCTCCGTCGTATGGCGCTCGCTCACATTGTCGAGGAAGTCCCAGATCGTCTCGTAGGCGACAAGCAGTTGCAGCAGCGCACGATTTCGATGGTCGGGCAGGCTCGCGAACAGCGCGGCTCCGTCCGCGTGCCCACGCTTATGCGCGAGCGAGTAGAGGGCGTCCTCCCGGATGGGGCCATCTGGGATTGCTTCGGCGAGCGCACGCCACCGCCGTGTCGCGCGCGATATCTCGGGAATTCCCCAAGAGAGTCCGCGCGCGGCGACCGCGAGCACAGTCAGTATCTGCGCAGGGGTGATCGGCGTTGAATCTGTCGAACGACGGCACGACATTAACCCTGGAGCCTATTTCGCGTCGGAAATCGGCTACGTCTTCTCGTAGCGCTCGGTCCACTCGCTTTTCGTCGCTTCGCTGATCCTGTACGGTCGTGTCTGGACTGGGGGAGGGAAGTAGGAGGGATGAGCAGCAGGCTTTGCAGAGGTGCAGGTCGCTCGGCGTGTCGATCGAGCGGCGGGAGTGAGTCGTGACGTTGCTTCGGTTGCAGTCGGTGCGCCGATCGTTCTGGCGCGGCCCAAGCGAGATAGAGGTTCTCAAGGACGTCTCCCTGGAGATCGAGCCAGGCGAGCTGTTTGCCGTCTATGGACAGCGCAATGGCGGTAAGACGACACTGCTCAAGGTGGCTGGCGGATTCGAGTCGCCCGACGCGGGCCAGGTCGTTTTCGACGGAGACGACCTCGCACGCCTCTCGCGTCGAGAGCTCGCACTCCTGCATCGCGAGCAGATCAGCTGGGTCGAGCGAGCAGGGCCACACAGCCGCGACCTGGCCGCGAGCGTCTACGTCGGATTGCCTTTGTACGACCGAGTGGGGCCAGCCAAGGCCCAGCGCCGTGCGTTGACTGCGCTCACCAAGGTCGGTGCCAGGGACTGCGCTGACCAACGCTGGACGGATCTGTCGGATACCGAGCGCATGCTCGTGGCCATCGCGCACGCGCTAGCACGTGAGCCGAAGTTGATGATCGTCGACGATCCGACCGCGGGCCTAGGCATCATCGATCGTGAGCGCGTCGCCGGCCTCTTGCGCTCGGCGGCGGAGGAGGGCGGCATCGGTGTCCTAATGGCAGTGCCCGACATGCCGTCGATGATGCATGCGACGACGATCCGGTTACTGAGCCGCGGAAGGCTCATCGCGCCGGCCCTACCTCCTGGCAGCGGTACGAATGTCGTGGAGTTCCCTCACCACAAGAGGGTCTAGGTGCTCGAGCTCGAGGACCTCGTCAAGCACTATCCCTCCGGAGGGGGAGAGATCGTTCGCGCTCTCGATGGCGTCTCGATGTCGTTGGGCGCCGGTGAGCTGGTAGCGCTCTATGGCCCGAGTGGGTCGGGAAAGACCACGTTGCTCAATATCGTCGCCGCGTTGATTCCGCCCGACGCCGGCAGAGTCACAGTGAATGGCCGGACGGTCTCAGGACTGTCGTCACGAGAGGCGGCGCAGTACCGCCGCACCGAGGTCGGCTACGTCAGTCAATCGCTCGATCTGCTGCCTGGAGTCCCAGCGATCGACAATGCCGCCCTCAAATTGCTGGGCATGAAGATCAGTTCGCGGGAGGCGCGGCGGCGAGCGGCGCCGCTGATGAAACGCCTCGGGCTCGCCCAGCGGCTTACCCATCGGCCGGACGAGCTGTCCGCGGGTGAGCGCCAACGGGTGCTGATTGCTCGGGCATTGTCGACCGGGCCAAGCATCGTCCTAGCGGATGAGCCGACCGGCAGCCTCGACACCAAGCGCAGTAGGGAGGTTCTGTCCCTGCTAACCGAGATCTGCGGCGAACAAGAGGTTGCGATGCTTTTGGTCACGCACGATCCCCAGGCAGCAGCCTTTGCGGACCGGGTGCACTCCTTGACGGACGGTCAGCTCGTTCGCTACGAGCCGGATCAGGATCTCCTCTCCGCTGGCGGCTCTTAAGGCATACGACAGTGCGCCTGTCGAACGTCGCCCATCTCTACAGCGTGCGAATCCGGTCGCGCCTGGTCCAAGAGCTGTTGGCCCTCGCTGGGATAACCGTAGGCGTGGCACTGGTCTTTGCGGCGCTGGTTGCGAACACGAGTCTCACCGGCTCGGTGAAGCAGCTCACTGACGGCCTCGTCGGGCAGGCGACTATTCAGCTCGTCGGTCGCGGCGCCGACGGCTTCGATGAGGATCTTTTGGCGCGGGTCCGACGCATCGAGGGCGTGGCGGATGCCGCACCGATCTTCGAAGCTCGCGCGAACATCATCGGACCGCGAGGCAGGCGTTCGGTGCAGCTCTTTGGCGGAGACCCGCGTTTCGCCCGCCTAGGCGGCGCTCTCTTGGATCTGTTCGCGGCGAGAGACCGACAGCAGGCGTCGGAGCTCGGCGAGCAGGAGGGCATTGCCCTGCCAGCGCCTATGGCCACAGCCTTGGGCATCACCCCCAGCCGCTCGTTTCGCGTCGAGATAGATACCCAGACAGTTCGTGTCCCATTGGCGCTTCCACTACCGCGGGAGGACATCGGGCAGCTGGTCGAGAGTCCCGTCGCCATTGCGCCACTCGCCTACGCGCAGAAAATCGCGCGCATGGAGGGTCGGATCAATCGCATCTTCGTCAAACCCGAGGCGGGCCAGGAGGCTGCCGTGGAGGCATCGCTCCGCCACCTCGCGAACGACCGCGTCAACGTCCGTCCGGCCGATTCCGACATCGCCATCTTCGAACAGGCGGCTTATCCGACCAATCAATCCACGACATTGTTCTCGGTGTTCAGTGCCTTGGTTGGCTTCTTGTTTGCCTTCAGCGCCGTGCTGCTCACCGTTCCTCAACGGCGAAACCTCATTGCTGACTTGCGCATTGCCGGACATGACACGAAGGCATTGATCCAAGTCCTGTTGTTCGACGCCCTGGTTCTCGGAGTGCTGGGGGCATTGCTCGGTCTTGTCCTCGGGGATCAGATTTCCCGACACCTGTTCGGCTCGGTCCCGGGCTATCTCGCCTTTGCCTTCCCTCTTGGCGAGCAACGCATAGTTACGTGGGAGACGGTTGCAATCTCAGGAGGAGCCGGGATAGCCGCGGCTTGTGTAGCGGTGCTAGTACCGCTCAGAGATGTAGCGTTCCATCACCCGCTGGCTTCGCCCTCTCCGGACCGAACCATTCGTCGAGAGACCTGGGCGGTGGGCGTCGGTCTTATCTGTCTCATTACGACTACGGCGATCATCGCCGCGGCTCCAGCCGCCGCGCTGATCGGCGTGATAGCGCTGACCATTGCGCTTCTATGCCTCCTGCCACTGCTGCTCCGCCTTGCGATCTGGGGATTCGAGGCGGTGTCGCGCAACCTGAAGTCCTCGGTCCCGACTCTCGCCATTCTCGAGCTGCGATCGCGTGCGGCGCACACACGCACGCTCGCGCTTGCGGCTACCGGTGGCATCGCGGTGTTCGCCACGGTCGCCATCGGAGGGGCGCACGCCGACCTTCAACGCGGTCTCGACGAATCGGCGCGTGAGATCGATGGCAATGCTGACGTGTGGGCGACGTTCCGGGGTACGCCAAACGCTTTCGCCACAACGGCCTTCGCCGAGCAATCCGCAAGGACAGAGGCGCTTCGCGATCTTCCCGGCGTCGGCAATGTCCAGTCGTATCGAGGTGGATTTCTCGATATCGGGGATCGTCGGGCGTGGGTGGTCGCGCCGCCGCGGACGGCCGTCTACCCAATCCCGCCGAGTCAGATTCGAAGCGCTTCCGCCGACACGGCGGAGGACCGTGTCGCCGCCGGCGGTTGGGTGGCTCTATCTGAAGCGATCGCCAAGGAGTTCAATGTAGGTGTGGGGGACCCCGTCAAGTTGCCTTCGCCAGTGCCGACGACGTTTCGCGTGGCGGCGGTTACGACCAACCTCGGATGGCCCCCGGGAGCGATCGTGCTCAATGCCGACGATTACGCACGAGCATGGGGATCGACCGCAACTAGCGCTCTACATATCCAAGCCGCGCCTGGCGCTTCCGTGGAGCGTCTCACCCGGGCCGTGAAAAGCACGCTCGGTCCACGCGTACCCCTTTTGGTAGAGACCAAGGCCGAGCGCATAAGTCGTCATTACGCAGCGTCACGTCAAGGTCTGGACCGCCTAACCCAGATTTCGGTACTGGTAGTGATCTCGGCGATCCTTGCGATGGCGGCCGTCATGGCTGGAATGCTCTGGCAGCGTCGGCCGACTGTTGCGGCCCTGAAAGTCCACGGCTACTCCGAGCGAGAGCTTTGGAGGGCCCTCATGCTTGAGAGTGGTTTGTTGCTCGGGACAGGCTGCGTCGTAGGCGCCGTGTTCGGCCTCTACGGCCAGCTCCTGCTGAGCCGCGCGTTGGAGACCATCACGGGGTTCCCGGTGTTCTATTCCGCCGCGGCGCTGGTGGCGGGCAGCATCCTGGCACTGGTCACCCTCGTCGCGGTCGCCATGCTTGCGCTCCCGGGCTGGCTCGCCGTGCGCGTACGTGCAACCCCCGGTGTGCCGGGCTGAGCACGGTCTCGCCTCGCACGCGCTGCGTCGCGCAGGAGGCAACGACATCGGGCTAACGGTGTATTTGACGGTGGGAGCCGCCGCCGCTGGAATCAGTGAAGAGCCCGTTGTCCAGCCGCCCAGATGAGGGCGAGAGCAAGGAGGTAGAGATGCCAGACCATCAGACACCCGCCGAGCCGGTATCGGGATGGGCGATAGGGGGAATGGCCTTCGCGGCCACGATGCTCATGATCATCGGCGCGTTTCAGGTGATCGCCGGGCTGACGGCGATCTTCGACGACGAGTTCTTCGTCGTCGCGCGCAACTACACGTTCGAGGTCGACACCACGGTGTGGGGATGGATCCACTTGATCCTCGGCTTGATGCTTCTCGCCACCGGCTTAGGCCTCTTCGGCAGGCAAGCGTGGGCCGGCATCACGGCGATCATGCTTGTCAGCCTGAGTGCGATCGCCAATTTCTTCTTCATCCCGTACTACCCGTTCTGGGCAATCCTCGTGATCGCGCTGGACGTCTGGGTCATCTGGTCACTGACCCGTCCAAGCGCACTTCGCGGCTGACCGAGCCGCATGCCCGGCCGGCGTCTCGTCGGCCGGGCAGGGCGTTCCTTCCGCGCCCGACGCGCCCGGCTGGATTCGAACCAGCGACCTCTTGCTCCGGAGGCAAGCGCTCTATCCACTGAGCTACGGGCGCGGGATGGGTCAGTCTAGACCGATGCTGCTAGGGATCATCGCGGACACGCATCTGCCGAAGGGCGCGCGGCGGCTACCCGATCGGTGCGTCGAGCTGCTGCGCGGCTCCGACCTGATCGTTCATGCGGGCGATTTCAGTTCGCTCGCGGCGCTCGATGAAATCAGGGCAATCGGACCGCCGGTCGAGGCGGTGTACGGGAACGTTGACAGCGCGGAGGTGGGGCGCGAGCTCCCAGCGGAGCGGGTGTTCACAGCCGATGGCGTCGCAATCGGGCTCGTCCATGACGGCGGCGCCGCTCGTGGACGGCTCGAGCGCATGCGGCGCCGTTTCCCAAGCGCGGCAGCCGTCATCCTCGGCCACTCGCACATCCCACTGCACGAGGACGCGAACGGCTTCCAGATCTTCAACCCCGGCAGTCCCACCGAGCGCCGCCGGTCACCGACCCACACGATGGGCCTCGCCCGCATCGAAGACGGCCGCATCTCGTTCGAGCTCGTGCCGCTCGACTGAGCGCCACAACGGCTCGCCAGCCAAGATAGGCGGCCTCATGGACCTGGACATCGTCTTCCTCGGGACCGCCGGCTCGGCGCCCACCGCGCGTCGCGGCCTGCCAGCGACGCTGATCCGGCGCGGGGGAGAGCGGCTGTTGATCGACTGCGGGGAGGGAACGCAGCGCCAGCTGATCCGCTCCGTCGGCCTCGTCGACCTCGATGAGATCTTCATCACTCACTTCCATGCCGATCACGTCCTCGGCCTGCCGGGCATCCTCAAGACGTTCGGGCTCCAGGGGCGTGAGCGGCCGTTGACCGTGTACGGACCGGCGGGCCTCGAGCAGCTCTTCCGCGTGCTCGGGCCGCTGATCGGCAAGCCGGGTTTCGACGTTCGCGTCGAGGAGGTCGAGAGCGGAGAGGAGCTGGAGCGTGACGACTACGTGATCGCCGCCTTCTCGGTTGCCCATCGCGTGCCGGCGCTCGGGTATGCGCTGATCGAGGACGAGCGGCCGGGCCGCTTCGACGAACGGCGCGCGGTCGAGCTCGGCGTCAAGCCGGGGCCCGACTTCGGCCGCCTGCAGCGCGGCGACTCCGTAGAAGGCGACAAGGGGAAGGTCAACCCCGAGCAGGTGCTCGGCGAGCCCCGCCGCGGCCGTAAGATCGTCTTCGCCGGCGACACCACACCGTGCGACATGACGCGCGCGGTCGCATACCAAGCCGACCTGCTCGTCCACGAGGCCACCTTTCTCCACGAAGACCTCGCGCGCGCCCGCGAGACGGGTCACTCCACCGCACGCCAGGCGGGGATGCTCGCGGCCGACGCCGAGGTCGAGCTACTCGCGCTCACCCACGTCTCGACCCGCTACCCGGCGGCGCCCCTGCGCGACGAGGCGCGCGAGGAGTTCAAGCGGACGATCGTCCCGCGCGACTTCGACCGCGTCGAGATCCCCTTCCCGGAGCGTGGCGAACCGGTCCACGAGCGCTACGACGAAGGCTGAGGGCGCCCGCGACGCAGAGGCGTCGCTCCCGGCTGCTACATTCGCCGGGACGTTCCTTTAACCCGGTCCCGTGAGGCCAGGAAGGGGCAGTACAGCATGAGCCAGAAGGTCGTTCTCGACCGTGACGATGTGCGCCGCACACTCGTGCGCATCGCTCACGAGATCGTCGAGAAGAACGGGGGCGAGTCGCTCGCGATCGTGGGCATCCACCGGCGTGGCGCCTTTCTTGCCGCCCGCCTGCGCGATCAGGTGGCAGAGCTTGTCGGGGAGCCTGTTCCGCTCGGCGACGTCGACATCTCCTTCTACCGCGACGACGTCGGGCTACGCGAGCCCGCGGACCCCGCCGGCCCGGTCGTCCATGCCTCGCACGTCGACTTCCCGGTCGAGGAGACGACCGTCGTCCTCGTCGACGACGTCCTCTTCACCGGCCGTACCGCGCGCGCCGCGATCGATGCGCTGTTCGACTACGGCCGCCCCAAGCGGGTGCAGCTCGCCGTCCTGGCCGACCGCGGCCACCGCGAGCTGCCGATTCGGCCCGACTACGTAGGCAAGAACCTGCCGACCGCTCGCTCCGAGCGCGTCGACGTCCACGTCGAGGAGCTGGACGGCGAGGACGAAGTCTCGATCGTCACCGGCTCCGACATCACGATCAGGAGGACCGAGGCTTGAAGCGTCACCTGCTGTCGATCGACGACCTCACGCGCCAGGACATCGAGCGGATCCTGCGCCGGGCCGAGAGCTTTGCCGAGGTCTCCGGCCGTGAGATCAAGAAGGTCCCGACGCTGCGCGGGCGGACGATCGTCAACCTCTTCTACGAGTCCTCGACGCGCACCAACTCGTCGTTCGAGCTCGCGGCCAAACGGCTCTCCGCCGACCTCGTGTCGATCAAGGCGCAGGGCTCCTCGGTCGACAAGGGTGAGTCGCTCAAGGACACGGTCCAGACGCTGTCCGCCTACGACCCCGCGGCGATCGTCTTTCGCTCGCCGAACGCCGGCGCCGCCGCGCTGGTGGCGCGCTGGACGAGCGCCTCGGTCGTCAACGCCGGCGACGGCAAGCACGAGCACCCGACCCAGGCTTTGCTCGACCTCTACACGCTGCGCCGCCGCACGGGGTCGCTGGAAGGCCTGCGCGTCTGGATCGTCGGCGACGTGCTTCACAGCCGCGTGGCGCGCTCGGGCGTGCTGGCCTTCGCGCGGATGGGCTGCCATGTCACCGTCTGCGGTCCGCCGACGCTGATCCCGCGTGGCATCGAGGCGCTCGGCTGCGAGGTCAGCTACACGCTCGACGGGCTCGGCGACGCCGACGTCGTCTACGCGCTGCGAATGCAGCACGAAAGGATGTCCGGCGGCGAGATCCCGTCGCTGCGCGAGTACGCCGCGCGATACCAGATCGACGGGCGCCGGCTTGGGCCGAGCCAGCTGCTGATGCACCCCGGGCCGGTCAACCGCGGAGTGGAGCTCGCCGCCGAGGTGATCGACTCGCCGCAGGCGCTGATCACCCAACAGGTCGAGTCCGGCGTGGTGGTGCGGATGGCGGTGCTCTACGAGCTCCTCGCTGGCCAAGGTGGCGGGACGGGTGGCGAGCAGAGCCAGGCGCTCACCGTGAGCGAGAGGACGGAGCCGCAGCCCGCATGAATCGGATCAATCTGACGGCCCAGGCCCCTGAGGCGGGCCGCCTTGACCGCGCGCCGGTCCCCGACGCGACCGCCCTGATCCGAGGCGCGTACCTGCTCGACCCGCGTGCGGGACTCGACGGCGTCGGGGACATCCTTGTTCGCGACGGCGCGGTGGCCGAGATCGGCGCGCCCGGCACGCTCGAGGCGCCGGATGGCGCCGAGCTCGTCGAGGGGGAGGGGCTGCACGCGTTCCCCGCGTTCGTAGATCCGCATGTCCACCTCCGCACTCCTGGCCGCGAGGACGAGGAGGACGTCGACACAGGCACCCGCTCCGCCGCCGCCGGCGGCTATTGCGCGGTCCTCGCGATGCCGAACACCGACCCGGTCGTCGACTCCGCCCCGGTACTGCGTTCGCTGCGCGAGCGCGCCCGCGCCGAGGCACGCATCCCCACCGGCTTCACGGCCGCGATCACCGTCGGCCAAAACGGCGAGCGGCTGACCGAGATGGCGGAGCTCGCCGACGCCGGCGCGGCCGCCTTCACCGACGACGGGCTGCCGGTCCGCTCCGCCGGAATCATGCGCCAGGCGCTGCGCTACCAGCGGCTCTGCGGCGGCGTACTCGCCCTCCACGAGGAGGACCCGACGCTTTCCCGTAACGGCGTGATGCACGAGGGCGAGGTCTCCGCGGTGCTCGGGCTCGCCGGCATCCCGTCGGTCTCCGAGTCGACGATGGTCGCGCGCGACTGCGAGCTGGCCCGCTACGAGGACGGGCGTATCCATGTCCAGCACGTCTCCGCGCGCGAGACGGTCGAGATCATCGAGCGCGCCAAGGCCGCCGGGGTCCAGGTCACCGCTGAGGCGTCGCCGCACCACCTGCTGCTGACCCACGACGCGGTCCGCTCGCTCGACACCCACTTCAAGATGAATCCACCACTGCGCAGCGAGGACGACCGCCAGGCGCTGATAGACGGGCTGCGTGCAGGCGTCCTCGACTGCATCGCGACCGACCATGCGCCGCACTCGCGGGAGGAGAAGGAGGAGCCCTTCGAGCCGGCGCCGATGGGCGTGACGGGCCTCGAGACCGCTTTTGCCGCGCTGCACACCGATCTTGTGCTGTCGGGAGTCGTCGACCTCAGCCTGATCGTCGAGCGGATGACCGCGGGCGGCGAGCCGTTCGGCATCGTCGTGCCCACCCTCGCCAAGGGTGCGCCCGCAAACCTCTGCCTGGTCGACCTGGCCGCCGAGTGGGAGGTCGGCGAGTCCGGCTACGAGAGCCGCTCGGCCAACTGCGCCTTCGGCGGCCGGCGGCTGACCGGCCGCGTGCGGATGACGGTCGCCGCCGGGGCGGTCGCCTTCCGCGAGCGCTCGTTCGCGATCGAGGCGGTCCGATGAGCGCCTACCTGCTGCTCGAGGACGGCACCCGCTTCGACGGCGACGCGGCGGGCGCGCCGATCGCCGCGACCGGCGAGGTCGTCTTCAACACCGCGATGTCCGGCTACC
>Ga0190265_10000896_pt1 | contig 19641 bp, 19 predicted proteins | sample Popmic124T_FD_133135 | JGI IMG/M metagenome (GOLD analysis project Ga0190265, IMG submission 133135) | Populus adjacent soil microbial communities from riparian zone of Indian Creek, Utah, USA - 124 T | ecosystem: Environmental > Terrestrial > Soil > Riparian zone | place: USA: Utah | collected...
CCCTGCTCGCAGCCGCGCAGGGTGCAATAGCCGTGGGGCTGGGTGCGGTCGCACAGCCGGCTGCCCTGCGATGAGCAGTCGAGCGCCGTCTCGCAAGCGTCGCCGATCTCGTTGCCGCAACCGACCAGACCAAGCAAAAACAGCAGCGAAAAGGTGCGAGCGGACGACATGGGCGCGGGAGCATAGGCCGGTTGCGGCAATGCGCAAAGGCCGCTCGCGCGAGCAGCCGGGACGGCGGTCACGGCCTTTTACCGAGCTGCTGCCGAAGCGCTACCGAGGCGCTTCGAGCTGGCGCCTGCGCCGGTAGATCTCGGCGTTGGCCTCTATCTGCAGGCGCTCGCGGGCGGCGCGCAGGCGTTCGTCGGACAGCTCCTGGGTACGCCAAACCAAACCCCAGAGCCCATCGCGCCCCTTGAACAACCGCACATCGCGACCCGCCGCGGTCCGTACCAGGAGCTCGTCACCCATGACCGACTCGGAGACCGGAGCCCCGAGGCTCACCCCGAGCTCGGCCACGCAGTGGACATCGCAACGCCGTGCGAACAGCGCTGCAGCATCCGCCGCGCCGGGCGCGTCGCCGAGCGCCGCCAGCGCGCCGGGCTGCAGGTCCGCGGGATAGTCCGACCGGACGGCGCGCGCCGACGCGGCCCGGTCCTTCACTATGGAGACCAGGGCGGCGCGCGACCGGCGGTCGATCACCCGGTAGAGCGCCGCACGATCCTCGGTTTCGACCGCCCGGGCGGCCAGCGCCAGCGCCCCGCGCACCGTGTGTGCGTCGTCGGAACCTCCGCACCCGATCGTGATTACCGAGAAAATGTAACTGGCACAAAAGAAACAGAAGCGAATATACTGGTCTTCAGCGATCATCCCGATTCACAAGCGGACGCGGAGAAGTATAAGGTGAACCTCCCGCCTTCGGGCATCTCGTTCGAACTCACGCAGCCGATACGAATGCGAATCATCGCGGCAGGGCTGACCGACGTCGGGCTCCAGCGGGACCATAACGAGGACTCGTTCAGTTGCCTCGATCAACACCGCTTGTACCTGGTTGCGGACGGCATGGGCGGTCACCAGAGCGGTGAGGTTGCGAGCTCGCTCGCGACCGACGCGATGCGCGCGTTCTTCGATGCGACCGAGAAGGAAGACGCCACCTGGCCCTTCCCGATCGATCCCAACCTGACCCTGGCGGAGAACCGCTTGTCGGCCGCGATCAAGGTCGCGAACAAGTCGATCTTCGAGCGCTCGCTGCACGATCACTCGTTGCAGGGCATGGGCACGACCATCGTCGGCTTGTTGGTCTGTCCCGATCGGCGCCTGGCGTACGTGGCGCACGTCGGCGATAGCCGCGCGTACCGCATCCGCGAAGGCCGGATCACGCAGCTCACGCGCGACCACTCGCTGGTCAACGATTACCTGATGATGATGCCGGACATGCCGAAGGAAGCGATGGACGTGCTTCCCAAGAACGTGATCACGCGCGCGCTCGGCATGCAGGACTCGGTCGTCGTCGATCTCGCGACCGAGGACATCACCGAGGGCGATCGCTTCGTGCTGTGCTCCGACGGGCTGAGCGGGCAGGTCACCGACGAGCGCATCTGCGAGGTCGTGACCGATCACGCGGCGGACATCGACCAGGCGCTCCGCGTCCTGGTGGACGAGAGCAACGAAGCCGGCGGCGAGGACAACGTCACCGTGGTTGTTGTCGCCATAAATGGCGACTAAGGGGCGGCACGCGCCGCCCCTCCCCGGAGTACCGGGGCCCCTCCCCACGCGAGGGTCGCTTCGCTCCCTCGACGCCGTGCGTTTGAAGTAGCGCGCCCCGCGGAAACAGCCAAGAGTAGCGGCGGGAAGGACCAACCCGCATGCGCTACACGATTCGGCACACGTTCAACACCGACGCGGACTCGTTCTGGGGCAAGCTTTTCTTCGACCCCGCGTACAACGAGACGCTGTTCAAGCAGCACCTGAAGTTCAACCTGTACAAGGTGCTCGAGCTGCAGCACGCGCCGGACGGCTCGGTCCACCGCCGGGTCGAGTGCGCGCCGCCGGTCGAGGTGCCCGCCGTGGTCAAGAAGGTGATCGGCGACAGCACCAGCTACGTGGAAGACGGGCGCTTCGACCCCAAGACCAAGCGCTTCACGGTCGAGGCGATCCCGAAGGTCGGCGCCGACCGGGTCCAGACCCGCATCACCATGTGGGTCGAGCCGCGCGGCGACAAGCAGGTCGAGCGCTTCGTCGAGGTCGAGAGCAACGTGAAGGTGTTCGGCGTCGGCAAGATCATCGAGGGCTTCATCGAGCAGCAGACGCGCGCCAGCTACGACTCGGCCGCGGCGTTCACCAACCAGTGGATCGCCGAGAAGGGTCTCTAATGCATCTCGTGGTGATCATGGATCCGCCCGAGACGGTGCACGAGGACCAAGACACCTCGTTCGCGCTGATGCTCGAGGCGCAGGCCCGCGGCCATCGCGTCGATCACTGCCAGCAGCGCGCGCTATACCTGGAGCACGGGCGGCTGCACGCGCGCGTGCGCCGCGCGCACATGGAGCGCGGGCGCAACCGGCCGATCGCGCTCGGCGAGCGGCAGGACGTGTGCCTGCACGACGCCGACGCGGTGCTGGTGCGGACCGATCCGCCGTTCGACAGCGACTACCTGTGGACCACGTTGCTGCTCGATCGCGTCAAGGCCGACACGCTGGTGCTCAACGACCCGCACGGCTTGCGCCAGGCCAACGAGAAGCTCTACGCGCTGTCCTTCCCCGAGCTGATGCCGGAGACGCTGGTCAGCGCCGACAAGGCCCAGATCCGCGCGTTCGTCGAGCGGGTCGGCGGGCGCGCGGTGCTAAAGCCGCTCGACGGCGCGGGCGGCGAGGGCGTGATGGCGCTGACCACCGGCGACATGAACCTCAACGCCATCATCGAGGCCACCACGCGCAACGGCCGGCGCCTGGCCATGGCGCAAGAATTCCTGCCGGCGGTACGCACCGGCGACAAGCGCGTGCTGTTGCTCGACGGCGAGCCGCTCGGCGCGATCCTGCGCGTGCCCAAACAAGACGACATGCGCAGCAACATCCACGTCGGTGGCTCGGTGGTGCAAGCCGCGCTCGACGCCGACGACCGCCGCATCATCGCCGCGCTCGCCCCGCGCCTGCGCCAGCACGGATTGCACTTCGTCGGCCTCGACGTCATCGGCGGCAAGCTCACCGAGGTGAACGTCACCAGCCCGACCGGCATCCAGCAGATGACCAAGCTGGACGGCCGCAACTACAGCGAGCAGGTGATCGCCTGGATCGAAGCGCGCGTCGCCCGCGGCGCTGCGCGCGCGTAGGCGCCAGCACCCCGACGCGACCGCCTGGTACTGCCTCGATGGCGCCGGGCCAGTGCCAAGCGCTAAACTCGCGCCATGGCCACGGCGAAAGAACGGGCGCACTTCGAGCGCGTGGCGGCTGCGAAGCGCGAGCAGGACGCTCAGCAGCTGCGTGAGGAGCTCGCGCGCCCCGCGATGGAGCGCGTGCTCGAAGGCTTGGTGCTGGGCGAGGCCGCGGGCACGTCACCTGCCATCGAGCGAGCGCTGGACGAGCGCGCGCTCGGCCAGGCGAACCTCCATCGCCGCGCTCGGCGCCTGGGGCTCCTGCGTTGATCGGCGACGTCCGACAGTTGCTGATCGACGCGGGCGCAGCGCTCGATAGCGCCGGCGTCGCGTACGCGGTGATCGGCGGTTGCGCTCGAAACGCGTACGCGGAAGCGCGCGCCACGAAAGACGTCGACTTCGTCGTGGCAGGTGACCCGGCGTCGTATGACGCCGCCGTCAAGGCGCTCGCTGCGCGCGGTTTCGTGCATGCGAGCGCGGTCGGAGAGGCCACCGATCCCGTCCCCGACTTGGTTCTTTATCGCGACGCCAAGCAGCGCCGCGTAGACATTCTGTTCGCCAAGACTGCTTTCGAGGAGTCGGCGCTGGCGCGGCGCCAGACGCGAGCGCCGTACGAGGCGGTGCAACTCCCCGTCGTTTCGCCCGAGGATCTGATCGTCTACAAGCTAATCGCGGGCCGCACTCAGGACTTCGCGGACGTGGAGGTGGTCGTCGCGGCACTGGCGTCGGAAGGCCGCGCGCTCGACTGGGCATACGTCGAGAAGTGGTGCGCTGACTGGGACGTCGCGGATCGCTTGGTTCGCGTGCGATCGCACCCGGTTTGAGCGCTGAGCGTCAGTTGTCGCAGGCGCCGGCGTTGATCCAGGCGGTGATGCGCGCCTGGTCGACGTCGGCGATCGGGATGCCGGTGTTCGGCATGATCGAGCCGCACATCACGGTCTCGGCCTTGAGCTTCTGCACCAGCAGGCTGGCGGCGGCGTTACCGGGCACGACGCGCGTGCGCATCCCGTCGTCACAGAGCACGCCGTCGGACTTCACGCCGACCAGATCCTTGTAGGCCGTTTCCTTGGTCAGCAGCTCCAAGTTGCCGACCGATGCGCTCTGTCCCGCCATGCGGCCGTGACAAGCGGTCGTGTTGCAGGAATAGGTCTGGCTCGCGAAGATGCTCTGGTAGATCGCGGCGAAGCTCTCGGTTCCGCAGCTCGTCATGGCGCCACTGCCGCTAGCGCCGCCGCCGCTGACGGCGCCGGAGCCGCCACCCGCGGCGCCGGACCCAGCGCCGCCGAGGTCATCGTCGTCCGCTCCACAAGCAACGAGCGCGAGCGCGAGCGCGCACGCCCGGCGAGCTGCAATCAGGGACGCACGCGCGCCGCGTGAACCGCGCTGCAAACGTGGACCCATGGACTTCGACATCGACATCGCGAGCGTTCTACTCGATCGCAGATCGCGCTTCTAGTGCCGTGACCGGGACACTAGCTTCAGCTCTCCGAATCGCCATCCGCTTGGTCGGCGTCGCGCGCGATGCGCTGCACCGGGTCCTGCGCCGGCATGTCGGGCGCATACGCGCCAATCTCGGCGCTCATGTCGATCTCCTGAAAAGAAGGCGTCTTCCAGTCCGTTGCTTGCATCGCTTGCGTCTCCTCAGAGGGTAAAGGCGAACAGCTCGTTGCCGGCGGCGACGAAGATCTTGCCCTTGGCGGCGATCGGCGTCTGGAAGCGGTTAATCGTGCCCATGGTCTCGGCGGCCGCGCCACCGTTGAAGATCACCGCGCCGGTCTCGCCGTTGAAGCCGCGCAGCTTGCGATCGCCTTCAGCCGTGACGTACCAGACGATCGTGTCAGCGGTGCCATCGGTCGTGGTGACGATCGGCGAGCCGGTGCCGGACGACCCCGCGCACCAGGCGACGTCCATCGTGGGCGGCGAAGCCGCGCCGACCTTGACCGCGGTGATCTGTCCACCGCCAGCGGGGCAACCGGTGCCCATGCCGCGGAACGCGAAGAACGTGCCTGTCGGCGTGTTGTAGGCGACGGCGGCCTGCATGATTTGCTGGCTCGACACCGTCTTGCTGGCGACGAACGTGCCCATGCCGCCGAGGTTCTGCGCGTTGGCCAGGTACGCCTTGCTGTCCTTGCCGAGCGCCAGCACCAGCGATGAAGGCGTCGCGCCGGCGACGTTGAACAAGACCGGACCGGAGCCGCCGATGTCGAGGTCGGCGTCGTCGAGCGCGGACCAGTTCATCGCGCTGACGTAGTCGGACGCCATATCCGAGAACGCCAGGCTCGACGGGAACTTCAGGATCGACTCGCCGTGCCCCCACATCGTCGGAGCCTCGAACATGAACGGCGGCTGCGCGCCTTCCGACATGGTGTTGCCCGTGACGGCGAACAACGACGTGCCATCGGAAGCGAGCCCACCCGGCGCCCAGATGCCGCCGGCGCGCGCGCGCGTGGCCCAGGCGATCGGCGCAGCGGGGTTGTCGATCGGCACGCCCACGATCCAGCCGTGGTAGTTGCCGCAGTCACCGAAGTGACCGCCGTACGGCACGTACACTTTGCCGTCGAGGATGATCAGCGCGCCGCGCTGGTTGTGAATATCGGCCTCGAACGCGAGGCTGCCGGCCTTGGCCTTGGCGGCGACGTCCACCGGCCAACCGGCGACGGTCGAGCCGTCCTCCAGCGAGAGCGCGAAGATCTGATGCTTGAAGCCGCCTTCGCTGGTCACCGCGTTCAAGAACAGGCGCTTGGTCGCGAGATCGACCACCGGCGTGCCGGTGATGCCGAGCGGGTTGATGTTGGACAGCGAGCAACCGGTCGACGTGGCTGGTGCGCCCAGCGTCTTGCGCCACACCACCGCGCCGTCGGCCGCGTCGAGCGCGCTGACCTCGTTGCGCTCGGTCGCGACGATCACGATGTCCTTGCCCTGCGCTCCGTTCTCGACGAACAACGGCTGCGCGTAGGTCGGACCGGCGATCGGCACCGAGTACGCTTTCTTCAGGCCCGCGGCCGCTGCGCGCGTGAACGCCGCGTCGACGTACACGCCGTCGCGGTTCGCGTTCTTGTGGTACTGCAGCACCGACGCGCCGCTCGATGGAACCGGAGGCGTGGTGCCACCGGTACCGCCGGTCGGCGTTCCACCGGCGCCGCCGCTCCCGCCTGGTGCATTGCCACCGCTGCCAGCGGTCGCTCCGCCCGCACCGCCGGCGCCACCTGAAGCGCCGCCTGCGCCCGGTGCCACGGTTCCACCCGTGCCTCCGGCGGGTGCCAGAGTTCCACCGCTGGCCGCTGCTCCGCTGGCCGCCGCGCCACCGCCTCCTGCAGCGGGATTGGGCGAATCGTCGTCACCCTTCGAGCAGCCGGCCACCACGAGCAGCACGACCCACCAGGTCACCAGGCCGAATCGCTTCATAACGACCATCCTCTGCGAGCACCACCCGCCTTGGGTTCTAGCCCCGTTCTCGCTTGCAACACAACCCCACACACGTGCGCCATCACGCCACGCGTGCTGCGCACCCCTGGTTGGGGACGACTGCAGAGAAGCGCGCACTTTGCATCGCGATCCTCGTGCGCGCGGTCCCCGCATCCGCAGCCGACACGCGTTCGCGATCAGCGGATCATGGAGGCGGCAGGCACAGTGGACCGTCGGCCGGGTACGCGGTCGGGTAGCAGGTGTATCCGGGCGGGCAGGCATTGGTGCCCGCTTCGCACTTGACCACGCACAGGTCGAGCGTGTTGAGCGTAGCGGGCGTGTCCCAGCACGTCAGCTTGGAGTCGACCTGGGCGCAGAGCGCGTCGTCGTTGTTCGCGCAGGGCAGCAGGCAGGACTCCGGGGTGCTGCCGGCCGGATCCAGACAGGCGAGGTCCGCGGCCGCGATGCCCTTGAGGTTCGAATCGCAGCGCGGAGCTGCGGCGCGGCAGGGGCTGGTCGGGTAGCTGCCGGTCGGCAGGCATTCGTTCTCGGTCGCGTTGCCGGGTAGCAGGCAGGAGAACCCGGGAGCGCACGCGCCGGCGTTGCCGCACGCGAGCACGCAGACGTTTCCAGCGACGCCCGAGCAGGTGAGCGAGGGATCGATCCCCGTGCAGGTGGCGTTGCTGCCGTTCGGGCACGAGACCACGCATCTGCCCTGGAGGCATTCCTGATCCGCGGTCGCGGCGCCGTTCGCCACGGAAGCGCACTCGTCGTTGTTGGCTCCGGCGCAGGCGCTGCCGGGGAAGCTGCCGTCGGGTAAGCACGCGTTCTCTTCACCGGTGGCGAGCGGATCGCCAGGATCCAGACACGAGAAACCCTCTGCGCACGTGCCGTCGTCTGCGTCACATGGGACCACGCAGATCCCTCCTGCAGACTCGGAGCAGGTCAGGGGAACGTCAGGAATGGCGGATGCGCAGATGAAATCACCCGTCATCGCGTCCGGCGCGAACGAGCAGTCGAGCGCGCAGATGTCTTGCCCCTCGACGCAGACAGCGGACAGCGCTCCAAGCGGATCGCACGGGACACCTCCGACTCGACACGTGCTACCGAGGAACGTTCCGTTCGGCAGGCAAGCGTTCTCGTGATCGACGCCTGGGTCGAGGCACGAAAAGCTCGGAGGACAGCTGGCCGTGTCTTCGGCGCACGGCACGACGCAGAGGTCGCTCGCGCTCTCCGCGCAGGTCAGACCGATGGTCTCGCACAGCGCGTCGTCCGCCGCCGCGTTACCGGGCGTGTCGCAATCCACGACGCACACGTTGCTGACGCAGACCATGTCGGCGTCCGCGTTGCCGTTCAGGTCCTGATCGCAGTCGCCCTCGGTGCCGGCATCGATGCCGTCGGGGCGGCACGGACTGCCCGGGAACGAGCCCGTCGGCAGGCACGCGTTCTCCGCGCCTGCGCCGAAGCACGAGTACGTCGCCGGACACACGCCGTTCGCTCCGCATTCGAGCACGCACAGATCGCCCGCGGTCTCGGAGCACGTGAGCAGATCGCTGACTCCCGTGCAGACCGCGTCTTCCGCCGCGCTCGTGCCGCCCGTCGAGCACTCGACCACGCACGCACCGCCGACGCAGACCATGTCCGCGTCCACGTCACCGTCGAGATCTTGGTCGCAGTCGCCCTCGCTGCCCGCATCGTCGCCGTCGGGGCGGCACGGGCTGCCCGGGAACGAGCCCGTCGGCAGGCACGCGTTCTCCGCGCCCTGCCCGAAGCACGAGTACGTGGTCGGGCACACGCCGCCCGCGCCGCACGCGAACACGCAGATGTCGTCGGCGGTCTCGGAGCAGGTCAGGCCGGGATCGAAGCCCGTGCAGATCGCGTCGTCGGCTGCCGCATCTGCGCCCGCGCCGCACTCGATCGTGCAGGTGCCGCTCACGCAGCGCTGCGCCGCGCCGCTCACCGGATCGCAGACGGTGGTGCCGCTGGTGCGGCACGGGCTGCCCGGGAACGAGCCGGTGGGCAAGCACGCGTTCTCGTTGCCGGTCACGCGGCCCGGGTCCAGGCACGAGAAGCCCTCACCGCAGCCCTGCGCGGTGCAGGCGCGCGTGCAGAAGCTGCCCGCCGAGCTCGCGCAGGTCAGCGACGCGTCGACCACGGCGCACAGCGCATCGCCGTAGCCTGCCCACTCGCTGCTCTCGTCGCAATCGATCACGCAGGTGCCGCCGAGGCACTTCATGTCCACGGCGGGATTGCCCTCGAGGTCCTGCGCGCAGTTGCCGGCGCCGTCGCACGCGCTGCCGGGGAACGCGCCCTTGGGCAAGCACAGCGCGTTGGCGAAGATCCCCGTCGCACACTCGAGGCTCGGATCGATCTCGGCGCACAGCGGCGTTCCGCCGGTACCGCAGTCGACCAGACAGGTGTCGTTCGCGCAGACCATCGGCGCGCTGCTGGTGCCCACGGTCAGCGGGCTGCACGCGTCGTCGCGATTGGGGCGGCAAGCGCTGCCCGGGAACGTGCCGAGCGGCAAGCACGCGGGCACCGCGAGCGCGTCGGCGCAGACCAGGCCGGGGTGGATGTCCGAGCAGCTCTCGCCGCTCGCGGTGGGGCACTTGGACATGCACTTGCCGCCGACGCAGGTCGTGCTGTCAGCCGCGCACTCAGCGCTGCTGTCGCACAGCGCGGGCGGCTGGCAGACCGTGTTCTGGCAGACAGCGCCGGCCGGGCACTCCGCGCTCTTGCTGCACACCGGCGGCGCGCAGAAGCCCGTGTTCGCGGGATCGTCGGCGAGCGGCTGGCAGACCTCGTCCTTCTCGTCGACCTTGCAGCTGGCCTTGGGGTCCTTTGGATCGCACAGGCGCAGGCACAGGCCGCCTTCCGCGGTCAGGCCGCGCGCATCCGGGTAACAGGTCTGCGTGTCGGCGCAGGCGCTCTGCGCGGCGTTCGGATCGCAACCCGCGAGCTCGCAGAGCCCCGTGGTGGCGTTGCAGTTTGTGCCCGAGGTGCAGGCATTGCTCAGCGTGCACGAGGGCGCGCAAATGTTGATCGCGTTGGTGTAGAGCGGCTGGCAGTTGTAGCCGTCGTCGGTGCGGCACTCGGACGAGGTATCGCAGTAGGGCATGCAGATGTTGCTGCCCTCGGTGACGCGGTAACAGGTCGAGCCGACCGGACAGGGATTGTCCATGCTGCAGTCGACGACCGTGCACAGCCCTCCGGGCAGCGTGGTGGCCTGCAAGCAGGTGGTGCCTTCCGCGCAGTCCGCGTCGTCCTCGCACGCGGAGCCGACCGGGCTGCGCGCCGGCGGCGCGCTCGTCCCGCCGTCGACCGCGACGCACTTGCCGCCGCGCTCGACCGTGCCTTCGCCACAGGTGAGCGCCGGTCTGCTGCCTGCCGAGCCCGCTCTGCCGCCCGAGCCGCCCGAGCCAGCCGGCATCATCGCGTCCGTATCGGGCACGCATTCACCCGCGTCGAGCACCGTGCCCTCTCCACAGTCGGGACCGACCTCGTCGTCGCCGCACCCGTAGGCCGCCGCCGCCACGATCACGATCACGATCGAATAGAAGGCTCGAATGCGCACGCTAGTTTCCTCGCTGAAGAGTAAGTCGGCTGCAACTGACGGGAACGGGCAGGCCGAAACGGGGCCCATGGTACGTGAGCGCTACGCGCAGCAACAAGCTTTGTCGTGGGCAAGTCCGGGCGGCGAGTGGGGCGCCGTGGGCCGAGGTCGCAGAGCCGTGAACCGCGCCACGCGAAAGCGCCGCCTCGCGACCGCGGGAGCGCAACCGAGCGAGCGGCCGGCCGATGAAGGGCGAGCGGCCGCCGCCACCGAGCGCCGAAGGAGAACGCCCGACATGACCCCGTCCTTTGCATCCCGCCTCGGCCGGCGGCTCGTCACCGACACGCGCGGCCTCACCACCGTCGAGTACACGATCGTGCTGTGCCTGATCGCCGCGCTGTGCGTCGGCGTCTGGAGCGCGTTCGGCGACGACCTCGAGGGCTACGTGACCGGATCGCGAGTGAAGCTGCGCGACCACCTCAACACGTCGGGCAAAGGAGCCACGCCATGAACCGCCGTTCACGAACGCTGTTGCTAGCCTGCGCGCTGATCACGGGCTGCCACGTGCCGCAAGCTGACGCCGGGCCGCAGGGTTCAGACGCCAGCAGCGCGAAGGCCCCACCCCGCAACGGCGAACGCAGCGAGCACATCGAGCACCTGCAGCCGCTGCCCGCCAACGCGATCACCGGCGAGGACCAAGACCGCGATCACATCCGCGACGACATCGCCCGCTACATCGACGACCACTACGCCGAGCGAGAGGCCGTGCGCCTCGCCGCTCGCCAGTACGCGCGCGCGGAGCAACACGGCCTGGCCTACGCGCGCGATCCCGACCGCGCGCAGGACGCGGGCGACGAGATCACGCGCGGGATCGAGTGCCTGTTTGCGTATCTGCCCGCGGAAGAAGCCAATGCGATCTGGAAGGAGCTCCAGGCGCGCACGATCGACACGGAGGAGCGGGCCCAAGAGTTCTTCGCGCTGCAAGACGCGCTCGCCGGCGGCTACTTTGCAAGCTCCCCCGAACGCGTGCAGAGCTGTGCGTTCGACACGACGGGGATCGCGCCATGACGCGCGCCGCGTGGTGTCTCCTCGCCTTGCTGGCGTCGAGCCTGACCGCCGTCCCGGCCGCGCGCGCCATCCCGGTCCGGTGCGACAAGAGCCCGTACGACGTGGACCTGGTGGTCGTTCACGGCAATGGCGTGTTCACGGATCTCGCTGGGGCCAAGGCGAGTCTCGAGGCCCTACGGCCGCTCGTGGAACAGAAGCTGCGTGTCGAGCCCGACTCGATCTCGTACGCGGTCGCCTACAACCAAGAGAAGGGCTTCTTGGCGAGCATCCACAAGCTGATCAAGGAGCGCCTCGGGATCTTCGACGCGAGCGCCACCCGTGCACTGAGCGAGCTCGACTACGTGCCCGATTGGCTCGGCGACAAGCTGGCCGAGCTCGCCACCGAGCGCGAGCTCCATGCGTTCGCGAACGACCCCAGCCACGCGCGACACGTCACGATGTACCGCGAGCACCTGCGCCGAGGTCGCAAAGTGGTCGTGATCGCGCACTCCGAGGGCAACATGTACGCAAACGCGGCCTATCGCCGGCTGTTCGAGGTCGAACCGAAGACGGCAGGCGAGCGCGCTTTCGGCATCGTCGGTGTCGCAACCCCTACCCCGCTGATCGCCGGAAAGTGGTTTCCGCCCGAATGCTCTCCACCTCCCGCTGCGCCCGGCAGCGAAGCGAAAGCGCTGGGCTGTTACACGACGCTCGACGAAGACAAGGTGATCGGCGTGGTCCAGGACCTCGTGCGTGACACCGCGCCAGGCAATGTCCCCGACAAGACGGTCGGAAGCTCGGACAAGCTCCTGCACAAATTGGTCGAGACCTATCTGCTGAACCCCGTGGCGCGAGAGCAGATCCTGAATCACGTCGCCGCGTTCGTCGCGGCCTTCGAGCCGCTCGAGGTCACGCCCAACGACTCGCTGATCAGCGCTTATCTCGAGTGGGACGCTGCCAACGCCGACCTCGACCTGCACGTGTACGAGGGCCTCGAGCACTTGTACTCGGTCTTCCCCGAGAGCAAGCACGGCGGCGAGCTCGAGGCCGACGACTCGGCCGGGCCGAAGGCCGAGCACTACTCGAATGAGTGTGCCGTGCTCGGGGCCGGCCACCTGCGTTTCGCCATCGGCTACTACGCGGGACCTGGGCCCGTGAACACGACCCTGCGCGTGAAAGTCGGCGAGCTGGTTCGGTCGTACCCAGGGGTCGTGAGCGAGCCGCTCGCTGGAGGCTCGTTTCACTCGCCGGTACCCGTCGCGACGGTTCGCGTCACGAACCGCGACCGCGCGCTCGATCGCAAGCACATGGTCGTCGACGAGTACGACGTCGACCTGATCGCAGCCCCGCGGCCTTAGCCGACGGCGGTTTCCCCCATGGGACGCGTGAGCTACGATGACTCGGTCATGTCGACGCTGGCCCGCGCGCGCGTTACCGAGGCCGAGTTTCTCGCTCTGCCGGAGTCGAATCAGCACATCGAGCTGATCGATGGAGACGTGATCGTGGCGCCGACGCCGACCTATAGGCACCAAGAGGTGTTGACGCGGATCGTAACCGCCCTGCGCAACTGGGCCGAGACGCAGAAGGCCCCGGTCACCGTCGCGCAGTCACCGCTCGACGTGCGCTTCGCTCCCGGCCGTATCCTGCAACCGGACGCGATGGTGTTTCTGGAGGTCCTGCCGCACGACATCGCGATGCCGATCGACCGCATCCCGGCGATCTGCATCGAGGTGCTGTGGAGCGATCGCACCTACGACCGCGTCACCAAGCGCTATCTCTATGCCGAAGCCGGTGTGCAGGAGTACTGGATCGTGGACCCCGCCGGCATCATCGAGCGCCGCCGCGGCCCGGCGCTCGGCGAGCACGAGCTGTGCGAGCGCGAGCTGACGAGCACTCTGCTCGCAGGCTTCGCGCTCGACCTGCAGCGCCTGTTCGCGCGCTGATCTCTTACGTAGGGCGGGTTTCAAACCCGCCCCTCTTCACGTCGCACCGCCCACCCAAGAGGGCGGGTTCAAACCCGCCCCTACTCGGCCGGCGGGGGTGGTGGCGGCAGGATGCTGCTCGTGACCGGGATCACGACCGCAGCCTCGGCCGCGTTGCGCAGCTCGAGCAAGGTGCGGATGGCGGCTTCGAGCGAGACGGTGCCCAGCTCGTGGATGCGGGCCGCGACTTCCTCGACGTCCGAGCCGCTCGCACCGGCGGCGATCGCCACCGAGCGCGCGTGCAAGGCCATGTGACCGCGCTGGATGCCTTCCGTCGCGAGCGCGCGCAGCGCGGCGAGGTTGCTCGCCATGCCCACGGAGGCGGCGACCATCGCCAGCTCGGTCGCCGAGCCCACGCTGATGATGCGCAGGCCCATGCGCGCGCCGTCGTGCACGCGCGAGGGACCGCCGACCGTGCCGAGCGAGAGCGGCATCTCGAGCTCGCCGATGAGATCTTCGCCGTCGCGCTTCCACACGCACAGCGGCCGGTACGCGCCGCTGCGCGCCGCATATGCATGCGCGCCCGACTCCACCGCGCGCCAATCGTTGCCGGTCGCGATCACCACCGCGTCCAGGCCGTTCATCAGACCCTTGTTGTGCGTGGTCGCGCGGTACGGGTCGCGCTCCGCGAAGCGCGACGCGCGCACGATGCCGTCGCGCACCTCTTCGCCGGTGAAGCCGTTGCCCGCCAGCGCACCGGCCGGGACGCGGCACTTGATGCGCACGCAGCGCTGGTCGCACAGATTGGTGAGGATGCGCAGGCCCAGGGTGCCGCCGCACAGCTCGAGCAAGCGAGGCGCGACGCCTTCGGCCACGGTGTTGACCAGGTTGGCGCCCATCGCGTCGTGGCAATCGACGTACAGGTGCACGACCAGCATTCCGTCGCCGAGGTCGCGCGGCTCGAGCCCGCGCATGCCGCCGCCGCGCTTGACCAGCCCGGGAACGCAAGCATCGCCGATCGCGCACAGCTCGCCTTCGTGCCGGCGCACGCGATCGCACGCGGCGGCCGCGTCGGACACCTCGTCGAGCTGCACCTGCGCGATCATCACCGGCGGATCGGCCTGGGCTTCGAAGCCGCCGCCTTCGCGGATCATCTTCGCGGCGTTGCTCGCCGCGGCGACCACCGAGGGCTCCTCGACCACCATCGGGACGATGTAGTCGACCTCGTTGACCTTGACGTTGAGCGCGAGCGCGAACGGCAGCGAGAACGTGCCGACCACGTTCTCGATGATCTTGTCCGCGGTCGCGGGCTCGAGGCCGCCGTCCAGAGCTCGCGCCAGGTCCTCCTGGCTGATGCCTAGGGCCTCGGCTGCGACTTTCCGACGTTCCTCGATCGAAAGCTTATAGAAACCGGGCCACCTCGAATTGCGCTGCATTACGACTGCTCCTCATAGCGTTCCCCGGTGTCCCCAAGCCCGATCGATAGTACTTCGAATCCGACGCCGGCACATCGTCCCCTGAACTCGTTCGCCCCTTGTTCGCTGGAAAACAGGGCGAGCGCGACATCGCCGCCGCCCGCCCCTGAAGGTTTTGCTGCGCCGCCGCATTCACGGGCGTGCGTTCTCAGCTTTTCCAATCTCTCGTCGATGATGCCGACTCCGGCAGCTGTACCAAGTTTGCCCATCGCGTCACCAAAGTCGTGAAAGCACTCGATGATCTCGGGGATGTCGGAGGCCATCAGCGCCGACACGAAGCGCTCGGACTCCGCTGCAAGCGCTGCCATGTGGCCGCGGTGCTTGGCGGGATCGCTGACTGCGAGCTTCTTGACCGCGCCGACGTAGACCTCCGTGCGCGTGACTGCGGCGCCGGGCTTGGGCGTGGGCCACACCACGACGCTGCGCAGTGCCGCGGGCCACGCCACCGCGTGGGTCTCGACGCCGTCGCCGAGCCGGCGAAAGCGTACGAAGCCGCCGAGCATGGCCGCCGCGACGTCGGCGCCGCTGCCCTGCGGAGCGTTCGCGCGGTGGCCCTCGAGCGCCAGCTCGAGCGCGAGCGCGCGGATCTGCGGATCGCCGAGCTCGCAACCGCGCGCGCGCATCAAAGCGCCCGCCGTGGCTGCGGCCAGCGCGGCCGAGGAGCCCAGCCCGAGCTTCATGCCCGCGTGCGCGAGCGACTCGGTGTCATAGGTGAGCGCGCCGGGGATCGCGCCGAAGCGCGCCTCGACCACGCGCCGCGTGGCGCTCATCTCGCGCGTGGGCGTGGTCGTCTTCTCGTCCGCCGAGCCCGCGGGGGCGAGCGTGACGAAGGCACGGCGATCGACCGCGGCGACCACCGCTTCGGCGCCCTCGAGCACCGCGTACTCGCCCTCGATCATCATCTTGCCGGGCGCGCTGACGCGCACCGCGGCCGGCCGGTCCGCCCGCTCGAGATGCTCGCTCATACGACCCAACTCATGGGATCAACTCCACGCCCGCGCCAGGCTCGCACACGATTGTCCGTAACACGCCCGCGGTCTTCCGCAGCGCGGCTTCGACGCGCTTGACGTCGCGCACGTGGCACAACGCCTTGATGTGCGGACCGGCGTCGGCGGTGGCCCACACGGGTACGCACGTCTTGCCCTCGCGCAGCGTGCGCACGGTCTCGAGCGCGGCGAGCGTGGCGGGACGGAAGTACACGACCGCCGGCGCGGCCGCCATCGCGCACGCGTGCATCGCCAGCGTGCTGTGCTCCATCGCGGTCCCGACCGCGGGCAAGTCGCGCGCGAGGATCCCGGCGCGGATCTGCGCGCACAGGCGCGGCGCGGCCGCGACCCAGCTCGCGTAGTACGGCGAGGTGCGGGCCGTGTGCTGCATGCCACCGGTCGAGCCCACCGGCTTGCGGCCCTCGGTCGTCACCGCGACCACGATGCGCAGCGGCCAGTGATCGGGCGGCGCGATCATGCGCGCGGCCAGGCGATCGCCGGCCTTGCCGGCCAGGGGCAGCTCGCCGAAGCCGGCGACCGCCGAGCGCGCGGCCGACACCGACGACGCGCGCGCGAGCGCGCTGATCGCGCTGCGATCGAACGGCAAGCCGGCCGCGGCGCGCGCAGCCGCGGCCAGCGCCGCGAAGCCCGACGCGCTCGAGGCCAGGCCCGACGCGGTCGGGAAGTCGTTGCTGCTGGTGACCTTCGCGCGCAGCCGCAAGCCAGCGAGCGCGCGCACGCGATCGAGCAGCTTGGTCACGCGCGCGGTCTCCTCCGGCTGCGCGGCTTTGCCTCCCAGCAAGAAGCGATCGCTCTCGAGCTTGGGATCGAAGCGCACGTGCGTGTGCGTGGCGAGCGGCGCGAGCGTGATCGACACGCTGGGCACCGCGGGCAGGTTCAGCTTTTCGTCCGCTTTGCCCCAGTACTTGGCCAGCGCGATGTTGGCGTGCGCGATCGCGCGCGCTTGCAGCTCGCTCATGGCTGCACCTGTACCAGGAAGGCGTCGCGGCCGAGCTTGCGCAGCGCTTCGAGCACCGGGCCGGCCAGCTCCGGCCCTGCGCACAGCGCGATCATGCAGCCGCCACCGCCGCCGCCGGTCAGCTTGGCGCCGAGCGCGCCCGCGCTCTCCGCGGCCTTGCACATCTCCTCGAGCCGGCTCGTGGAGAGCAGCAACGTGTTGAGCAGCCTCTGGTTCTCGTTCATCAGCTTTCCCAGATCGGCCACGTCGCCGAGCTGCAGCGCGCTCTTCGCGTTCACGACCAGCGCTTCGATCGCATCGAAGATCGACCCGAGCTTCTTCGGATCGCGCTCGTACTGCTGCTTGACCGACGCGACCGTGATCTTGGTCTGGCCGACCTCGCCGCTGTGGCCGACGACCAAGGTCAGCGGTCGCTCGAGCGCGACCTGCTCGAGCTTGCCCTGGCGAAACAACGCGACGCCCGAGCCCGCAGCCATCGCGGTATCGATCCCGGACGGAGTGCCGTGGAACACCTTTTCGGCCTCGAGCGCCGTCGCGGCCACGGCCTCGGGCCCGCGCGCGCTGCCCTGCAGCGCATCGAGCGCGCGCACCACCGCGACGCTCAACGCCGCCGAGCCACCGAGGCCGGCCGCGCCGGGGATCGACATCTGTGCGCGTACCCTCGCGCGCGGCCACGGCGATCCGTAGCTCAGCAGGAGCGCACGAAACGCCCGCTGCAACGGGTCGGCCGGCTCGTCTTTCTGCTCGGGATCCGCGTCGAACGCCACGCCCCAGGGCTCGACCTCGAGCCGCGCGTTCGGCCAGGGCTCCGCGTGTGCCTCGGCGCCCATCGACGCGAGCGAAGCTGCGAGCGCCGGCCGGCCATACACCACGCTGTGCTCGCCGAGCAGAATCACCTTGCCACAACCAAACGCCATCCCGCGTGTGTACCGAGCGCATGCCGGTACGCGCAAGCTGCGTCGTATTGCGCAGACAGCACGCGGGTACCGCCGTGAGTCCAACTTCATGGCAGCGAGGGCGGGGTCTGGGGGTAAGCGCAAGGGCAAGGGTCTAGGGTCGAGCGCAGGCGCAAGGGCAGGTCAGGACGCGCGAAGCTGCTGGCGCGGTCGACGACGGACATGCGCTCGGGATCGGAAGCGCGTTCAGATCTGCAAGCGCCAACCTGCCCTTGCGCCTGCGCCTGCGCTCGACCCCAGATGCGTGCCCTTGCGCTTACCCCTGACCCTTGCCCCTGCCCTCCGAGTTAGGCCCCCGACTCTTGACAGCGCGCGTCAGGCCCACCACAACGCGCGCGTGCTCGATCCCCGCCTCCGTGTTCCCGATGGTGCTGCCACGAGCGCGGTCGAGTACCGCGTGCCGTTCTACGACACGGACGCGATGGCGATCGTCCACCACGCGAACTACGTGCGCTATCTCGAGCTCGTGCGCGTGCGCTTCCTGCAAGAGCACGACGAACCGTACAGCCGGTACGTGGCCATGGGGTTTCACGTGGTCGTGACGCGCGTGGACGTCTCGCTCAAACGCGCGACGCGCTTCGACGAGCTGCTGCGCATCACGTGCTGGCTCGAGCGCGTGCGCAACGCCAGCTTGGCGTTCGGCTATCAGATCCACAACGGCGAGCAGCTCACGCTCACCGGCTGCACCGAGCACGGCGTGGTCAACCTCGAGGGCACGCCCGTGCGCATGCCGGTCGATCGGCGAGACCGCCTGCTGTCGTTGCTGGCGCCGTAGCCCGGAGCCCGTCCCCGGCCGCCTCCGAGCAGCCGGTACGCGAGTCAGCGCTTGGGCCGCGGATGCTCCGCGTTATCCAGTTGCGTCAGCTTTGTGACCGAACAGGACCTGGCCGGCGCGGTCCCGGAGCGGAACCGGGGGCGCGGCCGGGCGCTCGCGTGATTCCCTGGGAAATGCCGGCAAATTTTGGACAGGTGGGTCCCGATCCGGATGACAGCACAATGCAGATGTGGGACAGTGCCCGCATTCCCATACGGTTCCTCCGTACCAGAGTTGCATAACGGGTGCTGTCGTCAGAGGTGGAAGCGTCGGGAAGCCGGGTCGCCGATCCGGAGAGAGTCGAAAGGCTCCAACGTTCTTCGCGTTCCCGGGAAGCGTGGGTGCGCAAACCGGGCGCGAGCAAAGCGCGGGACAAAGGAACGTCATGACCAAGCGTTCTCGTGGATGGTGGACGGTGGTGGGCTCGCTGATCGCGCTCGCCGGCTGCAGCAGCGACGGCGACAACAACGGCGGCGGCACTGGCGCGCGTGGCGCGAAACCCGGTTTCGTCGGTGCCGCCGGCGCTTTGGCGACGATGAGCGGGAGCGGCTCGGTGCCGTTCGACCCGAACAACCCAACGGGTCCAGCGATGATGCGGACGCGGGCACCGGTGGTGGAGATGCCGTGCGCGAGCACGAGCATCGTGGCCAATCGCGTGCTGCCGACCGTGATGCTGGTCGTCGACGGCTCGGGCAGCATGCGCGAAGGCTACGGCCCGGTTCCAGACGGGGGGATGGCCGGCCCGATGATGCCGGCGCCCGGTCAGATCTCGCGCTGGCAAGCGATTCGCGACGCGCTGGTCAAGGCTGACGTCGGCGTGGTGCCATCGCTGCAGGGCTTGGTGCACTTCGGCCTGGCCTTGTACGGCACGACGCCCTCTTGCCCGCTGCCGATGGGCATCGTGATGCCCAAGCTCAACAACTACGACGCGATCAACGCCGGGATGCCGCAGGGCGATCCACCGGGCCAGTTCACGCCGACGGGTCCCGCGCTGGACCAGGTCGCTACCATGCTGCCGGACTCGGCCAACTTCGTGGACAAGGTGGTCGGTCCACAGATCATCGTGCTGGCGACCGACGGCGATCCCAACAGCTGCGGCAGCAACGACATCTTTGCAGGCATTCCGCAGACCGACTA
>Ga0190265_10000897_pt1 | contig 19624 bp, 18 predicted proteins | sample Popmic124T_FD_133135 | JGI IMG/M metagenome (GOLD analysis project Ga0190265, IMG submission 133135) | Populus adjacent soil microbial communities from riparian zone of Indian Creek, Utah, USA - 124 T | ecosystem: Environmental > Terrestrial > Soil > Riparian zone | place: USA: Utah | collected...
AAGCCAGCTGATCAAAGAAGTCGGGTACTTCGACCATCGGCGGTTCAGGTCGCCGCCGAGCAGCACCGGGGCCATACCGCCGAGTCCGTCGAGGGCTCGCAATACACGCTGCTCACGCAAGGGCGCAGGGTCGCCCACCGGAAACTGGCGGACGACAACGCTGGTCGGGGGATTCTCGGTATCAACTCGCCAGGTGTTCGCGTGCTGGCCGCCTTCGAGGCGCGCGGCACCCAGGATCACGGCTGACGGGCCCGCCAGGCGCCGGACTTCCTCCAGCGCTCCAGATGAAGGCAGGGCCTCGGATCGAGTCATCGCCGAAACTCTAAGTTGACGGCGCTCCTAGAGGATCATCCTTGCGTCCATCGCAAAGTCTCCGGTGCTAGAGGCGTTCGCTGGACGGCACTGGGAGATGCGGGGCCAGATCCTCAAGGCGGCTGGCAAGTCACCCGCTTTGGAAGCATTTGCTGGGCAACAGCAGGGGATGAGGGATCAGATTTGAAAGCGGTGGGAAAGTCGTCTGCGCTTGAGACGCTTACCGGCCAGAGCCGCAAATGGCAGGAGCAGGTTCTTAAAGCTGCCGATACGTCATCTGCCCTCGATTCATTCAGTGCGCAGTAGCGGGAGAGGCACCGGCAGCTCCTTGCCGCCGTTGGGAGGTCGCCCGCGTTGGAGCAGGCGTTCAGGAACTGGAAGATGACGCTGCCTTCGGGGCTTGCCGATCAAATGGCGGTTTTCTGTACTTCGAGATGGTCACGATCTTGAAGTGCGCTGAGTTGATGGGCTGGAATGACTGTCGCCAAGGAAGGCTTGGGAGCGCCTATCCCGGCTGCGGTCTTGTACTTGCTTTACATGTTCATCGCGGCAGGCGAGCTGGCGGCGCATTTCGCCAAGGACGCTGTAGCCGACGCAGACGACTAGACGATCTGCTTCTCAAGGCTCGCTGCACCCTTCGCGAGCCAGTGGCAGCGTGATCGAGAAGTCTCAACGACCGTTTAGACTTTTCTCATGGCAACTGCGGTCAAGAAGCTGGACTTGACGGTCGGCGAGTTGGTGGAAGTGGGGGGCCGACGCTATGAGGTCGTGCCTGATCGTGAGGGCGGTTTGACCCTAGAGCCGCCGATCACGCCGATGGCCGAGCTTGATGCGGAGTGGGGCACCTCACCGGCCGACGCTGAGGCATTTGAGCGGCTGACCGCCGACGATCTCACCGACCAAGAGGGCTAGTAAAGCCCCTCGGCGGTTTCTAGTTCCGCTGGCCCCTATTGTGCGCGCGCTCCCCGGAGCGCAAAAGGCCTGCCGCCTGTACCTGTCGAGTTCCGCTCGCCGATCTGGGCGGAGGAGGTCTGGCGCTTTGCGGCACGGTCATCTCCGCGCATCCAGGCGGAACTTGCGCGGAAGGAGATCGAACATGGTTTGACGTCGCTCGTCTGGCGGCGCTGCTCGCCGGAGGGAGCCGATGGGACCAATCTGCCTGGCTGTCGCAAGCTCTACGTTCCGCTTCGGGCCGAAGGAGCGTCTGATGCGCCGTTTGGGCTTATTTTCCGCTTATCCCGCACCCCAGATGGCCTGGCATGGGTCATGATCGCCTTCGGAGAGCGCCACCCGACCAACCCCCGAAGCCGCAGCGTCTACGAGCGCGCTCATAAGCGCTTGCACGGTCACTACCCCTGAGTGGTCTCTTCCGGGTGTCCCTCGTCTCAGCGTCGGTACTCCTGCGCCCATCGCTCAAGTCGAAGCAACAGCGGCGGCCGGTCTTGAGCGCATTACGCTGCACGAGTGCCGCCACACCTTCGCCTCCTTGATGATCGCTGCCGGAGTCAACGCGAGGCGCTACAGAGCTTCATGGGCCACGCCAATATCTCGATCACCTGGACCGCTACGGGCACCTAATGCCCCGCTCCGAGGCCGAGGCCGCGAGTCTGCTCGACACCTACCTGAGCGCACAGCGCGAGCGCGACGAGGAAACCGCCCGCGCGGCTGGCGGCAGCGAATTAAGAGCGGCCTCGGACCAGATTTTCAAGCCGGTCCCGTAGTCGAGGGCTCATGAAGACTGCCCGAGCCCGGCCGTTCCCCGCAAATCCGCACCCGCCGAGTCTCACTTCAACAGGAACGACGGGTTCGCTCACGTAATGAAAGATCGCGTAGAGCACCGCCCCATCATCTTCGGGACAGCTGTACGTAGCGCCCCGAGGAACTTTACGTAGGCCGTTGAATTCCCTGGCAACAGAGCGAACGATTCCCGGCCTATGCAGTAGGCGTTTAGCCTCAAGCTTCCCGGCCCGGGCCCGCGTCTCCGGCGTTTGCTTCATGCCGCCGAAGCCGTAATAGCGGCACAGAAGGAGTTCGTTGGCCTGGCTCGGGACCACGGAGTCATGGCTACGGGCGTTCCGATTTGCCCCTTCCAGCTCCCCTTCGCTGAGGGCTTGCTTGAAACAGCTCGCCGGGAGGGTCTTGGGGTGGTTCGATGAGGCGGCGCTACCCTCGGAGTTTGAACAGCCAAAAAATGCCAAGGCGCTCGCCAGGGCAAGCAGCGCGGCGAATGCGAGTTGCTTCGGGGTTTTTTCTATCGACTTCTACGGTCGTCCGGCCGATGCATCACCGGTCGCGGGATAAGCGAGTTTCTTACCCAGGACATCCTAGTCGTGGCGACCGCCAAGTGTCGCCGTACGGGCTGAAGACTGCCGGGCCTCAATCGCATTACGCTGCACGAGTGCCACGCTTCCCATTCGATGTTTGGCAAAGAGACAGGGGCTGCGGGGCTGCTCGGCGCCTATCTGAGTGCCCAGCGCGAACGCGACGAGGATGCCGTCCGCGCGGCTGGTGGAGCGCTGACTGGCGCATAGGTGGCGCACCGTGACGGCAAACCGCTCTGACAAGCCACTTCGCGTCCCGCCTACCGGGATGTACTTCATCTGATGAGGATTGGGGCGGAGGCGTCTGCGGTCGTCGGCGAGACGCCGCTGGTGGCGCTGCGTCGGCTCGGCGAGGGGCTGGGGGCGGAGGTCTGCGCGAAGCTGGAGTACTTCAACCCCGGCGGCTCGGTCAAGGACCGGATCGGGGTGGCGATGATCGACGCCGCCGAGGAGGAGGGGCTGATCGAGCGGGGGCGCTCGGTGATCGTCGAGCCGACCAGCGGCAACACCGGAATCGCGCTGGCGATGGTCTGCGCGGCGCGCGGCTACGAGCTGATCCTCACCCTGCCGGAGGGGATGAGCCGCGAGCGGGCGAAGCTGCTGCGCGCCTACGGGGCCGAGGTGCGGGAGACCCCCTCGCTGGGCGGGATGGGCGAGGCGGTCGAGCTCGCCGAGGCGATCCGCGAGCAGCGCAAGGGCTTCATGCCGCAGCAGTTCTCCAACCCGGCGAACCCGGACGTGCACCAGCGCACCACCGCCGAGGAGATCTGGCGCGACAGCGACGGCGAGGTGGGGGCCTTCGTCGCCGGGGTCGGCACGGGGGGGACGATCACCGGGGTGGGCCGGATGCTGCGCGAGCGCAGTCCGGAGACCCTGATCGTCGCGGTCGAGCCGGTGACCTCGCCGGTCCTCTCCGGCGGCACCCCGGGCCCCCACAAAATCCAGGGCATCGGCGCCGGCTTCGTGCCCGCGGTTCTCGACCGCTCGGTGATCGACGAGACGCTTGCGGTCTCCGACGAGGACGCGCTGGAGACGGCGCGCCTGGCGGCCCAGCGGGAGGGCATCCTCGCTGGGATCTCGGCCGGGGCGAACATCCGGGCGGCGCTCGAGGTCGCGGCGCGGCCCGAGCTTGCCGGCAAGAGGGTGGTGACGGTCGTCTGCGACTCGGGCGAGCGCTACATGTCCCTACCCTTCTTTGCACCGTGAACGCGCTCAAACGTGTCTCCTGCGAGGTCAGGGCCGACGTCAAGGCGGCCCGCGATCGCGACCCCGCGGCGCAGGGCGTCTCGACCTTCGAGATCCTCACCAGCTGGGCCGGGGTGCAGGCGCTGCTCGCGCACCGGGTCGCGCACACGCTGCGGGACGCGGGGGTGCCGCTGGCGCCGCGAGCGATCGCCTACCTCAGCCGCTCGATCACTGGCGTGGAGATCCACCCGGCGGCGAAGATCGGCGGCGAGTTCTTCATCGATCACGGCTCCGGCGTGGTGATCGGAGAGACGGCGGAAATCGGCGAGCGGGTGACGCTCTACCAGGGGGTGACCCTCGGCGGTACGGGCTTCCAGCCCGGCAAGCGCCACCCGACCCTGGGCGACAACGTGACCGTCGGTTCCGGCGCCAAGCTGCTGGGGCCGATCGCGGTCGGCAGCGGGGCGAAGATCGGCGCCAACACCGTCGTCGTCGAGGACGTGCCGCCGGGCTCCACTGTGGTCGGCAACCCAGGCCACCCGGTCAGGGTCGAAGGGCGCCGCGTCGAGGGGCCCGACGCCGACTGGATCCACCTGCCCGATCCGATCGCCGAGGCGATCAAGACGCTCTCGGAGCGGATCGCGGCGCTCGAGGAGCGGATCGCCCAGCTCGACGGGGGTGAGTCGCCCGGGAGCGAGGGCGGAGAGCTGCGCCCGCGGACCGGCCGCTCCTCGGCCGGCGGCTGAGCCGGCCGCGCCCGTCTCTATTCTCGGAGCCGATGCTCCAGGCCGAGTCGGAGATGTCCGAGCACCTCCCGGATAGCCCCGAGGGAGCCCCGACCGAACCCGGTGCCGACCGCGCCGAGCGGCTGCTGGCGGGCCTCAACGAGCCGCAGCGCGAGGCGGTTCGCCATCCCGAGGGGCCGCTGCTGGTCCTGGCCGGGGCCGGCTCCGGCAAGACCCGCGTCCTGACCCACCGGATCGCCTACCTGCTGGCCACCGAGGCCGCCCGCCCGGGAGAGATCCTCGCGATCACCTTCACCAACAAAGCGGCGAGCGAGATGCGCGAGCGGGTAGAGCAGCTGGTCGGCCGCTCGGCGCGGGCGATGTGGGTGACCACCTTCCACTCCGCCTGCGCCCGGATGCTGCGAGCCGACGCCGAGCGGCTCGGCTATTCGCGCAACTTCACGATCTACGACGAGTCCGACTCGCTGCGAATGCTCAAACGCTGCATGGAGGAGCTGCACGTCGACCCGAAGCGCTACCCGCCGCGGGCGATCCGCTCGCAGGTCTCCGGTGCCAAGAACCAACTGGTCGACGCGGCCGCCTACGCCGAAGCGCAGGGCAGCGTCTTCGAGGAAACCGTGGCCGAGGTCTACGCGCTCTACGAGAAGCGGATGCTCGCGGCCAATGCGATGGACTTCGACGACCTCCTGGTCCGCACGGTCAATGCGCTGGAGCTGTTCGAGGAGGTGCGCGGGCGCTGGCGCCGCACCTTCCGCCACGTCCTCGTCGACGAGTACCAGGACACCAACCATGCCCAGTACCGGCTGCTGCAGCTGCTCAGCGCCGAGCACGGCAACCTGATGGTCGTCGGCGACGAGGACCAGTCGATCTACGGCTTCCGCCACGCCGACATCCGCAACATCCTCGACTTCGAGCGTGACTTCCGCGAGGCCGAGGTGGTCAAACTCGAGCAGAACTACCGCTCGACCCAGACCATCCTCTCGGCCGCGAACGCGGTGGTCGAACACAACCGCGAGCGGCGCCCGAAGCGGCTCTGGACCGATCTGGCCGGCGGCGATCCGCTGCAGCTGTCCGAGCTCTCCGACGAGCACGAGGAGGCGCGCTGGGTTGCGGCGGAGATCGAGCGCCTTGGCGAGGAGGAGGGGGTGCGGCGCGAGGACGTCGCGGTCTTCTACCGGACCAACGCGATGAGCCGGGTGCTCGAGGACACGCTGGTCCGCTTCGAGCTGCCCTACCAGGTGATCGGCGGCACCAAGTTCTACGAGCGGGCGGAGGTCAAGGACGCGGTCGCCTACCTCAGCCTGCTGGTCAACCCGGCGGACCAGGTCTCCTTCGCCCGGATCGTCAACTCGCCCCGTCGCGGGATCGGCAAAACCAGCCAGGGCCGGCTCATCGCCCACGCCAACACGACCGGGTTGCCGATCTGGGAGGTGGCCGGCCGGGTCGAGGAGGTGCCGGGGCTGGGTGCGGCGGCGATCAAGGCCGTCTCGCGCTTCTACGAGGCGCTGGAGCGGCTGCGGGCGCGGGCGGACTCGGCGCCGGTCGCCGAGCTGCTCGAGGCGACTCTGCGCGAGACCGGCTACCTCGACGCGCTGGCGGCGGAGCGCACCGTCGAGGCGGAGGGACGGGCCGAGAACCTCGAGGCCCTGGTAGACGGCGCTGCCTAGTTCGACGTCAACCGCGAGCTCGAGGGCGAGGGCGACGTCTCCGCCGTGGAGGAGTTCCTGCAGCAGATCTCCCTCTACACGCAGCAGGACGAGCTGCGCGACGAGCCGGCGATCACGCTGATGACCCTCCACAACGCCAAGGGCCTCGAGTACGAGACGGTCTTCATCATCGGCTGCGAGGACGGCGCCTTCCCGCACATGAAAGCGCTCGAAGAGGGGGGCGAGGAGGAGGAGCGGCGCCTCTGTTATGTCGGCATCACGCGCGCCCGCAGGCGCCTCTACATGACCTGGACCCGCGAGCGGCGGCTGTTCGGTCGCGCCGAGCGCAACCTGCCCTCGCGCTTCGTCGACGAGCTGCCGGCGGAGCTGACCGAGCGCCACTCCAGCGCACCGGGAGCGGGGGTAGGGGGTGTGGCCAGCTGGGACACCGGCGCTTCCGGTGAGGCACCGGCACCGATCGATCCGGGACCCGCGCTTGCCCTGCACACCGGCGACGACGTCGTCCACGCCAGCTTCGGCGACGGCGTCGTCACCGCGGTCGAGCCGGGTGGGGTCGTCGTCGTCCGCTTCTCCGGCGACGGCACCGAGCGCAAGCTGATGGCCGACTACGCGCCGATCCGGAAGCGGTGATGACCGCGGCGGCTCGCGTCATCGACGGCAAGGCGGTCGCGGCGGCGGTGCGCGAACGCGTGGCAGGCGAAGTCGCCGACTACCGTGAGGCGACCGGCCGGGTCCCCGCGCTGGCAACCGTGATCGTCGGCGAGGACCCCGCCTCCCAGATCTACATCGCCAACAAGCACAAGGCCTGTGCCGAGGTCGGGATGGAGTCGGTCCACCGCGAGCTCCCCGCCACCACCAGCGGGGACGAGCTGATCGAGCAGGTCGGAGGGCTCGGCCGCGACGAAGAGGTCGACGGCATCCTCGTGCAGCTGCCGCTGCCGCCGCAGATCGATCCCGACGCCGTTGTCGCCGCGATCGATCCCGCCAAGGACATCGACGGGCTCACCCCGGCCAACGCCGGGCTGCTCGCTCACGGCACCCCCGGCCTGGTCCCATGCACGCCGGCCGGCGTGATGGAGCTGCTGCGCCACGAGGGGGTCGAGCTGGAGGGGGCCGAGGCGGTCGTGGTCGGGCGCTCGAAGCTGGTTGGCGTGCCCGTCGCGAGGCTGCTGCTCGGCGCCAACACGACGGTCACCGTCTGCCACTCCCGCACCCGCGATCTGGCCGCGGTCTGTCGCCGCGCCGACGTGCTCGTCGCGGCCGTCGGCGCGCCGCGGCTGCTCGGTGCCGACGCGGTCAAGCCGGGGGCCGTTGTGATCGACGTCGGCATGAACAGGACCGAGGACGGTCTCTGCGGCGACGTCGACTTCGAGCCGGTCTCCAAGGTCGCCGCGGCGATCACCCCGGTTCCCGGCGGGGTCGGCCCGATGACGATCGCGATGCTGCTCGTAAATACGTTGGGCGCCGCCCGAGCGCGGGTGTAGTGTCGCCTCGACCCCTACTCCCCGGAGGATGTGCAGATGGAAGTTGACAAGCTGAGCAACGGAGAGAAGATCTCGGCGGTCTCCGCGATCCTCCTCTTCGTATTCATGTTCTTCGACTGGTTCGGCGTCGAGGTGTCCGGAGTGCCGGGCTTTACCGGCGACGTCAGCGGCGCCGGCGGCAGCGCCTGGGATGCGCTCGACGTGATTCCGATCTTCCTGATGCTGGCGATCGTCGTGGCGATCGGGGTGGCCGTGATCCGGCTCACCGACGCTGACCTGGAGCCGCCGATCTCGCTCAACGCGGTAGTCGCAGCGCTGGGGGGCCTCGCGGCGCTCCTGATCCTCTACCGGATCATCGACCAGCCAGGCGGGGGCGGCGACTTCGGCGGGGTCGAGGTCGACGTCACCCTGAAGCTCGGCATCTTCCTCGGCCTGGTTGCCGCGGCGGGGATCGCCTACGGCGGCTACAGCGCGATGCGCGAGGAAGGGATGACCTTCGGCGACGTCGGCGACCGGCTCGGCGGGGGCGGCACTCAACAGCCTCCCTCCGGAGGTCAACCCCCGGCCGGCGGAACTCCGCCGCCACCACCTCCACCACCGTCGGGACAGCAGCCACCGGCCCCGCCTTCCCAGAGCCCCCCGCCGCCTCCACCGCCTCCGGCCGGGCAGTAGGAGTCTCTACGCCGCCGGGGTCGCTTCGGCGATTCCGGCGGCCACTCTCTTCGCGAACGCGGTGATCGTCATCATCGGGTTCACCCAGACTGCCGTGGGGAAGAGGGAGGCGTCGACGACGTAGAGGCCGCCGACGCCGTTGACGGAGCCGTCGGCGGCGCAGACTCCCTCGCGGGGGTCGCTGGCTATCCGCGCGGTGCCCATCGGGTGGAAGGCCTCGAGGCGAAGCTCAGACGGCTTAAAGGTCGTCGCCTCGAACTCTGCGAGGTTCCCGGGCCGCAGCACCGGGGTCCGGCCGATGTTGGGGTAGACCTCACTCGCTCCGGCGGCGAAGTGGACCTCGGCGGCGCGGGCGATGCCGAAGGTGAGGCGCCGGGCGTCCTCGTCGGTGAGCCGGTAGTTGGCGCGCAGCGAGCCGTCGCGGGCGATCCCGACCCTGCCGGCCGACTCGTCGGCGAGCTGGACGCCGATCGAGCCGACGTGGCCGAAGTTCAGGATCGCCTCCTGGTGCTCGCGCCCGGAGCCGAGCAGCCAGGCGCCGCCGAAGGGAAGCGGGGTGAAGGTCGCCTCGAGCAGGACCCGCTCCGACTCCCACTCGTCGACGTAGTAGCTCTGCATCACGCCCTCCCAGCCGCGCACCTCCTCCTCGTAGCGGGCACCGACCCAGGAGGCCGGATGGATGTGGAGGTTGCGGCCGACCTGGTCGCCCCCGAGCCCCGAACGCAGCAGCAGCTCCGGGGTGCCGAAGGCGCCGCCGGCGACGATCGTCGCCCGGCGGGCGCGGACGGTGTAGGGGCGGCGATTGCCGTTGCGCTCGCCATCTGCGGCGGCGACGCAGTGGACGCCGGCTGCGCGGCCGTCCTCGACCAGAACCCGGCGCGCTTCGACGCCGGCCCGAACCCGGGCGCCGGCGGCGACGGCGCGGGGGAGGTAGCTGACGTGCATGCCCCGCTTGGCGTCGATCCGGCAGCCGTAGGGGCAGGAGCTGCACTGGACGCAGTTGCCGGCGTTGCGGGCGATCGGGCCGCCGCTGGCGCCGATGGCCGCCGCCCCTTCCATCGCGAGCTGCCCGTTGCGGCCCATCCGCTCGGGGTCGAGCGGGGTCACCCGCAGGAACTCCTCGGCCTCTGCGAAATCGGGGGCGAGGTCGCCCGCCCACTCGATCCCGTAGCGCTCGCGCCAGTGGGCGAGGACCGGATCGGGGGCGCGGAAGCAGGTGCCGGAGTTGATCACCGTCGTGCCGCCGACCGTTTTCGCCACCGGCACGGGGATCGGGGGGCGGCCCTCGGCGATCGTCAGGCCGCCGTCGCGGTAGAGCGAGGCGATCGCCTCGAGTGGGTCGGTGGGGTAGCTGTCGCGGTCGTAGTCGCCGCCGGCCTCGAGCACGATCACGTCCAGTCCCGCCTCGGCGAGGGCGGCGGCCGCGACCGCCCCGCCGGCGCCCGAGCCGACGATGACGACGTCGCATTCCTCGCCTTCCCCCGATGGTTCGGTGTTCCCCAGCGAGCCGGCCGGCTCGGGCAGCGAGCCATCGGCGACGCGGCAGCTCGTCTCCAGGCCCAGCCGCCGCTCGACTCCCGGGTCGACGGCGTAGCCGAGCGTCGTGAACGTCTTGCACATCAGCAGCAGCTCGTGGTAGAGGCTGAAGCGGGAGCGCTCCATGCGGGCGAGGAAGTCTTCGCGCGCCTTCAGGTCGAGGCGGCTGAAGCGCCACGGGAAGGGCAGCCACTCGAGCACGCGCAGGCCGAGCCTGACGCGGGTCAGGACGCGCGGCGAGAAGGAGGTGAGGAAGCGCCCGACCGGGCCGGAGACGTCGACCTCACGCTCGGCTGCGGGCAGGCCGTCGAGGGCGGGGGCCATCGCCTCGCAGATCGCGCTGAGGGTTCGCTGCTCGGTGGCCGACAACCCCGGCGGGCGCTGTCAGCCGGGTGCCGGGGAGCGTTCGACTCGGCCCGCAAGGGACCAAAGCCAGAGGGCCGCCAGCGCCAGGAAGCCGTCGACGAGGAAGTTGAGCAGGTAGATGAAGACGTCCTGGTCGAAGAGGTAGAAGCCGAGCGAGCCGAGCGAGGAGGCGGTCTTGCCGGCCGCCAGCACCAGCAGCAGTGGCCGGTAGCGGACGACGTCGGCCTGGGCGACGACGCAGATGCCGGTGATCACGACCATGTAGGCGAAGGCCAGGGCCAGCCAGAGCTGCTCCTCGCCGTGGGGGGCGCGGGCGAAGTCGCCGATCGAGTCGCCGAGGTCGGAGATGGTGTCGAGGACCCCGTTGGGAACCGCGATGAAGAGGATGCCGACGACGGCGAAGCTGACGGCGAGCAGGCGCAGGTTGAGGACGACGAAGCGCTCTGCCTTCTCTCCCCGCATCGTGCGGGGACAATAACTGGCTGAGCAGCCAAACGTTCCGGCGCGGCAGATCTGACGGGTGCCCACCTAGAATCCCGGCCGTGATCGAGAAAGAGCAGGTGCTCCATGTCGCGAAACTGGCGCGGTTGCAGCTCTCCGACGAGGAAGTCGAGAAGATGGTTGGGGAGCTGTCCGGGATCTTGGAGCACGTCGACCTGATCTCGCAGCTGGAGCTGGACGGGGTCGAGCCGACCTCGCACGTGGTCGCGCTGGAGAACGTGCTGCGGGCCGACGAGCCGCGACCCAGCTGGCCCCGGGAAGCGGTCCTGGAGCAGGCGCCCGACCCGGCCGACGGCGCCTTCGGGGTGCCCTCGCCCCAGGCCGAGTGATGGCCGAGCTGCTGAAGCTGACCGTCGCCGAGGCGGTGGCGAAGATCGGAGCAGGGGAGATCGCGCGCGAGGAGTACTCCGAGGCCTGGCGCGAGGCTGCCGCCGGGGACGAGCTGAACGCCTACCTGTGGCGCGGGGAAGACGGCGCGGGGAAGGGTGGCGGATCGCTGGCCGGGATCCCCGTCGCGGTCAAGGACCTCTTCTGCACCGAGGGAGTCGAGACGACCGCCGGCTCGCGAATTCTCGAAGGGCACCGGCCGCTCTACACGGCGACGGCGGTGCGCAGGCTGGCCGAGGCTGGCGCGGGGGTGCTCGGCAAGACCAACATGGACGAGTTCGCGATGGGCTCCTCCAACGAGAACTCCGCCTACGGCCCGGTCCGCAACCCGTGGGACCCGGAGCGGGTGCCGGGCGGCTCCTCCGGCGGCTCGGCGGCCGCCGTCGGCGGCGGCCTGGCGCCCTGCGCGATCGGCACCGACACCGGCGGCTCGATCCGCCAGCCGGCGGCGCTCTGCGGGATCGTCGGACTCAAGCCGACCTACGGCGCGATCTCCCGCTACGGGATGATCGCCTTCGCCTCCTCGCTCGACCAGTGCGGGCCGCTGACCCGCGACGTCACCGACGCGGCGCTGCTGTTGGGGGCGATGCAGGGCCGCGACCCCTGCGACTCGACCTCGGTCGGGATCGAGGGAGGCGTGAGGGCACCGAGCCAGGAGAGCTTGCAGGGGTTGCGTTTCGCGGTCCCCGCCGAGCTTGCGCACGATGCGATCGAGCCCGGGGTGCGCACCGTGTTCGACGAAACCCTGGCCCGGATCGAGGCGCTCGGTGGCGAGATCGCCGAGGTGCCGCTGCCCCACGCCGAGCACGGCATCTCCGCCTATTACGTGATCGCCCCGGCCGAGGCTTCCTCCAACCTGGCCCGCTACGACGGGGTCCGCTACGGCAAGCGGAGCGGCGGCGAGGGCGACCTGATCGAGATGTACGAGACGACCCGCTCGGAGGGCTTCGGCGAGGAGGTGAAGCGGCGGATCATGCTCGGCACCTACGCGCTCTCCTCCGGCTACTACGAGGCCTATTACGGCCAGGCGCAGAAGGTCCGCACCAAGATCGCCGCCGACTACGCCGCCGCCTTCGCCCAGTTCGACTTCGTCGTCACCCCGACCTCGCCCTCGGTCGCCTTCCGCCTCGGCGAGAAGACCGACGATCCGCTGGCGATGTACATGAACGATTTCTTCACCGTGCCGATGAGCCTCGCCGGCATCCCGGCGATCTCGATTCCTGCCGGGCTTGCCGAGCCCGAAGGGGGCGGCCCGCGACTTCCGGTCGGCTTCCAGATCGCCGCGCCGGCTTTCGCCGAGCAACGCCTGCTCGAGGCCGCTTACGCCCTGGAGCAGTCGCTCGGCTTCGAGGCGAGGCCCGGGGGCGATGGCGGTGGCTGAGCTGGAGGCCGTGATCGGGCTTGAGATACACGTCCAACTCTCGACCCGGACGAAGATGTTCTGCGGCTGTGAGCTGTCCTTCGGCGACGAGCCGAACGTCCACACCTGTCCGGTCTGCCTCGCTCACCCTGGAGTGCTGCCGGTGCCCAACGAAGAGGCGATCCGCTACGCGCTCAAGATCGCCGCGGCGCTCGAGTGCGAGGTCGCGCCGCGCTCGATCTTCCACCGTAAGAACTACTTCTATCCCGACAATCCGAAGGCGTACCAGATCAGCCAGTACGACGAGCCGCTTGCGGTCAACGGCAGGCTGGGTGTGATCCGGATCCACCGCGCCCACCTCGAGGAGGACGCGGCCAAGACGATCCACCTCGGCGAGTCGGGGCGGATCCACGGCTCCGGCGCCTCGCTTGTCGACTTCAACCGCGGCGGCACGCCCCTGGTCGAGATCGTCACCGAGCCCGACCTGCGCAGCGCCGGCGAAGCCGCCGCCTGGGCGCGCCTGCTCCGCACCACGGTCCGCCAGCTCGACGTCTCCGACGTGAACATGGAGGAGGGCAGCCTGCGGGTCGACGCCAACGTCTCGGTGCGGCCGGCCGGCAGCGAGGTTCTGGGCACGAAGACCGAGCTGAAGAACATGAACAGCTTCCGCTTCCTCGAGCGGGGCATCGAAGCGGAGCTGGAGCGGCAGCGGCAGCTGATCGCCGCGGGAGGGACCGTGGTCCAGGAGACCCTCCACTTCCACCCGGCCGACGGCACCCTGACCCCGCTGCGCTCCAAGGAGGAGGCGCACGACTACCGCTACTTCCCCGAGCCGGACCTGGTGCCGCTGGCGCCGAGCGAGGCGATGCTGCGCGAGGCGCGCGAGGCGCTTCCGGAGCTGCCGGCCGCGCGAATCGAGCGCTACCGCACCGAGCTGGAGCTCTCAGCCGAGACCGCCGCCCTGCTCGCGGCCGACCCGGACACGGCCGCCTACTTCGAGCGCGCCGCGGGCGCGGCGAGCGGGGTGGAGGCCCGGGTCGTCGCCAACTGGGTGACGGGAGAGCTGGCCGCGGCGCTGCGCCAGGACGGGGGAGAGGCCGGCGCCGCCGGGTCGCAGGTCACGCCCGAGGCACTCGCCGCGCTCGTCGGGATGGTCCAGGAGAAGAAGATCTCCCACGGCAGCGGCAAGACGGTGCTGGCGGCCCTGGTCGCCGAGGGCGGCGACCCGGAGGCGATCGTCGAGCGTGAGGGCCTCGCCCAGATCTCCGACAGCGGCGAGCTGGAGTCGATCGTCGCCGCAGCCGTCGATGCCAACCCCGAGGCCGCCGACCAGATCCGCTCCGGCAACCAGAAGGCGATCGGCGCGATCGTCGGCGCCGTGATGAAGGAGACCAAAGGCCGCGCCGACGGCGGCGAGGTCAACCGCCTGATCAAGGCGAAGCTCGCTGATCGCTAGGACGACACGCCGCGAAAAGAAACGGCCCCGGGTGCGCACCCGGGGCCGTTCAAACCTTGTGAACACCCAACAGCCGAAACTTTAGCGCTACATCGAAATTGCGTGCTGCGAGGGCCCGACGGGGGACTTGAAGCAGATGGGCCTGAAAGTGCGTTCTGGAACTTTGTAACACGTTGTTACAAAGTGCTACCTTGGGCTTATGGCCTGGAACGTCGTCATCGCCGGGGGTGGATTCGGTGGCGCGATGGCGGCGCGGGAGCTGGAGCGGATCATGCCGCGGCAGTCGGCCCGGCTGACGCTGGTCAACGACGTCAACTTCCTGCTCTACACGCCGTTCCTGCCGGAGGCGGCGGCCGGCACCCTGGAGCCGCGGCACGTCGTCACGCCGCTGCGCGAGATCCTCGACCGCACCTACCTGCGGCTGGGCAGCGTCGTCGGCCACGACCCGGCCGCCCGCACCGTCGAGCTGCGCACCCGCGAGGGCGAGACCGAGCGGCTCGCCTACGACCAGCTGCTGCTCGCCCTCGGTTCGGTTTCGCGGGTGCTGCCCGTGCCCGGCCTCTCCGAGCACGCGATCGGGTTCAAAACGCTCGCCGACGCGATCTGGCTGCGCAACCACGTGATCGAGACGCTGGAGGCCGCCAACGCCAGTGAGGACCCGGCCCGCCGCGACGAGCTGCTCACCTACGTCTTCGTCGGCGGCGGCTACGCCGGCCTCGAGGCGCTGGCCGAGCTGCAGGACTTCGCCGCCGACGCGATGGAGAGCTACCCGCGCGCCCGCCTGCACGGGATGCGCTGGGTCCTGGTCGAGGCGGCTGACCGGGTCCTGCCCGAGATCGACGCCGGTCTTGCCGAGTACGCACTGCGCGAGCTGCGCGGTCGCGGCATCGACATCCGCCTCGGCACCACTCTGGAGGAGGTGACGGCGAACAGCGCCCGGATCTCCAGCGGCGAGACGCTGCCGACCCGGACCGTCGTCTGGACCGCCGGGGTGGCGCCGCACCCGAGCCTGCGTCACCTCAAGGTGCCGCTCGACGAGCGCGGCCGCACCCCCGTCGACGATCACCTGCGGGTGCGCGGGATGGACTCGGTCTGGGCGATCGGCGACTGCGCCGCGGCTCCCGACCCGGATGGCGGCTTTTACCCGCCGACCGCCCAGCACGCGGTCCGGCAGGGCCCGGTCGCGGCACGCAACATCGCCGCCGAGCTGGGGGTGGGGACGGCGCGGCCCTTCGAGTACCGGGGCAACGCCGCCTTCGTCAACCTCGGCCGCTACAAGGCCGTCGGCCGGGTCGGCGGCCGCACCTTCCGCGGCTTCCCGGCCTGGTGGCTGGCGCGGACCTACCACATGAGTCAGATCCCGGGTGCCGCCCGCAAGGCGCGCGCCGTGATCGACTGGACGGCCAGCCTGCCTTTCCGCCGCGACCTCGCCGAGGTCGGGTCGATCGGCCACCCGAGGCCGCTGGAGGCGACAATAGGGCCGTGGGATTCGAGTACCTCATCATCGCCTTCTCCTTCGGCCTCGCCACCGGAATAATCGGCCGCGGCAAGGGCAGCTCCTTTTGGCTCTGGCTGCTGATCGGCACGATGGTGCCGCCGCTCGGGCTGATCGCGGTGATCCTCTACCGCTCCGAGAAGGACGAACCCGAACGGCAGTGCCCCATCTGCAGCAAGGCGGTGAAGCTCTACGTCCAGGTCTGCCCCCGCTGTGGCGCCGACCTCTACCTGCCAGACCCCGCCGAGGTCCGTCACCCCGCGGTCGAACGCTGAGCTCCCAGGGCGGCCTGGATCCCCGCCGGGTCCCAGCGCCCGATCGCATCGATCACGCGGCCGTCGCGAAGCACGAAGCGCCCGATTCCGTCCCAGGCGACGCGCTCGCCGTTCACCGTCGCCTCCATCGCGTACTCGACGAAGATCACCTCGCCGCGGGCCGCCCAGTTCCGCATCTCCAAGGAGATGTCCGGCATCAGCGCCTTGATCCCCCTGACGTAGTCGGGCTCCTCGTCGCCCCGGATCGGCTGCTCCATCCCGGAGTGGTGGATCGTCGCCTCGGGGTGCACCATCTCGAACCGCTCGAGGCGGTCCGCATCGAAGCTCGGCCAGATTTCCTCGTAGACCTGGATGAATCGCTCGACGTCCGACATCGCGGGTTCCTTTCGTCCGTTGCCCATGGCTCGGTCTGCGTGGCGACGATAGGTGAGTAGTGAGCGCATTTCTGGCGGGAATCCGCCATGGTCGGCCGAGTCGCCCCTGATGTCGGAAAGCCGCCAGAGAAGGGGCGGTTGCCGTGGGACGATGGGCCCGTGATCGAGGATTTCGAGGCCTGTTACCGGTTCATGCGCAGTCGCGATCCCCGCTACGACGGTTACTTCTTCGTCGGCGTGCTCTCGACCGGCATCTACTGCCGCCCCAGCTGTCCCGCCCGGCTGCCGAAGCGACGCAACATCCGTCTTTTCCGCAGCGCGGCCGGGGCCCAGGAGGCCGGCCTGCGAGCCTGCAAGCGCTGCGATCCGGACGCGGCGCCTGGATCGCCGACTTGGAACCGCCGCGCCGACGTCGCCGGGCGGGCCTTCCGGCTGATCGCCGACGGTGCCGTCGATCGCGACGGCGTGCCGGGCCTGGCGGGGCAGCTCGGCTACAGCGAGCGCCAGCTCCAGCGCATTCTCCAGGCCGAGGTCGGCGCTGGACCGGTCGCGCTGGCCCGAGCTCAGCGCGCCCAGGCCGCGCGGCTGTTGATCGAGTCGACCGAGATCTCCTTCGCGGAGGCGGCCCTCGCCTCCGGGTTCGGGAGCGTGCGTCAGTTCAACGACACGATCCGGTCCGTCTACGCCCGCACGCCGACCGAGTTGCGCAAGCGGGCGCGAGGGCGCGGCGGCGATGCCGCTCCCGGGGCGATCGAGCTTCGCTTGGCCTGCCGCCAGCCCTTCGACGCGGCGTCCGCGATCGAGTTCCTCGGCGTCAGGGCGGTGTCCGGCGTCGAGCAGCTCGACGAATCCGCCTACCGGCGCTCCCTCCTCCTTCGGCATGGAGGCGCCGTCGTCGAGCTGCGTGCCGAGGGCACCGCCGTGCGCTGCCGCCTCTGGCTCGACGATCTTCGCGACCTCACCGCGGCGGTCGCCCGCTGCCGGCGCCTGCTCGACCTCGACGCCGACCCGCAGACGGTCTCGGCCCAGCTCGAACGCGACCGCTGGCTCGGCGGCCTCGTTCGCGAGCGCCCGGGCCTTCGCATCCCCGGTTGCGTCGACGGCTTCGAGCTCGCGACCCGAGCGGTGATCGGCCAGCAGGTCTCGGTTGCCGCCGCGCGGACCGTGGCGGCGGAGCTGGTCCAGCGCTACGGGGAGCCGCTGCCGGAGCCCGTCGGCGGTGTCACCCATCGGTTTCCCACGGCCGCGGCCCTGGCGGAAGCCGAGCCGGAGAGCTTGCCGATGCCGCGCACCAGGGCGAGGGCGCTGCGCGAGCTGGCGAGGCAGGTCGCCGGGGGCGGCCTGAGGCTGGACGCGGGCGCCGAGGCCAAGGCCAGCGTCGACGGACTGCTCTCGGTGCCCGGAATCGGTCCCTGGACGGCTTCCTACGTCGCGATGCGAGCGCTTGGCGATCCCGATGCCTATCCCGCGGGAGACGTCGGGCTGCGGCGGGCGCTGGAGCTCCGGGGGCACGCCGCGATCGACCGGATGGCCGAGGACCGGCTCGCCGAGGGCTGGCGCCCCTGGCGCTCGTATGCGACGGTGTACCTGTGGCGAAGCCTCGCCGAGCCCTCGTCCTGCTGATCGCAGCGCTATCGCTGATCTGGACGACCGGGGCTTCGGCGGCGACGCTCGACCTCGTCGGCGACTTCGACCAGCCGATCTACCTCACCTCCGATCCGGACGACGCCGACCGCATCTTTGTCGTCGAGCGAGAGGGGCGGGTCATGCTCGACGACGACTCCGGCGTCACCCTCTTCGGCGACCTCGAATCGCTGGTCGCCTGCTGCACGGGCGAGCGCGGCCTCCACTCGATCGCGCTTGCGCCCGACTTCCAGGCCAGCAAACGCTTCTACGCCGCCTACACCGGGACCCTCGCGGCCGGCGCTGACGTGGGCGGCACCGTGGGCGACATCTACGTCGACGCGTTCCGTCCCGGGCCCGACGGCGAAGGCGAACTGCTGCGCGACCAGATCCTTCACATCGATCACGACGACTTCTCTAACCACCATGGCGGGCAGCTCCAGTTCGGCCCCGACGGATATCTCTACCTCGCGCCCGGCGACGGTGGCGGCACCGGCGACCCGCTGGAAGAAGCGGGGAACCTGGAGGCGCTGCATGGCAAGATCCTCCGCATCGACCCGGAACCCGGGGAGGACCCGCCCTACGCGGTGCCCACCGATAACCCCTTCGTGGGCGTGGCGGGAGCGGACGAGATCTGGGCCTACGGGCTGCGCAACCCGTGGCGCTTCTCCTTCGATCGCGACAGCGGCGACATGATCGTCGCCGACGTCGGCCAAGGCCAACGTGAGGAGGTCAACTTTGTGCCCAGTCCGGGAGTGGGCCTCGTAGGCGGCAAAGGCGCCAACTACGGCTGGAATTGCCGCGAGGGGCTGATTGCCTACGTGAATCCCGCCGAGTACTGCGACGGGGTGAGCGGGTTCGCCGACCCGGTCTTCGACTACCCGCACGACAACCCCGGCGGAGGGCCGAATCGCTGCTCGATCACCGGCGGCTACGTCGTCCGCGACCCGGACGTCACCGACCTCTTCGGCCGCTACGTCTACGCCGACTTCTGCCAGGGCGAGATCCGCTCCCTGGTCTTGCCTGCTGCGGGCGGGGGAGTCGCGACCAGCGACCGTTCCGAGGACCTCCAAGTGGCCAACCCTGTCTCCTTCGGCGAGGACTCGGACGGACGCGTCTACGTCGTCTCCCAGGGCGGCAACGTCTACCGGCTGGCACCGGCGGAGTCGCCGCCGGCCACCGACGACCCGACACCAACCACGAACGACCCGACGCCAACCGCAGACACCGACCCCGCCCAGCCGCCCGAGCCCCCTGGGCCGCAGCCGCTACGCGTGCGTCTCGATGCCGCGGGAAGCGGAGGGGCCGGCAGTCAGCTCCTCCGACTCACCGTGCGTGTCGAGCCCTGCGCCCAGCTCGGCGGGACGACCGTGCGCCTCAGCCGGGGCGGCAGGCCGTCGGGCGCAAAGCAGCTGAACCGGGGCTGCGTGGCGAGGTTCCACCGGCGCATCGCCGACCGCTCGACCTTCCGCGCCCTGCTCTTCGTCGGCGGAGTCGCTCTGCGCTCGCCGCGCCTGGTTGTGCACGCAGGCTGAGCTACCGCAGCCAGGTGCGGAAGATCGCGTTGGCGAAGCCAACCCCGTAACGGACGACGGCTGGCTTCTTCGAGTGCCCGTGAAGGCGGCGCTCGACCGTGACCGGCACCTCCCTGGCGGGGATGCCGCGCTTGATCGCCTCGATCATGAACTCGGAGGTATGGAACTGCTCCTGGCGGAGGACGAGCTGCGGCAGGGCGGTCGCGCGCACCGCGCGGTAGCCGTTGGAGCAGTCGGTGACGTGGGTGCGGGTGATCAGCGAGACGAGGCGGTTGAAGAAGACGATTCCCAGCTCGCGGGCGAGGTGGTTGCGGTCGGCCTCGCCGAGC
>Ga0190265_10000898_pt1 | contig 19609 bp, 14 predicted proteins | sample Popmic124T_FD_133135 | JGI IMG/M metagenome (GOLD analysis project Ga0190265, IMG submission 133135) | Populus adjacent soil microbial communities from riparian zone of Indian Creek, Utah, USA - 124 T | ecosystem: Environmental > Terrestrial > Soil > Riparian zone | place: USA: Utah | collected...
GACGATCATGGCGAGGGTCGAAACCAGGAGGATCACCGCGACCGGCATGATCCCGGTGCCGCCGATCGTATAGCCGGCGTCCTTCCAGCCGTGGAAGACGAAGTAGCACCAGAGGACGACGACCGAGAGCGCCGAGGCGACGGCTCCCCACTGGGTGCTCCGCTTCCAGAAGATCGCCGCGACCACGATGGGGAAGAGGGCGGCGAAGCCGGTGAAGCACCAGACGCCGAGCTTGAAGATGCTCCGCGTGGTGACCAGGGACAGCAGGTAGGTGACAACCAGGATGCCCACCATGAACAGCCGGCCGACCAGGATCTGTTGGCTCTCGCTCATGCGGTCCTTGAAGCCGTAGTGGAGCACGATGTCTTGAGTGAACATGGTGCCCACCGAGTGTACCTGGGAATCGAAGGAGTTCATGATCGCGGCGAAGACCCCGGCAGCCAGGAGGCCCGCCAGCACCCCCGGAGCATGGAGGTCGATCATCTTGATGAGCACGGAGTTGGCGCCCGCGGGGTCCAGGTCGGGGAAGTCGGCGCGGGCGAGGACGCCCAGGACGACGCTCGGCACCCAGACGATCGCGATGCAGAGCGGGTAGAAGGCGAGCGTCGGCCGGAAGGAGGCGGCGCTTTTCGCCGTCAGCCAGTGGATGAACATGTGGGGGAACATCCCCACCGAGAGCGGGATGCAGGTGTAGGTCAAAAGCTGCCAGGGCTTGATGTGCTCGCCGCGGATCAAGAGATCGGGCCGGGTCGCCGCCAACCGCTCCATCGCGACCCTAAGGCCGCCGAGCTTGTCGACGATCACCCAGAAGGCGATGAAGCCCAGGGCCAGGAGGACCCCGGTCTGGAAGACGTTGACCCAGACCGTGCCGCGCATGCCGCCGTAGGTGACGTAGACGAGCACCACCGCCGAGATGACGAGGCCGCCCACCCAGTTGGGCACGAGGCCGTCGGTGACGTGGGTCAAAGTGGTGCCGCCCCCCATGACGCCGATCAGCAGGTAGGGGATGAGGAGGCCGACCTGGATGACGAAGAGGAGGAGTCCCAGGTTGTCCGACCCCCACCGCTCGCGGAAGAACTGCACCGGCGTGAGATAGCCCCGCCGCTTGCCGAGCGCCCAGACGCGGGTGCCGATGAAGAAGAAGACGATCGGGGTGACGAGGCCCGACGACGAGGCCATCAGCGAGAAGACGCCGATCCCCTCCATGTAGGCCTCGCCCGAGGCGCCGAGGACGGTGAAGGCCGTCATGTGGGCCCCGAACAGCGAGACCAGGAGGATGAACGGCCCCAGCGTGCGGGCGGCGACGAAAAAATCCTCGCTCGTGCCGCGGAAGAAGCGGTGGCTGAAGAGGCCAATGGCCAGCACGATCGCCAGGTAGGCGATGATGATGACCAGGGTGGTCAAGGCACGTCCAGGTGGTCGGGCCAGGCGTAGATCACGAGGAGAGCCAACACGATCGAGGTCGCGACGGCGAAGCCGACGTGGTAGGCGAGCCCCGCGGGCAGCCCGAAGACGAGCCGCCCGTCGTTCCACAGCCAGAGGTCGTTGTGCAGAAGGTACAGCACTCCGAGGGCCGCGTAGAGCGGCCACTTCGAAGCGGGCTTCTTCACCGGTTTCCCTCGGAGGCTCCGGAGGGGACGGCGGCCTCCGTGTCCGGCGTCAGGAAGACCTCCTCGGGCAGGCGGATCATCTCCCGCATGGCCGCGAACAGGTCGTCGCTCGGATGCGAGACGTTGCCCACCAGGAGATGGACGATGCCGAGCCGGTGCTCGGGGAAGCGGCGGAGGAACTTCGAGAAGCTGAAGTCCTTCTCGTAGAAGGCGTAGACGAGCTTCCGCATCGCCTCCATGCCGGCCATGAAGCTCGGGCCGTGGGCGCCCAGGCGGGCGGCCGAGGTGTCGCCGGCCGCGAGGCCCGCGTTGACCGAATCCGCCGCCAGCTCGCCGGACTTCAAGGCCAGGAAGACGCCCGACGAATAGATCGGGTCCAGAAAGCCGAAGGCGTCACCCACCAGCACCCAGCCGTCTCCCGCGATGCGCGACGAGCGGTAGGAGAACTCGCGGAGGGCCTGCACCGGGAAGACCTGTTTGGCGTTCTTGAGGCGCGGCCCGAGCGGTTTGCAGCGCGCCACCTCCTCGTCGAAAACCTGTTGCGGGTCGCCCGGCCGGCCGGAAATCAGGTATTCGGGCGAGCCGACGACGCCGACGCTCACCCGGTTGTCGGGCAGCGGGATGTACCAGAACCAGGCGCTGGCGTCGTCGGTGTGGAGCACCAGGGTCGCTCCCTCGTCGATCCCGGGATCGCGCAGGGCCCCTTCGAAGTGGGAGAAGAAGGCGGTCTTCTTGAGCTCGGCGTCCGGACGGCGCAGGCCGAGCTTCTTGGAGATCAGCGCGGTCTGCCCCGAGGCGTCGATCACCACGCGGGCGGCGATCTCGCGCTCCCTCTCATCGCCAAGATCGACCCGGACGCCGACGGCCCGGTCGCCGTCGAAGAGCACCTCGCGCACGGCGGCGCCGCGGCGAATGACGGCCCCCTGCTCTTCGGCCTGACCGAGCAGCAGGGCGTCGAACTCGCTCCGGAGCACCTGCCAGGTGACCGAGCTCTCGGCCGGGTCGGTCTCCTGGAAGTAGAAGGGCGACGAGGCCCTGCCCGACGGGCTGAAGAACTGCACGCTGTATTTGCGGATGAACGGGCTCGCCTTCAGCTTGTCGAGAACCCCCATCCGCTCGAACGTTCCCCAGGTCGCCGGCATCAGCGACTCGCCGATCTTGAAGCGCGGCGTGTGGCTACGCTCGAGCAGAAGTACCTTGTGGCCCTTTTGAGCGGTCAGGCTCGCCGCCGCGGCGCCCCCGGGGCCGCCGCCGATCACGATGACGTCATATTCCTGTTCAATCACGGTTCTTCACCTCACTACGCGTCAACGAAACGAAACTTGATGTAGGGGTGGGGCTTGCCCCCACCCGGGCGGGGACAAGCCCCGCCCCTACGTTCTACCAGCACCTTGACGTTGCACCGAAATCAGCGCATCGCCAGCTTGTACTCGAAACCGCCGTAGACCGAGAAACCGGGCGCCGGGATCACCGAGGTGTTGCCGAAGCCGCGCGTGTAGTAGTCCTCGTCGGTCAGGTTCCTCAACTGGAGGTTCAGCCCCCAGTCGCCCAGCTCGTAGGAAAGCGCGGCGTCCAGGGTGAAGACGGCGTCGAGCTCGAAGGCGTTGTCCTCGGCGATGAACTGCTCCGAAAGGTATCTTCCGCCGCCCGCCACTCCGAGGCTGCCAAAGCGCCGGGAGAGCCAGAGGTTCGCCACGTGCTCCGGGGCGAACGCGGGGACGTTGCCGGAGCGGTCGACCACGGCGAAGTCCGTCGGGCCGGGGCCGGTCTGCACGATCTCCGCGAAGCGGGTCAGCTCGGCGTCGGTATAGGCGTAGGAGAAGAGCGTGCGCAGGCGCGGCACCAGCTCGGCCGACACCTCCAGCTCGACGCCCTGGGACTTCTGGCTACCCGACTGCTGGGTGAAGCCGTTGGCGCCCGGGATGGCGACGTTGTCGCGCTCCAACCGGTAGACGGCGAGGGTCGTCTGCAGCCGGCCGCCCCAGAGATTCCCCTTGGCGCCCACCTCGACCTGCTCGCTCTCCTCCGGCAGCCGCTCCCCCACCACCCGGCTGGACGGCGGCGCGAAGGACTGCCCGGCGTTGGCGTAGAGCGAGAGCGCCGGCACCGGCGTGTAGACCACGCCGAGCGACGGCGAAAGCTCGGAGAATTCGCGCTCGGTGCGCGTCACCGTGTCCTCATAGTCGATCGAGTCATAGCGCAGCCCGGCCAGGACCTGGAGGTTCTCGGTGAGGCCGATCTGGTCCACCAGGTAGGGAGCGAGCACGCGGCTCGAAGCATCCGCCGCCTGGGACTGGCCCGGGATGAGCGGCACCGGGCCGGCGGCCGTCTCGATCGGGTTGTTCAAGCCGATCGTCGGCAGCAGGCCGATGTCCAGGGTGAAGGTGTCGTCGAGCTGCGCCACCTCGACGCCGGCCAGGATCTCATGGGTGACCGAGCCGGTCTTCGCGCTGAGGACCGCCTCCAACTGGTTGCCGACGAACTCCTGGGTATCGTCGAGCAGGATCAGGGTGCGGATCACCTGCGCCGGAAACAGCGGGTTGTCGGGGATGACGCCGTTGAAGATCGTACCGTTCGACAGCCAGTCGAGCTGCCGGTAGTAGGTCTTGTTGCGAACGGTCAGGCGGTCCGAGACGAACCTCTGGTAATCGACCTGGGCGCGCCTCGTCTCCTGCTGGGAGGTGTCGTAGGGGGAGTCGTAGGCGCGCTCTCTCGGCACGCCGGCCACCCGGTTGGTGACGGCGAGGCCCCCCGGTCCGAACTGGAAGTCCTGGACGATGGGCAGGCCCACGTCCGGCGCGTAGTCGGTGTCCAGAAATTCGAAGCTGGCATTCAAGGCGCTGTTCTCGTTCGGGCGCCAGGAGAAGGAGGGATTGACCCCGCGGATTTCGCTCTCCTTGTCGCGCCAGCCCTCGGAATCGCGCCAGAGGCCGTTGAGGCGGAAGGCGAAGGGGCCCTCGCCGCCGGAGTTCCAGTCCACAGTGCCGCCGTAGGTGCCGAAGCTGCCGCCCGAGGCCCCGAGGCGCAGGAACGAGGCCGGCTCGGGCTGCTTCCTCACCATGTTGATCGTCGCGGCGATCGGATTGCCGCCGTAGAGGAAGCCGCCGGGGCCTTTCAACACCTCGACACGCTCGATGTTGTAGAGCTGGTAGAAGCTGATCTCGGGCTCCTGGGCGCCGTCGACCATCACCAGGCCGTTGGCGATCGAGTCGAAGCCGCGCACCACGAAGAAGTCTGCGACGCCGCTCTGCGTCTGGACGTTGACGCCGCTGACGTTGCGCAGGGCGTCGCCGAGCACCAGGCCGCCCTGCTCTTCGAAGAGGGGCGCGCTGACCACGCCGACGCTCGCCGGCGTCCGCTGCAGCGGCAGCGGCAGCTTGGTCGAGATGGTATTCGACTGCGGCACGTAGGGCAGGCTGCCCTCGACGAAGAGCACGTCCTCGACGGTAGCGGCCGGCTGCTCCTCCTCGCCCTGTGCCTGTGCCGCCGGCTCCTGCGCGGCGGCGCAAACGGGGGTCAAGCTCAAGGCTCCCAACAAGACCAGCCCGAAAAATCTACGAATCCACACGTTCATCTCGTCTCCCTTGTTCTTATTTTGGGGCCGCCACGTCGAAGGCCTTGAGCTCTTCTTCGTTGCGTACGTAGAGGATGCCGTTGGCGACGGTGGGTGCCGTCCAGCATTTGCCGGAGAGGGCCTGGAAGCTCGACTTCTCCGTGAAGCCGCCCGGTGCGGCCTGGACGAGCGACAGCTTGCCGCGGTCTGAAAGGACGTAGAGGTGGCCTTCGGCCAGGATCAGCGAGCCGTGGCCGAAACCGCGCTCCTTCCAGCGCTCGTCGCCCGTCGCGGCGTCGAGCGCCTTGAGCGTCGTGTTGTCGAAGCCGTAGAGCACGCCGTTCGAGAGCACCGAGGAGCTGAACTGGTTCTTCATGTCGCGGCTCTTCCAGACCTGCTCGGCCTTCGGCTTGCCGCCGGCGGTCGTGATGCGGAAGAGGGCGGCGCCCGTGTCGTAGCCCGAGGAGATGAACAGCTTGTCGGGCGCGACGAAGATCGGCGTCGCCGCGTTGACGTCCCAGTCGGTGCGCCAGGGCACGCGCCAGAAGAGCTTGCCGTTGGCCGGCGACAGCGAGGCGACGGCGGTGCCGGTGAAGAAGATCACCTGGCGCACCCCACCGACGGTGATGGCGATCGGCGCCGAGTAGCCGGCGCTGTCGCTCTGCGAGGCCCAGACGACCTTGCCGGTCTTCTTGTCGAAGGCCATCGCCGACTTGCCGTCCACGCCGCCGACGTCGACCAGCAGCAGGTTGCCTTCGACCAGAGGCGAGGTCGAGACGCCCCACTGCGGCGGCTTGGCGCCGAACTCCTGGCGCAGGTCGTGACCCCAGACCTTCTTGCCGGTCTTGGCGTCCAGCGCCCAGAGCTTGCCCATCGCGGTCAGGGCGTAGAGCAGGCCGCCGTCGAACGTCGGGGTCGAGCGCGAGCCGCCGCCCATGTCGTTGTCGAACTTGGCGTCGGCGCGGAAGCGCCAGATCTCCTTGCCGGTCTTGGCGTCGAGCGCCAGCACCAGATCGTCCTTCCCCTTGCCGACCTGCGTGTACAGGCGGCCGCCGGCGACGGTGAGCCCGGAGTAGCCCTCTCCCAGGGGCACCTTCCACAGCACCCTGGGGCCGCCCGACGGCCAGGCCTTGAGCAGGCCGGTGTCTCGGGAGATGCCGTCCCGGTTGGGGCCGCGGAACTGCGGCCAGTCGGCCGCGAAGGCGGCGCCCGCCGCGAGCGTCAGGGCGAAGATCGACGAGATCCGGAGCTTCTGCATGAACATCCTCTCTTTAGGTGTAGCGTGTATTCCTGAAGCGTTCCTCGTAGAGCTCGGGGAGCAGGCGGTCCACCTGGAGCAGGCCGGCGCGGGTCAGCTCGACCGTGCCCTCGCCCAGGCGCAGCATCCCCTCGCTCTCCAGCCGCTGCCAGGCTGGGGCGAACTCGGCCCGCACGTCCACTCCGAACTTCTCGCGCAGAGCGGGCACGTCCAGGTGCCCGAGCTTCAGTTGCAGGATCGTCTCCCGGGTCAGCCGCTCGCGCAGGCTGGTCGGGTAGGCGCGGCCCAGCGGCAGCCGCCCCTCCTTGAGCGTCGACAGGTACTCGTTCCACCCCGGCACGTTCTGGAAGTGGACCCCGCTCATGTGCCCGAACGAGGCCACGCCGGTGCCCAGCATGTCGCTGCCGTGCCAGACCGAGTCGCGGTAGACGAAGGAGGACGACGCCCCCTTCGGTTTGACCATGGTGTAGGCCGAGGAGACGACGTACCCTGCCGCCGCCAGCTCGGCGAAGGCGTAGTCCTGCCAGGCCCGCTTGAGCGGCCAGTCGGCGAGCGGGCGCTCCATGGTGCCGCCCAGCACGTCCTTGGAGTAGACGGTGTTGAAGGGCAGCTCCATCTGGTAGATGGTGACGCTGTCCGGACCCATGTCGACGGTCTTTCTGACCGTCTCGCGCCAGGTCTCCCAGGTCTCCCCCACCATGCCGGCGATCAGGTCGATGTTGACCTGCTCGAAGCCGAGCTCCTGGATCCACGGCATCACCCGGTAGATCTCGGTCGACACGTGGGCGCGGCCGTTCTCCTCGAGGATGCCGTCGTCGAAGTTCTCGATGCCGAGCGACAGGCGGGTAACGCCGATGCCGCGGATGGCCTCGAGCTTCGAGCGGGTGAGCGTGCCCGGCTCGCACTCGAAGGTGACCTCCTCGGCGCCGGCCCATGGGAGAGCGGCCTGGACGCGCGAGACCAATCCTTCGAGCTGGCGGACGCTGATGTAGGACGGCGTGCCGCCGCCGAAGTAGACGAACTTGAGCGGCCGGCCGGCGACCGCCTCCCGCTCGGCGTAGAGCTCGACCTCGGTCGCCAGGGCGTCGAGATAGGCGCCGATCTCGCTCGAATCCTTGTCCGTGTAGACCCGGAAGTAGCAGAACTTGCAGCGCTTGCGGCAGAACGGGATGTGCAGGTAGAGCCCGAGCGGAGCGCCGGGGACCGGCGGCGAGTCGAGCACCTCGTTGAAGCGCTCCAGGCCCTCCGGCCGCCAGACCGAGAAGGGCGGATAGTTGGAGACGAAGACGCTGCCGACCTCGGTGGCCGGGGCAGCGGAGTGGGTCGTCGAAGTAGCGGGCTCGGGAGAGACCATCATGACTTTGCTCCAAAACAGTAAAGGGTGCCGTCCGAGGTGCCGATGACCAGGCGGCCGGCGGCGACCGCCGGTGACGCCTCGATCCCGGAGCCGGCGTCGAAGGTCCAGACGGCCTTGCCGGTCTTGACGTCCAAAGCGAAGACCTGGCCGCTCTTGTCGGCGGCGAAGGCCCGGTTGCCGACCACGGCCGGCGAGGCGTCGACGGCAGAGCGGGCAGAGTAGCTCCACAGCTCCTTGCCGCTCGCCGTGTCCAGGGCGCGCACCAGCTTGTCGCGCCCGCCGACGATGACGGAGTTGCCGGCGAGGGCGGGCGAGGAGTAGTAGGGGAACTTGCGCACCGGGTGCTCGTAGCGCCAGAGGACCTTGCCGGCCTTGACGTCGATCCCCAGGAACTGGTTCTCGAAGTTGCCCACGTAGGCACGGTCGCCGGAGACGGCCGGGCTCGCCCCCACGTAGCCCCCGAGCGAGAACCGGCGCACCTCCTTGCCGTCCTTGACGGCGAGGACGCGCAGGTAGCCGTCGCACCCGGCCGAGATCACCGTGTCGCCGACGACGGCCGGGGTGCCGTGGACGTAGCCGTCCGTCTCGACCTTCCAGACGACCGAGCCGTCCTTGGGCGAGAGGCAGTAGATGAACTGGTCGTAGGCGCCAAAGAGCACGCAGCCGCCCGCGAAGTTGGCCGAGGAGCTGATGCCGGAGCCGGCCTGGAAGGTCCACTTCTTGGCGCCCGTCTTCCCGTCCACGGCGTGGAAGGCGCCCTTCTCGTCGCCGAAGTAGACCACCCCGCCGTCGACCGCGGGCGAGGACTTGATCTCGTCCGTCGCCTTGTACTTCCACTTGAGCTTGCCCGTCGCCAAGTCCACGGCGTAGAGGTGGCCGTCCAGCCCGCCGACGTAGACGGTGCCGTCGACGACCGCGGCGGTCGAGGTAATCCCCTTCTCCACCGGGAAGGTCCACAGCGGCTTCAGGTCCGCCGGCAAGTCGCCCGCGGACCGGCCGGAGAGCTGGGCGTCGGCCCGGAACATGGTCCAGGACGTCTGGGGCGGGGCTGCGGCCGCGAAAGAGAGGCCGGCGAGAAGGATGAGAGCGAAGCGGTTCAAAAGGCCTCCTCGTAGAGCGACAGCAGGTCCGCCGCGGTGACCGGGCGGGGGTTGAACGCCGCCGTCCACTGCCGGGCCGCCTCTTCAGAAAGGAGAGGCAAGCTCAGGGCGTCGACGCCGCAGTCGCGAAGGCGCGCCGGCAGGCAGGCCGCGACGCGCAGCTCCTCGAGCCTCGCCGCCAGGCCGTCCTGAAGCTCGCGGTAGATCTCCTCGCCGTTGAAGCGCACGACGTGCGGCAGCATGAGGCCGACGGCGACGCCGTGGGGGACGCCGAAGCGGGCGGTCAGCGGGTTGGCGCAGGCATGGGCGGCGCCGAGCATCGAGGCTTCGATGGCGGCGCCCGCGAGATGAGCGCCGAGCAGGGTGCCGCCCACCGCCTCGCGGTCTCCGGCGAGCGCCGACTCCAGGCCGCCGTCGAGCAGGCGCCAGGCCTCGCGGGCGAGCCTCCTCGAGCCGTCGTTGCCGCGGGTGGTGACGAAGCTCTCGACCGCGTGGGAGACGGCGTCGATGCCGGCCGTGGCCGCCACGGCGCGCGGCGCGCTGGCCGCCAGGTCCGGGTCCAGGATCACCTCGCGGAAGCGGGCCTTGGGATCGCCGCACGCCATCTTGGCGTGCGTCTCCGGGTGCGAGATCAGCGCATAGGACTGCGCCTCGCTGCCGGTGCCCGCAGTGGTCGGCACGCCGATCGAAGGCAGCATGGGGAGCGGCGCCTTGCCCGTCCCCTGGTGGTCCTCCATGCGGCCGCCGTTGGTCAGGACGAAGTTGATCCCCTTGGCGCAGTCCATGGCACTGCCGCCGCCCAGGCCGATCAGCAGGTCGGCCGCGAAAGCCGCCGCCTCCCCCCGGCCGTCCTCGACGTGCAGCGAGGTCGGGTTCTCGGCCACGCGGTCGAACACAGCGGCTGCGAGGCCCGCCTCGGCCAGCGAGGCGAGAGCCCGGTCGACGTGCCCGGCCGCGCGCACCCCGGGGTCGGTCACCACGAGCGCCCGGGTGCCGCCCAGCCCGCGGGCCAGGGCGCCCAGACGGGCGAGCGAGCCGGCTACGGCCTGGGGTGCGGACGTCGCGGGCATCACAGGTGTCACGAGCGTCACGCCGCGACCCCCGCCTGGATCGCCCGCTGGCGGTACAGGTGCGCGAAGAGGTTGCCCTCGTGGGGCTGGTCCCAGGTGATGCGCGAGGTGGGGAACGGCCCGAGGTTCAGCCGGTCGATCGTCGGGCAGGCCAGCACGTCGCGCTCGAAGGCGCGGTCCTCGGTGAGCGCCGTCGCGACCAGGGTCGAGCCGATGCGCGACAGCAGCTCCTCGCGCGGCACCTCGACGACCGAAGCGAAGGGGAAGAGCAGCTCGGTGTTGGCGAGCGGGTGCTCCGGGTCCTCGCACCAGACGACCGTGGGCAGCAGGAAGGTGCAACCGTCGACCTCCGCCACCCGTCCCTGGCCGCGCACCTCTGCGGTCAGGTCGACCGCGCCGGGCGTCCGCAGGTGGCGGTCGACGAGCTCCGAGATGCGTTGGGCCACCTGCGGCTTGGTGAAGGCGGCGAGGCGGGCGTCGGGGTGGTCGAGCGGCAGCGCCTCGATCTTCGCGAGCCGCGCGGCGAGCCCCTCGGCGATCTCCCGCCCGTGCGACGGCGTCCACACGCCCGAGGCGTTCAAGCACGAGCGCCCGCCGTTCTCGGCGACCGAGGTGGCGAGGAGGTCCAGGTGGCGCTCCCAGCGCGGCGCCTCGTCGGGGCCGAAGAGGACCTTGCTCCAGCCCGGCCCATGGAGCTGCACCCGCGCGTCGTCCTTCCAGGGGCGCACGGTGGACTCGTCGCCGAAGAGCATCGACCGCTCGCAGGAGAGCAGGATCTCCGCTGCGCCGCCGTGGTCCGTCGGGTAGAAGGAGACCGCCTCCGGCGGCAGGCCGGCGGCGATGAACGCCTGGGCGACACGGAACGGCGTCCACGGCTCCTCGCGGCCGGGCTTCAAGACCAGCGGCACCTTGAGCGCCGCGGCCGGCAGCCAGAGGGTGTGGACGCCGGGCGAGTTGCTGGGCAGGATGGCGCCGAGCGCGTTCGCCTCGCAGAGGTAGGAGAGCCGGCGGCCGTCCTGCCAGGCCCAGCCGGAGTCGAGCACCGAGAGGTCGAGGCCGCGGGTCAGGCCGGCGAGCACCTCGTCCATCCCCAGCAGCACCTTGACGATCTTCTCCATGTTGAAGCGGCAGAGGGCGCGCGGCAGCCCGGAGGTGGACGAGAGCTGGCGCACGTAGTCCTCGGGGCTTTGCAGGCCCCCATGGGTGTCGAGCGGCAGGTCCCCCTCGGCGAACAGGCCCGCCGCCCGCCGGCAGATCTCCAGCAGCTCGGCCACGGTGAGCGCCTTGAGGGCGCGCCGCGCCTCGCCCAGCCGGGCGAGGTCGCGGGCGATCAGCCCGCGGTTGGCCTGCGAGACCTCGGCCACCACCTCGCCCGTCCGCGCGTCGCGCAACGGCTGGGTTTCGAGGCTGCGGTAGGGCCGGCCGCCGCGGAGAAGGGGGATGTGCAGCATCAATACACTCCCACCACCACGGACTCCGCGAGCTCCGAGAACAGGCGCAGGGCGGTCACCCCGTCCCACGGGTAGCGCTCGATCGGCGCCGCCCGCTCGCCCTCGTCGCGCTCGAGGAAGCGGGGCATGAAGAAGTCGCGCGTCAGGGTCGTCAGCATCACCCGGCCGGTCTGCCCGTAGTCCACCTGCCGTAAGGGGTTCTTGGGATCGACCAGCTCGAAGACGGCGCGCGGCGCCGGCGGATAGTAGGTGATGGCGTAGTCGTCCGCCGGGTCGAAGGGCCGGTTGGCCGCAAGGCCCATCAGCGTGTTGCCGTAGGTGGGGACGAATTCGATCCCGGGCACCAGCTCTTCGCGGGCGAAGCGGTGGAACTGGGCGTTCATCTCCGTGCCGCCGCAGAAGATGCCGCGGATGCCGGCCTTGCCGAGGTCGATCCGCTGGCAGAGCGCTTCGAGCAGCTTCGGGGTGGTGAAGATGCACTTGATCTCGTGCGCCCGCAAGATGGTCAACCCCTGCTGGATGACGTGCTCCTTGTACTCCTCCATCTCGCGGTAGCGCCCCTGCTTGACCAGCCGGTTGACCCAGCGCGGGTCGAGGTCGACATGGAAGGCGATGCCGTCCCGGTGCTGCGCCAGGTGCTCGACGGCGAGGCGCAGCCGGCGCGGGCCGGTGGGCCCCAGCATCAGCCAGTCGGCGCCGCGAGGGAATCCTGCGTCTGACAAGTTGTCGCCGAACATCTCGTAGTCGAGCTGGAAGTCCTCGATGTTGACGCGGGACTTGGGCACCCCCGTCGAGCCGCCGGTCTCGAAGACGTAGGCCGGCCGGCCGGCGAAGCCCTTGGGGATCCAGCGCTGCACCGGCCCGCCGCGCAGCCACGAGTCCTCGAAGTGGCCGAAGAGCGCGAGGTCGTCATAGCCGCGCACGTCCTTCCTGGGATCGAACCCGAAGCCCGCCGCCCGCTCCAGCCAGAACGGCGAGCCCGTCTTGGGATCGAAATGCCAGGCCACGATCTCGCGCACATGGGTGTCCAGCCGGGCCCGCGCTTCGGCGACCTTGTCAGACAGGGACGATTTCGTCAGGATCTCCACAAGATCTCCTCAGAACACCTCGGGAGCAGGCGGCTTGGGGGGATCCGCCTTCGGAGCCTCGGGCTTCGGAGCGTCAGGCTTGGCCGGCGCCGCCGGCGCGGGCTTACCCGTCCCCTCCTGGAGGGCGTAGAGCTTGGCGCGGGTGGCGACGTAGAGGACGCCGTCCTTGGCTACGGGTGTCGTATAGACGGAGCTCCCCATGTTGACCTCGTGGAGCACCTCCATCTTCTTGCCGGTCCGGAGCACGACGATGTCGCCGTCCTCGTCGCCCAGGTAGACCTTGCCGTCGGCCACGTAGGGCGAGCCCCAGATGGCGGCGTAGGTGTTGTAGGTCCAGAAGTGCTGGCCGGTCTTGGCGTCGAGCGCGTAGAGGTAGCCCGAGAGGTCCGAGATGTAGAGGATGCCGTCGCCGTCGATCGCGACCGTCGACATGGTGCGGTGGAAGTCCTCGCCGCCGCGCGTCCAGACCACACCCTTGCCCGTCACGTCGCCAGAGCCCGTGGCGTCGATCGCCCACAGGTGGCCGACGCCCTCGCCGTGCTCGGGGTCCTGGCCGACCCCGATGTAGACCTTGTCGTCCCAGATCACCGGCGTCGAGATGATGTAGTTGCGGGTGCCGGCGCCGCCGATCCTCCAGACCGCGTCCTTGGGGTTGCAGTCGAAGCTCCACAGCAGGCTCCCGGTCTTGGGGTCGAGCGAGTAGAGCCAGCCGTTGCCGCCGGCGAAAATCACCTGGGGCTTACCCTTGATGACGCCGTAGGCGGGGTTCGACCACTGGCCGTGGAGGATCTTCTCGCCCGGCAGCGCGCTCTCCCAGAGGAGCTTGCCGGTGTTCTTGTCGAGAGCGATGAAGGAGGGCGAGGTCGGCGAGGGGATGTTGACGTGCCCCTCGTCCACGCCGTTGCCGGTCACCGTGTAGATGACGTCGCCCACCAGCAGCGGGTTGCCGGCCGCCAGGTTGTGCGGGAAGACGTCGAGCTCGCCGATCATGTCGTACTTCCAGAGGACGTCCTGGTCGATCTCGGTGGCGTCGGCCTCGTCCTTGACCGGGCCGTCGTTCTCCTTGTCGAGGAAGCCCTCGGTGTCGGCGCAGACCACCTCGGCGCGGTTCGACACGTAGTAGATCCGGTCGCCCTCGATGGCCGGAGTCGAGCAGATGCCCTGCAGCGGCCAGTCGTTGACGCGCCCGGCCGGCAGCTTGGGGAAGGCCGCCTGCCAGAGGAACTTGCCGTCCTTGACGTCGAAGGCCGCGAGCACGCCGCGGTCGCCGGTGAGCTTGGGGTTCCGCAGGCCCTCGTTGTTGGTGCCGACGTAGACCTTGCCGCCGCCCACGATGGGGCCGCCGTAGCTCTGCGAGCCGAGGTTCGCGACCCACTTGACGTTGACGCCCGACGCCGGGTCGAACTTGGTGGGCAGGCCCTTCTCGTCGGAAGCCATGTTGCGCGAGGGCTCGCCGCCGAACATGGTGATTTCTGGGGCGGTCGCGGCGGCCGCGGCGGCCGCGGCCCGGGCGGACCCGGCGGCCAGCAGCAGGCCGGAAACAACGAACAGCGCTCTCTTGGTCATCATCACTGGTTCACCGTCACCTTCACGTTGTCGTATTGAATGTCGACCTGGGAGTAGCCGTAGAGGCCGGGGCTCCCCTGGCGTATGGGATGCGGGTCCTCGGCGGTGATCGTCCACTCGGCCGGCTCCGCCTCCCCGCGCTTCCACACCTTGCCGCGGACGAGCGACTTGCCGCCCTGCTGGTCGACGCGGAACTTCATCGTGTACCACGCGTCCGACTCCCAGGGGAACGGCACGGCCTTCTCGACGCGCAGGTCCGACGACCACGAACGCACCTGGATCTTCTGGTGCGCGCCCATGAGGTCCATCGTGTAGCCGCTGTTGATCAGCCCCATGTCGGGACGGCGGCGCCCCTGGACGGTGCCCAGGAGGTCGGCTTGAACCGTGTAGTTGGCGAGCGTGGCAGGGCCCAGGTAGGCATCCGCCCGGTGCACGCCGGCCTTGGAGGGGGTCTTGACCAGGACCTTGCCGCCGTCTTTTTCCTGGACGGAGAACTTGTTCTGGGCGTTGACCCACCAGGCCGGGACCTTGCCCACCTCGACGGCCTCGAAGTCTTCGCTCCACGGCAGCGGCCCCACCACGCGCACCCGCGCCGCGGCTTCGAGGCTGCCGACCTTGGCCGCCACCTTGCCGGCCTGCGAGCGCCCGGCCTCCAGGGTGAGCGCGCCGCCTGAAACCTTGCCGGCGAGGCCCTGCAGGCTCCACTCGGCCGCCGCGGGAGCGGGCAGCGCCCGGCCCTTGGCGTCGAAGGCGCGCAGGGTGAAGCGCACCGTCTCGCCGGGCTTGGCGAGCACCTCGAGCGGCGTCACCTGGAGCACGGCCGGCGGCGCCGCCTTGTCCGCGGCGCCCTCAGTCCCCTCGTCCAAGACGACCGGCTTGTCCTTCGTCACCTTGAACGGCTTCGCCTTGTCGCCCAGCGCGTAGAGGCCGCTCTCGGAGGTGAAGTAGACGCGGCCGTAGGCGACGGCCGGCGAGCCGTAGAGCTCGGCGTAGCGGCTGGCGCCCGCCTCGACGACCGAGACCTCGTCCACGTCCAGCACCTCGACCCCGGTCGCGCCCGGCTTCAGGATGTGGAAGCGGCCGTTCGTCTCGGGGATGTAGAGCTTGCCGTCCGCCCACACCGGCGAGGCCTTGCCCACCGTGCCGAGCTTGTGCCGCCACTGCTCCTTGCCCGTCTTGGCGTCCAGGGCGAAGAGGTTGGCTGAATTGTCGATTACATAGAGCCGGCCGTCGTGATAGAGCGGCGAGGGGAAGCCGGAGCCGAGCTCGTCGGCGCGCCAGAGCTCGTGCGTCTTGGTCACGTCGCCCGTGCCGGTGGCGTCGATCGCCACCACGCGGCCCATGACGCCTGAGTCGACGTTCTCCTCGCTGTGGGCGGCGTAGACCGTGGTGCCGTTGACCGCGACCGTGGTGTTGATGCCGCTCTTGGTCAACTGGAAGGCCCAGACCTTCTCACCCGTGCGCGCCTTGATGGCGTAGACCCAGCCGTCGGTGTTGCCCTCGATGAGCAGGCGCTGGCCGTTGACGACGGCGACGACCGGGGTGGTCTGGGTGTTCAGGTCGTACGGCTGGCCGCCCGGGGTCGAGACCCAGAGGATGTCGCCGGTCCGCTTGTCGAACGCGAAGGTGCGGTTCCGGTTCGAGGCCTGGTCGCCCCAGCTGAAGTTGACGAAGGAGAGGACGAGGCGGTCCTCGTCGATCATCGGCGTGTGGGTGCGGCCGCCGAACCCGGAGTAGAAGCCGAGCTCCTCGGTCAGCGCGCGCTGCCAGACGACCTTGCCCGCGCGGTCGAAGGCGACCAGCAGGCCGCCGACGCCGTGGGCGTAGAGGTTGCCCGTCTCCGGATCGCCCACGACGCTCGCCCAGCCCACCCGGTTGAAGGGGACCATGGTGTGGTAGACGTCCAGCCGGTGCTGCCAGAGCTTCTTGCCGGTGCCGGCGTCGTAGCACGCAACCACCTCGTGCATGTCGACCTTCTCGCCGGCACGGCCGTTGGCGCACACCCGGCCGTCGAAGACGACCGGGGTCGACCGGCCGACCAGGTCCTTGGCGTGCCAGGCGAGGTTCTCCCCCTCGGGAGACCACTTCGAGACCAGCCCCGTCTCCGTCGACACCCCGTTCTGCCCGGGGCCACGCCAACCGGGCCACTCGCCGGCCTCCAGGGGGCCGGCCGCCCAGGCCAGCAGCAGGGCGGGAACCACCCAGGCCATCTTCCGCGTCAGAACATTCATTCCTCGAAACCTCCGATCCGGCGCTCCGGCCGGGACTCAATCACGCCGCCTCCGGTTGTACGGAAGAGGGCCACCGAATGTTATCCCCATACCCCCGCCGAGGCCGTAACCATGTGTAAAAAATCGGTAAACTTTTCAAATGACTACACTTCCATCTGCGACCGCAGCCTCCACAACCGAGAGAGGCGTCCGTGGATTCCTGCAGTGCCGATGGTAAGATCGCTCCTGAAGAGAACGTTGCGCCGCGGCAGCGGATGTGCTCTCATGCCGCGTCGCCTGTCGAGGAAAGGAAGCTCTCATGTCCGCGATTCCTCTGAGGGACGATGTCTACTATCCGGAATCAGACGGCAAGCCCTTGGGAGAGACCGAGCTCCATCAGGATGAGATCGTGTACCTGATCCAGGTACTGAAGCACCTCTATTCTCCAGACGACGAGGTCTACGTGGGGGGCGACCTCTTCCTCTACTACAGCCGGGGAAATCCGCGGGCGGTCGTCTGCCCGGACGTCTTCGTGGTCAAGGGAGTCCCCAAGCTCCCCCTGCGGAGGACCTACAAGCTCTGGGAAGAGGGCGAGGTGCCCTCCCTGGTGATCGAGGTCACCTCGAACAGCACCCGGCACGAGGATCTCCACCAGAAGAAGGACCTCTACGAGCAGCTCGGGGTCGAGGAACTCATCCTCTACGACCCCTTGGGGGAGTACCTGAAGCCGAGGCTCCAGGGGTTTCACCTATCCGGCGACAGCTATCAGCGGACGGCGCTCGACTCAGACGGCTCGCTCTCCAGCCGCACGACCGGCCTCAAGCTCCGGTTTCAGGACGGCGAGATCAAGGCGATCGATCCCGCGACCGGGAATGTCTTTTCGCGGGATAATGAAGTCCGGACTCGGCTGCGCGAAGCCGAGGAAGAGATCGCCCGCCTGCGGCGCGAGGTGGAGCGCCTCGGGGGCTGAGGTGGTCGAGGAGAGGAAAATCCACTCGCTGTGGTTTGCCCCAACGTCTTCGTGGTCAAGGGAGTCCAAGCTCCCCAAGCGGAGGACCTACAAGCTCTGGGAAGAGGGCGAGGTGCCCTCTCTGGTGATCGAGGTCACCTCGAACAGCACCCGGAGGGAAGATACCCGCGACAAGAAGGACCTCTATGAACGACTCGGGGTCAAGGAGCTCATCCTCTATGACCCGCTGGGCGAGCGCCGCGGCTGATCCCAGGCGTCTGACCTGAACAATCACACTGCCTAAGCAGATGTCGCCTCAGCTCCAGGAACGACGCCTCGCCGTCCGTGGAGGTGGAGCGCCGTCCGGGGAGACGGGCCGCCGTCTGCGGATGTCGCCTTGCATCCGCGGACGGCGAGGCGATGTCTGTGGCGGTGAGCCGGCGTCTCCTTGAATCGGCCGCCGCCTGCGGACATCGCCTCAGCTCCACGGACGGCGAGTCGACGTCCGTGGAGGCGAAGCGACGTCTCCTCGAGACGGGCCGCGTCCGCGGACTCCGCCTCAGCTCCGGGGACGGCGAGCCGACTTCCGCGGAGACGAGGCGACTTCCCGGATCCCGGAGGCCTCCCGGTATAGAGTTCTCGCCGGGAGGAGCACCGGCCGATGCCCCACATCCTCGCCCTGGACCAGGGTACCACCAGCTCGCGCGCGCTCGTCTTCGACCCTTCCGGGTCGATCGCCGCGGTCGCCCAGCGGGAGATCCGGCAGATCTTTCCGCGGCCGGGATGGGTGGAGCACGACCCGACGGAGATCTGGGCCTCGCAGCTCGGGGTAGCCGTCGAGGCCCTGACGCGGGCGGGCCTCTGCGCTTCGGATCTCGCGGCGATCGGCATCACCAATCAACGGGAGACGGTGGTCGTCTGGGAGCGCGCCACGGGACGGCCGGTGGGCAACGCCATCGTCTGGCAGGACCGGCGTACTGCCGAAACCTGCGAGCGGATGAAGCAGGAGGGGCTCGAAGGGCTCTTCCGGGAGCGGACAGGCCTGGTGCTCGACCCCTACTTCTCGGGCACCAAGCTCGCCTGGATCCTGGACCATGTCCCCGGCACCCGCGAGGACGCCGAGGCAGGGCGGCTCGCCTTCGGCACCGTCGACTCCTGGCTGCTCTGGAACCTGACCGGCCGGCACCTGACCGACGTCACCAACGCCTCGCGGACGCTGCTCTTCGACATCCACCGCGGCGAGTGGGACGACGAGCTGCTCGCCCTTCTCCGCATTCCCCCCTCGCTGCTCCCCGAGGTGCGGGGGTCGAGCGAGGTCTACGGCGAGACGGCGCCGGGCCTCTTCGGCGTCCCGGTGCCCGTCGCCGGGGTGGCCGGCGACCAGCAGGCCGCCCTCTTCGGGCAGGCGTGCCTCTCTCCCGGCATGGCGAAGAACACCTACGGCACCGGCTGCTTCCTCTTGATGACGACCGGCGCGCGCCCCATCCTCTCCCGCCATCAGATGCTCACCACCCCGGCCTGGCGGCTCGGCGGGCGGACCGAGTACGCCCTCGAAGGGAGCGTGTTCGTGGGCGGGGCCGTGGTGCAGTGGCTGCGCGACGGCCTGAAGATCGTCCGCTCCTCCGCCGAGGTCGAGGCGTTGGCGGCGAGCGTGCCGGACTCCGGCGGGCTCGTGCTGGTGCCCGCCTTCGCCGGCCTCGGGGCCCCTCATTGGGATCCCTACGCGCGCGGCACCCTGGTCGGCATCACCCGCGGCACCACCGCCGGGCACCTCGCCCGCGCCGCCCTCGAAGGGATCGCCTTCCAGGTGGCGGACGTGCTCGGGGCGATGGAGGCCGACTCCGGGCTGCCGCTGGCCGAGCTCCGGGTGGACGGCGGCGGCGCCGCCAACGACCTGCTGATGCAGCTCCAGGCCGACCTGACCGGCGTGCCGGTGGTGCGCGCCCGGGTGCAAGAGACGACCGCCCTGGGCGCCGCCTACCTGGCCGGCCTGGCGGTGGGCGTGTTCGCCGACACCGACGCCATCGCCGCCCAGTGGCAGGCCGAGCGGACGTTCGAGCCGGCGATGGAACCGGCGCGCGCCGCCGGGATGCGCGCCCGCTGGAGCCGCGCCGTGGAGCGCGCCAAGGGGTGGGAGGCGGGCGGGTGAACCGGGAGGCCCTGCTGGCCCGGCTGCTGGACCCCGGAGAGGCCTGGGACGTGCTGGTCGTGGGAGGTGGCGCGACCGGGCTCGGCACCGCGGTCGAGGCGGCGTCGCGCGGCTACCGGACGGCGCTCGTCGAGGGGCACGACTTCGCCAAGGGCACCTCCAGCCGCAGCACCAAGCTTGTTCACGGCGGCGTGCGCTACCTCGCCCAGGGCAACCTCGCCCTGGTCTACGAGGCGCTCCAGGAGCGC
>Ga0190265_10000899_pt1 | contig 19609 bp, 18 predicted proteins | sample Popmic124T_FD_133135 | JGI IMG/M metagenome (GOLD analysis project Ga0190265, IMG submission 133135) | Populus adjacent soil microbial communities from riparian zone of Indian Creek, Utah, USA - 124 T | ecosystem: Environmental > Terrestrial > Soil > Riparian zone | place: USA: Utah | collected...
GATCTACAAGCCGTTCTGACAAGCGGTAAGTCTTCACGACATCCCGACGGATCGGCGTTGATCGCCGTCACGGACCGTCACCCAGTCGCGCTAGCGGTCGAACGGCTGCGAGATGGCGCCTTCGAGATCGCCGTCGAGCGGTTGCAAGACATCGTCGGCATGGTGGCCTTCAGCAGCACAAAGCTCGACGTATGGCAACGGCGAGAGCAATTGACCGCCGAGCTGACCGCGGCGATCGAGTCGATCGACCCGCTGGATGGCGCCTTCATGCGCGCACTGCTGAGCGAGCAGCGCAGGCTCCAGCGAGATCAGCATGGGCGTGCGGTGGGGGAGTACATCGCCCTGTCGACCGCCGAGACCGACGACGGACGCAAGCTGCTCGCGACGCTTACGCGAGCACATGCCGATCTCGCTGCCGCTACCCATGCGCTGCTCGAAGTCGCACGCTACGAGACCGATCGAAGCGCTCGCGTTCTCGCGCTCGCCGAGACTGCCGAACGGCCTCCTAGCCTGCTCGACGAGCAAGAGGCTCCCGCCCCCCCACCGGCTGACCCCTGGCCGGCCCTAATCGCGGCAGTCGCGACGCCGCACAAGGCGGCAGCCCGTAGCTCGATCGAGGTACTCGACATCGCGATTCCCGACGCCGACCCGGACGACGACGAGCGCGGGGCGTTCGTCGAACAGGCAATCAGCGCGGCGGAGCGCGTGATCGAGGAGGTCCGCAAGCGCCTGAGCGCGACGCTGCGACCCAACAGACCTCGCTCGCCGCTGCCGCCACCCTTCGTCTTGGACGTCACGCAGCCGCTACGAGCCGCGGGGGACCGCGCGACGCGGTTCACCGTAACCCCTCACGTTGGTAGCACCGTGGAGGTCCCGTCGACTACTCGCGTCGGACTGCTGCGATGTGGCGTACCGGCCGAGGCCTACCAGGACGGCGAGCTCTACCGCTACAGACGCGAGGACGAGACCAACAACGCGGGCCGTGCCGTCGCCATAGCGAGATCGGCGGTCGAGCAAGCCGCCGCAGAGGGCCTTGGCGTGATCGCACTACCGGAGTGCTTCGTGCCTGACTTCGCAACGGACGAGCTTCACGAGATTGCCGAGGACCGCGGCGTCGCCGTCATCGCGGGTATCGAGCACCACTTTGATACCGAGGGCCATGTCGTCAACGAGGCGATGCTGATCATGCCGGGGATCACGCCGGTCATGCAGCACAAGCAACGGCCCTCGAAGGATGAGATCCAGGGGCGCGGCTTCACGCCTTCCGACGGGATCATCAGGGTGATCGAGCGCACGCCCCTTGGAACGCTCGCCGTGGCGGTCTGCAGCGACTACCTCCAGCTGGACACCTTCTGGGCGATGGCGTCCCACCGCCCATGGCTCGACACGCTCGTCGTCTGCGCACGCAATCGCAACCCCCACGTCTTCACTGCCATGGCCAGAGCCGATGCCTATCGCGTGCATGCCAACGTGATCGTCGTGAACGGCGATCCTGGCTCTACCGATCCAGAGCGGTCGCGGCCGGCAAGCGGCAACGGTACCGGAGCGTTCTGGCCGATGAGGGACGATCCAGACCTTCCGGCGCTAGATCCGATAGCCCTCAACGTTGACGGGTGGGGCGATCTGGAACCTCCGACCCTTGCCACCTACGAGATCACCGTTGCCGCACTCTCTGGCAGGAACAAGGGCCGAACCTCGCATGGCCTGCTCGACGCCCCCGCGTTCGTCGCGGAGGACATCGACCCGGCTTAGCCACCGCACGAAGCCGGAACGCCGTGCAACCACGTCCGTGCTCGGGCAAAATGAGCGCCATGGCCATCTCACCACCCGCGACGGGTCAGCTCGAGTCCTTCTCACCAATCGACGGCCGTCGGCTCGGCGCCGTCCCGACGATCACGCCCGATCAGGTCCAGGCGGTCGTCGACGACGTGGCGGAGGTGCAGCCTTTCTGGGCGGCGCTGCCGCTCGAGGAGCGCGCCCGTTACATGCGCCGTGCGGGGCAGGTCGTGATCGACTCGCTCGACGTGCTCAGCGAGCTGCTGACGCGCGAGCAGGGCAAGCCGCGCAACGAGTCGTACGTGATGGAGCTGCTGCCGACGATCGACGCGCTCAACTGGGTCGCGGACGCGGGCCCGGAGATCCTCGCCGACGAGAAGGTGAAGCTGCCGATCTGGGTCAAGCAGAAGCAGGCGCGCTTCGCCTACGAGCCGCTCGGCGTGGTCGGCGTGATCGCGCCGTGGAACTACCCGTGGTCGATCCCGATGGGCGAGGTCGCGATCGCGCTGATGTGCGGCAACGGCGTGGTGCTGAAGCCGGCGTCGCTGACGCCGCTGATCGGTCAGAAGATCCAGGAGGTCTTCGAGCGCGCGGGGCTACCGGAGGGCCTGGTGCGGACTGTGCACGGCGGTGGGGCCGTCGGGAGTGCGCTGGTCGAGTCGAGCGCGGCGAAGATCTTCTTCACGGGATCGGTCGAGGTCGGTCGCCAGGTCGGCATCCAGTGCGCCGAGCGGATGAAGGGCTCGGTGCTCGAGCTCGGCGGCAAGGACCCGATGATCGTTCTGTCGGACGCCAACCTCTCGAACGCTGTGTCGGGCGCGCTCTGGGGCGGCTTCGCGAACGCCGGCCAGACCTGCTCGGGGATCGAGCGCGTCTACGTCATGCGTGACGTCGCGGACCGCTTCACCGAGGAGCTGGTGCGCGGTGCGCAGCGGCTGCACGTCGGCGACCCGATGGACTGGCGGACCGAGATCGGCCCGATGGTCTCCAAGGAGCAGCACGACCTCGTGGCTGAGTTGGTCGACGACGCGGTCGCCAACGGCGCGACGTTGCGCTGCGGCGGGCCGACAGCGCCACCCGAGGGCGGGACCGGTCACTGGTTCGCGCCGGCGGTCCTCACCGACGTGACGCACGACATGCGGATCATGCGCGAGGAGATCTTCGGGCCGGTGATCCCGGTCGTATCGGTCGACTCGGAGAACGAGGCGATCGCGCTGGCGAATGACTCCGAGTTCGGGCTCGGCGCGTCGGTGTGGACGAGCGATCACCCGCGCGGCGACCGCATCGCGCGGCGGATTCAATCCGGCATGGTGTGGATCAACGACCACATGTACTCGCACGGCACCTGTTCGTGCGCGTGGGGTGGAGTCAAGGATTCGGGTGTCGGCCGCTCGCACTCGAAGTTCGGCTTCTACGAGTGCGTGAACGTCAAGCAGCTCTCCTGGGAGCCCGGCTTCACGCGCAACTTTTGGTGGCATCCGTACGACCAGGCACTCGGGCGCGGTATGCACGAGGCGGCGACGATCCTCTACGGGCGCGACTCCGAGAAGCTCGCGGCGATTCGCCGGGGAGCGCGTTCGTTCGCCCGGATCGGCGCGAAGACGCTGCGGCGCAAGTAGAGCGCCGCTAGGCGGCCGCGCGAGCCGCGGGGACCAGCCGTAGCCGGTCGGGCAAGAGAGGCACGACTGCGCGCTTCACGTACTCGGCGCCGCCGGCGACGATCAGCCTACGCAGCGGGGCGGGCGGGATTGGCGAGAAGCCGTACTGGCGGCGAATGCGGTCGGGCAGCAGCGCGATGGTGATGAAGTTGGCGGTCTCGACCAGCGGGCGCGCCATCCATGGGACAGGCGGGGCTAGGACGATCTGGCGTGCCTTCTCGCGCGCCCAGTCGGTCACTTCGAGCGTGTCGCCCTCGAACATCTCGCGGCGGTAGTCGCGGAGGTCGCCGAGCGTGTCCGGCATGTCGGCGCGCTTCAGCCCGAACAGCTCGCCAACCACCTTGTAGTCCTCCCAATAGGCCGCCTCCTGCCCGCGCGACATCGAGCGAACATACTTGCGGTAGACGACCGTTCCGCTGTCGACGAGCGTAAAGAGGACCCAGAGCAGCAGGTCCGGCTGGTCGGCGCGATAGCGCGTGCCGGCAGGGTGCTTGCCGACCGGCTCGGTGATGCGGCCCCTTACGCGCTCGTGCATCTCGCGAACCCGTGCGGTCACCGCATCCGCGTCCTCCCGCGAGCCGAAGCCGATCGTGCTCATCGTCTCCGCCGTGCGCGCCAGGCGGTCATAGGGATCGTCGACGGCCGTCGAATGGGCGAGCAGGCCCTTGACCGCCAGCGGATGCGCCGCCTGCATCAGCAGAGCTCGCGGGCCCGACAGCGCGAGCGCCCGCTCGCGGTGCACGATCCGCAGCATCGAGTCGTCGGTGAAGTAGCCGTCGGGCATCCCGGCCAAGAGTAGGGGTCGCCTAAACTGATCGGCTCATGCCTGCCCAGGCCTACGCCGGCAAGGAGTGCGTCTGCCAGCTCCGCAGAGGGATCTGCGACCAGAGCTGCGTCCAGGGCATGCTCGACACGCCCTTCTACATCGCCTGCCTGAAGCTGGAGGGGCGCAAGTGCCTGGTGGTCGGCGGTGGCGACATCGGGCTCGAGAAGGTCGAGGGCCTGCTCGCCTGCGACGGCGACGTGACGCTGGTGGCGCCCGACGCCATCGACGAGCTGCGGACTCTCGCCGCCGAGGGCTCGGTCGAGTGGGAGCAGCGCGCCTATGAGCCGAGCGACCTCGAGGGCACCTTCATGGTGATCGCCGCGACCAACGACACCGACGTCAACATCGGCGTCTACGAGGACGCGGAGCGCCGGGCGATGCTCGTCAACGTCGTCGACGTGCCGCCGCTCTGCAACTTCATCCTGCCGGCGATCGTCCGCACCGGCCCACTGGCGATCGCGATCTCCACCGCCGGCGCGAGCCCTGCGCTCGCCAAGCGGATCCGCAACCAGATCGCCGACGAGTACGGCGAGCCCTACGCGAAGCTGGCGATCATGCTCAACGACGTCCGTGGCTGGGCCAAGGGCACGCTGCCGACCTACCAGGACCGCAAGGTCTTCTTCGAGTCGATCGTCAACGGCGATCCGGACCCCGTCGAGCTGCTGCGCCAGGGCGACGAGGACGCCGTCCGCGCGATCATCGCCGCCGCCCAGCGCACCGCTACGCCGGCCTGACGCGGGGCTCTACCTTCGCCGCTGCCCGACCTGCGCTGCCCGCGACCTGCGCTGCCCGACCTGCGCTGCCCGACCTGCGCGGCGCAGTGCTGACTGCTCTGCGCGGGGCTGCCCAGTACGACAAGAATTCTTACTGGGAGGCAACTTCTCTTACTCCCAGGCAAGTGCTCTTACTGGCAGTCAGGTTTCTTGTCGTAGTCGGTAGCAAGCGTCTGAGCGGTACTGTCCGCCCGCTGTGAGCGCCCCCGCCTTGGAGCTGGACGGCCTTGAACGGCGCTACGGCGACCGGGTGGCGCTGTCGGGCGTGGTGGCCCAGATCGAGCAGGGCGCAACGCTCGTCGTCCTGGGTGCGAATGGCGCGGGTAAGACGACGCTGCTGCGCGTGCTCGCCACGCTGCTGCGTCCGCACGGGGGCGTGGCACGGGTGCTGGGCGGCGAGCTCCCGCGCGAAGCGTGGAAGGTGCGCGGGCGCGTGGGGTTCCTCGGTCACGACCCGCTGCTCTATCGCGAGCTGACCGGGCGCGAAAACCTTCGCTACCACGCGGAGCTGCACGGCGTGGCGCGCGAGCGTGTCGATGAGCGCCTGGCGGCGGTGGGGCTGGAGCGGCGGGCGGACGAGCCGGTGCGGGACCTCTCGAAGGGGATGGTCCAGCGGCTGGCGGTGGCGCGCGCGACGCTGCACGATCCGGAGCTGCTGCTGCTCGACGAGCCGCGGGCAAACCTCGACCCCGCCGCCGCCGAACATCTCGAGCCGCTGATCGGGCGAGCAAGCGGACGGACGCGGGTGCTGGTCACTCACGACGTAGAGGGAGGGCTCGCCGAGGCGGACCTGGCGTTGGGGCTGCGTGGCGGCAAGCAGGCGTTCTGCCGGCCGGCGCGGGAGCTGACGATCGCCGAGGCGCGGGGGCTGTACTCGTGATCCGCACGGCGCGCGCGATCCTGCGCAAGGACCTGGCGATCGAGCTGCGCACCAAGGAGTCGGTGCCGGCGATGACGCTGTTCACCGTGACCGTGTTCGTGTTGTTCCACTTCGGGCTCGATCGTGACTCGCTAGATGGAGAGCTCGCGTCGGGGGTGTTGTGGGTGACGCTGCTGTTGGCCGCGGTGATCGGCGTCACGCGGCTGTTCGCCACCGAGCGCGAGCAGGGTGGGATCGACGGGTTACTGCTGGCTCCGGTCGACCGCACGGCACTGTGGCTGGCGAAGGCGACGGCGATGTTCGTCTACCTGACGGCCCTCGAGCTGGTGGCGGTCCCGACGTTCGGGGTACTGCTGCTCGGCCCGGATCTCTTCGCCGCGCTGCCGGTGCTGGTCCCCATTCTCCTAGCCGCGAACATCGGGCTTTCCGCGATCGGAGCGCTGGTCTCCGCACTGGCGGCGGAGACGCGTGCGCGCGAGCTGATCGTGCCGCTGCTGCTGCTCCCGCTGGTGGTGCCGCTGCTGATCGCGGCGGCCTCGGCCACCGAGCCGCTGCTGCGCGGCGATCAGGCCGCGGAGGACCTGGGGCGCTGGCTGGGACTGCTCAGCCTCTACGATGTGGTGTTCGTGCTGATCGCCGTCGCGGTGTTCGACTTCCTCCTGGACGACTAGGTGTATTCAAAGGGCCTCAAGCCGCTGTCCATCGCCACGGTCGTCGTGGTCGCTACTTGGTTGGCGCTCGTCTTCTTCTACGCGCCGCTGGACGCCGACCAGGGCTTCGTCCAGAAGATCTTCTACGTCCACGTGCCGCTGGCGATCGTGGCGCTGTGCGGATTCGTCGCCGGTGGCATCTTCGCGATCCGCCACCTGCGCTCAGGCGACCGCTCGTACGACGTCAAGTCCTACGTGGCGATCCACATGTCGATCATCTTCGGCACCGCCGTGCTGATCACCGGCGCGATCTGGGCGAAGGCCGCGTGGGGCCACTGGTGGGTCTGGGACGAGCCGGTGCTGGTGTCCTTCCTCGTCGTCTTCCTCCTTTACTGCGTCTACTACCCGCTGCGTTTTTCGATCGAGGACCCCGACCGCCAGGCGCGCTACTCGTCGGTCTTCGCGATCGCCGCCGGCGCGTTCGTGCCGATCAACTTCGCCGCCGTGCGGATGGCCGAGTCGTTCACACACCCGCGCGTGCTCTCGCAGACGGGCGGCTCGATGCCGGGTGAGATGCGGCTGACTTTCCTCGTCGGCATCCTCGCGATGACGCTTCTGTTCGTGACGCTATGGAAGTTCGAGCTGTCGTCGAAGAACGCATCGATGCAGCTCAAGCGGCTGCGGCGTCGGCTGGAGGCGACGGCCTGATGCCCGCGCTGCCGCTCGACGAGGCTGGCAAGTACGTCGCCGGCGCATACGTCGTCCTGTTCACGCTCGTGGTCGTCTACATCGCGATCATGGCGGCGAAGATCTCGCGGATCGAGCGCGAGCTGACCGACCTGGCGGATCTGGCCGACAAGCGGGAGCCAGACGAGCGGGAGCCGGAGATCGAGCGAGACGGGGAGCCGGTCGCATGAGCGGCGAGCTGCTGGCGCTTGGCGTCTCACACAAGACGGCTCCGCTCGAGCTGCGCGAGCGGCTCGCGCTGACGGAGGGGCGTGCCGCGGCAGTACTTGCCGAGCTCACAGCACGCGAGGAGATCTACGAGGCCGTCGCGATCTCGACGTGTAACCGCACCGAGATCTACCTGGTGGTGGCCGACGCGGTCGGCGCCGAGAGCGCGGCGCTGTCGGTGCTCGCCCAGCAGGCCGAGACACGTCCCACCGAGCTGGCCGACTCCCTCTACGCACTGCGCGGGCTCGACGTCGCCTACCACCTCTTTTCCGTCGCCGCCGGCCTCGACTCGATGATCGTCGGCGAGGCCGAGATCCAGGGTCAGGTCAAGCGCGCCTACGAGCTCGCGCTGGTCGAGGGAATGACCGGACCGATCTCGAACAGGCTTTTTCGCGAGGCGCTGGCCGCCGGCAAGCACGTGCGGACTGAGACCGGCGTCGGCCGCTCACGCGTCTCTGTCGCCACGGTGGCCGCCGAGCTGGCGCGCAAGAGCCTCGGCGACAGCAGCGACGACCTCTCGCACCGTCGCGTGCTGGTGATCGGCGCCGGGGAGCAGGGCGAGCGCACCGCACAGGCGCTGAACGATCGCGGCGCGCACGCCGTCTTCGTCGCCAACCGCCGCTACGACCGCGCGCTCGGGCTCGCCCAGCGCTACTCGGGCACAGCCGTCCCGCTCGACAAGCTGCCGACCGAACTGGCGCAGGCCGACATCGTCGTCAGCTGCACCTCCTCGCCACACCAGCTTGTCGGGCGGGAGGAGCTCGAGCTGGTGATCGAGGACCGCGATCGCGGTCCGCTCGTGATCATCGACATCGCCGTGCCGCGCGACATCGACCCGGCCGTGCGCGAGGTCCCGGGCGTGACGCTCTACAACATGGACGACCTGCAGAGAGAGGTCGCGCACAACATCTCTGTCCGCGAGGCCGAGGCGGCGCGCGCGAAGTCACTGGTCGAGCGCGACGTCGAGCGCTTTCGCTCGTGGCTCGCCGGCTTGGACGTGCTGCCGACAATCGCCGGCCTGCGCGACCGCGCCGACAAGATCGTCGACCAGGTGCTGCGCGAGAACGAGTTGCGTTGGGAGTCGCTCTCTGACGCCGACCGCGAGCGCCTCCGCGCGATGACCCGAGCGCTCGTCTCGCGCCTCTTCCACGAGCCCACGCTGCGCCTCAAGGCCGGCGCCGAGGACGAGAGCGCGTACGTCCACGTCGCCGCGCTGCGCGAGCTGTTCGGGCTCGACGCGGGCGCTCCGCCGCTCGAGGACGAGGCGGGAGCCGAGGTCACAGACCTCGACTCGCGCCGCGGCCGTCGGCGCCGCTAGCGCCGTGGCACTCCGGATCGGCACGCGCGGCAGCGCGCTCGCCGTGGCGCAGTCGTCGATGGTGGCGCGTGCGCTGGAGGCGCTTGGCGAGCAGGTCGAGATCGTCGAGATCGTCACCTCCGGGGACCGAGCCCGTGCGGTGGGCGACAAGGGACGGTTCGTCAAGGAGATCGAGCAGGCGCTGCTCGCGGGCGAGGTCGACCTGGCGGTTCACTCGGCGAAGGACGTGCCCGGCGAGTTGCCGAACGGCCTGGCGATCGTCGGCGTGCCCGAGCGGGCCGATCCGCGCGACGCTTTGTGCGGGGCGGATTCCCTCGAGAAGCTGCCGGCGGGCGCCTCCGTCGGTACGGCGAGCCTCCGCCGCCGCGCCCAGCTGCTGGCCGCGCGACCCGACCTCGACGTGCGCGAGCTACGTGGAAACGTCGACACCCGCCTGCGCCGTCTGGCGGAGGGCGAGCTCGACGCGATCGTTCTCGCCGCCGCCGGCCTAGCCCGCCTCGGTCGCGGGGACGAAGGACAGCCTCTGCCCGAGCACACGATGACCCCAGCGCCCGGTCAGGGCTCACTGGCGCTCGAGGCGCGCGCGGACGACGCTCGCGTGCGCGAGCTCACCGAGCAGGTCACCCATCCACACGCCCGCACGGCGCTCACGGCAGAGCGAGCGCTCGTGAGGGGCATCGACGCCACCTGCCATACACCGGTCGGCGCACAGGCCATCCGAGATGGAGAGGCCCTCTTGCTGCGCAGCTTCGTCGGTACCCCCGACGGCTCGCACTGGATACGCGACGAGGTAACTGGACATCCCGACGATCCACGGTCACTGGGGTCGCTCGCTGCCGAACGGTTGCTCGCCCTTGGAGCGAGGCGCATCCTGGCCGCGGCGGCGCCGGCTCACCGACGCCTCTGACGGCCTCGGTGCTTCCTAGAGGTGAATAAGTTCGAATCCAGTCGTAGGTTCGGACACCAAGTGCATGATGAGTTCGCAGCGAAACCCATTAGGTCCTATACCTGGCATCTCTGGAGGGCCCGCTACTTCCCAAGTGTGCTCCTGGCTATTCTGAATCGGCACCAGCACACTGCAGCTGGTCTGCGTGTGAGTCCCGACGGGCGTGTAGCACGCCGACCGCTCGTATTTTTCCGAACCGTTCACTTCAACGAGTCTGAGGTGCGCCGGATCCATTGCACCGCCTGAAGCTTCTTCGTTGCACGGCTCTCTGGTGCAACCGGCGCCCGAGAGCACCTGGTTGACCTCATAGCCTTCACCGTTTTCACCCATACGCCAGTACGCTTCTTCGGCGCAAGTAGAGACGGTGCTTTCAACGCCAAATACGTGCTGACGCAACACCGTCGGGGCTTCGCTAGTCCAATGCACGAGACAGCCACCGGAAACTCCGTGGCTGTTCACCACAACAGCTGGACAGTGAAGGCCGTTCTCTTCTTCAAGGAATTCGACTGGGGTTTGAGCAGATGCCCAAGGGCTAGCGATCACCAGTGCAATCAGCATGCTCATGTTGAGCAGCACTGCTTTTAAGACAGAACGCATGACTTCTCCCTAGATCGAAGATCAGTCTGCCGCCCTGCCGAGCATGCACCAGCCCCTCCTTGACCGCAACAGCCCAGATAAAGGACACGGTACCATATTTGATCAATTTCGCAACGAAATTCCGTAAATTGCTGAGGTTGCCCAAGGCCCCGCCCCGATCGCGAGCGAGCCGCAGCGCACGCCGGCCATGCGGTTCGGCATATTGCACCCATGGACAGCGGCAAGGTCTACTTGGTCGGGGCGGGCCCCGGAGAGCCCGGCCTGATGACCCGGCGGTCGCTAGAGCTGATCGCCGAGGCGGACGCGATCCTCTACGACCGGCTGATTCCCGCGAACGCGCTCGAGGGCGCGCGGCAGGACTGCGACCTGCGCTATGTCGGCAAGGAGCCGGGAAACCCGGCAATGAGCCAGGAGGAGATCGGGGCGCTGCTGGTCGAGCTGGGACAAGCCGGGAAACGGGTCGTGCGGCTCAAGGGCGGCGATCCGTTCGTCTTCGGCCGTGGCGGCGAGGAGGCGGAGGCGCTGCGAGCTGCGGGGGTCGCGTTCGAGGTCGTCCCCGGAGTTACGGCGGGGGTGGCAGCGCCAGCGTACGCGGGCATCCCGGTGACGCATCGGGACGCCGCCTCCGCGGTCGCGTTCGTGACCGGTCACGAGGATCCCGCGAAGGCGGAGAGCGCGCTCGACACCGAGGGGCTCGCGCGGTTCCCCGGAACACTGGTCTTCTACATGGGCGTGAAGAACCTGCCGCTGATCGCCGATGGGCTGATCGCGGCGGGGCGGGATCCCGCCGAGCCGGCGGCGGTCGTGCGGCGCGGGACCCTTCCCGACCAGCAGACGGTCACGGGGACGCTCGCGGACATCGCGGAGCGGGTCGCCGGCGCGGGACTGAAGGCACCGGCGATCACGGTCGTGGGACCGGCGGCCGCGCTGCGCGAGCAGCTCGCGTGGCTGGAAGAGCGACCGCTTCACGGACGGCGGGTGGCGGTCACCCGCGCTCGCGCACAGGCGAGCGGTCTCGCCGCGCGGCTGCGCACGCTTGGGGCCGAGGTCGTCGAGACACCGGCGATCCGGATCGAGCCGCGGCCGATCGAGGACGAGATTGTGGACGCCATAACGCGATATTCGCTCGTCTGCCTGACTAGCCCTAATGGCGTCGCCCTGCTGTTCGACGCGCTGGCACGCAACGGGCTGGACGCGCGCGCGCTCGCCGGAGCAACCCTCGCGGCGATCGGTCCCGGGACCGCGCGTGAGCTGGAGCGGCGGGGGGTCCGTGCCGACGTCGTACCCCCGCGCTCGATCGCGGAGTCGCTCGTCGAGGCGCTTGCCGACGTGCCGGTCGAGGGGAGGCGGGTGCTGATCGCGCGGGCTGCCGAGGCGCGCGACGTGCTGCCCGACGCCCTGCGCGAGCGTGGCGCCGCGGTCGACGTAGTCGCGCTGTACGAGACCGTTGTAGAGCCGCTGACGGAGGAGCAGCGCGCGGCGCTGGGTGGCGTCGACTACGTCACCTTCACCTCGGCGTCCACGGCCCGCAATCTCTTGAAGTCGCTCGGGGACGAGCGGACGGCGCTCGACGGCGCGCGCGTGGTCTCGATTGGGCCAGTCACTACCGCGGCAGCCCGAGAATTAGGACTACGCGTCGATGTCGAAGCAGAGCGACACGACATCGACGGCCTTGTCGAAGCACTGGTGCGGGACGCGACTTGATCGTCACGCTGCTCACCGACTACGGGCTCGAGGACGACTTCGTCGGCGTTTGCCACGGCGTGATCCTCTCGATCGCACCAGAGGCGCGGATCGTCGACATCACGCACGGCATTCCGCGGCACGACGTTCGGCGCGGCGCCATCGTGATGCGCAACGCGCTGCCGTACATGCCGCGAGGAGTCCACGTGGCGGTGGTCGACCCTCAGGTGGGAAGCGAGCGGCGGGCGCTCGCCCTGCGGTGCGAGGACGGAACCGTGCTCGTCGGTCCGGACAACGGCGTGCTCTCGCTCGCCTGGGAGAACGCTGGCGGGGTTGACCTCGCCGTCGACGTCACTCGCTCACCACACCGGCTCGAGCCTGTCTCGGCGACCTTTCACGGCCGCGACCTCTTCGCTCCCGTAGCCGCCCACCTGGCAGCCGGAGCGGAGATCGGCGACGCCGGCGAGCCAGTCGACCCGGCGACGCTCGAACGTGTCGAACTGCCCCAGCCGCGCGTGGAGAACGACGGCACGATCGTCGCGCACGTGGTCACCCTCGATGGCTATGGCAACGTGACGCTCGACGTGACCCACGAGCAGCTCGCCGGTACCGGCCTGATACTCGGTGGCGTCGCGGAGATCGAGGTCGCCGTTGGCGAGTCCGGCGGCGCCGCCGTCAAACTCGGCGGTGGCCGAATAGCGGCACCCTTTGCGAGTACCTTCGCCGATGTCCCTGACGGGGAGGCGCTGCTCTACGAGGACGCCTACCGGACGCTCGCGATCGCCATCAACCGGGGTAACGCGGCCGCGGAGCTCGGCCTCGGCGCCGACGACGAGGTGCGACTGCGGCCGCGATGATCAGTCTCCCGCGGGTCCACTACCGCGTTACCGACTCGACGAACGAGCGGGCGCGCTCGCTCGCCGCCGACGGCGTGCCGCACGGCACGGTGGTCACCGCGGACGAGCAGACCGCCGGCCGGGGTCGTCAAGGACGCACGTGGACGGCCGCTCCCGGCGAGGCGCTGCTGCTCTCCATAGTCGTTCGTGATCTCGAGCCGCGCCACGCGCTACTGCCGATGATGGCGGCGCTCGCCGTCTGCGAGGCCACCGAGGCGGTGGTGGACGTGCACTGCGAGATCAAGTGGCCCAACGACGTCTGGGTCGAACGGCGCAAGCTCAGCGGGATCCTGGTCGAGGCCCGACCCGCGGCCGGCTGGGCAATCGTAGGCATCGGAGTCAACACTGGCGTGCATCAATTTCCTGACGAGCTGCGCGAGATTGCAACATCGCTGCAACTGGAGAGTCCAGGTGAGGCGCTCGACCCCCTGCTCGAATCACTCGCACGTTGGCTGGACGCCGATAGCCCAGAGGTTCTTTCCGCCTGGCGCAACCGCGACGCCCTGCGTGGTTCCAGCGTCCGCTGGGGGGAGGGCGAGGGGGTTGCCCACGGCATCGACGACAGCGGCTCGCTGCTCGTCGATGCAGGGGACGGTGACCTCGTCGCGCTCGGTGCCGGCGAGGTGCACCTACTGCGCGACTAGAACTTCCTTCTAGAACTTTGTTCTAGGGACTTGGGCTAACGGGCGCGTCGTCCGGCTGCCCGCCGTTGGAGGACTGCTGCTCGCCCTTGGCCGGGCGACCGCCCTCGGGCGGCTGACCACCCTTCGCCTGCGTGCCGCCCTTCGCTTGACGGGCGCCACCATTCGCCTGCTGCTGGTCCCCCTTGCGCTTCTTACGACGGCCCGAGCGCTTGCGCCGGCCCTTCGGGAAGTTGCGCAGCAGTTCGCGAGCGAGCGCGGAGGGCTTGCGACCCAAACGCATACGGGCGCCGTCGAGCACCTGCTGTGCCTCCGGCGTATGCGCCAGCGCAGCCGCAAGCAGCGCCGCGGACAGCCGCCGGTCCTGCTTCTTGGTCGCCTGAACAAGTCGTCGCGCGTTGCGCGCATGGGCGCCGCCGGACGAGTTGACCAGCAGGCCGAGCAGACGCTTCGTCTCGGGCCAGCGCGACACCGCGTACTCCTCGTGCACCTCGCGGCTGTACTCGGCGAGATGCCAGATCCAGCGGGCTGCCTGCTCGCGGCGGCCGAACGGCTGCTCGGCCATCGCCTGCAGCAGCGTCTTGACGCCCTCACGGCGCTCGTCGCGCTGCCACGCACCAACGATCTCGACGGCCGTATCGAACGCCTCGGGATCCTTGACCTGTCCGATCTCCTGCAGCGCGCGGATGCGCAACGGCGAGTTGCGGTTGCGCTGCAGGCACTCGACGAGATAGCGGCGGCGCAGCTCCCCGGTCGAGTCGAAGTGGAGCATCGCCTTCGCCCGGCGCCAGTTGTTCGACGCCACGCGCGCACCGGCAAGCGCCGCCCAGGCGTGCTGCTCGCCCCATGAGAGATGCTCGACGGCGATCCGCCAGAGCTCGCGCTCGAAGACCTGGGCGCGCCGCTCCTGATCGGCGGTCACCGGCACGACACGACGCTCGACGCGCAGTCGCCGCCCGCGTCCGCGACGGACCGGGCCGACGACGATCGCGCCGCCACGGTAGACGTCGCGGTCGAGCAGGCTGTGAAGGGTCACAACGGGGTCGTCGTTGGTCGTCGCGGGATGGACGAAGTCGACGACGATGCCTGCCTCCTTGCCCTGCTGGCGGCGCGTGACGCGGCCGACGCGCTGCTGGTAGATGCGCTTCGAGGCAGTCGGCGCGAGGTGGAGGCAGACGGTGGCGCGCGGCGAGTTCCAGCCCTCGGCGAGCAGCTGCGCGTTGACGAGCACGTCGATCTCACCGCGCTCATAGGCGGCGAGAGTGTTCGCCAGCTCGCGCTTCGGAGTCTCGCCCGAGACCGCCTTCGCCTTGATGCCCTGCGCGACGAACGCCTCGGCGACGTTGTAGGCGTGGCGCACGCCGGCCGAGTAGACGACGCCCGGCAGGTCCTTGAAGCGGGTCTTGTAGAGATCGGCGATCGCCAGGTTGAACGGCGTCTGGTCGAGCAGCGCGGCCAGCTCCTCCTGGTCGAAGTCCTGGTCGACCTCGCCCTTGCGCAGCGGCACCTTCGAGATCGAGCGGACGCCGACGCCCGGCGGGATGCGCACGCAACGCAGCGGCGAGATCACGCCACGACGGGCCGCCTGGGCGAGGTCGAAGCGCGACGTCTGGGTCGGGAAGAGGTCCGTGACGTGGCGGGCGATCAGCGCGCCGGTCGCAGTCATTCCGACGAACACCGGACCGTCCCACTTGCGGATCGAGGCGCTCGTCTTCTCGCCCAACGCGGTGTGCGCCTCGTCGCAGATGACGATCGTGTACTCGTCGGAGATCTTGCCGGCGTTGCGCACGAACCACTGATAGGTCTCGACCGTCACCGGCCCCTCGGTCGGCGGCTTGTCGTTGCCGAGCAGCGGCGCACAGACGCGCTTGCGGTAGCCGCGGTCCTTGAGCTCGCCGTTGAACTGGTCGACGAGGTTGCGACGGTGGGTGAGGATCAGCACGCCGCCGGTGCGCGAAGCCTCGACGAAGCCGAGCGCGGCGACCGTCTTGCCGGCGCCGGTCGCGTGCTCGAACCAGAAGCGGCGGGCCGCACCGGCGTCCTCCTCCACCGCGTCCGCGGCGGCCTCCTCCGCGGCCTCCTCGCGGGCGTCCCAGTCGAGCGGCTCGTCGTCGTCGGGCAGCTCCTCGTCGCCCTCGATCACGACCTCGCCGCTCGGCAGCTCCTCGACAGGGGCCTCGGCGCCGTTGTCCAAGGCCTTCGCGCCCTTGGTCTGCCCGTTCTCGCGCGCCGACTGGATCTCGGCGGTGAGCGCGATCAGGGTGCCGGAGAGCGCGTCGACCTGGTGGGCGGACAGCGTGGTGCCGTCGACCAGCTTCGGCTCCTCCTGGGCGAGCACTCGCTCGAGCCCGAGGATCAGCGACCAGCGCCGCTTCCACTCGACCGAAGGCTCGCCGCGGCCGTCAGCGATCTCGGCAAGCGCATCCTCGAGCGCCGCTCGGCGTGCGGTGCCCTCCGCAAGCGCCGTTCCGGACTCCTCGCCCTCGAGCACGAATGGCTCGCGCGCGAACTGCTCAGCGCGCGTCAGATCCTCGCCTGACACCGGCGCCGACACGGCAACGGAAGTGCTCTCAGCCAATTGCGGCCTTCGTTCTGTATGAGAAAGAGACGAACCGTCCGGATCCGCGCGGTAAGGACCGTCGCGGGACGGATGGGCCGTCCGGGGAAGCCGCTCTGGCAACTGCCTGCAAGCGGCGCGCTCAGCGCATCCCTGGCGCTGACTCGATACCTATTACAGCACAGCATGAACCGTTTGATCACAGTTCTCGCCTGCGGGCTCGCTTTCGGGACGGGTCTAGTCGCCTGCGGAAGCGACGAGCCGGAGAGCGCCGCACCCTCCGGCGCCGAGGTCCGCGAGGCGCTGGCGGGCTCTCCGCCCCCGCTCGCGGCAGTTCACGAGCAGGCGAACGAGCTGCTCGACGGGGGGGCCGAGGCGTTCGAGGAGCGGCTCGGCGAGCTGAAGGGATTCCCGGTTGTCGTAAACCGCTGGGCGGCGTGGTGTGACCCGTGCCGGCGTGAGATGCCGCACCTCCAGCGCCAGGCGCTGAAGTACGGCAAGCGAGTCGCGTTCCTCGGCGTCGACGTCCAGGACAACGACGGCAACGCTCGGAAATTCCTCGAGCGCTATCCGGTGCCCTACCCGAGCTACAAGGACCCTGACCTGAAGATCTCGGCGGAGATCGGCGGCGTGTCGGGGCCGCCGACCACCGCCTTCTACGACTCGAAGGGCGAGCTGGCCTACCTCAAGCAGGGCGTCTACCTCAGCGAGCGGGATCTCGCCGAGGACATCGAGCGCTACGCTCGCTGACTTCCGTCCCCGACCGGAGGTGCCACGCACGATGCCTGAGCTGCGCATCGACCCGCTGAGCGGGTTGCGGGTGATCGTCGCCGATGAACGGAGCGAGCGGCCTGGCGCGTGGCCCCAGGTGGGGCCGCGGGCCGCGATCGACGCCGCGTCCGATCCGTTCGCCGAGGGGCACGAGGATCGGACGCCGCCTGAGGTGTATGCGGTGCGGGCGGGTGGGGGTCAGGCGAACGGACCTGGGTGGGAGGTACGAGTTGTGCCGAATCTGTACCCGGCGCTAGAGGGCGAGGGTCAGGCGCTTGAGGCCGCGGGTCCTGCCGACGGGGCTGACCCTTTGAGCTCCGGACGCGGGCAGCCGGACCTCTTTGCTTCGCGGCCGGCGGTGGGTGCGCATGAGGTGATCGTGAATTCGCCGGAGTCGGTTGATTCACTGTTGGACCTGGGTGTGGAGGGTCTGGCAACTGCGATGGGTGTGTGGCGGGAGCGGATGCGGACGCATGGAGAGGCGGCGTGTCGACATCTGATCGTCAACGAGGGACCGGAGGCGGGGGCCTCGCTGCCGCACACCCACGCGCAGCTTTACGTGCTGCCGTTCGTGCCCGCGTTGGTTGCGAGGGAGCGGGAGCGGTTCATGGCGTACTGGGAGCGGACGCAGGGGCGGAACCTGTTGGAGGATCTGTTGATCGAGGAGGTACGGCGGAAGGAGCGGGTGGTGGCCGTCGACTCGGAGGCGGTGGCGATCTGTCCGTTTGCGTCCGCGGCGCCGTTTCAAGTGCAGGTGATCCCACGGCGGCCGGCGATGCGGTTCGAGGAAGAGGGGCCACTCGGGGCCGGGGTGCTGCACGAGGTGCTCGAGCGGATGGCTAGGGTGCTGGGGGCGTTACCGGCGTTCAATCTTTGGGTGCGAACGGCGCCGAGTGGGGCCGATGCGTTCTGTTGGCGGATCGATCTGCTGCCGCGGTTGGCGCAGCCGGCGGGGTTGGAGATGGGGACCGGCGTTTGGTTGAACGCGGTGGCGCCGGAGCGGGCGGCTGAGAGCTTGCGGGCGGCTGGCGACGGGTCGACGTGATCCCGATCGCGTTGACGATCGCGGCCGCAACGGCGGTCGGGTTCGGAGTGGAGCACCGCTGGGGCGAGGAGCGCTCGCGGCGCGCGGCGAAGCTGGTGATCCGCTTCATGTTGTGGGTGATGCTGCCGCCGGTGGTATTCGTCAACCTGGCGCGGCTGGACCCGTCGGCGGGCGTTGCGGCGGGGATCGGGTTCGGTTTTGCGGCGCTCGGGACGGCGCTGGCGCTGGCGTATGTGATCGGCACGCGCGTCCTGCACCTGCCGCGTCCGTCGGTCGGGGCGCTGATGCTGGCGTCGGGCTTCGCCAACACCGGCTACCTCGGCCTGCCGCTGACCGCGGCGCTGTTCGGCTCGGACGAGATCGCCAACGCGATCGTCTACGACCTCTTCATCACGACGCTCGCGATCTTCACGATCGGGTTCTCGATCGGTGCGGCGTTTGGGACGGTGGCGACGCATACGCGCGAGCGGGTGCGCGTGTTCTTCAGCCGCAATCCAGCCTTGTGGGCGTGTGCGGCGGGGCTGCTTGCGCCGGCGTCGCTCGCTCCCGACTGGGCGTTCGACGCGTCGCACGTGGTCGTCTACGGGCTGCTGCCGCTCGGCTTCTTCGTGGTCGGCGTCACGCTGGCGAACGAGGCCGAGGAGGGGGTCCTGCGCTTTCCGCCGCCGGTGACGCCGCCCGTCGCGGTCGCCCTCGGCCTGAAGCTGCTCGTGGTCCCCGCGGTCGTGCTGGTGCTGTCCGAGCTGATCATCGACGTGCCCGACTCGTTCCCCGTCCAGGCCGCGATGGCGAGCGCGATCAACTCGATCGTGATCGGTCACGAGTACGGACTCGACAGCGGCCTGATCGCCAGCGCGATCGCCTGGTCGACGGCGATCGTCGTGGCGGCCGGGCTGATCGCGGCGCTCGTGTAGCTTCTCGCGCCGTGCCCCCCTCCGAGCGCCAGGTCCCGATGTTCGCCGCCGAGCCGCCGCAGGAGGCGATGCCCTACGGCCGTTGGGAGGAGACGCTGCGGGCGGAGCTCCTGACAGCGGTCGGGCGGATCGAGTCCGAGGAGGAGCTCGGCGAGCCGGGACAGATCCTCTGGTTCCCCGAGCGGACCTGGAACGGACGGATCTACGTGCCTGCGACCGCGGCGACCTCGGAGGGCTTCGAGCTGTTCGGCTACGTCTCCTACACGCGCGAGCACGAGGGCGCCCAGGCGAGCGACTTCGAGGCGGTCGCCGACTACACCGACGAGACGGCCGAGGCCCACCCCGAGTGGAAGCTCGACCTGTCCGACCAGGAGATCGGCCACTGGCGCGGGCCGGAGAGCCGGCGTGGCGTGATCACGCTGGTGTGGGGCGTGGCGCTGGTGCAGAACGGCGCCGTGGCGACGGCCGAGCTAGGGCCGACGACGACCGACCAGTGCGTGCTGGTGGACAATCGCTTCACGCTGGTGTCGCTCGACGACTACACGGGCGACTACGTCGAGGTGCGGTTGTACGACCGTCGTGGCAACGAGCTCGCGCGCGAGTCGCTCTACGAGGACGAGTAGCGCCCGACGCCGCTCCGCGGCGTGAGATCATTGGCCGCTGAGCCCCGATAGCTCAGCCGGATAGAGCGTCCCCCTCCTAAGGGGAAGGCCGCTGGTTCGAA
>Ga0190265_10000900_pt1 | contig 19599 bp, 14 predicted proteins | sample Popmic124T_FD_133135 | JGI IMG/M metagenome (GOLD analysis project Ga0190265, IMG submission 133135) | Populus adjacent soil microbial communities from riparian zone of Indian Creek, Utah, USA - 124 T | ecosystem: Environmental > Terrestrial > Soil > Riparian zone | place: USA: Utah | collected...
AGCGCCAACGGCGCGAAATGTAATAGCCTGGGCCAGCGGCCCAGGAGTCAATCGAGAGCAAAGATACTAAGCGCTGAAAGCGCGGAATACTGGTTACTTAGGAAATCGCGGCCATTAGTAGGGTGGCCATTTCGCGCCTTCAGCGCTGGAAAAATGCGCCGTCATCACCCAGGCCTTTGGCCTGGGCTTTTACATTTCGCGTCGTTGGCGCTGAAAGCAACCATCAACGACTTTTGTGCAAAAGCGCGCACCAGCCCAAATTCTGTGGGTTGTTTCTGCCTCACACTGACTTACCGCAGATCGATTTTCTTGTTTTCACCCCAGCCGGCACTTTCACCAGTGACGAGCGCTGAGACGAAACTTACTACCTGAGTCACCTTACTCGATGGGCTGTCCCAGTATTCGGCCTTTTCGATGTCCACACGTAGCAGCGCGAGGTCGGGATCGTCCGTGCCTTTGGGAAACCACGCCTGAAGGATCGGCTTCCACAGCTCGCGAATCTTTCGTTTGTCGGTCACCAGCTCGGCGGTCCCTGTGATCGACACATACCGATTGTCGTCTGGTGCAGCAAAGCTGACGTTGCATTTCGGGCTTCGGTTGACTTCAGAAACTTTGTGCGAGCTGGCCGAAGTGAAGAACCAAAGATGGCCGGTCTCATCAACTTCACGATTGAGTGACATGGGCCGGCTGTGTAAGTCGTTGTTTTCGTCAATTGTAGTCAGCATGCAAAAGTCGATGTCCTTGATCATCTCCCGCAACTTCTCAAAGTTTGCCGCCGAATCAGTACTTCTTTCCATAAAACCCTCCCTGGGCTCTTCGAACGATGAATTAGTTTTACGCTGAATACAGAGATACGACGAAAGGTCACACAGACTTATGGCGAGACTGCAACGAAACTTTTTGTCTGAGGAATTGCCGCAATCTGCGGACGGGGCTAGAACAAGAAAATAGACGTGCGCTAACTAAAAACGAATCACAAATTCTCGCAGCAGGTTTATCGCGAAGCCAGCTGCAAGAGAACGGGTTCCGCCTCGAAGTCCGTCCTTATAGCTGTAACGTTCGGGAAACCACGCTTCATATTTAATGATCTGGGCGGTATAGATCCCGCTAATGCGAGGGACGGAAATTACGCGTCCGCCAGATTTATTGCGTGAAGTGACATTTTCGGCGAGTGCGTCAACCATTCGCGGGAAGATCCCTTTCCGAGTACTCCTTCTGAATTTTGTGTCGAGCCCGAGGGCCGAGTCCAATCCGTAAACCACCGTTTGCTGAATTCCGTTTCGGGCGAAATCAGACGCGTAACGCTTGCCGTAACCCTTTGCGCCCTGTTCCCATTCATCGGGGTGATCCCGCCATTGATCGATGCCCGCGGTAATCGCGCTGCCGACAAGGCTGGATGGTCCAACCGTGCTCTTCACGTAACGATTGAATCTTTCGCGTTTGGTCGGGAAAACGAAAGGCTGAGGTGCGGTCTTGCTCGAGGTTGATTGTGCGGAGACTGGCTGTGCGTTGTTATCAGCCGTCGATCGAGCCATCCCTGACGATCGGGCTAGCGTCCCGTCATGGGCCGCTTGCCTCTGATCAGAGTTCGTAACCTCCTGGCCGTAGAGTGGAAAAACAGAGGCACCTACGACTATCAAGATTGCTATTGTTTGGTGGACCGCTACCGAAGAGAGTCGCTTCATTTATGATCCTCCTTCACTGGGGGAATTGAGATCGACCACTGAGTCGGTTCGGGAGAGAGCTATTTTGAAGCTCGAGGGACAGGCAAGAATGCCTGTCCTACATCGGTTTGCATTGTTACAGACTCGCATTGTAATCCAAAGCTACTTTCCGCTATCCATGTGCCAGCCGGGGTTCACCCATTGGCCCTTGCGCAGCACGAAGACTTCACTGACTCGTCCGGTCTGATTGATGCGCTGGCCGCCAGCCTCCAGTTCGTAGGCGTAGTCGGAATAGACCACTGCGGTGTAGCCATAGACCTGAATTTCAGTTTTGGGAAACTCGAGTTTGATTAATTTGCCGCCGCTCTTTGCAAATTCCATAGAGCTGTCTAGTATCGTCTGGCGCTTCGACCAGTTGTTGTTGCCGGCCTCAATGGCGAGCGTCTCCTCCGGGATCAGTTTTTCGAGGGTTGCGCGATCGCCGGCGAAGTAAGCGCGCCAGACCGCCTCTCGGGCATCGAGCAGTCGCTTCTTCATTTCGTCGGGCAAGGTCCGGGGCCGTTGTAACTGCGCTTCCACCGATTCCTGATGAAGCGCGGTGTCACTACCGCTTTGAATCCACTTACCATTATCCTTCGTGTAGAAATCGCAGATGCGTAGCACGCGATTAGGCGGCGCGCCGGGCCAATTGGATTCGACGTCTGCGATGAAACAGACAAAGGAAGCGTCGCCTTTGAAGATCATGTCAAACTCGCGGAACTTGTAGCTCTTCATGCCATACGGACTCTTCGGATCGACCTGGTTCCACTCCATATAACCTTCCACGCCTCTGATCATCTCGCGCGAACCTTCCAGATAGCCCAGCCAGTTTTCGGCGTGCGTCGCACGCAAGGCAGCGGCGTCTTTCCTGATGAATGCCTGGAAGATGCTGTCGATGTGGGCGCGAATAGCTTCGCGATCAGTCGCGCGGTCGCCTGGTGCGTTTTGCGCAAGTGCAGGAGTGGGGGCGAGCGTGAAGCACAGCACAAGAGACAAAACCGAGAAACTCAAAGCTCTCGGGATGGAAGTCTTTAAAGTCATCGACGTAGCCTCCAAAGAAAAACGAGCATCCGTATTCACACTGATACGCAGAGCAGTACGAACGGGTCTTCTGACTGAGGGGACTCATAAGCCAGCTTTGAATCTGGTAATCAGCGAAATCGGTGGATGCTGTTAATCAACTTAGACGCCAAACGAATAGAGCGCGCCTCGCGTCCGGATATAAATCCGCCCGTCAGCGATCGCCGGCGTGGCAAAAACTTCGTCGTCCATGTCGTTTACCTGGAGCACTTGCCAATCGCCGTCGGCTTTCAAAACTGAGACCTGTCCGGCTTGTCCGATTAGAAAAACCTTATCGTCTGCAGCAACGGGCGATGAAAAGTATTTATCAATCGCGCCATGCAGTCGTCCCTGTTTGATCACCTTACCGGTGGCCGGATCAAACGAAAGCAGGATGCCACTGTCGTTGATCATGTAGAGGACGCCTTTGTAGAGAAGTGTGGAAGGAACCTGAGGCACCGGCTTCGTATAACGCCAACGGATCGCAGTCGCAGTTTGATCGCCGCGGCCGCCAAGTTTGATCGCCAGCAGTCCGTTCTCTGAAGCAAGCATGCCGCGAAACACTTCCCAATCCCTGATGCTCAGCTTTTCATTGCGGTCCGTGTCAAACGCTTCGAAGGCCCCATCCAACATCTTCAACATTTTGTCGTTCGAACCCTTGGAAGAGACTTCCGTTTTTGCGATCTGCTTGTCACCATCCTTGTCGAACCTGGGTAGCGCATCTTCCCAAGGAATGGTGGGGATCTGCTGTCCTGGTTGATTCTGAGGGAAGCCCCAACCGTTGATGTACAGGTATTCACCATCGCTGCTGGCGACGGACTTCATCTCGCAAGCGAGGCCGCGCACCCACCAAACGCGTTTGCCGTCGGCGACTGAGTATGCCGAAAGCTGGAACGATTCAGGGATGACGATTTGCTTCGGACCTTGCGGTGGCTGATAGATAGTCGGCGTGGAGTAACCAGAGATGACCACGGGCCGTTCAACCTTCCAGCGTACGCGTCCCGTATTCTTATCCACCGCGATCAGATACGACGCCGGACTATCCTGGTCAACGGGCAGGATCACTTTGTCGTCAACCAGAATCGGTGATGCCCCGAAACCGTAAAAAATATTGAAGGGCCCAAGCGGAAGTTTCCAACGCTCCCTGCCCGCGGCATCGAAAGAAATCAATCCAAACTCCTGAAAGAAGACATAGACATTCTTGCCGTCAGTAACCGGACTTGGCGAGGCTGGGTTATTAACGTTTTGCAATCGACCAACGCGCGTTCGCGGCACCTCGCGCTGCCAAAGCACTTTGCCGCTGGCACGGTCAAGCGCGATGACAAGGAGTTTATAGTTTTCCTTTTCGATTGGACTGGCTTGCACGGCATGCGCGTTCTTCCGTGTGTCCTTTGTGGGCTGTTTGCTATACGCCGTGACAAAGATCCGATCCTTTGTCAGAACTGGAGACGAATGGCCGGGCGGTAGTTCTGTTTTCCAAACTACGTTCTTATCTGGGCCAAACTCTGTGGGCAGGCCGGTTGAAGTGGAAATGCCATTGCCACCGGGTCCACGAAACTGCGGCCAGTCTTCGGCGCTGACCGTGGTCCACGCCAGGCAAACGATTAAGGCCACGATCGATGCTGCGATCGATACTCGGAGAACTTTAGCGTTTGAGCTCAACATTGATCTGACCACTCGATTCTGGCGAGAGCTGGAAAAGCACGGCGATTCTAATTGAAGGTTGGCATAAAAGAAACGGTGCGCAGATTGTTAATTCAGCGTAACCTGTCTAACCTCGGATTTCCGTCCATGCTTTCGGATCGGTCCGCCTGCAACAAACATGAAGCTCAAGTGGCCTGGCTGAATGATTAAACCCAAAAGCTTGCCGGCAATGGTTCTTGCCTGTTTGATCTCGCTGTCAGAGGCGGGGGCAAATGCGCAGTCGAGTGATATCAAAAAGGTTCCACAACAACTTAGCATCGCTGCGATGCGGGCACAGTTGTTCTATGAGAATCTGGGTACGTTCTCTGCGGACGTCTTTACAAATCCAGTTAATTTGTGGAACACGCCTATTGAAGGCGCCTCTCGCGAAGGCGCTTCGGAGTCAATGCTGGTTATGGTGGAAATCAAAATGGAACCCGGCGCGTGGACGCCGACAGAGCGCGAGATGAAAAGGGTTGAACTGATCGCGCGTTACCGCATCGCGGACGTGAGCGGCCGCCGGGAAGCCCGCATTCTTCAGGAAGGCGATGCGGATCAATATCGGTTCCGATGACAAATTCTTCGCCGGCTTCTGGCTTTATCAAACAGGATGTCACCCGGTTTACCTTACGGCCCGCATCGTTGGTCAAAAATCCGTCATGCGAAAAACGATCAATCTAGGGTGCGGAGAATGACCCGCTAGAACAGCAGACTGGGTTATTGAGCGCCGTCGATCAGGCTCTCAACAACATGCTTCCAGGAGAGATTCAGGTTCTTCAACTTCTCCTCGCCTCGTTGTCCCATCTTCTTCGCGCGCGCGCGATCTGAGTAAAGCGAATCCAGGCTTTCAGCAATAGCTCGCGGTTCCGGGTCGACGACCAGACCCTCACCTTCGTTTTCGATCAACTCGGTGGCGCCTCCGCCATCATTCGCCACGATCATTGGTTTACTTGAGAGCATGCCCTCGAGCGTGACGTAGCCATAGTCTTCGTCAAAGGGCAGGTAGCAGACCGCCAGTGAGTTTGCGTAGAGTTCGATTATTTCCGCCTCTGAAACAAAACCGCGCAGACTCACGCGATCACCGACGCCATGCTTCTTAACTAACGACTCGTAGTGCCGCGAATTGCCCGAGCCACCCGCAAACATGATCTTGACCGGCGTTCGCAAGTGTTGCGCGGCTTCGATCAAAAGCTCTTGTCGTTTTTGCGGCTCCAACCGGCTGGGATAAAAAACGTAATCACCCTGTTCGCCGGAATGAAGGCTTTCGGCCCTGGGGGGCGGATGATAGAGCGGCTGACTCTCAATCTTGTTGTAACGACGCAGGCGGTCGGCGACAGTTTTTGAGTTAGCAAAAACTTTTCTTGCCTCAGGAATAAAACGATTGTCTGCCTGTCGGATCCACTCGCGAACCGCTGGACCGTCCGGGTAAGCGGACAGATCGTCAAACGGCGTGTTCCAAAGATTGTAGGCCGCACGATGTTGATGAATTATCCAGAGGACCTTGCGCTCGTGCGCAACCAGATATGCCGGAAACTTCATGCCGATTACAAGATCGACGGGTTTGCCATTTGCCTCACTCAGATCGAGCATGCGCCAGGCGAGTGCGCTGCGCATGATCTCGTCCGGCGGATACCACTTGAATGGAAGCGCCACCACCTCGGCGTTGTAGCCGGCTTCGATCAGCGCGCGACGTAGCCCTTCAACGTGCGATTCAGCTCCGCCCGTTGTGAACGGAACCTGCGTGGTGCAAATGAGAATGTTGCGAATCATGAAAGACAGAAGAAAGAAGTCAGGAGACAGAATTCAGAAGGCAGAAATTAGGAAACGGGTACCAGAATCGACCCGTTCCCTGAACTCTATATTCTGTATTCTGTCTCCTGACTTCTCATTCAATCACAATATTGCACACCGCGACTGACAGCTCACGATCGTCGCGTGTTTCATCTTTCGTGGGTCTGGGCTGCCATGTGCGTTCAGCGCGCAGCTCAAGGACAAATTCGCCTCCGTCCGTCGCGCTAACGCTCTGCGGAACCGGAACTCGCAGTTCGAGCCAGCCATAACGAAACAGCGAGAGGGCACACAGTCGGGTGCCGTTCAGGAATAATTCCAGGCCCAGGGGTTTTTCGCCGAGATCCGGCAGGTGCGTGGAAATGTCGAGAGAGATTGCTGACAGCCTCGGTGATCGGAAACTCACGCGACCGGCGCGACTCATCCAACGCGCAATTGGCGGCAGCAAATTTGGTTCATACCAGCCATCGTCGAAAGTAACTCGGGGGCTCCGGTCAAGGCAGACAGGCTCGCTTTCCGAGCCGCCGGCCAACTCGGAACGGTTATCTGGCGAGAAGAGGCCGCTGCGGTCACGATGCTCGTTGTAGAAGGGGCCAAGCGGCACGTTAGCGGCCTTCAGAAGTACATAGAGTCCGCTCTTTGGCAGGCGAATGTGGAGATCGGAAATCTTGTTAAAGACATAGCCCATAGCCATGTCAAACGCCCGTCGCTCGCTATGAGACAGGCCGCGCAGGTAGTCGAGAAAGTCGTCCTCAAACGGAAGTCCATATTGATCCGCTTGTTTGAGAAACTCTTCGCTGCTCAGGTTCAACGCATAGCGCGGTTCCCAGGCGACATTGGTAAAGAACCGGCCGAACCTGGCGGCGTGCTCTTCTTCCTCTTCCAACCCCACGTGGCCATCTATTTCCACGAAGCGGCGCAACTCTTCCGGTTCCATTTCGTCATAGTTTTTCCGCGCGCTGCGGTCGGTGCACTCAATGCCGTGCAGCGTGACGCCATCCGGCCGAAGCACCCGCTTAACTTCGGCGAGGACCGCATCTTTCTCTTCGAAATCTATGTGGCCGATAACGTCGAGACTGACGACGTGGTCGAAGCTTGCGTCAGGGAAAGGAAGTTGAGAAAGCTTTGCCTGGTAGCTTGCGTCGTACCCATTTCGCCGAGCGGAAATAACGCATTCGTCTGAGATGTCAACGCCGGTGAGGGTACCCCCTTTTCGTTTCAGCAGAGCCAACATCCCGGCTCCGCAACCCAGATCTAACACAGAGGAACCTGCCCGCACATTGTCGTAGACCCACAGCGTGCGCGCAAAGCGAATGTCAAACCGATCCAGGCCCTTAAAGTAACGCTCGTCCAACACCTCGTCCGAGACGAACTTGGTGCGATAGAACTCAGCTTCGCTATCGATGCCGGCGCGTTGATAGAGATTGTCTTTAGGTGGAGACATATTGAAGAGTGAAAAGTGACAAGTGAAAGCGAAGACTAAGAACGTCAACTTTTCACTCGTCACTTGTCACTGTTTTTAGTTGTCACTGTTTTCCCTGGTCCAGGCGCGCGCGGAGTTCTGCGATCATTTTCTCGGTCTGACGCCGGGCGCGATCCTCCATCACTGCTGACTCGGTAGCTTCCAATGAAAGTTGTTTGAAGCAAACACGCTGCTCATCCTGCAAGTGCTCGATTCGTTCACGCATCTCGCGGGTAATCTCTGAGAGTCGCGCGTCCATCTCATTTCGTTGCGCGGCTACTTGCGTGGCTCGTTGCGCTTCTTGCGCTTTGAACCGCGCGCGCTCCGCGTGCAACTCTTCGCGCTGCGTCTGCAAGCTGACCTGAGTTTCCTCAAGCTGCGAACGCTGAATGTCATGCTCAGCGCGCAACGCCTCGAGCGCCTGTTGATAGTTGGTAAGCGCCTCCACTGTATCGCGCAGCGCATGGTGCGCGGCCGCGTTGAAGTTGACTTGTTCCCAGGTAAACCAGTGGCTGGCGCGTTTAATCTGGCGCTTTACCCACAGTTCGATGCGCGCAATGTTGCCGCTGCGATTACTCACCAGAGGCGGCAGACGGTCCCAGGCGCGGGATGTCACGGTTAGGTAGGAATCAATCCGAGCCAAAACTTCATTCGCCGATTTCTCGACGGCTTTGCGTGGGGCCAGGGAAACACGATCGGACTTCTCATTTTCTTCCACCGGATTTACGGAGGCATTTAACTCCTGGCTCCGCACGCGGTCGCGAATTTCCGCGAGGATATTTTCCACTTCCTCATCAACCATGATTTCGCTCAAGATGCCGACTCCCATTGCATGCGGGCTGCTCGATGATCTTCGCCCGTATTAAGTGAGCTTTCGTGCTTCAAACCTGCCTGCGCATCTGAGGGCGCCGGGCCCGGGATTAGCGGGTAACGCCGAACGGTGGCGCTGGCATTTAGATTCGCCAGGCCTTCCACAAGCGTGGCGCTGGTGACGCGAAAGAACATTGCTGCATCGAGCCAATCATAAGCAAGGCCCTGGCGGCTGTGTGCGGCCAACGAAATAGAATACTCATCGATGCCCAGCCAACAATCGAAGGCAAAAGCAACTTCCAGAGTTTCGCCGCGCCGGACGGTGCCGAAATTGAAAGCTTGTTCTTTGGTGTTGGTTCCGTAGGTATGAATTCCGTGCCGATTTTTGATGAGAAAACCTATCACGGGCTCTTCAACGTCGTGCTGGAAACGTACAGCCAGCCGCAAAGTCAGCGGCGCACCAGTTTCGACAATTTCCATGGCGCGTTGGGAAGAATCGGTTAGCTCGGCGGAAACAATCTCGGCGCTGCCATCGCCATGTCTATAAGTACAATTGAGAGGCTTGGCATCCTGGAACACCGGTGAAGGTTCCGGCTCGGTGGGAAGATTTGCCGACGGAGATTCAGCCTCATACGCTTCTTCTCGTTCCATGATGATCTTCTGGTAGCGATTCAGCACGTCTGCCGGATTGCCGTCGGCAACGATCCGTCCGGCTTTCAGGAGCAAGGCGCGGGAGCAGAGCGCACGGACGGCCGCAGCGTCGTGCGACACAAAGAGCACTGTGGTGCCGCGTTCATGGAGCTCCTTCAAACGGCGGAGGCATCGATGCTGGAAGACTGCATCGCCGACGGCTAATGCCTCATCGATAATGAGAATGTCGGGCTCAACGCTCGCCGCGATCGCAAAGGCCAACCGGACAAACATGCCGCTCGAATAAGTTTTCACTGGTTGATGGAGGAATGGACCGATCTCCGCGAACCGCTCGATTGAAGGAAAAACTGTTTCTGTCTCCCGGCGCGTGAGGCCGAGCAGCGACGCATTCATGAAAACGTTTTCCGCACCCGTAAACTCAGGGTCAAATCCCGCGCCCAGCTCCAAAAGCGCGGCGATGCGACCTTCATGTAAAACGTCGCCGTGCGTCGGCGCGAGCGTGCCGGAGATGATTTGAAGCAAGGTAGACTTACCGCAACCATTTGGACCAACAATGCCGACAGTGGTTCCGGCCTCGACTTCGAAGTCAACGTCACGCAGGGCCCAGAATTCTTTGTGTCTTCGCAGGAAGCCGCGCGTGAGCGATTCCTTCAAGCGATCCCCGGGCCGCTCGTAAATGCGGTACTGCTTTGAGACTTTTTCGACGCGCAAGGCGGCTGTCATGTGCTGCAATGTAGCAGAAAACAGTAGGCTGTGGGCAGTAGGCAACGGATAAGCTGCAGGCGGCCGGGCGGAGGTGGCCCCAGCATGAAAAAGGGGAGCGCCGTCGCTCCCTTTTCTCGGTTTGCCACTATTGGACTTGTTTAGCTTGGTCCGAAGCGTTGACGATATTCCGCTGAGGCGAGAAACGCTTTGACCATTTCCGCCTGGACGAAGTTACCGTTGAAGGCGTTCAGTTTATTGAGCCAGAAGTTAAATCCGGCCGTATCTGGATCGCGACGAAGGTAACCGAAGTATTGCATCGCCACGAACGCATTATTGAACTCACGCGTCCGTATTTCTTCGGCCTCGGCGACAGCGCGGAGCACTTGCGCCCGCGTCAGGGTAGCGCCATTCAGCCCCGCAACAAGAGAGTTGCGGAAGGAGTCGGCCGCGGGGAAGTTGCCGCGGATCTCGCCTCCAGTGAACTGGCGCGTGTGGAAGTTCAGGTAAGCGCGTCCCTCGCGCAGGTTCGAGAGCTGCGCGGCGAGCGTAGTGCCGTTTCCTTCAGGCGCGTCCCACTTGCTGTTGAACGTGCCTCCGACTCCCGAGTTCGGGAAGAAGACCTGATCGTTTGGATTGTCGTCGTTAAAAGGGGCGCCGAAGAAGCCCCAGACGACCGGGCCGTTGACTCCGGGCGCGACGGCCGGGCCCGCGTGAATGTGCGCGGCGGTCAGGTTGTCGTTAATGTCGGCGGTCTGCGCGGTGGTTACGTCGATGTTGTTGATTGTGGCGCTCAACGTCATGGACGTTTGCGCGGAGTTGAACTGGAGACGCGCTGTGCCGAAAGATGCCGGGCGCGGGGAGCCACCTGTGGTCGTAGGCACCGCCGGCGGCACTTCCTGCCCGTTCGTCATGCTGATGACGAAGAGCCGCACCTGACTAGGCGACAGGCCGGCCGAGGCAAGCAAATTATCTACGTACTGCTCGTTGGTCAGCGTCGCAGGATACTTGAAAGCGAAGTCGGGTCGGGCAACGAACTCGTTAAAGTACGCCACCTTGTTGGCTTCGAGCACGGCATCAGCGCCCGGCGCGCCGAAGACGAAGCCTTTCTGGAGCGCCTGCATGTCGCGCATGAAGTTGCCGTAGTAGATAGGCACTGGCGACCCCGCCGCGGTTTCGCCAAACGCCGAGCGATGCGTCAAGTAGGCAAGGTAGCCCGTCTGCTGGAACTCAATCGAGAGGAAGAAGGCCGCCGAGACGTTGACCCGTTTGTTCTCGATGCAGGCGGCGTTCCCTCCGCAAGTAGCGATCTCGTTCTCCCAGAAGGCTTGCCCCGCGGCGTCGGGCTCGCGGTTAAGGAAGTCGAGGTAGTGTTGGCGGACAAAGAAGGACGACGTGTCGATCGGATTAGTCGCCGGGGCGCCCGTGTCATTGTCCAGAATCGTCACCCCGGAGGTGTTCGGGCTTCCCAATCCGACGCCCGCGCCGGTCGGGTTTGAGAGCATGAGATCGATCACTTCGTCATTTTCGTCGAAGGTGTCGTTGACGATCAGAATGCGGAAGGTCTTCGAGGTTTCACCCGCCGCGAAGCTTACCGAGCCGAGCGCAATTTCATAGTCACTCTTCTGCGAGGCGTGATCGGGCTGCGACTCGTCAAACGTGTTGTAGTTGACGGTCGCCGTGCCAGAAACGTCGCCGAGGCGAGTGATGGTGACGTCTATGTGTCCCGCGGCCTCGTTGATGGCGGGCTCGTCGTCGGCGAACTGGATGAGCGAAGTGGCAGAAGCTGTCGTCGGGTTGAGCTTGCCAAAGAGTCCGTGCTCTTCCTCCCCTATACCGGCACTGAAGTAGAGCGAGTTAACGTCGCCGCCCGCCCCGCCGTTGCCGAACTTGAGATCCCACAGCTCATCGATCACGATTCCGTTGCCACTCTCGTCCTGAAGTGTCCCGAGGAAAGCGCCAGTCGTCGGGTTATAGGCGTGAATACTGGGATTGCCTTCACCGAAGTTACCGACGAGCAGCGCGCCGCCGAAGATGCCGAAACTAGCTGGTGCGATGGTGACGCCCCAGGGCGAATTGAGCGCACCGTTGTTGATGCCGAAGGTCAGGTCGCGGACTCCGTTAGCGTTGAAGCGGCGGACGAAGCCGTTGCCCACGCCGTCCTCGGGCAAGCCGCCAGTGCCGACCTTAGCGTAGGCGATGTAAAGGGAGCCCCCGACGGCCTGAATGTTATACGGGTGGTAGGTGTTCCCCATCGTCGTCGGGATGGTCGGGTCAGCGAAGGGAAAGCTGGCCGCAGGTTGCAACGCGAAGCTGGTGTCGAAGACATCAATCGTGCCGTTGGCGAAATCGGCCGCGTATAGATGGTTCGTGCCGTTGTTGGCGATGGCGAGTCCCGTGTAGACGTGACCGGGGTGGCTGGCGGCGATGACCGCCGTGGTCGAACCCGCGGCCGGCGCATTCGGGTCCCAGCCCGTGATGTTTCCTGTGATAGAGGCGAAGAGGAAATTCGCACCGCATGGCGCGCTGGCGCAGGCGCCAGGGAGGACGAAGTCAGTCGCTGTTGGGTTGGCAACCGTCCCCGTCGGCAGGCCGCCCGGGATGGTCACTGTCTGCGGACTGGGGTTAAGCACCACTGGAGAACCGCTCACGTCGCCGCGGATGAGCTGCGTTGTACTCGTGCCGTTGTTGGCGACCCAGAAGGGACTGCTGGCGGTCAGCGATATGCCCCAGGGATTGACGAGCAAAGGATCAAGGATGGGCGCGAGTCCCGGCACGTCCGAGATGAAATTCTTCTGGCGGTAGGCCGAACCGGGCGCAATAATGATTATAGCCTCAGCATCCGGGGTGTTACCGGGCGACTGTGCTGTGACGCGCGGTCCAGACGCAATGCCCGGAAGCATTAAAATGTAAAGAGCCAAGCTGAGCATTACGCTGAGCAGTTTTCTAGCCGATTGTTTTTGTGGTTGCCGGTCAAACATACAATTCTCCTCTTAACGTCGTGGCGCGCAAAGTTAGTCTGTGTATCTCTGAAGACTTCTCTCAAAGGAAACCAATCCGCAAACGAAAGGTTGAACAATATCTCAGGTTCCGCTCCGATCCGTGAGGAGTTCAATAAATAGTGAGTCCAATCCCAGGACGAGATTGCGTAGCTCAGAGCGTTGGGGGAAGGGAAACGCCAAAACTCTAAGCCCGACTCGCGATGCTGTCAAGATTTTTATGTCGTTGAGTCCGAGAGAATTAAGTGTGGCCTGACACGCTCCAACTTGCTTTTGCTCAGTCTTTTGCCAGCTTGCGATTAGACGGAGCTTCTGCGTAGAATGTCGGTTCTTTAACGCTGGGTGACAACACGAATCTTTTTCGCCCGCACGTAGCTGCTGCTCGCTCCCCGAGGGCATCCAAAACGCTAGTATCCGCGTCTTTATTCCGGAGGATTTTTGTGAAGCAAGTCTTGAAGTCTCAGTGCGCTATTGCGGCCCTTGTGCTCGTGTTTGGCGCTTTTTCATCTGTCTTTGGGCAGGCGCCGAGCGCAACCCCCAATCCTTTCGTGGTCCAATTGACGTCGAGTCCCGCAGGCTTCCAATCCTTCGCCGGAGACATGAGCCTCAACGGGCGCTTCGTGGTAATTGAATCCAACGGTGACATTTCGACAGAGAAAACAGCAGCGCGAAACAATGCTGACGGCAATCGCGAGATCTTCATTATCGACTATGCGCAGCGGCGCATCTTTCAGTTAACAAATACCAGGAACGTGCAAAAACCGCCGGCAAGCCCGACGCCGACCCCAACCCCGGCGGCAAGTCCGACGCCGACACCCGCTCCAACGCCCGCAGATCCAGCTCTGGTCAAATATGAAATCAGTTTGAATCGTCCCGTCATCAGTTTTGAGCCGCCGCTTGTGGGCGGGCCCGGCGGCACCAGAACGTACACCATAGTTTTTAGCTCCAACGCGCCAACCCTTCCCAATTTCGATGGAACTGATTTGGCGGGTTTTGTTGGAACAACTACCAGCCCGGCCCCAGAAGGCAATCAGGAGCTCTGGATTTATCAGTTTACGGCTACGGAAGTTGCAAATCTGGCGAGTGGCGCTGAAGTGCCATTCCAGGATCTTAGTAACGGAAGCTTTACGCGATTAACTGAAACGGTGTGCAGCCGTCCCACCGGACTTGATCCGCTGCGCCAGTTCGATTCCATTGATGACAACCGCGAAGGTTCGATTAGCGACAATGGCAATACGATCGCTTTCATCTCGACCGCGAATCTTGTGCCGGGGGTAGGAAACGCCGATCGCAATCCTGAGCTTTTCTTCTGGACATCCGCCGGCATAACGCAGGGAACAGACACACAGACTACCGGACCTACTCCGACAGATCCCAAGATCTATTCCAGGTTTCAACAGAATCCGGCGCTATCCGCTGACGGCACCAGAGTCACTTTCGTGTCCACCTCGGACCTGCAAACTCCATTAGCCAACAGCGACGGAAATGAAGAGATCTATGTGGCCACAGTCGGGCCGGGTCTTAGTAATGTTCGACAGGTAACGAAAACGAAGAAAGATGCATTAGCGCTAAGCGTTAACCGCATGCCGTTTGGCCGCAGGATAAGCAGAGACGGAAACTTTATCGCTTTCGAGTCTATCGCCGAGGTTCCTGATGCGGACACGGGCACGAACAAAACAATCCTTGGGATTTTTGTCTACAACTTCACAGACCAGACGATTAAGCAGGTTGGTTTCCGCTCAACCGACTTCCCGGACATCGTTCATGAACCAACCTTCACTGACTACCACGGGACGTTGACACCGGCCACGTTGCTTTTCGCGTCGGCTCAGAATTTCAAAGTTGACGGAGCGTTGCTGGCGAGTGGCGATACGACCGGGTTGAATCCTTCGAATCAGCCCCAAATCTTTGCCACGCAGCTTCCGGTAGGCACGAGTAATACATTCGCCCGATTGACGCAGAATCCAGTTGGTGGATTTGGCGGAATGCGTCCGCTCGGGAGCAACACGATCCGTCGCATCGTTTTCAGTCTGGGCGGAACCGAACTCGGGGCTGGTAATTCGGATTTTTCCACTGAGGTTTTTTATCTGTTAACGCCGCCGGTGACGCCGCCCGATTCCACAGCAGTGTTATCGTTTTTTGCCTGGCCCAGCACCTTCCCAGTTGCCGCAGCCACTCCCGCTCCGAGCCCCGTGCCGACAGCGACTCCGCTGCCGAGTCCGGGAACGATCGCTCTGGGCCTGGCGGCCGGCGAGTTTAGTATGATCCGCTCGACGGTAGGTCTCGCTAATTCTGATCCTCCGCAGGTTGGCAGCGCGTCGGAAACGGCCCGCAGCCCGATACTGCCGGTCGAACTCGACGGCGTTTCTGTTTCAGTAAACGGCGCGGCGGCGGGTTTGTATTTCGTCGGCAATACCGCGAAGCAGATTGACTTCGTAATGCCTCCAGGGTTGGCGCTGGGCCTGGGCACGGTGATTATCAATAACAACGGTACGGTCTTCCGTGGCTTCGTGCAGATAGTCACATCGCAGCCGGACATCTTTAGTTCGACGCACGACGCAGGCGGACGCGCGGTAGTGTGTAATGTGACTAACACCGCCATATCGGGTTGCGTGATAGAACCTTTCAGAGTGACCTCGCTGGATAGCACGGGCGCGAGTGTGCCCACTGTGCTCGAGCTCCACTTGAGTGGCGTGCGGGGAATTTTACCTGGCGAAACCAAAATCACCATCGGGACCACCGATATCACGCCAACTTCGGTGAGGCGCAACACGAACATGTATGGCTACGACATCATTACCTTTACACTTCCCGCGACCTTAACGCCCGGTGATTATCCAATCATCGTGACGGTCACAAAGGGGGGGACATTCTCGAGCCGAGAGGCCACGACAGCGCCGAAGATTGAGATAATCGGGCCATAACTTCAGGCCGGCCGGCTGGTGATCTCTTTTTCCGAAACCCGTACGCCAGGGCGTGCGGGTTTTCTTTTTTGGCGCGTCGGCCCTGATTTTGCTCTATCCCGAGCAGCAAAAGTGTTACCATCCCACGCACTGGTATCAACCCAGGCGCACCGCCCACTCAACGCGCGAAACTGTTTCCGGCAAATTAACGATTGACGCTCTCAATGCGACGTCCCAACCCGATTCTGGCGTTACTGGCGACACTCTTATTCGTGGCGCCGGTTTTTCCATCTGCTATTGAGTTGGATCCAATGGCGCCTGAGCGACAGACGAGGTGGCCCACGAGGACCATCCGAATATCGATCTCGAGCTCGTTCACGTCGGTCGCTCCGGGAATCAAGCCGGGCAGCGATGTGGCGGGAGCCATCAGAAGGGCGCTCGACAATTGGGCCAGTGCAGCCAACGTCAGTTTGGTCACAGTTCCATCGAACCAACAGTCAATCAGTCCTGCCGGCAGTGGCGGCGACGGCGTCAGTCTAATTACGATCGCGCCTACACCCGAGAATCTTGCGTCATTTAATGATGGCAGCAACACGGCGCGCACGCGGCTCTTTTTTGACCGGGAAACGGGCGTCATCAGCGAAGCAGATATCGCGATCAACCCTTTTCCGTATTCGCCTGATGGCACCGCGCTGCAGTTTTCAACCGACGGCACTCGTGGCACTTACGATTTGGAGTCGACGCTGGCCCACGAGATCGGGCATCTGCTGGGGCTCGGTCATTCGAGCGTCATAGGCTCTACCATGCAGGCCTCTCAGGGACTAAATGGGACTTATGGTCTAACAGCAGTTACCGAGCGGTCTTTGAGTGATGTAGATCGGTTTGCTGTTCAAGACGTCTATGGCCCCTGCCCCAGTCTCGGTGCGGCCGAAGGCAGGATTCTCAACAGTGTCGATGGGCGTCTGTTGCCGGTCAACGTCGCGCACGTTTGGCTTGAGGATTTGAGTACCGGCCGCGTAGTTGCGAGCGTCCGAACAGAGTCGACCGGAACATTTAGGATCGGGTGTCTACCACCGTCATCGTACCGGGCGATGGTTGAGTATCTTGATGGACTGCCGGATCCTCTGGCGCTCACCGGCGCGGCGGCGTTCAAACTGGGAATTGGCGGACGCGCTTTCAGGAGCCTGGAGATTAATTCGCAATTGCAAATCGTCGCTGACAAGACCACGACTCTCAACTACGTTTTTGTGCCGCCGCAGAATTCATTGCCCTCGCTCAACCCGCGTTTACTGGGAACGAATGGCGAGCTATCGACAATTCCTGTGCCTGCCACTTCAGCAACGAAACTTACGGTGTATGTTTCCGGCGAGGGGCTCGACCAGATTCCGGGTAACGGAATATCAATTTCGTCTCCGCTCTTCACTGTCGACGCGTCAAGCCTCACACTGCAACGTTTCGCGAATTCCCCTCCCATCATTAGTTTTGAAGTTACGGTTGGCGCAAACGTTCCTGCCGGCGACTACAGCATCCGCTTGCAATCAAACTCCGGAGAGGTGGCGTTTCTCCCGGGAGGCATCACGGTAGGTTCCTGAGCGCACCGAATCACGTAGCCCGCTTGTCACTCATTTTCATCTGCCATACATTGACTTCAAAGAATCAAGGCTCAACAAACCCGCGGGCCGGTTTAACGGTCAACAGTAACGGCAAATGAAATCCAAACTCCTCGAATATCTGCGATGCCCTTCATGTGAAGCTGCGATCATTTTGCGATCCGTGGGCCACCAGGAGGGTCCCGAAGTAATTGAGGGGCAACTGGGCTGCGCTTCCTGTTCGAAGACATTTCCTGTTCTGCGCGGAGTTCCGCGGTTTGCTGCCGCTGAAAAACTTGACGCCGATAAGGCCGCCACCGCGGAAAACTTTGGTTGGCAGTGGCAACACTTCACGCGCGAAGACGAACTTTATGCCGACCAGTTTCTCGGTTGGATCGCGCCCGTCGGCCCGAAGTTCTTCAAAGACAAAATTGTCCTGGAGGGCGGGTGTGGCAAGGGCCGGCACACATCGCTGGCAGCAAGCTGGGGAGCACGGGAAGTTGTCGGAGTGGATCTGAGTGCCGCAGTCGAAACGGCTTTTGCTGCCACACGCAATTTGCCAAATGCGCATATCGTTCAGGCCGACATTTATCATCTGCCTTTCGCGCGCGCGTTTGACTATGCTTTTTCAGTGGGCGTTTTGCATCATTTGCCCGATCCACGAGCGGGATTTCAGTCGTTGGCGGCCAAGGTGAAACCCGGAGGCCATCTTTCCGCTTGGGTTTATGGCGCCGAAAACAATGAGTGGATCACGCGGGGAATAAATCCGCTCCGCGAAAAAGTCAGCTCCCGAATTGACCAGCGGTTGTTGTTGCACCTTTCAAAACTCCCGACCGCGGTCGTGTACCTGGCCACCAAGCTGGTCTATGGTCCACTCAATCGTTCCACGGCCGGTTCAGCGATAGCGCGCCGCCTTTTTTATAACGACTACCTGAATGCGATTTCGAAGTTTGGGTGGCGCGAACAACACACCATCGTTTTCGATCATCTCGTGGCGCCAACCTCCCATTACATCCGACGCGAAGAATTTGAGGAATGGTGGCGCGACATCAAGGCCAAGGAAGTCGTCATTGGATGGCACAACAAGAACAGTTGGCGAGGCTTTGGCAGAATATAATCCTTTGAGCTAAGCACAAAGTTCAAAGTTCAAAACACTTCTTCAGCATTCTGTACTATTCACTATTCACCATTTACTATTCACCCGCTCATGATATCTGCCCAAACAGCACGGCGCGCCGTTTGGCGACCTCTCTGGGAACTTCCCCGCCGCTTCGAACTAATCCGCTCGCTCGCTCGCCGCGAACTGCTGGCTCGTTACAAAGGCTCGGTTTTGGGCATTGTTTGGGCACTGGTTACCCCGGTGGTGACTATCGCGATTTTCACTTTCATCTTCGCCGGACTCTTTGGCGCTCGCTTTGGCACGCGCGGCACACCCTGGGACTACGCGCTATACCTGTTCTGCGGATTGCTGCCGTGGACCATGTTTCAGGAGACGCTGCAGCAATCGTCCACCACGATCGTCACTCATACGAACCTGGTTAAGCGCGTAATTTTTCCGCTCGAAACATTGCCGGTGGCCCACGCCCTGGCGGCATTGGGCAACCAGATGTTTGGCACTCTCGCGCTCCTGGTTGCAACTCTAATCGTCCATCGGCGGTTACAGCTCACAATTCTGTGGCTCCCGGTGCTGATTATTCCGCAACTCATTGCCGCGCTCGGGGCCGGTTGGCTCGTCGCGTCTCTCGGAGTGTTTTGGCGCGACATCTCGCAGGGTGTTGCACTGGTATTGATGGCCTGGATGTTTCTCACCCCGATAATCTATCCGGAGATGATTGTGCCGGACCGTTATCGCCCCTTCATCAACGCGAATCCTTTTACTTCGCTGGTACGGAGTTATCGCCGCATCATGCTCGAAGGCGTGGCGCCCGATTGGTCAGGCGTTGCATATTTCCTGGCCTTCGCTGCCGTGTTGTTTGTCTTTGGTTACTGGTGGTTTGCCAAGACGCGCCGAAACTTTGCGGATGTCATCTGAGCGGCTTTGCACAAAAAGTCGTTGATGGTTGCTTTCAGCGCCAACGGCGCGAAATGTAAAAGTCCAGGCCAACGGCCTGGGTAATGACGGCGCATTTTTCCAGCGCTGAAGGCGCGAAATGGCCACCCAAAAATTGCCGCGATTTCCTAAGTAACCATTATTCCGCGCTTTCAGCGCTTAGTATCTTTGCTCTCGATTGACTCCTGGGCCGCTGGCCC
>Ga0190265_10000901_pt1 | contig 19586 bp, 12 predicted proteins | sample Popmic124T_FD_133135 | JGI IMG/M metagenome (GOLD analysis project Ga0190265, IMG submission 133135) | Populus adjacent soil microbial communities from riparian zone of Indian Creek, Utah, USA - 124 T | ecosystem: Environmental > Terrestrial > Soil > Riparian zone | place: USA: Utah | collected...
GCTCTGGTCGTAGACTTTGTCCGCCGCGACTACGGCCGGAGTCACCGGCTTCTTATCCACGGTCAGCGATGTTGAGCCAGTGGACGGCTCGTAGGTGTCATCGCCGGCGAATGAGGCCTCGATTGCTGTGGCGTATGTGCCGAAGCTGAAGCCGGCAAGACTGACACCGGACACTGTGGCGGTGCCGTTCGAAGCAGTGTTCGCAGATCCGGCCGGGATTCCGTTAACGGTAAAGGCGACGCTGCGGCCAACGACGGGAGCGCCACCGGCGGTCAGCGTTGCGGACAGCGACGTCGTGCCGCCGTAGGTTCCAGTCGCCGGCGCAGGCGCCAGAGCCGTCGCGGTGCCCACCGACAAGTCGGTCACACTCAGCGATGCGCCAAACGCGCCCGACGACACCGTCGTGATGCTGAAGGCGCCATCGAACGCGATGGTTTGGCCCGGGCTCAGGATGAAATCGGTGGTCGTCGTCGCAGGCTGCAGGTCGATCTCATAGCCATTCAGTCCGTCCGGCGCGACACCGATATGGATGATCACGCCGGGCGGCAAGCTGCTATCCGCGCCAACCTGCGTGCGCGCCTCCGCGTAAATGTAGGTATTCACGCCGGCGACGCTCGTCCAGAGCATCTTCAGGGCCTTCGGAAGGCCGGTATTGGCCGACGCGTACGGCTCGAGCGAGTAGTCACCGCTCGTCGTCACGGTCTGAAGCAGCGGGGAGCTGCCGTAACCGAGCCAGCCAAGTCTCTCTTTCTGGAACGCGTTCAGATGGCCATTGATGGCCGCCCCCATGACGTCGTGATCGTCGCCGTACTCGGTGTCCAGGCACCCGCCGGAGTCGCACGTACGGGACCATGAGTGATGTGCGCCGAAGTTGTGGCCGAGCTCATGCGAGACGACCTGTTCAGAGAAGTTCCCGTTAATCCAACTGCGCGACGGGGAGAGCGGGCTGCCACCGCCACCGACCGTGCCCATCCCCCACCACGGACACGCGCTCGTTTGCGGGAACGCATATATCCGGCGCGTAAAGTTCGAGAGAGGCACGCCCGCCGTCCCGGCCGCCTGGTCCGCGAGACTCGCCCAGGTGTTGTGCTGGCAGGTTGCACCGACGTTCGCGTTAATGGTGTACCACCCGACGACACTGCCCTGGATCGACGTCTGCCCGTACGAATTCTCCAGATAGAAATTGTTCGTCTGAGTGAAGGTGACGGTGTTGGCCGACGCCGCCGTATAGGGCTGGCTGGTGTTGTTCAGGAAGTTGAACAGGATGACGAGCGTCGACTGCGGACCGAACGTATGCGGAGACGCCAGCGCAAGCGTCTGAAGCCCTGGCCCCTCGGAACCCGAATCCGGATCGAGCGCCAGCGCCCCGTCCTGCTGCATGGCGCCCCGGGCGCGAACGCGGCTCCCGTGCGTGAGGCCCCTGCGCTCGCGTCCCTGCCCCGACACCTTCAGCGGGATGCGCTCGGTTCCGGTGTCCAGGATGTGAATCAGGCGATGGCCGGCAGCCGAATCCTCGTAGTAGACCTCGAGAGTCCCTTCGACGCTTCGCTTGGCTTGCCCCGGAGGCTGGCCCTGGCCTTGGCCGCGCCCCTGGCCTTCAGCAATCGGCGGCAAGGCGGCAAGCGCCGCCAGCACGCAGCAGGCGAGCCACACCGGTGAACGCACGAACATCCGTCGTGCGCCGGTGGAATCGACGCGCGTGTGATGGTACCGGAACTCCAGGCAGACCTCGTCTCAGTAAGGCCTCGAATCAGGGAATTGACATCGAGGCGAGCGACAGAAAGAGAGCAAAGAACCGGCCCATTTCTTGGTGTATTTGGCGGGGACAGTGAACCCTGAGGGGACAAGAGTCGCGCTGGCGACGTACTTTTGTCTGATCAGGACACGACCGCAGAAAGACAGCCAAAACGACGCTGGTTGACACAGAGACGTACTCCGTCCTCGCTTACAGCGTCGTAAGCGTCGCGTTCTACGATCTCAGTTGGGTGGGATTGGTGTCGCGCCGATCCGGAACGAGCTGATGGCTCGCCGGCGCGTCAGGAGGAGGTGTGCAGGCGGGACGTCGTTCGACCTTGATGGAGGGCAATGGCACACAGCGTCGCGAATAACGCGGCGTTGCCGGGGATCTGTAGACTGAATTCCACGAGCGATTGAACGGCGATTGCGATCAGGCCGGCGACGGCGCCAAGCCGGAGCCAGTACGAGGGGCCTTCCACGGCGGCGAACCGCCGCCGGACCACGACGACGAACGCGATGATTGCGCCAAGCGCCGGAACGGCGAGCAGGACGCCGCCCTCAACGGCGAGCTGGAGGTATTCGTTGTGCGCTTCCCGGAGATGATGGCCGGGAACGACTGCCGGATAGAAGAGCGTGGCGACGCCGTAGGTGTTCAGCCCCGATCCCGTCAGCCAGAAATCATCCAACATGCGCGCTCCGCCCTGCCAGATCGGCAGGCGCCCGCCCAGCGCGACGGTGTCCACCGCGGCGAACCTGGCGGCGATGGCATCGACGCCCGCCCAGACGACAACGAGGAGCGAGGACAGCATCAGGCAGGCGAACACGGCCGAGCGGGCAAGCGCGCCTCGCTGGCGGCGAACCGCCGCGTAGCCGCAGACAATCAGGGCAACGGCCAGGCTGAACAGGCCGGATCGCGACAACGTGAGCATCAGCGCGAGTCCCATGAGGACGACGGCAAACCCGGCCTGCACCGCCTTGCTGGCGTCAGGCGACGACAGCCAGAGCAGCCAGTCCCGCAACGATGGACGAACCTCACCGATGCCGCGGCTGAACGTCGCGCAGAAGTACCCTAGCGCCGGCGGAATCGCCATGAGCATCCACCCGGCGAAATGATTCCTGTTGACGAATGGCCCGAACGGATTGGCGGTCATGAGCGGCGTCCAGAAGCCGTAGATCTCGCGCGGCGACAGCGCCTTCTGAATGATGCCGGCCACCGCAAGCACAATGCCCAGCCAGGTGATGAGCCAGACCAGGCGATCAGTGCCTCCATGCGACAGGCTGTTCGCGAGGCCGAGCAGCAACAACCCGAAGGCCGTGAGCAGCGCAAGGCCGCGGGCGGTGGCAGCCGGGTCGACGGAGATCCCGTGAACATCGACGAGTTGCCAGGCGAACCCGGCGTCAAGCTGATTTATCAGGTCGACCCCGCGCGGACTCATCGCGCCGAGCAGGCTGCTGGGGAGCGGCAGGAGCTGCGCGGCCACGACCGCGGCCACCAGGGCAAGCATCGCCGCGAGCATCCGCGTACCGGCAGGAATCACACGACCCTGCTTTGCCGCCATTCCGGCGATGCCGGCCGTTGCGCATAGCGCTGCCAGCGGCCAGTACGTCCATGGGTACACGGCGCCGAAGGCGAACGCGCCCCATGCCACCGCGCCGCATGACAGCCAGCGCGCCAGCCGCGCCGGAGCGCGCCTCTGGCCCGAAGATCTTGAAACCATTTCGAGGAGAAGGGGTCTAGTTGACGGCCGGCGAGGACGCGCGCCCGGGAACACTGGGTCTTTTCCGAACGGCAACGTCGACGGACTCGACCTCCGCCGGCTGCAGCCTGCCGTCTGGGGTGTCAATGGGGCGCTCGACCGGGGCCAGCACACGCTCGCGTCTCGTTTTGCGCGCGAACACCGTGCCACGGCGCGTCGAATCGAATGGCAGTGGAATCATCCCGCGCGGCATCCCGCGCGGCACGGCGCTGGGACGCGCCTCTCGATATGCCGGAAGGAGCGTCGCCAGCAGAGCCGTCACACCCGCGGCGTCGCTTCGTGCCGCACGCTGTTCCACCGCCGCAATGGTGGCCAGCACCTCGACGGATGGACGCCCTTGTTCAGTGACGCGAAGGACGTTGTCGACGCACGACCTCTGCACCGTTTCGCCGTCGCCCACCAGCTCTTCACTCAGCTTTTCACCGGCACGGAGACCGACGAACGTAATCGGAATGTCCTGCTCCGGCACGAAGCCCGAGAGGCGAATCAGCTGGCGCGCCAAATCGACGAGCCTCACCTGTTCGCCCATTTCCAGTACGTAGGTCGCGCCGTCGGTGGCTTGGGCGGCCGCATGCAGCACGAGCTGGACGGCTTCCGAGATGAGCATGAAGAATCGCCGCACCTCCGGATCGGTCACCGTCACCGGTCCGCCCCGCCGAATCTGTTCCAGGAAGCGTGGCACCACGCTGCCGTTGCTGCCCAGCACGTTGCCGAAACGTACGATCGTAAACGTCGTCCCGCTGCCCGCGGCCTGCGCGCGCAGGACGAGCTCCGCCAGCCGCTTTGACGCCCCCATGACGCTGATCGGGTTCACCGCCTTGTCGGTCGAAATCATGATGAAGCGATCGACGCCATGCCGCTCGGCGGCCGCCGCCAGAATTCGGCTGCCGGTCACGTTGTTCTTGATCGCCTCACAGGGACTCTCTTCCATCAACGGCACGTGCTTGTGCGCCGCGGCGTGAAAGACGATCTCGGGCCGGTAGAGGGCAAATATGTCGTTCACGCGTGCGTCGTCGCTGATGTCGCCGATGACCCCGTGCAGCGCCGACCAGGGGCACTTGTCCTGCAGCTCCAGGCTGATCGCGTGCAGGCCGTTCTCGTACCGATCCACCATCACCAGCGACGCCGGGCCCATCGCCGCGATTTGACGGCACAACTCGCCCCCGATCGTCCCTCCCGCACCCGTCACCAGCACGCGCCGTCCGGCGATCAGCCGCCGGATGGGGGCCGGGTCCAGGCCAACAGGTGGCCGCGCCAGCAGATCTTCGAACTGGAGGGTCCTGATCTGCTGGAGCTCGACCTTGCCCGCAATGATGTCGCGCAGGCGAGGCAGCGTCTTGATCGGCACCTTGTGGGGCTCGAGGGCGCGAACGATCGCCCGGATAAGACCCGGTTCCGCGCTCGGGATCGCGATCAGCACCTCGTCGGGCCGGTGAACGGCCAGAATCCGTTCCACGTCGGCGCGAGTGCCCAGGACCCGGATGCCATGGATGCAGCGGCCCGCCTTCGCCGGGTCATCGTCGATGAAACCAATCGGGCGGTAGGCGTACTCCGGCTTCGCGAGCATGTCCCGGAGGATCATTGCTCCGGCATCGCCGGCCCCGACGATCAGCAGCCGTTTGCCATGCGACCTCGTCGAAATCTCGGTGTACAGGCGCTGGGAGATTCGTACGCCGGCCAGCGTCATTGTCAGGAGGACGGCATCGATGATGAAAATGGAGCGCGGATAGACATCCGGCCCGAGCGGACTGGACGCGACAACGGCGAAGAGGCCCGAGCTGACGACAACGGCTCCCAGGATCGCCTTCAAGTCGTAGACGCTGGTGTAGCGCCACAAGCCCTTGTAGAGACGGAAAGGCGCGAACGTCAGCCCGCGTATCGCAATCAGCCAGGGGAGCATCTGCGCGCACGCAGTGAGCGCCCAGGCGGGCTCGTCGGCGTCGAACCGCAGCGCGAATGCGATGCGATTGGCCGCGACCACCAGGCCGAGCTGCGTGGCGATCACAAGCGCGCGCCGCAGGGGAACCGATGTGGGAAACCAAGCTCGGTGGATGCTCATCCGACTCTCTCTCTGCACCACAAACGCGCCGGCTCGCTCGGCGCCGCGATCGCCGCTCGGGCGGCGGTGCGTGGCGACGCCGTTTGACCGCCGTGGCGCGCCGCTGGCCGCCAGCGAAGAGTAGAAATCCGCAATCGCCGCCCAGACCAGTTCCTGCGGAAAGAGGGCGACGACTCGTCGTCTTCCTGCACGACCGTGCGCTGCGCACTTCGCCGGGTCGAGCAAATAGTCCTGCAGCGCGTCTGCCAGCGCCTCAACACTCAACGGCTCGATGAGGCGGCCGGTGACGCCGTCGTCAACCGCGTCGATCATGCCGGGGACCCGAAAGGCGACGACCGGCAGCTCCATGGCCGCGGCCTCCATGGGGACGTTGGGACACCCCTCGCGGTGGCTCGGCAGGCACAGCAGGTCCATCGCTCTATAGAGTGGCGGGGTGTTCCAGTCGAGACCTGTCATGCGGACCCGGGGGTCGTTGGCCAAATCCCCCCAGATCTCCTCCGGAATCGGATCCGTCGTCTCACGAGGACCCACAATCAGCAAATAAGCAGACGGACAGCGCTCACGCAAATGGCGCCACGCGCGATGCAGCTCGCAGATTCCTTTGTCCCGAACAACCCGGCCCACGAATCCGATGACGAGCGCCTCCCGGGGGATTTGGAGCCGCGACCGGACTTTCTCGCGAGTCCTCTCGGAGAAGCGGGCCGGATTGAACCGACGGACGTCCACGCCGTTGGCGCTTCCATTGGCGAGCACCGTCGTCTTGCGTGCCGCGCACAGGCCAGCTCTGACGAGCTCGTGACGCATCGAGTGGCCCACGCAGACGACGTGCGTCGCAGCCGCGCAGGCGAGCCGCTCCGTCGTCCGCAGGATAAGACGCCGAATGCCGCGCGCGGTGAGGAGAGGGAGTCCGTGCACACAGTAAACGCGGACCGGCAGGCGTAGCATCCACGCGGCAATCGTTCCCAGGAGGCCCGCTTTCGGCGTGCCGGCCAGCACCACCCGCGGTCTGAGGCGTTTGAGCGTGCCATACAGCCGCAGCAGGGACATGACGTCGGACCAGGGCGCGATCCGCCGTGCCATCGGGACGGCATGAAACGGCACGCCCTCTTTGCGGGAACTCTCTTCCGCGAAGGCTCCGGGAGACGAGATCATGTGCACGTCAAACCCGGCGCGCGACATGACAGCCGCCTGGCCCTGAACCAGCCAGAAGGACATCGGATCCGTGATGATATGAACCAGCTTGGGCGACGCGGTCTTCATCAGGCGACGTTCAACAGCTCTTCAAAAAGCCCCGACCAGCGTGTGAGGACGGAATCGAGCGCGAAGTTCTTTTCGACATGCCGCCGACCGGCCGCGCCCAGCTGCTGCCGTTGCGCTTCGGGGGTGGCCATCAACGCCGACATCGCCGCGGCCAGGGCCTGCGGGTTTTGCGGAGGGACGACGAAGCCACTGCGTCCATGCTCGACGACCTCGCGCGCGCCTCCCACGTCAGTGCACACGACGGGCGTCCCCACGGCCAGCGATTCGATCACGACGTTGGGCAATCCCTCCCATGCCGACGCCAGCACAGTGCCATCGGCCGCGGCCATGCACGCGGGAACGTCCTCCCGGAGCCCGAGAAAGGACACGACCGGTTCCAGCCCCAGGGACACGACGCGCTCGCGGAGCGAACCGAGCAGGGAACCTTGCCCGGCGACGGCAAGCTTGATCGGAGTAGGCGTCTTCGCCAGCAACGCCATCGCTTCGAGCAGATTCGGATAATCCTTCGGAGCCTCCAGACTGCCCGCGGCGAACCAGAAGAAATCCGTGTCCTCGACGCCCAGCGAGCGGCGAAGCGCGGAGCGACCTGCTCGCAGAGCCGGGCTCACGGTCTGCACGTCCAGACCATTCGGGATCACGCGAATTCGGCCTCTGGAGATGGCGCCCTCATCAACCAGCCGTCGTGCGACCGACTCGGAGTTCGTCGTCGTCACCGTCGCAAGCGAGTCTGTCCAGGCAAGCGCGTGCCTCCGCAGCGACGTGCCGAGGTTCTCAGTCCGGATGCTGGAAATCACGACTGGAATTCGCGCGACCGCTCCGCCGACGCGCGCGAGCATGCTGCCCGGATAATCGAATCCGGCGAGCGCGGCCGGCCTGACGTCTTTCAAGTACTGCAGAAACCGGGTCAGGATTCGCGCCGGGCTCGTCGTGCGCGACGCATCGAGGCACGCCAGCGGCACGCCTTCCTGCTCCAGCCGCGGGCCGTAGTAATCGCCTGAGAGGATCGAAACGACGTGCACGTCCAGACCGCGGGCGCGCAGGCCGGCGGCGGCGCGGAACAACTGCGATTCAGCCCCCCCTTTTCCGAGGCCCGTGCTGACGAAGCAGATGCGGTGGCTGAACAGCAACGGGTTCACGCCGCGGCGGCCGATGTAGCTGGTTTCAGGCACAGATCGTCGTAGAGTCGGCACGTCTCCTGGCTCATGCGGCCGACGCCGTACACGGCCGCCGCATGCGCCTGCGCCGATCGAATCAAGGTCCGCCGGACGTGCGGATTGGAGCGGATGAGATCGATGCCGTCGACGAGCGACGAGACTGACCCGGGATCGATGAGCACCCCACAGCGCCCCTCGTCGGGCACCGCCGGAATCGCGCCCGCGCGGCTCGCGACGATCGGTACGCCTTGAAGCATCGATTCGAGCAGGACGACGCCGAGTCCCTCCCAGATCGACGGAAGGCAGAACACATCGAACAGCGGCATCAGGCTGGCGGCTCCGGACTGCGATCCGAGAAACGCGACATTCCCACATCCCAGCCCGCGCGCCAGACGCTCCAGTTCCAGCCTGAGCTCTCCTTCGCCGACGATCAGGCATTTGATGTCGGGGCGCATGGCCATTGCGCGGATGAGAAGCTGAACGTTCTTCTGGGCGGTCAGCCGGCCAACGAAGCCGACGACGAAATCGCCGTCTGTCAGTCCGAAGTCGGCGCGCGAGCAGGCGCGGGCGGGCGGTTTCGTGACGCCGTAGCGGATGGTTCTCACGCTGACTGGCCGGACGCCGACCGGGCCGACGAGATACCGCCGCACGTGATCGGTAATGGCCACGAACGAGACGCCCCATGCCGCCAGCCGGCGGAACCACGCCCGGACCACCGGCCTCAGATAATGCGGCTCGTCGTTATGAATCGTGATGACCAGGCGCCGGCATCCCGCGGTCCGGGCCGCAACCAGCTGCATCACGAGCTCCATATGCATGTGCACCACGCGGTCGCGGCGATGCCGGAGCGCGAGCCCGAGACGCCGCCAGCAGTCGAGCGCCCTGAACAGCCTGGAAACGAGCGTCGCGCGTCCCGGGTGTCTCTCGATCAGCGTGACGCGTACTCCGCATGCCCGAACCGTGTCGAGCGCCGCCTCGATCTGCGCATCGCTGGTCCAGAGGAGCACCACCAGCTCTGTGTCGACGCCTCGCCCGGCAAGTTCCTGCACGAGCGTGATGACATGGTGTTCGGCCCCGCTGATGGCGTTCCGGCCCTGGCCGCCGCACAGGAACAGGACGTGGGTGACCGCCATTACGAGCCGCTCCCGTTCAGCAGGACGCGCTCGGTTCGCGCGACCGTCTCGGCGAGGTCGAAGGCGCGCGCCGTGTCCTTCGCGCCGGAGGCGAGTCTGGCGCGGAGACCTTCGTCCGAGGCCAGGCTGCAGAGCGCCTCGACGAGCCGCGCGACATCCTGGGGCGGTACGACGAGTCCATTCCGCCCGTGGCAGACGACCTCCTCGTTGCCGCCGCGTGCCGACACGATGCAGGGCACGCCGGCGGCCATCGCCTCGAGGACGGTGTGCGACAGCCCCTCGTAGAGCGAGGTCAGGACGAGCACATGCGCATGGTCCATCGCACGGCGGACACCCTCGGCTGGGAGCCGCCCGCTGAAGACGACGCGGTCGCCCAACCCGAGCTGCGCGGACAGTTCGACCAGATGTGGCCATTCCGGCCCGTCGCCGGCGATCTCGAGTTCGACCATCGGCAGCTCCCGCGCCGCGAGCAACAGTGTCTCGACACCTTTCCAGTTGGTGAGCCGCCCTACGAACAGCACGCGCAGACGCTGCGTGACGGCCCGGCGACCGGCAGCGACTGCCGGCGCGCAGTCAGTGCCGTTACGAACGACCGTGATGCGCTCGGAGGCCACGCCCCACCCTTCCACCAGCCGCCGGAGGTATTCGCTGGGCACGACGACGTGACGCGCCGCGCTGACCCATCCGTTTCGCATCCCGATGTCGGCGGCAAACTGCCGCTGGCTGTGCGCATCAACCTGGAACTCATCGATCGAGAGGGTCGTCAGTCCCCTGTTTCGCGCCGTCTCCCACACCGTGTCGCCGACAATCTTCAGCACGTAGCGACGGCGAAGTGCCCGATTGACTTCGGCAACGTACCGTTCCAGGCCGTTCACGAAGACGAGGCGATGGCGCGCCATCTCGAGCGCCAGGCGAAGCCTCACCAGGACCTCATATCGCTCGCGGCTGGCGACACTGACCCGTTGCACCGTGAACGGCCGCTGCGCGTCGCGGATGTCGCGCGTCTCCGACGACGAGCACACCACCGACACGTCGTGGCCGCGCCCGGCGAGCGAGTGCCCCAGGCGGTCGATAAACGTAGCCGGGCCCCCGATCTGGGGAGGAAAGATGTTGGTCACGAGAAGCACGCTCGCCATCAGTGGACGGCGACCGCAGGCAGGGACGAAGTCGCCGCATCCCGCCACGCCGGGCGGACACGGCGTTCACGAGCGCTCCGGTCCCACGCCAGAAACACCAGGAGCGGCCACAGGCTGTGGCGCCAGTCCCGGACACCTGTCAGGTGTTCGCGCCACTGCGCGCGAGCCACTGCGCCGTTGATCAGGGGCTGATCCCGAAGCCGATCGACGTTGAGCAGATCCTCGGACCAGTCGCGCAGCGGCCCCCGCAGCCACTCGGCGATAGGGAGGGCAAATCCCTGCTTGGGCCGATCGATCAGGTGCCGTGGGATGTCTCTGTAGAGCAGCTGCTTCAGAATCCATTTGCCGACCGTGCCGCGAAGCCGCAGGTCGACGGGCAGCGACAACGCCCACTCCACCAGGCGGTGATCGAGGAACGGCATCCGCGCCTCGAGCCCGACGGCCATCGTCGCGCGATCCACCTTCACCAGGAGGTCGTTGGGCAGATAGTCCGTCACGTCGAGCCACATCAGCTGTTGGAGCATCTCGCCGCGGCTTCTCGCCAGCATCTGCGGTCGTAGAACGAGCGGTTCTGGACCGGTGAGGAACCCGACCGCATCGGTCTGCGCCGTCAATCGCTCATTCAGTTCGACCGTGTCGCGCGCGGCGAGACATCCGGCAATCCGGTCGAGGCGCGTGGCGATGCGTGAGACCGATGGGCGCCGCGACCGCAGCGAGCGCGCCGCCGACGCCACAGCGCCGCACGTCCGCAGAGTCGACCGGCGCACCGGCCCCTGCCCACTCCGCCAGAAGGGCCAGAGTGATTGGGCCCAGCGATATCGGCGGTACCCCCCGAAGAGCTCGTCGCCGCCGTCGCCGGCCAGCGCGACGGTGACCTGCCGCCTGGTCATCCTCGCCAGCAGGTGCGTCGCGACGCCCGATGCGTCGCCGAAGGGCTCGTCGTAGATGGATGGAAGCTCGGGGATGATAGCCAGCGCGTCGGCGAAGGTCAGCGTGGCTTCCACATGGTCACAGTCCAGCCGGGCAACCAGCCGACGCGCATGTTCGGCCTCGTTGTAGTCCGCCTCGTCGAAGGCCACGGTAAAGGCGGTCAATCGGCCGGAAGTCGCCCGGCGCGCACGCGCCAGCACCGCCGTCGAATCGATGCCTCCGGAGAAAAACACCCCCAGCGGCACATCGGATCGAAGGCGCAGCCGGACAGAATCGCTCAGCAATTCGTCGAGTTGCTCGACCGCCGCGTCCGGATTGTCGTGCCGGGCACGTGCGGTGTTTGGTGCCGGAGGCGACCAGTACCGCCGCACATCCGGCGCCACCGATCCCCGCCGATACGTCACGATCGTGCCCGGCTCGAGCTTGAATACACCCTTATAAATAGAGTGCGGCGCGGCAACGTACCCAGTCCTGAGGTACAGGCTCAGAACCACGTCGTCCATCTCCCCGTCGAACGCCGCGTGTGCTTCAAGCGCCTTCAACTCGGAGGCGAAAAGCACGTCCCGTCCGATGGTGGCGTGGTACACCGGCTTCTCGCCAAGACGGTCGGTGACCAGGACGAGGCTTTGTGTGAGGCGGTCCCACAAACCGAATGCGAACATTCCGTTGAGCCGGGCGAGCGTGGCATCGATGCCGCGCGCACTCAGGCAGTCGAGCAGCACTTCGGTGTCCGACGACGAGGAGGTCACGCCCGCGGGCAACTCGCGGCGCAGCTCCTGGTAGTTGTAGATTTCGCCGTTGTAGGTGATGACGTACCGCCCGCAGCGCGACATCATCGGCTGCCGGCCGGCCGGCGAGGGGTCGATGATCGCCAGGCGCCGGTGCCCGAGCGCAATCCCGTTCATCACATCGAGCCACACGCCCTCGCTGTCAGGGCCTCGATGCGCCAGGCGCCGCGTCATGCCACCAATCAACTCGCGCAGAGCGTTCTGGCCTGCCCTGCTCGTCCGCACGCCTGCAATCCCGCACATACCTTACGCCGCTGCCTTCCGGGTCAGCTCGGTCAGGATGCTGGTGATGCGTTCCGCGTACGAGTCCAGATCATGGCGGCCGGCCACGATCGACCGAAGCCGATCGGGCGACATCGCGTGCCGGCGCTCATAGGCGCGGCAGATCTGCGCCCCGAGTGCGGCCGGTGTGCGATCGCGAACGATGAGATCCGGAAACTCGGTGAAGAGCGAAAACACCGACGCATTGCTGGTCAGCGTCGGGCAGCCGCACGCCAGCGACTCGAGAATGGCCTTGTCCATGCTGCCCGTGTCGCTCAGGTTCAAATGGAGGAAGGCTGAGCCGTAGATCTCCGGCAGCTCCCGCATCGGGCGCGGCCCCTCGAAGCTGACGCGGTCTTCCAGACGTCGCTGTCGGACAATGTCGTCGAGTTCAGCGGCATACGCCTCGTCTTCCCGCGTGAGCGTCGGTCCGATGATCCGCAACCGGAACGCAGCAGGCGAATTGAGCTTCAGCCACGCGAGCGTCTCGAGCATCAGGTCGACCGATTTCCTCCTCGAGACTCGACCGACCGCGACAATCGTTGCGGCATCCTGCCTGGACACCCTCGGCGTGAACAGGGCCGTATCGATCCCCTGACCGATCACCCGTACCTTCGGCGACGGGATCCGGAAGCCCTCCGGGCTCGAAGTCACCACGCAGGTGGCGTGCGCGTGCGCCCGCCGCAGCCGCTCCGTGACAGTCCCGTGCGCGTACCAGAGGAGCACGGGCAGCCGGAACCGCCGCCAGCACGGGACCAGCCGGTACACCCACTCGGCGTTCATGTGCACGAATGCCGCATCAAACCGCTCATGGCGACACCAGCGCCAAACGGCGACGTTCATCAACCACTTGGCACCGAGCATCCGCAACGGCGTCGTAAGCAGACGCGGAACGAGGCGCACCTGGACGTTGTCGGGCAGATCGCAGGTGCCGGTCTGCTCGGTCAGGATGACGACCCGTTCGCACCGTGCGGCGAGCTGCGTCGCAACGCTGTGCTGCCACGCCAGCACAGGAGAGCCGGAATCCATCACGAAATTGATCAGGAGGAGCCTCATGCCGTGCGTGCAGCCGCCTCTGCCGTCGTGACCCACAGATTGACCCAGGCGGTGCGCAGACGTGCCGGATCGAACCGCGCGCTGACGAGCGTCTGCGCGCGCGCGCCCATGGCGACCGCGCGCAGCGGATGTCGAAGGAGATTCGAGACGCTCCGGGCAAGCCCGTCCGCATCGCCGGGCTCGTGCAGAAACCCGGTCATGCCGTTGATGATGACGTCCCGCGGTCCCGCCACCGACGTCGACACGGCCGCGACACCCTGCGATGCCGCTTCCACCAGGACGCGTCCAAACCCTTCCGCTCGCGACGTCAGCAGCAGCACCGCCGCCCGGGCGTACACCTCGCCCAGCCGGGCGTGAGGCACGAATCCGGTGAAGGAGAGCACACGGCCGAGGCCAAGCCTGTCCGCTTCCTGTTCCAGCCGCGCCCGCTCCGGTCCCTCTCCAACGATTTCAAACCGGGCCGCTGGGTGCTGGTGAGAGACGGCGCGTGCCACCGCGAGCCATGTGTCCAGGTCTTTCTCAGGCGCGAGCCGCCCGACGAAAATCACGCGCGGCTCCTTGTCGGGCGCCGAGGCAGGGCGCGCCGTCGAGGACACCATCGGCACCGGCACGGGAATCGTGACAACGGGCAGCGTTCCGGCAAACGTGGCGATCGATGTTCGCGCCGCTGAGGACACCGTCCTGACCGCGGCAAATGCGCGGAGCGCCTTTCGCGTCGCCCAGCGTCGCGGTGCCGCTTTGACGCGCGTTCTAAAATCCGCGGCGGCGTGCTCGGCAAACAGATCCGAGTGAATCTGGCCAATCACGGGGATTCCGTGCCAGCGGCCCACCGCCAGGGCCAGCCACGCTTCGTCGTACGGCACCTGGGTCGTGATGACGCTGATGGGTGTTCGGCTGTGCAGCTGCCACAACACGTGCAGGCAGCGCACGCAGCCGCGGATGAACCCGCCAACGGGAACAATCTGGGTATTGCCGCGCTGCCAGCCAGAACTGCCGGTATGCGGAGCGACGACGATGACGGTGAGCACGCTTTCCGGTGCCTGCCGATCGAGCTCCCGGGCGTAGGCTAGCTGCCGCTCCACCGGTTCGAAGCCGGGCAGAGGGCGAAGGAGGTCGGCGTCACGGCTGATCTGCACGACATGCAGCGCGCGCGCAGGCGTCCGCCCCGTCATGACGCCGCCAGCGCTCCCGGGCGCCAGACCAGCAACGGCTTCTCGCTCCGCAGCTCCCGCCACAGCGGCAGCACGGCCAGAACGTAGTAGCTCAGATAGCCGAGGCTGAACCAGGCGGGCGTGGCCTGCCCGGTGAGGAACACCAGCGCCGGGCCGATCGTGTATTGACCTGCTGTCACGGCCAGCGCGCCCCAGAGCGTGCATCGCCCCGGGCGGCCGAAATAGACGAACGCCGGCCAGATCCACGACTGCAGACCGGCCACGAAGAAGAACGAGAGCGTGAGGATCGCCACCGACAGGGTCAGTTCCTGTCCGTCGGCCACGCCGAGCACTGGCGCCAGGATCGGCAGGAACACCGCTTCGGCGGCGAGCGCGGCGACCGTCAGCGCTGCCGCTGTCATCGTGATGGATCGCGTCACGGCGGCGTACTCGACGTGATCCTCAGCCTGTAGCAGCGACAGCAGCCGCGGCTGATACACGCGGCCGATCGCCTCCGAGGCCACCAGGAGCGTGTCGGCAATCGAGCGCGCCAGCTTGTACACACCGGTCGCCCTGTCGCTGCAGAACGCAGCCACGAGCAGCACGTCCGCGGCGCGATGGAGCAGCTTCACATAGCCCTGCGCGTTGCCTGCCACAAGAAATCGAACGACCACGCGACGATCGATGGCCGGCGCCACGACGCGGCGGCGGCCGTACAGCGCGACGCCGTCCTGCCTGAGGATGGCCACCGTCTGCCAGGCGTTGAGCGCCGCGATGCCCGCAGCCGACGCGACGAGGCCAAGCACATACCCCCCCACGGTCGGATCGATCGCCACGAAGATGAGCATCGCCGCGGCGTTGATGACGGCCGACGCGAGCTGCAGCCCGGCCATCCGCCGCGGCGGCGCGATGAAGCGCTGGATGAAAATGAAGAACGAGCCGAGATAGCTCACGCCCTGCGCTCCGGCGGCCATCCACAGCCAGTCTGCAGTCAGCGCGACGCCCGTCAGCCTGCGGGCGGCAATCGACATCAGACCGAGCGACACCACCGCTATCAGTCCCGCCCCCAGCAGCGAGAGTCCGAATCCGAGCCTCAGCACCGAGGTCCGATACTCGGCGCCGCTCGCCGCGCCCGACGCCTCATCGTCGTAATAGAGCTTCGAGACCAGATCGGTAAGGCGAACATCGACCAGGTTGGCTGCCACCGCCGCCAGCGCAGCGAGCACCGCCGCCGCCCCGAAGTAGTCAGGGCCGAGCAGCCACAGGATGAGAAACCCCTGCGACGCGCCAATCGCAGCGCAGGCGATGTTGGCGGCCGTCAGCAGCGCCGCCGCGCCTCTCAAGTCAGGCGCCGTCGATTGGATTGTTGGGGACATCTCTGAAGGTACGGGACTAGACCTCTTCCGACTATGGCCTTGCCAGGCCTGGGCGCGCGGCCGCACGTTCCGCCATCGTGAGGCTCATCCTGGCGGTCATGCCGGCCACCGCGAAGACGAAAAAGCCCGTGGCGGTGTTGGACAGCAGCCAGAGCGCCCCCTGATCTCCCACCATCACCGAGATGAGCCACAGCTGTGTGGCGACCACCGCCGGGCTCGCGTCTGGCGACTTCGCGATGCGAAGCGCGTCCCGGCTGGTACACAACACAAACAGCACAAGCAGCAGGAGGGCGACCGCTCCGCCGTCAGTCGCCGTCTGCACGTACTGGTTCGTGGTTCTCGACAGCCCGTTCTCCGCCCCGATCGTGTTGGTCCAATCCTCGTAGACCGCAGGCCGGGCGGCACCGAACCCATTGAACCCAAGGCCGAGCACCGGGTTCTCCAGGAAGATTTGTGCTCCTGTCTCGATCGCCGTCAGACGGTACGAGGCTCCGGACATAATCGGCTCGGTCACCAATCGACCCATCAGAACCGCGGAGAGCGGCGACAGAAACACGGTTACCCCGACGAGCAGCACGCCTGCCGCCGCAGCCAATCGGCGGCCTGCCCGCGCCCGGGAACGCGCCGCCACCAGGAGGTAGGCGACGATGCCCACGATCAGGCACAGCACGGCGCCACGTGTCGCCGTCAGGAGCAGAGCCCCAAGGTGCACCCCGAACATGAGGGGATTCGACGCCGCCAGACTCATCAGGACGGGAAGCACCAGGACGAACCCGACCTGGTCTCCGAGCGGCCCGAACACCCGGCTGCTGCCGTCGCTGAACTGCAGGACTTCGCCAAACCGCAGACCGATGCGATGAAGCAGCACGCTCGCGTAGACCGACGCGGTGATCGCCAGGCACGTCACGTGGATCCACTTCATGAGGCGACGCGGGTCGTCCGGCGTCTTCAGCGACGAGAACACGACGACATAGATCGAGGCCCACACGGCGGTGGCCGCGAGCGCCTTGGCCTGGAGCGTCGCCTCGCCAGGCGCGACGCGCGCGAACGCGGTGGCGGTGGTAATCGCCAGCACGGTGAACAAAAGGACGAACTGGAGGTTGGCTGGACGCCGCCCCAGCGAACCCATGAACGGCCCGAGATACGGCAGCACGGCCAGCAGACAGACGCCGTACATGGCGGCTTCCGCTTCGGACACGCCAGTGGCCAGGAACACCGCCAGGAGTGTCGGGGTGACCAATACGACCGCACCGGTCACATCCACGCGTCTGAGGACGCGACGATGCCATCGCGCCTGCCCGGCTTCGGGCGCAAGACGTGGGAGCGCTTCACACGCGGCGATGTTCAATTGCGGTTCGAGATGAATCGAGTCTACGCAGCGGCCCGCTTGCGCAAGAGGACATTCGGCTCGCGGGCAACGATCTCGTATGTGGACGTGCGTGTCGACACCCACTCGGCGGCCGCCCTCCGCACGCCGGCGGATCCGGTCAGGCACGCAGAGTCGTCCAGCAGCATCAACCCGCCGGGCAGAAGGCGCGCATCCGTGTTCCTCATATCTGCGCTCACGTGCGCATAATCGTGATTGCCGTCAATGAAGGCAAACGCGATCGATCCCGCGAGCGTCACGGTGCGGCCGAAGACATCCAGGAGCGGTGCCGTCCCCCATCGCGCGAAGAGATCGTCGGAGCTGAGGCGGAACGTATGCGGAAGCCGGTGGGCGCAGAAAAAGCCGACATGTTCGCGGTAGATATGGGCGGCGTGCTCGCCCCACGCCGCACCTGACACCGTCGACGTCCCGAGCGGTGCATCGACAAGCCCCTTGAAGCTGTAATCCCAGGGGTCGCACGCCACCAGCCGGTGTGGCCGTTCCTGTTGATCGAGGAGGTACGTCAACAAGCACGAGGAACGGCCGGCGAAGCAGCCGATCTCGAGGACCACGCCCGCATCCGGCATCTCCGTGAGTGCACGGCGCATCAAGGCGAGATTGCCTCGCTGCTGCATTCCAGGTACAAGCTGCGCCAGGCGATGCGTGAACGGATCCGCGTACTCGCGCACGGTGAGCGCGCGGGCGGACGCCACCGCGACGCGCATGCCCTCGGCAAGAAACCGTCCGAGGGTCGGGCCGGCTCGACGCGCCCGAGGCGCCTCCGCGAGGGTCACTGCGCTCATCGACATGCGGCGGCCATCCTGACGTGACGAATGTGTTCGGTGTCGGCGCGGAGGGACGCGGTATCGCGCCAGGCATGGACGAGCGGCTTCGACGAGGCCCGGCGGGCGATCGCCTCGAGATGGGGATACGCGGCGGCCAGCCGTTGACGCACCAGATCGGCGTCCTCTTGTGATCCGTGGATTTCGACGACGAAGTGATCGATTCGGGACAACGCCCGCATCGTGCCGGCAAAGATCGGCACTTCCGCCCCCTCGACGTCCATCTTGCAGAGGAAAATCCGGCGATCCCGTGCGATACGCGCGATAAAGGCGTCGAAGGCTTCGGCCCGCACGGGTTGACCGGTGCCGTCGTTCGCCAGCGACCGCGCCGTACTCGGTCCATCGTTGCGGAAAGGCAGGATCCCGCAGACCTGCGCGATCGCGAGTCGGTGTGTCTGCCAGCACAGCGCCGGATAGCGCCGGCGGTTCTCCAGCAGCAGCGCGAAGGTGTCCGGGCTCGGCTCGACCGAGTGAACCTCGGCGCCGGGGCAGATCGAAAACACCGCGGCGGCGAAGCAGCCGATGTTGGCCCCGAGATCCACCACCAGCGCGTCGGCGGGAGGGTTCAGGCCGTTGACCAACGCATACTCGTTGTCGAGGGCGACCTCTGACACCGCAGTGAGATCCGTTTTGCGTGCGTGGAGCATCAGGCGGCCTGCCTTGAACTGGAAGCGCCGGTCGGATGTCCGCGTCGCGAGCATGCACAGCAACGAGAGCGGACTCTGCGCCGCTGGAGCCAGCCGTCGGAACTGCCTCCAGACGCCACGCAGCCGGACCAGGATCGAGATCACGGGTAATCTGGCGGAATTTTGGACGCTAGGACGTCGCGGCGCTGTAGTAGGCCGCGTACTCCCGCCGGTAGTAGCGGGAGTAGTAATAGCGGTGCTTCTCGAGCTCCACTCGATTGAGCACGGCGCCGAGCATGCGCGCGCGTCCCCGCGCGAACTGCTCGATGCACGTCTGGGCCGTGTATCGACTCGTCATGTCAGCGCCGACCACGAAGACGACTCCAGACGCGACCCTCGCGGCGATCAGCGAGTCGGTGACGACCATCGCCGGCGGCGTGTCCACGATGATCGTGTCGAAGCATTGTCCCAGGGAGTCCAGGAGGTCGGTGAACCGTTTTGAACCGATCAGCTCGGACGGATTGGGGGCTATGCGTCCCGACGTCAGCGTCCAGAGACCCGCGGTGTTGGTCTTGCGCAGGGCCTCGCTCGGCTTGGCATCACCGACCAGGACGTTCGAAAGCCCTGGCTCCTGATCCAGCTCGAACACATCGTGCACGCGCGGCCGGCGCATGTCCGCGTCGATCAGCAGGACGCGCTGGCCGTCGAGTGCGAAGCTGATTGCGAGGTTACTGGCCACCATGGTCTTGCCTTCGCCGGGCCCGGTGCTGGTGATCACCAGCGTCTGAGGTCCCTCATCCGGGTTCGAGAACAACACGTTGGTGCGCAGCGCGCGAAACGATTCCGAGAAGTTCTGCGGCACGCCCTGGTTCACCAGCGGGTTCGGGGACTCGGTGCGGGGCTTCTTGAGCTCCGGGATGATTCCCAGCGGGGCCAGACCGAGGCAGGCCTTGA
>Ga0190265_10000902_pt1 | contig 19541 bp, 16 predicted proteins | sample Popmic124T_FD_133135 | JGI IMG/M metagenome (GOLD analysis project Ga0190265, IMG submission 133135) | Populus adjacent soil microbial communities from riparian zone of Indian Creek, Utah, USA - 124 T | ecosystem: Environmental > Terrestrial > Soil > Riparian zone | place: USA: Utah | collected...
CTGCGCGAGATTGCCTCGACCGCCTCGAAATCGCCGGGCGAGGTGATCGGGAAGCCGGCCTCGATCACGTCTACGCCGAGCCGCGCCAGCTGCTGGGCGATCTCGACCTTCTCGGCCGTGTTGAGCGAGATTCCGGGCGACTGCTCGCCGTCGCGGAGCGTCGTGTCGAAGATGTGGACGCGGTTTGCGTCGTCTGGTGCTGCCATGGGACCTATCTCCTTCTCCTATTGAACCGAATGACCTTGTCTCTCGCGGCTATCGCGCCGCCCAGCGCTATTCCCCCCGAAGGGGGAGGAGAAGGAGAAGCGACAGGTTGTCGAGTCGCTGGGTCATTCGTCTTTTCAGGTTAGCGCACGTCCCCGGCCCTGCTTAAGCTGCCTGCGCATGGAGTCGAGCTCAGGAGCGATCTCGCGCAGCACGGTCCTGGCGCTGCTGGCGATGAGCATGAGCGTCCTCGTCATCGCCAACGATTTCTCGGCGATCAACGTGGCCCTGCCGACGATGGAGAAGGACTTCTCCACCAACATCAACACGATCCAGTGGGTGGTCAACGCCTACGCGCTCACCTTCGGGGTGATGATCGTCACCGGCGGCCGCCTCGCCGACATGTTCGGGCGCCGCCGCGCCTTCTTCCTCGGCACCGCGATCTTCGCCTCGATGTCGGCGCTCGGCGGAGCGGCCCAGACCGAGTCCTGGCTGATCGCGAGCCGCGTCCTGATGGGGATCGGCGGGGCGCTGATGTGGCCGGCGATCCTCGGCATGACCTTCGAGCTGCTGCCCTCCGAGAAAGCGGGCCTGGCGGGCGGGATCATCCTCGGTGCCGCCGGGCTCGGCAACGCGATCGGGCCGCTGATCGGCGGTGTCCTCACCGACCTGCTCAGCTGGCGCTGGATCTTCTTCCTCAACGTGCCGATCTCGGCCTTCGCCGTGTTCGTCACCTACCGCCTGGTGCACGTCGAGGAGCCCGAAGTCGGCGAGCGCAAGATCGACTACCCGGGGATCGCGGCGCTCTCGATCGGCCTCGTCGCGCTGCTGGTCGGGCTGGACCAGGTCGACGAGTGGGGCTGGGGCGACCCGCGGGTGATCGGCCTCTTCGTCCTCTCCGCGGTGCTGGTCGCGGCCTTCGTCCCGATCGAGCGCCGGGCCGGGGCGAGCGCCCTGGTTCCCCGCGACGTGATCCGCAACGAGAGCTTCCGGGCCTCCTGCGTGGCGGTGCTGCTGATGTCGGCGACCTTCTTCGCCGCCCTCCTCTACCTGCCCCAGTTCATGCAGAAGCACCTCGGGTACTCGCCGCTGGAGGCCGGGGTCGGGGTGCTCCCCTTCCTCGCCACCTTCGCCCTCGTCTCCTTCATCGCCGGCCCGCTCTACAACAGGGTCGGCGCGAAGCCGCTTGCCGTGCTCGGCGCCGGCTGCATCACGGTCGCGCCCTTCCTCTTCTCCCAGATCGGGGAGGGCTCTGAGTACGCCTCCCTCGTCCCCGGGATGATCGTGCTCGGGATCGGGATCGGCAGCTTCTACCCCACCGCCACCACCGCCGGTGTCACCTCGGTCGACGAATCGCAGAGCAGCCTTGCCGGCGGCATCCTCTATATGGCCCAGATCGCCGGCGGGGCGATCGGGCTGGGCCTGACGACCACCGTGTTCTCGGCCCAGGGCACCTTCGTCGAGGGCATCCAGGCGGCGTTCAGGCTCGACGCGGCGCTTTCGCTTGTTGGCTTTTTAATCGCCCTCTTCTTCGTCGGGGGCAGGCTGCTGCGCCGGGGCGGCCCCGAGGACGTGGCCCGGGAAACCGCTTAAGGAAGAGGTCCGCCGGAGCCTTCACGGCGGACTACGTCGGTCCCACGGCCGTCACGAACGACGTCGTCGCCGGGCCCGCTGAAGATGACGTCGTTGCCCGGGCCGCCGAGGTGGACGTCGTTGCCGGGACCACCGGCGAGCAGGTCGTTGCCTTTCCAGCCGGCCAGGCGGTCGTCACCGGCGCCGCCGATCAGTTTGTCCGGCCCGGCGCCGCCGAGCAGAACGTCGCGCCCGGGGCCGCCCCGCATAGTCACCGGGATCGCGATGTCCTTCGAGACCGAAACCTTGTCGTCGCCGCCGTCGGCATTGATTTCGAAGCCGGCGATCGGCGGCGCCGGGCAGATCAGCTCGTTGGGGTTGCCTTCCGGGTTGGCGCAGACCGAGCCCCCCACTTCGAGCGGGACGATCGAGTCGATCACGTACTCGCGACCTTCCGGGGTGAGCCAGATCTGGATCACGTTCGAGGCCGACCCGCCGGCGAGCAGGACCGTGATCGCCGGGGGCTGAGCAGGCGCAAGCGACGGTGCCTGCACCGCCAGGATCGCAAACGAAATGAGGATGGCTCTCTTCATCGCCCGTCCGTCCCCGCCGCGCGCTGGGTCGGGGCTTCCACTATGGAAACAGCACCACCTTGCCGACGTTGCGGCGCTCGCTGATGAACTCGTGCGCCTCCCCGGCTCGCTCGAAGGGGAAGGCCTCGGCGACGACCGGCTCCAGGCGTCCCTGCTCGAGATCCGCCATCAGCGGCTCGGTCACTCTGTCGAGATTGCCCTCCCGGTCCCACCAGGTCAGCATGTTGAGGCCGAAGATGCCCTTGTTCTCGTTCATCGTCGCGAGGCTCTTCCACCAGGGAACGGTCGCCAGCGGCATCTTCGCCAGCGCCTTCAGCGTCGCCGGCAGGTCGCGCTTGCCCTCCTTGGTCGTCTCCGACAGCCCGTACATGACCAGCCGTCCGCCGCAGCGCAGCAGGCGGTAGTCCTTACGGAACGAGGTCGGGCCGAGGGCGTCGATGACCAGGTCCAGTCCCTCGCCGCCGGTGATCCGCATCACCTCACGCTCGAAATCCTGGTTGCGGTAGTCAATCGCGTGGGTCACTCCCTGGGCGCGGATCGCCTCGTGCTTGGAGGCGGAGGCGGTGCCGAAGATCTCGGCACCGGCGTTGCGAGCGACCTGGGTGGCGGAGATGCCGACTCCGCCGGCGGCGGCGTGGATCAGGACCCTGTCGCCGGGCCGCAGACCTCCCATGATCACCAGCGCGGCGTAGGCGGTTCCGTAGTTGACCGGGAAGGCGGCGCCCTGCTCGAAACTGAGCCGGTCCGGCAGCGGCAGCACCTGCTCGGCGGGGACCGTGACCAGCTCGGCCTGGCCACCGAAGCGGGTGCCGGCGACGACGCGGTCGCCGACAGCGTGATCCGTCACCCCCTCTCCCACCGACTCGACCTCGCCCGCGACCTCGTAGCCGAGCACGCAGGGCGGCTTCGGCGCGTCCGGGTAGAGGCCGACCCGCGCCATCGTGTCGGCGAAGTTGATCCCGGCGGCCCTGACCGCGATCCTCACCTCGCCGGGGCCGACGGTCGGATCGGGGCGCTCCTGCACCTGAAGAACCTCGGGCCCGCCCGTCCCCGTCAGCACCACCGCTCGCATGCGCGAGAACCCTACTCGTGACCGCTAGAGATCGACTGAGCGACCGATTGAGAAGCCGTCGAGCTCGAGGATCTTGCCGATCGTCTCCTCGCGCACCGGGGCGTCGGTCGTCAGCGCCATCACCGCGCGCTTGCCGTCCTCCTCGGCGCCGACAGCCGCGGAGATGATGTTGACCCCCTCCTCGCCGAACATCGTCCCGACCCGGCCGATCATCCCCGGGCGGTCGGCGTAGCGGAAGACCGCTAGATGGTCGGCGAAGGGCAGGTAGAAGCCCTCGCCCCAGAGCGCGACCAGGTAAGGCTCGTTGCGGGGGCCGACCCCGGTTCCCGACACCTCGACGGCGTCATCGCCCGAGCCGAGCTTCACGGTGACCAGCTCGGTGAAGTCATCGGAGCCGGTGTCCTTGGTCTCGGTCAGCTCGATCCCGCGCTCCACGGCCATCTGCGGGGCGTTGACCAGGTTGACCGGCTCCTCCGTGTGGCCGGAGAGAATCCCGACGAGGACCGCGATCCCGAGCAGGCGGGTGTCGTGCGACGCGATGCGGCCGCGGAATTCGGCTGTGACCCGGTCGACCGAGCCGTCGCCGAGGCCCTGGGCGAGGCGGCCGAGCTTTTCGCAGAGCGGCACGAACGGCGCCAGCGCCTCCATCTCCTCGGGGCGGACGGCGGCGATGTTGACCGCGTTGGTGACGACCCCGCCGGTCAGCGCGGCGGTCACCTGCTCGGCGGTGACCACGCCGGCACGGTCCTGCGCCTCGGCGGTCGAGGCACCCAGGTGGGGCGTGACGACGACGTCGTCGCGGGCGAAGATCGGGTGGTCGGTGAACGGCTCCGAGGGGAACACGTCGAGCCCCGCTCCGGCCAGCCTGCCGGATTCCAGGGCGGCCAGCACCGCGTCGAGGTCGACCAGCTCGCCGCGGGCGCAGTTGACCAGGCGCGCCCCTTCTTTCATCGCGGCGAGCGCCTCGGCGTCGATCAGGCCGATCGTCTCCGGCGTCTTCGGCGTGTGCAGGGTGACGACGTCGGCCCGGCCCAGCAGCTCATCAAGCTCGGCGACACCCTCGACGCCGAGCTCCCGGAAGCGCTCGGCGGAGACGAACTTGTCGAAGGCGACGACGTCCATCTCGAATCCCCGGGCCCGTTTCGCAACGAGCTGGCCGATGCGGCCGAAACCGATCACTCCCAGCGTCTTGCCATACAGCTCGGCGCCCTTGAAGCGGGACCGCTGCCACTCGCCGGCGACCAGCGTCGCCTGCGCCTGCGGGACGTTGCGGCAGAGGGCCAGCATCAGCGCCACGGTGTGCTCGGCGGCAGCGACGGAGTTCGATTCGGGCGCGTTGGCGACGACGATGCCGCGGCGCGTCGCCGCCGGAATGTCGACGTTGTCGACCCCCGTGCCGGCCCTGCCGATCACCTTCAGTCGCTCTGCCCGCTCGATCAGCTCCGGGGTCACCTGGGTGGCGGAACGGACCAGGATCGCGTCGTAGGAGCCAATCGAATCCATCAGCTCCTCGTCCGACATCTCGAGCCCGAGGTCGACGTCGAAGTTCTCGCGCAGCAGCTCGACCCCCGAGTCGGCGATCTTCTCCTTGACCAGGACCCTCACGGACGCACCTCGGGCGCGTTCTCGATCACCCAGTCGACGCACGCGGTCAGTGCCTCGACGTCGGCCGGATCGACCGCGGGGAACGTCCCGACACGGAGCTGGTTGCGACCGAGCTTGCGATAGGGCTCGACGTCGACGATGCCGTTGGCGCGCAGCGTCGTCGCCAGGGCGGCCGCGTCGACCGAGTCGTCGAAGTCGATCGTGCCGACGACCAGGGAGCGCTTCGCCGGGTCGGCGACGAAGGGCGAGGCGAAGTCGGCGCCCTCGGCCCAGCCGTAGAGGTGCCCGGAGGAGGCCCGGGTCCGTCCCACACACCACTCCAGGCCGCCGTTGCCGAGCATCCACTCGACCTGGTCGGCGAGCAGCAGCAGGGTCGCCAGGGCCGGCGTGTTGTAGGTCTGGTTCTTGCGCGAGTTCTCGATCGCGGTCGGCAGCGAGAGGAAGGCCGGCTGCCAGCGGTTGGGAGCCCCGTCGAGCTGCTCCGCCCGCGCGATCGCCGCCGGGCTGAGCAGGGCCAGCCAGAGCCCGCCGTCGGCGCCGAAGGCCTTCTGCGGGGCGAAGTAATAGGCGTCGGCCTGCGAAGCGTCGAGCGGCAGTCCGCCCGCACCCGAAGTGCCGTCGATCAGGACCAGGGCGTCACCGGCATCGGCCGGGCGTCGCACCTCGACCATCACCCCGGTCGAGGTCTCGTTGTGAGCCCAGGCAATGACATCGGCGCCGGGGTCCGCGGCCGGCGCGGGCGCGTCGCCGGGCTCTGCCTCGACCACGATCGGGTCGGCGAGGAAGGGCGCCCCCGCGGTCGCCTTGGCGAACTTCCCGGAGAACTCGCCGTAGACGAGGTGGAGAGCGCGTTCGCGGACCAACCATGCCGCGGCGGCGTCCCAGAAGGCGGTCGCACCGCCGTTGCCGAGCGCGACCTCGTAGCCGTCGGGCAGCCCGAACAGCTCGCCGAGGCCGTCGCGGACCTGCCCGACCAGATCCCTTACCGGCGCCTGCCGGTGCGAGGTCCCCATCAGGTCGGCGCGCTCGGCCAGCTTGGCCAGCGCCTCGGGCCGCACCTTCGAGGGCCCACAGCCGAACCGCCCGTCGGCGGGCTTGAGGTCGGTTGGGATCTGCGCTGCGGTGGAGAGTGCCATCGGGGAGCGACAGGTTATTGACCGCCGCGGGTGGACTAGTCTGTCCGCCGTGAGCGCAGATAGCGACAACGGAGTCGTCAAGGGCGAGGGCTATTCCGTCGCCCACCTCGACGACCTCGGCGAGGGCTACGGGTTCCGCAAGATCCGCAAGGGCCTCGGGGTCAACGCCTTCGGCGCCAACGCGATCGTCATCCCTCCCTCCTACGAGACCGGTGGCCATCTGCACGAGGAGCAGGAGGAGCTCTACTTCCTCCACAGCGGCCAGATCGAGATCGAGTTCGGCGACGGCTCGACCCATCAGCTGAACCCCGGCGGACTCGCCTGGGTCGACGCCCCCACCGTCCGCAAGATCCGCAACCGCAGCGACTCCGAAGACGCCGTCTACGTCGTCGTCGGCGGCAAGGACGGCTACGTCGGCCGCGACGGCAAGCTCCCCGAGGGCGAGACCCGCTTCGGCCCAGACGGTCCCCCTGGGGCCTGAGCTGTCTGGGAGAGGAGCCCGGTAGTCCTCTGGGCGAATTGATGTCGCACGCGGGCTTTGCCCGCTTAGCGACTGAGGTTGAGCGCGGCTACGCCGCGCAGTAGACAGATTGCATATCGCCGCCTGTCGGCGACATTCGCCCAGAGCACTACCGGGCTCCTTCATCACACCGATCTGCTCCATGAGGATCAGCCGCCGACGCGAACAGCTCGCTGTAAAAAAGCCGTCGCGCTCTGTCGCCGGAGCTGTTCAGCTTCGACGCCGGGGCGTTGGCCTTCAACGCCGGAAGTGAGCCAGCTCAGCCAGCCGGAAGCTGTTTGAGAGGCGGGCGGTGGGGCCTGTCTCCGGGAATGTCGCCGAAGGCGGCCTATGCAATCCGGTTTCTGCGCGGCGAAGCCGCGCTCTCACATAGTCGCTAAGCGCCCGAAGGGCGCGTGCGACATCAATTCACGGAGACAGGCACCAGCGCCCGTCCCCCACCCTGCTGCCGCCTAGAACTTCTGGTCGATCCAGGGCATCATGTCGCGAAGGTCCTTGCCGACCTCCTCGACTTCGTGACCGGCGCCCTCCTCGCGCATCCGCGAGAGGTTCTCGCCGCCGGCACGGTTCTCGGCGATCCACTCTTTGGCGAACTCGCCCGACTGGATCTCGCCGAGGATCTCCTTCATCGCCGCCCGCGACTCCTCGCCGATCACGCGCTTGCCGCGGGTCATGTCGCCGTACTCGGCGGTGTTGGAGATCGAGTAGCGCATCCCCTGCACCCCCTTCTCGTACATCAGATCGGCGATCAACTTCAGCTCGTGCAGGCACTCGAAGTAGGCAAGGCGGGGGTCGTAGCCGGCCTCGACCAGGGTCTCGAAGCCCGCTCTGACCAGCTCCGAGGCGCCGCCGCAGAGGACGGCCTGCTCGCCGAAGAGGTCGGTCTCGCACTCGTCCTTGAAGCTCGTCTCGATGATCGCGGCGCGGCCGCCGCCGATCCCGGCGGCGTAGGCGAGCACCAGATCGTGGGCGTCGCCGGTCGCGTCCTGGTGGACGGCCATCAGGCAGGGCACGCCGCGGTCTTCCTCGTACTGGCGCCGGACCAGGTGGCCGGGGCCCTTGGGGGCGATCATGCCGATGTCGACGCCCGGGGGCGGCTGGATCTGCTCGAAGTGGATCGAGAAGCCGTGCGCGAAAAGGAGCAGGTTGCCGGGGGCGATCCCGTCGGCGATCTCCGCCTCCCAGACCTCGGCCTGTTTCTCGTCGGGAAGCAGCACCATGACGGCGTCGCCGCGGCTCGTCGCTTCGGCGATGTCGAGCACCTCGAGGCCGGCCTCTTCGGCCTTCGCGCGGCTGGAGGAGTCGGGGCGCAGGCCGACGACGACGTCGACCCCGGAGTCCTTCAGGTTGAGGGCGTGGGCGTGGCCCTGCGAGCCGTAGCCGAGGATGGCGACGGTCTTGCCCTGCAGCTTGGAGAGATCGGCGTCTTTGTCGTAATAGATGTCGTCGGTTTTCATGGTCGAGGAGGCTATCGGAGCGCTCTGCGCAGGAGCTTGCCCGAGGGCGTTCGCGGCAGCGCCGCAGCCAGCTCGACCCGCTTCGGCACCTTGAAGCCCGCCAGCTGCTCGGCGCAGTGGCGGCGCAGCTCGTCCGGGGTCGCATCGGAGCCGTCGACGAGGACGACGACCGCGGTCACCGCCTGCTGCCACTCGGGGTCCTCGCGACCGACCACGGCGGCGTCGGCGACCTCCGGGTGGCGCAGCAGCACCTGCTCGACTTCGGCCGGGACGACGTTCTCGCCGCCGCTGACGATCATGTCGTCGATCCGGTCCTCGACGTAGAGGAATCCCTCCTCGTCGATGCGGCCGAGGTCGCCGGTGTGCAGCCAGCCGTCGGCGTCGATGCGGCTCGGCGCGACGGTTGGTCCCTGAACCAGGATCTCGCCGTCCAGGATCCGCAGGTGGGTGGTGAGCAGCGGCCGTCCGGCCGAGCCGAGCTTGCGCTTGGCGTCGGCGGGAGCGAGGGTCGTCACCTGCGAGCAGGCCTCCGTGAGCCCGTAGGTCTGCACGACTGTCGCGCCACGCCGGGTCGCCTCTTCGAGCGGCTCCTCCGGCACCGGCCCGCCGCCGACGAGGATCGCTCGCGGTCCGGAGAGATCGGCACCGGCCTCAAGCAGACGGGTCAGCATCGTCGTCACCAGCGAGACGACTGTTATGTCGTCGCCTTCGAGCGCGGCGGCGACGCGGTCGACGTCGAAGCCGTCGTGGAGCACGGCGGTCGTCCCGTAGATCACCGAGCGCATCACGATCCCCAGCCCGGAGATGTGGCTGAGCGGCAGGCAGCAGAGCCATCGGTCCTCCGGCTCGACGCCGATGTTGAAGGCCGAGCCGACCGCGTTCCAGAGGAAGTTGCCGTAGGTCAGCTCGACCGGGTTGGGGGTACCGCTGCTGCCGCTGGTCAGCACCCGGCAGCAGGGGGCGTCCATGTCGTGCTCGCCGAGCAGGGGCAGGTCGGCCTCGGTCTGGGTCAGCTGCCCGGGATCGCTGAGCTCGACGGTCGGCTCCTCGCTTGCGATCACCGCGGCCCGCTCGGCCTCGGTGAGGCGAGGGCTGAGCGGGAGCAGGACGGCGCCGACCTTCATCAGGGCGTGGACCAGGACCACCTGCTCGCGCCGCGGCTCCATCGTCAGCGCAGCGACCGAACCGCGCCGCACCCCGTGCGCCTCCAGCCGCCGCGCCACCCAGGTCGCCTCCGCCTCCAGCTCGGCGTAGGTCACCGCGGACCCGTCCGCGACGAGCGCGATCCGGTCGGGGCAGGTCTGGGATCTCTGGTCTAGCCAGTCGTCGAGCTTCATCGGGGCCGGGATATCGTTGCCGATATGCCGCAGCGCCACAGGGACGCCCCGCCCGAAGAGGACCTCTACGCGCCAATCGAGTGGGAGAGCGTCGCCGAGTACGAGGACATCCGCTACGAGAAGGCCGAGGGGATCGCCAAGATCACGATCGACCGGCCCGAGGTGCGGAACGCCTTCCGCCCGCAGACGCTGGTCGAGATCTCCGCCGCGATGGAGCTGGCCCGCGAGGACACCGAGGTCGGCGTGGTCGTCCTCACCGGGGAGGGAGAGCTGGCGTTCTGCTCGGGCGGCGACCAGACGGTTCGCGGCGACAGCGGCTACGTCGCCGAGGGAAGCTCGCTCGGCCGCTTCCACGTCACCGACCTGCAGGTGCAGATGCGGCGGCTGCCGAAGCCGGTGGTGGCGATGGTGGCCGGCTACGCAGTCGGGGGCGGCCACGTCCTGCACGTCTGCTGCGACCTGACGATCGCCGCCGACAACGCCCGCTTCGGCCAGACCGGCCCGCGGGTCGGCTCCTGGGACGGCGGCTTCGGCGCCTCGCTGCTGCGCGACCTCGTCGGGACCAAGAAGGCAAAGGAGTTCTGGCTGCTGTGCCGCCAGTACGACGCCGAGCAGGCGCTGGAGATGGGCCTGGTCAACACCGTCGTCCCGCTCGAGCGGCTCGAGCGGGAGACGGTCGCCTGGTGCCGGGAGATGCTGGCGCTCTCGCCCTTCGCCCTGCGCCTGGTCAAGGCCAGCTTCAACGCGCACGAGGACGGTTACGCGGGGATCCAGCAGTTGGCCCACGACGCCAACCTGCTCTTCTACGGCAGCGAGGAGGCCCGCGAGGGCCGCGAGGCGTTCAAGGACAAGCGCAAGCCCGACTTCTCCAAGTTCCCGAAGCGACCATGAGGATCTGGCTGATGGCGGCGCGTCCGCGGACGCTGCCCGCGGCCATCGCACCGGTGCTGGTGGGCACGGCCGCCGCGGTCGAATGGGTCGGCGAGCTGCCGCGGCCCGCGGCCTTCGTCGCCGCTCTGATCGGCTCGATCTTCATCCAGATCGGGACCAATCTCGCCAACGACTACTCGGACGCGAAGCGAGGCGCCGACACGGCGGACAGGCTCGGACCGGTACGGGTGACCTCGGCCGGGCTGGTGACGCCGCGCCGGGTGCTCGTCGCCACCTGGGTCGCCTTCGGCGTCGCGGTCGCCTGCGGCATCTACCTGACCGTCGTGGCCGGGTTCGTGATCCTGCTGATCGGCGCGGTCTCGATCGCCGCCGGCGTCCTCTACACCGGCGGGCCACGGCCCTACGGCTATGCCGGCCTGGGCGAGGTCTTCGTCTTCCTCTTCTTCGGCCTGGTCGCGGTCAACGGCTCCTACTACGTCCAGGTGGAGGAACTCCAGGCATTACCGCTCGGCCTCTCGATCTCCGTCGGCTTCCTCGCCACCGCGATCCTCGTCGTCAACAACGTCCGCGACATCGAGACCGACCGGCGGGCGGGCAAGACGACCTTGGCCGTGCGGGTAGGGCGGCAGCAAGCGGTCGTCCTCTACCGCTTCCTGGTGCTCGGGGCCTACGTCGTGCTGCCGATCGCCTTGATCGGCGCCGACACCAGCCTGCTGCCGCTGATCGGCCTCGCCTCGCTGCCGCTGGCGATCCCACCGCTGCGGGCGATGAGCAGTCGCACCGACGGCCCGGCCCTGAACGCCGCCCTGGCCCAGACCGGTGCCCTGCTGGGCGCCTTCAGCCTGCTCGTCTCGCTCGGCCTGCTGCTCGCGGCCTGAGAAGCTTGGCGTATGAAGATCGCCTCGGTTGAGGTCGTTCCCTACGCGCTGCCGTTCCGCGAGCCGTACGTGACCGCGGCAGGCAGGCTCAACCGACGCGAGATGGTGCTGCTGCGGTTGCACGACGAGGAGGGGCTTAGCGGCCTTGGCGAAGCGGTGCCGCTCTCGCTGCGTGGCGGTGTGACGCTGGCGCAGGTCGTCGCCGAGCTGGAGCGGCTCGGCGAGCGGGACGCGCTCGACGAGGCGACGCTGAGCGGCGACGCGACGGCCCTCTCGCCACCGGCTCGCTGCGCCGCGCTGACGGCGCTGCTCGACCTGCGCGGCAGGCGGGCGGCGGCGGAGCGCGGCGTGGTCGCAGGCCCATCCGCCTCTCCGGTTCGTTGCAACGCGACCCTCGTCGCCGGCGAGCCCGCCGGCGTGGCGGTGGAAGCCGAACGCTGGGCGGCCGACGGGTTCACCTCGTTCAAGCTAAAGCTGGGAACAGGCGACGACGTCGACCAGGTGCGAGCGGTGCGGGAGGCGCTCGGCGCGGCGGCCTGCATCCGGGTGGACGTCAATGGGGTCTGGGACCTGGAGACGGCAAAGCGCAAGCTGGTCGAGCTGGAGCCGTTCGACATCGAGCTCGCGGAGCAGCCGGTGGCGACGCTGGAGGAGGCCGCCGAGCTGGCCGCCTCGACGTTGATCCCGATCGCGGCCGACGAGAGCGTCGAGAGCCGCGCCGACGCCGAGCGGGCGGCCGACGCCGGCGCCTGTGCGATGACGGGGATCAAGCTCTCCAAGGTCGGTGGGCCCGAGGAAGCGATCGCGATCGGAGAAGTCCTGCCGGCCTATCTGTCGAGCGCGCTCGACGGGCCGGTGGGGATCGCCGCGGCGGCACAGGTCGCTGAGACTCTGAGCGAGTCGGGCGACCGCCCCGGGACCGGCCTGGCGCACGGCCTGGCGACGCAGCGCCTCTTTGCCTCGACCGTGGCCTCGGTTGGCCCCGAGCTTCGCGGTGACCTGCTGCACCTGCCGGACGGTCCCGGCCTGGGAGTCGAGATCGACGAGAAGGCGCTGAAGGAACACCGCCTCTAGGTTCCAACACGTGGATCCCACCAACGCCAATACCGCCCTCGCCTCGGCCTTCGTCGAGGAGCTGGCCCGCTGTGGGCTGCGTCACGCCGTCCTCTCCCCCGGCTCCCGCTCGACGCCGCTTGCGGTGGCACTGTGGCGCCAGGCGGAGATCGAGACGACGGTGATCGTCGACGAGCGCTCAGCGGCCTTCTTCGCCGTCGGCGCCGCCCAGGCCAGTGGGGCTCCGGTGGCGATCCTCTGCACCTCGGGCACGGCGGCCGCCAACTTCCACCCGGCGGTCTGCGAGGCCGATCACTCGGCGCTGCCGCTGATCGTCCTGACCGCGGACCGGCCGCCGGAGCTGCGCGAGATCGGCGCTGGCCAGGCGATCGACCAGCTGAAGCTCTACGGGTCGTCGGTGCGGTGGTTCTGCGAGGTCGGCACGCACACTGCCGGCGACGACGGCCTCCTCCACTACCGCTCTACCGCCTGCCGCGCCTTCGCCGCCGCGCGGGGCGAGCCGCGCCCGGGCCCCGTCCACCTCAACCTCCCCTGGCGCGAGCCGCTGGCACCGGTGCCGGTCGACGGTGCCGTGACGGCAACCGACCCGCTGGCGCTGCGGGGACGCGACGAGCGGCCGCTGACCGCGATCACCCCGTTCGACGCCGAGCCTTCGCAGTTCCTGCTCGAGGAGGTCGCCAAGCACATCGACGAGGCGATCTCCGGGGTGATCGTCGCCGGGCGCCAGCTCGATCCCGAGCTGCGCGAGCCCCTCGCCCACCTCGCCCGCGTCGCCGGGATGCCGATCCTTGCCGAGCCGACCTCGCAGATCCGCTGCGGTCCGCACGACCGCTCCCACGTCGTCACCGCCTACGACCTGCTGCTGCGCGACGACAGGTTCGCGACCCGGGTCGTGCCCGACCTGGTGCTGCGCTTCGGCGAGATGCCGACCAGCAAGCCCCTGCAAGCATGGCTCGCCGAGTCGGGCGCCGACCAGATCGTCGTCGACCCGGTGGCTGGCTGGAACGAGCCGACCCGGCGCGCGGCGGCGCTGCTCCGTGCCGATCCGACCGAGCTGGCGGCGGGCTGGGCGGCGAGGCTGGGCGAGGAGCGCCAGCCGCCCACCGCCTGGCTCGATGCCGAGCGAGCGGCGCGCGAGGCGATCGAGGCGGAGCTGGATGAGATCGAGGCGCCGAGCGAGCCCGGCGTGCAGCTCGCACTCGGCGCTGCCCACGATGACGGCGACCTCGTCTACACGGCGTCGAGCATGCCGATCCGCGACCAGGAGGCTTTCCTGCCGCCTGGCGATGCCGACGCCACCTTCCTCGCCAACCGCGGCACCAACGGGATCGACGGGCTGATCTCGTCTGGAATCGGCGCCGCACACGCGACCGGCCGCCCGACCACGATCGTGACCGGCGACCTCGGCCTGCTTCACGACCTCGGCGGCCTCGCGGCCCTGCGCGACGTCTCCACCCCGGTCCGCATCCTCGTCGTCGACAACAACGGCGGCGGCATCTTCCACTTCCTCCCCCAGGAGCAGGCGCTCGACGGCGGGGAGTTCGAGGCCCTACTCGGCACCCCGCGCGGCGTCAGCGTCGCCAAGGCCGCCGACCTGTTCGACCTTCCCCACCGCCGCCTCGACTCCCTCGACCAGCTCCCCGACGCCCTCGCCGCTGGCACCGGCTTGGTCGAGGTCAAGGTCGACCGCCAGACCAACGTCGACCTGCACCGCCGCCTCGCCGACCGGGTCAGCGAAGCGATCTCCTAACAGGCGATACGGCCCGCCTCCCGCCCGGGCCCGGGCTGCCAGGTCGGGAAGTAGAAGAACGCGTAGATGCCTCCGAGCCGGCGCACGGGAACCGAGACCCTCGACAGGCAGGTCCCGTCGGCATTGATCTGCATCACGCCGGCTTCGAGATCGCCGGAGGCCCGCGTGCTCGGCTCGCCCCTGGTCGTGTAGACGAGTCGCTGACCCGAGGGGTCCCAACTGGGCGGGCGCTCAGCCTTGGCCGCAGTGCGCGTGAGGCGGTGCCGCCGCGAGCGGTCGGCGTTCATCGCGTACAGGTCGATGGAGAACCCATCTCCCAGCTCGCAGCACGACGTCTCGCCGATCCTGCGAATCCCAAGGAAGGCGATCTGTCTGCCGTCCGGCGAGTACCGGGGCCAGCTGGCGCTCCGAGCGAGCACGTACGAACCGCGACCGTCGAGCCGCAGAGCCGTTGCGTCTGCGCGGTCCCGGAAGACGTCACGGTGAGTCAGAGCGAGCACCGATCCATCCGGCGAGAACGACGACGGAACATCTGCCACTCCGTTCTTCCACTCCGTCAGCTGCCGCAGGCCGGTGCCGTCGACTCGAACCGACCAGACCGTGGTCCCATCCCAGAGCGCGGGCAAGGCGTCATCTGGGTTGGTGATGAAGCTGACGGTTTTCGCAAAGGCGATCCTCCGTCCATTCGGCGAAAAGACGGGGTTGAATCCGCCTCGCGTGTGTGGAACGGCGCGCAGGCCGGTGCCGTCGGCGGCGACGGTGTAGAGCTGCCTGTTGAACCGCGTGGCGACGGTGTCGGCCGAATCGAAGCCGCCGAACGCGATCGTCGCACCATCGGGCGACCATGCGGGCCCCGAGCGGGCAGAGGGGAATGGGCCATCCTGGAACGCGCCCCCCGCCACGTTCGCCTGCATCCCCAGTGCGCTGTCGCTCGTCCCCACCACAAGCGCGTCCGGCAGCGCGGTTTCCAGCAGGAACGCCAGCCGTGGCCCGTCAGGCGCCTCGGCGGCCGCCGGCGTAACGACCGTCAGCAATGCCATGGCCGCCAGCACCGCCCAACGCGTCAGCATGAGATTCGGCCAGCTTCCCTACCCGCCCCGGGTTGCCAGGCGGCGCCGTAGATGGCGACGCGCGGGATCGAGAGGGCCTTGCTGCGACAGGAGCCGTCGGCGTTGATCTGCATGATCGCGTTGCCGTAGGGGAACAGCGTGTTCAGCGTTGGGGACAGACCCGTGCCTACGTGGAACTGGTTGTAGGCGATGCGCTGTCCCGATGGGTCCCAGCTCGGCCTGGACTCGAGCTGGTCGTGCGTGCGAGTCAAGCGCGTGAGCTGGGTGCCGTCGATTCGGATCGTGTACAGCTCCCCGACCGACACCTGATTGCCCTCGTCCGTTTCGACCACGCTGCCATCCTTGTAGCCGATCAGGGCAACCTGAGTGCCATCCGGTGAGATGGCTGGTTCGGTCGCTTCGCGGAGTAGCAGTCGCGTACGGCCGTCATCGACGTGCAACAGCACGGTTCTCGGCCCGTCGAGCCGGTTGTCGCGCTTGGTCAGCGCCAGCACCGATCCATCGGGGGAGAACGAGGTGGGCGTGTTTTCGAGGCCGTCCCTCCAGGGCGTCAGACGGCGGGTCTGACCGCTGGTGAGATCGATCGTCCAAGTCGTCGTGCTCGAGTAGAAGTGGCCCCCCGTCGGCCTGTCCATATCGACCTCAAAGCGAATGCGGGAACGCGCGAAGGCGAGTGTCTTCCCGTCGGGCGAGAGGACGGGATCGGTCCCGCCCTTGGTTTCGGGGACGACCCGCGAGCCGCGTCCGTCAGATGAGATCAAGTGGATCGAGCGCGGCTGTTTCCCCGCGAGGACGATGACGGCAAGTCGGGTTCCGTCCGGGGACCAACTCGGCGCAAAGAACGGCATGGGCCCCTTGCCATCCCTCGCCAGCCGTCCGGCGAGCAGGGTCCTGCGAACGGCGCCGGAGCCATCGACGGTCTCCAGCCGGAGCGCCCGCGATTTGTCGTTCACCAGGCTCACGAACGCCAAGCGGGGGCCGTCGGGGGCGGCTGCCGGCACTTCGGCGACAGCGCACGCCAGCAACGCGCCCACTCCTGCCACCGCCAGCCCGCGTCGGATCACACGGGGCATTCTGATCTATCGGCAGGTCGCTTAGCGGCTACTCGGCGAGCAACGGCAGCAGGGCCTGGAGCTTGACCTCGGTCTCCTCCAGCTCTGCGGCGGGGTCGGAGCCGGCCACTACGCCGACGCCGGCGTAGAGGTGGGCGTCGCGGTCGCGGAGGAGGGCGCTGCGCAGGGCGACGCAGAATTCGCCGTCTTCGGTCGCGTCCATCCAGCCGACCGGTCCGGCGTACCAGCCGCGGTCCATCCGCTCCAGTTCGGCGATTACCCGCTCGGCGTCCGCCTGCGGCTCGCCCCCGACGGCCGGGGTCGGATGCAGGAGGCCCGCCAACTCGACCGCCGAGCGCGGTTCGGCGAGCTGGGCGATCACCGGGGTGGCCAGGTGCTGGATGTTGGCCACCTTGACCACCTCGGGCTCGGCCGCGCCCTCGACCCAGACGGCATGCGGGCGCAGGGTGCGGACGATGCGCTCGGCGACGATCCGCTGCTCGCGGCGGTCCTTGTCGCTGCGCAGCAGCTGCTCGCCGAGGTGGTCGTCGACCGCCGGGTCGGAGCTGCGCCGGGTCGAGCCCGCCAGGGCGACGGTCGAGGCGCTGGCCCCGGAGCGTCGCACCAGCAGCTCGGGGGTGGCACCGAGGAAGGCCGCCTCGGGCGTGCCACAGCAGAAGCAGAAGCAGGAGGGGAACTGCGCCCGCAGGGCACCGAAGACCGGCGCCGGGTCGTGGGCGGAGGCGGCGGTGACCAGGACCTCGCGGGCGAGGACGACCTTTCTCATCGGGCCGGCGTCGATCCGCGCTGTGGCGGCTTCGACCATCTGCTCGAACTCCCCCGGCGGATGAACGCTGCTGATCCGGGGCCGTTCGACCGGGTGGGGGTCCAGCAGCGGCACCGGGTCGGGGCGCAGCGCCGCGACCCGAGCGGCGATCGCGTCCACCCGGCGCCCCGCGTCTTCGCCGGGTTGCACGATCAGGTTGGCGGTCAGGAACGCATCCGCGCCGTCCCGGCAAAGCGAGACCTCCGGCAGCGCCAGCGAGGCCGGCTCGAACGAGGACCAGGGCGCCGACCCGGCCCCGTCCGGATCGAAGGCAAAGCCGCCGGTCCAGACGGGGCCGGCGCCCGCGGGTAGCCCGACCGGCTCGTCGAGCAGCGCCTCGTCGCGGAACCGCAGGCACTCGCGGGCCACGTCGCCAAAGCGGCCGGTGCCGCGCGAGGCGGCCTCGTGCGCCACGCCCAGGGCCGCCAGCGCGAAGCCCCGATCGGGCTGCTCCCAGCAGAACCAGCGGTCAGAAGCCAGCCTGGAGGCGAAGACGACCGCGCAGGGGTCGACGTCCCCCGCCGGCACGGTGGCGCTGACCAGGACGCGGCGCTCGCGGTTCGCGGCTCGCTCGACGGCGTCGCGCAGGCGGACGAGGAGGCGTTCAGTCGCCGCCGCGACCAATGGCGATCTCGCCGGTGCGGACCATTTCGATCAGGCCGTGCGGGCGGATCATCCGCTCGAAGGCCTCGATCTTGTCGGCCGAGCCGGTCACCTCGATCGTCATCGTACGCCGCGCGACATCGACGATCTTGGCGCGGAAGATCTCGGCGAACTGGATGATCTCGGCCCGGTTCTCCACGGCCGCGGAGACCTTGAACATCGCCATCTCGCGGGCGACCGTCTCCTCCGGCTCCATGTCGCGGATCTTCAGCACGTTGACCAGCTTGTGCAGCTGCTTGGTGACCTGGTCGATCGGGTGGACGGCGCCGTCGAGGGTGAGCGTGATCCGGGAGATGCTGGGGTCGTCGGTTGGCCCGACCGCGAGCGTGTCGATGTTGAAGCCGCGTCGTGAGAAGAGGCTGGCGATCCGCGCCAGCACACCGGGTTTGTTCTCGACCAGGATCGAGAGGATGTGCTTGCGCCCGCTCAGCTGCCCGGGGACGTGCAGGTCCTCGAGTTTGACCAGCTGCGGGGTGCCGGCCTCCATCAGCTCACCGGCTCCGGCGCCTCGACCATGTCCCGCGCCGCCTGGCCCGGCGGGATCATCGGGTAGCAGTTCTCCTCCTGGGCGACCCGCACGTCGAGCAGCACGGGGCCGTCGGCCTCCAGTGCCTTGACCATCGTCTCCTCGAGGTCGGCGGAGTTCTCGCAGCGCATCCCGGTGGCGCCGAACGCCTCGGCCAGCTTCACCCAGTCGGGACTGGCGCCCATCTCGACCGAGCTGTAGCGGCGGTCCCAGAACAGCTCCTGCCACTGGCGGACCATCCCCATGTAGCCGTTGTTCATCAGGAAGACCTTGACCGGGATCTCTTCGGTGACGCAGGTGGCCAGCTCCTGGCAGGTCATGATCAGGCTGCCGTCGCCGGCGAGGCAGACGACGTGCTCGTCGGGGTGGGCGACCTTGGCGCCGACGGCGGACGGCAGCCCGAAACCCATCGTCCCCAGCCCGCCCGAGTTGATCCAGCGGCGCGGCTTCTCGAAGCCGTAGTACTGGGCCGCCCACATCTGGTGCTGGCCGACGTCGGAGGTGATGATCGCGTCGCCCTGCGTCGCCCGGTGCATCGCCTCGATCATGAACTGCGGCTTGATCTCGCCGTCCATGCCGGGCTCGTAGCGCAGCGGGTGCTCCTCCTGCCAGGCGCGCAGCTGCTTCCACCAGGCGTCGAGGCGCGAGGGGTCGGTCTGCAGCGCCCGGTACTCGCGGGTCAGCTCGGGCAGGACCAGCTTCGCGTCGCCGACGATCGGGATGTGGGCACCGACGTTCTTGGAGATCTCGGCCGGATCGACGTCGAGGTGGATGATTTTCGCGTGTGGGGCGAACTCGGCGAGTTTGCCGGTGATCCGGTCGTCGAAGCGGGCTCCGATCGCGACGATCAGGTCGGCGTTGTCCATCGCCCAGTTGGCGGTGACGGTGCCGTGCATGCCGAGCATCCCGAGCCAGTGCTCGTCGGACGCCGGGAAGGCGCCGAGGCCCATCAGGGTCGAGGTGACCGGGAAGCGGTCGGAGGCGGCCAGCTCGCGCAGCTCCTCCGATGCGTTGGCGTTGATCACGCCGCCCCCCGTGTAGAGGATCGGCCGTTTCGCGTTGGCCAGTGCCTTGGCGGCGATCCGGACCTGCTTGATGTTGCCCTTGCTCATCGGTTTGTAGCCGGCCAGCTCGACCGGCTCGGTGCGCGGCGCGTACTCGATGTCGGCCCGCGAGAGGTCCTGGGGGATGTCGAGCAGCACCGGGCCCGGCCGCCCGGTCGAGGCGACGTGGAAGGCCTCGTGCACGTACTCGGGGATCTGGCGCGGGTCGGTGACCTGGAAGGAGTGCTTGACGAAGGGCAGGGTCGCGCCCA
>Ga0190265_10000903_pt1 | contig 19535 bp, 13 predicted proteins | sample Popmic124T_FD_133135 | JGI IMG/M metagenome (GOLD analysis project Ga0190265, IMG submission 133135) | Populus adjacent soil microbial communities from riparian zone of Indian Creek, Utah, USA - 124 T | ecosystem: Environmental > Terrestrial > Soil > Riparian zone | place: USA: Utah | collected...
CATGCCGAACGTGCGGAGCACCCGCTCGATCGTGACACCCCCCCCCCTGGGCAACCGCGGACGCACGCCCGCCTCGAACATGGCCCGCATTTCATACGGCACGCCCGGCAGGCAGTACACGTCCGCCTCGTTCAACCACGCCCGAATGCCCGGCGCGGTCCCCTGCTCGTTATCGATCGCCGCGGCTGACTCCGGCATCATCGCCTGTTGACGATTGGCGTCGTGCATCTGGCGGCCCCGTTGGCGAAAATAATCGGAAATGCGCTCGAGACTCTCGGCGTGGAGCACCAGTGGCTGGCCCATCGCCCCCGCCAATGCTTCCCGCGTCAGATCGTCAGGTGTCGGACCCAGTCCGCCCGTGACGATGACGACCTCCGCCTCGCGCGCGGCAGCCAAAAGCGTCTGGCGGATCGGCTCGAACTCATCCGCGACGGTGACGTGCATCCTGCACTGAACGCCGATGGCGGCGAGCTCGCGCGCCAGCCACGCCGAATTCGTATCGACCGTCTGGCCGCCGGTCAGTTCGTTCCCAATGCTGATCAGTATCGCATCCATCGCTGATTGACCGTGCAACTTCGGATTCATTTCACTACGTGCAACGCGCCTGCATTCGCGCCGAATGGGGCGACGGGGTGTAGCCACGGGTGCAGCGAAGCGCAACCCGTGGATGTCTGCTGCCGGATTACAGTCCGCTCCATAGGAGCGGCGGACTATTTCGACTTAGCGTTCAACATGAGATCGTAGCGCTCGAGCGCTTCGCCAAAATACTTGGCCTCCCACCCGGATCCCAGCCGTGCCGAAACCTCATCTTCATACCCCGCCGCCGCGGCCGTCTGATACCTGCGATCCGCCGCCGCATGAAACTGGTAAACCAGCACCGCCAAGCCCATCGCTACGACCCACACGACCGCCGACGACCACGCCACGCTCCGCAACTTAGCGCCGCTCAGAACCGCGGATGTGGCCACGATTCCCGCGATCAGCGGAAACACGAACAGTTCCGCCCCCAGCCTCAGTCCAAAAAATCGGCCGCTCCAGGCATGCATCGAAATCGGTAGCGCAGCCGCGGTGAAAAACAACGCCGCAGCACCCGCACTGGCCAATCTCATCGCCGGACGACTTCTCTCGAACAATGCGGCCAGCAGCACGCTCATGGCGCCGCCCGTCCCCAGCACCAACAAGGCAACGAATATCATGCCGGCTTCGGAAACAAACTGGTCGACCTGGAACCGCAGTGAGAAAACAATCGCAAACAATCCGACCAGCCCCACCGCGACCGCGCTGCTCTGCCAGCCAGACGGGGGTCGAAAGCCCTCCTCAGTGAGATCGACCGGACGCATGCAATTACGGTTCATTCGCGCCCGAATGACCGCGACCGGCAGCACGATGAGCGAAACCACCAGCGTCAGCCCGGCCCCTGCGCCGACGACGCCGGCAGTAACGGCCGCGATCAGGAGCACAAATGCCCATCGATATTCGCGTGGCGCGACGCTCCTCGCATGAACGAAACCTTGCCCGCACAAATCGACCGGCGCGGCGGAGGCCGCAGCGCGAAAGTCTCCGCGAAACTGGTGTACCCTCGCGGCGTTTGCGGGATCCGATCTTGCAGTTGTGTCCGCCCACAGGTCCGCACACAGGAGCCGCGTCGGCGCATCCGACTCGTTTCGAACCAAGCCCGCCTCGCAATTCGCCACCCACGCCTCACATTGTGCGGCCTCGGTCGCGTGACCCGCTTCTCGTAGCGACGCCGCCAGCTTCAAAATGTATTCGAATAGAAACGGCAGCACGCTCCAATGAACATTGCCTTCGCGCCCGTACCGGAATCGCGCCGCCTCTTGCCGACCCAAGACTGCCGCGACATCCGGTCGCCGAACGAATTCTCCAACGACCCGCGTGCAATCCCGAATCAACTCGTTCCGGTGCAGCGACGCCATCCGCGCCGGCGCGTCATGCTCGATCGCCAGCCGCATCTGATTGAATCGCTGGAGCGCCGTCCCGTCGGAGCCCTCGACCGGCTGGGTCGTAACCACCGGCGACGGCCCCTGCTGGCGAACAAAATCGATATCCACGATCGCCGCATAGATCATCCGCGAAAGAAGATTTTCGGCGTCGCGATCGACCTCCGCCGCGGCCGCCTGAACCACGGACGCCGCGTCGATGTCACCCCGCCGCACGCCGTCCAGCTTGTTCAGGAGATCGCTCACCGCAAACCGCTTTGCAAGAAACGGCTTGCCCTCCACGGCCCGGCGCACAGCGCTGTCCAGAGATTTGCGATTTACGCCGGCAGCCTCGGCGCGCATCATCGCCCCCGTCATCGACCACGACTTGCGCAATTGTGAAGCGAGAATGCCGGTCAGAAGCGCGGCAATCGCCGCCAGAACCCCCGTCCAAATCCACGAAGCCCGCGCAACTCGCCCCGATCCCGCGATCGAAGTGCCGCCGCGCTGTCCCTCACGTGGCCCGCTCGCCTTCCGCGTCTTCGATCGGCTCCGCTGCGGGGGTTTCGACATCCGGGTGGTGTTCCGGGGGCGTGTAGTGATACGGCGAAAGCGCCGCCTTCCGGCACATTCTCACGATACGTTCGATCAACGCCCGGTCATTGTCAATCGTCTCGTGCAGCACGCCCTCCGCCGTCATCTCTTCCGAGAGGACCTGTCCCGTCACCGCCCGCCGGCTCCAGAAATCCTCGTACCAATGAAACGGATGCTCGCACCGAAGGTTCGATCTGCGCGTGGACACCAAATCGCTTCCCCATCGGCGGCTGTCGGGGTTGCTCTGATTGAAATTCCGCACCTTCAGCGCGTTGTGGCCCACCGGGATCGCCATCGGCTTGCAATGCGGCTCGGCGAAGCCGGCCTCGCGATTGTTGTGCGGCCAGTCCTTGTTGTATGCATCAATCGAGATCACGGCCTCGATCTGCTTGTGCCTGTCCCGCTGCGCATAGTGCCGAACCACCTGCGTCGCCAGAAACGCGCCATGCCCATGACCGACAAGGATCGCCTCCTCGTGCGGCCGTGCATCGATGTCGCCGATGATGCAAAGCCAGTTTTTCGGTCGATAGACCCGCGCGTTCACGCGGTGCGTCCTCAGCCGTTCGCAGACGCTCTCCAGCCCGTTGGACGCGTCGAGCGAGTCCCCCTCGATCAAGTAAACCCGGGGACCCGCCGCTTCCCAACGCTCCGGCCCCTGACACCCCGCCGCCAGAAGCGTCGCGAACAAAAGACTCACTCGGATTGTTCTCTTCAGCTGCGTGTCCATGCTCCACCAGGGCAGAGCATATAGTCCGGCTTCGCGGCCGCAAAGCCCGACGCCGGCCCCGCTTTTTTCGCGGTTTACATCAGCGGGCGTAGAGGCCGCCCGTTAATTCACTGCCGAAACAACGCAGCGGGCCTCGGGGTTTCACCCGAGGCCCTGCCGACCAATGTCCTTTCGATACCAGGCGCGTTTCGCCGCGCCGCAACGTCGCCCCCGCCGAATTCTTCCCATTCAGGGTCCAACGAGACAATCGACCAGCGGCTGGATGTCGGCGGCATCCACCGCGCTGTCGCCGTTTACGTCACAGGAGCCGCCGCCCGTGCCGCCGCCAATCTCCACGCTTACCAGGTACTCGGTGCTGTTCGATCCCAGGCAACTGACGATCGACGCGTCGCTGGCCACGAGCCGCAAAGTATAGCCGCATGCGGGCAGCCCGGAGGTGTTCCAATTGGCCAAAAGCCCGTTGCTCACGGGATTTGTCCCGGTGGCGATCGTCTGCCAGTCGTTGACCGCGCCGCCGGTGTATTGCAGGGTCCAGCCGCTCAGGTGGGCGTCGGTCACCGTGCCAAGAATGGGAACCACGCCGCTCATCGGGTCGCAATTGTCCGGCGATGTGATCAGCGCAACCGGCGCGGTGTTGTCGATGACGACGGCGACATCATCAGAGGCGGTGTGCCCGCAGGTGGTGGTGCCGGTGACCCGAAGCGTGTAGTTGCCATTCGCCAGGCCGTTCGTATTCCAGGGAGGAAATTCCTGAACCGGAGACGAAGTCGAAAAGAACGTCGTGAAAGATCCGCCGGATGGGGCATAGGCCAAAGCCGCGCTGGCGAAGCAATAGTCGCTGGCGCTGATGAGGTCAGTGCAGACGCTGCCGCCGACGATGTCTCCATCGACTGGATCAAGAATACCCGCGCCACCAAACGTGCGATCCTGGTGAATTACCTTTATAAACGTGCTGGACATTCCCAGTGCGTTCGTGGCAATCAGGCGCACGTAAGAATGGCCTTCCGGCATGTTTGCAGGGAAGGTGCCGAGTTGGCCGTTGTCGACCGCCGTGCCGCTCGCGGCAATGGTGGTCCAGGGGCCGGCGCTATCGACCGACCACTCCAGCGTGTAGCCGCTGAAGGTCCCATCAGGGTCGCGAGCCGTGCCGGTGACCGGCCCGCCGGCGCAACCGCACGCGTAGTCGTCGGGCAATGCGATATCCGCGACCGGTGGCGTGGCGGGCTCGGTGCGAATCGTCATTCCCCAGACGTGGACCGTGCCGACATCGCCGACAGCCAGATCTTGAATGAACAGCTTCCAGGGCCCGACCTTTGACTGCCCGTTAAACGCGGAGAGAGGCGAGACCGGTCGCCAGACCCCATTTTCGTCATTGACGCCGGGACAGGCGACGGGCGGCGAGGTGTAAATCGACGCCGCACTATCATCCAGGTCAAAGCCCTGTACGAGAAAAAAGTCTGGATTGATGCGACCGAAGTTGTCCGCCTCGAATCCGAAGCCGTTGCCGCAGGCGGGTGAGCCGGCCCGGTTGACCAGATCGACGTTCGTGCCGGCCGGACTGGTCAGAACGACTCGCAAATCGCCCTGCCAGGTATGCGAAATGTAGAACCAGGGGTTGACGTCGGTAATGAAGTATTCACCATCCGGCGGCACGTCAAGTTGAATTGTGACGCCGTTAGCGTTGTTATCAGGGATGTTGACTTCAGACCAGGTTGGCGGGCAGACCGAGACCGGGTACCCCGGACAGGTTGAATAAAACACCTCGGAAGCGGGCGCATCGTTCGCTGCAATCAACGCTCCGCAGAATGCCAAGGCAGCAGTGAAAAAAGTGTTTTGCCTTTGATACATGCTGACCTCCCCGGGATTTACCCGTCGGTGAATGACGCTTCTTCGCACCACAGTGGATTGAATCGCGCTTTCAATGCGCAGGAGAGCGAGACTTACTCACGCCGAATTCGGATAATTCTTTTCGACTGTATAATCAGCCCCGAATGGGCGATTCACGGAGGCAGGATGAATTCTGAGGAGCAAAATCGCGTGTGCCGCGCCGTGGCGGGCGACAAGGATGCATTGGGGGACTTGCTCGAGTTTTACGGCCCGGTGATCGCGGCCAATCTGGTCATCAGTCCGACCTGGCAAGGGACGCTGGACGTTGCGGACGTAATCCAGGTGACGTACCTGGAGGCATTTACGCACATTCAGAGCTTCGACCCCGCGCGCGCCGAGGCATTCCCGGCATGGCTGCGCCGCATGGCTGAAAACAACCTCCGCGACGCCATTCGCTCGCTTGAAGCAAAGAAGAACCCATCGCCGCGCCTACAGCTCGATGCCTGGCGTCACGACTCTCATCTGGCACTGTTCGATGTGCTGACGTCCGGCGGCCAAACGCCCAGCCGCCTCGTTCGGCAGGACGAGGCGCGCCAACGGCTCGATCAGGCGTTCGGTTGCCTGCCTCCAGACTACGCACGAACCGTGCAGCTTTACGATCTTGAGGGTTTGCCGGTCGCGGATGTGGCCCAGAAAATGGGCCGATCGATCGGGGCGATCTATATGCTCCGCAGGCGCGCCCATGACCGGCTCCGCGAATTGCTCGGTCCCGTTTCGCAGATTCTGGAATCGCGCGCGTGAGTGACTCTCCTTGCATCACGCATCCACTTTCGGCGCATGGAGGACTACAAACGGCATGTCCACGACCGATCCACGGCAGCAATCTCATCGCCTCTGGATTCAGCAGGCGCGAATTCAGTCCGACGAGGCCGATCGTTACGTTGCACGAGCAGGTCTCAGCGCCGAATCCATCAGTGCAACGCCCGTGCGTAACGACCATTTCCCCGGCTATCGCCTCGAACGCGAAATTCACCGCGGCGGGCAGGGCACGGTTTATCGCGCCGTGCAGGAAAGTACCGGCCGACGAGTTGCGTTAAAGCTGCTGCACAATCACGTCCTGGGCGGGCCGCTCGAACGAGCACGCTTCGAGCGCGAGACGCGCGTCCTCGCGGCACTTCAGCACCCCAACATCGTGACGATTCATGACGGAGGCAGTCATGACGGACAGTTCTTTCTGGTGATGGATTACATCGCCGGGCAAACTCTTGACGTCTATGTAGCCAGCGAGCCGCGATCGATCCGTGAGCTGTTGGAACTCTTGGTGCAAATTTGCGACGCGGTCAATGCGGCGCACATCGGCGGAATCATTCATCGTGATATGAAGCCCGCGAACGTCCGCGTGGATTCCTCGGGGCGGGCAATCGTGTTGGACTTTGGGCTGGCAAAGTTTACCTCTGCGCAGCACAGTGCGGCGCTCGAAGCGGATGGATTGCAATCCGCCGGCGCCGACGGAGCATCGGCGCCACATGGCATGACGCTCACGGGGCAGTTCATCGGATCGCTTCCCTGGGCGGCGCCGGAACAGGCGGAAGGCAGCCCCGATCGAATCGATACGCGGACGGATGTTTATGCCCTGGGCGTTTTACTCTATCAGATGCTCACCGGGAAGTTTCCTTATCCGGTGGCTGGTAGCGTGCGAAGCGTGCTCGACAACATTCTCAAGACCGAGCCGATTCGCCCTCGATCTATCTGCCGTAAGGTCGATGATGAGCTTGAGACGATTGTGCTGAAGTGCCTGAGCAAGGAGCGCGAGCGGCGCTATCAGACGGCGGGCGAATTGGCGGGAGACTTGAGCCGCTATCTGAAGGGCGAGCCGATCGAGGCGAAGCGCGACAGCGCGTTGTATATACTTCGCAAGACGGTGCGACGGTATCGGGCACCGCTGGCGGTCCTGGCGTCGTTCGTGCTGCTGCTGCTCGGCTTTTCGATTGCGGCGTCGGTGCTGTGGGTGCGTGCCCGCGATGCGGCGCTGGCGGCGACGAAATCGGAAGAGACCGCGGCATTTCGGCTGCGGGACGCGCTGGTCGCCGAGGCTCGCGCGATAAGGCGGAGCGGTCGGATCGGGCAGCGATTCGCGGCGCTCAAGGCCCTGGCGACGTCGGCGTCGATCGGGCCGGCGCTCGAAGCGCGAAACGAGTCGATTGCCGCGATGGCGCTCCCGGACCTGCGGCCAGTGCGGCAGTTGAAGCAGGCGGGGATGGCGGCGTTGGACGCGAAGTTTGAGCGATGCGCGGTACTTGACACTGATAACAGCTCCACGGTCGTGCGGGTCGCGGATGACACCGTGCTCATGCGTATCCCCCCGCCCACGACGGGCGTCAAGGAAATGCATGCCACAAGACTGGTGGGGGATTACTTTGTTCGAATATTTGATCCGCCATCGGGCAATCGGCGGCTCGAAGTGTGGACGGTTCGCGATCGACGGCTCCATCTCGAATTGAGTGACGTGCCCTTCAAGGCTCGCTTCGACATCTCCCGTGACGGGCAGCGGCTCGTCATCGGCCGATTGGACAAAGCGATTCACATTTACGATCTGGCCAGTGCGCGCGAAGTGCAGCGCGTGCCGCTGGACCGCGATCCCTCGTACGTGAGTTTCGACCCAGGCTGCCGGCGATTGGCGTTGTACCACGGTAATTTCACGAAGGCGCGTTTGCTCGACCTCGAGACAGGCCAGAGCGTGCCGGTGTTTGAATCGACGCAGATCGACTGGTCCGTGGCGTGGCATCCCAATGGAAAACTAATGGCCGGCGCCACGGGTTATCGAATCGAACTGTGGGATGTGGAAGCCAATCGAAGCCGCGGGATCCTGGCGGGTCACGAGTCGATCGTGGTGCACTTGCGGTTCTCGAACGATGGGAACTTGCTGCTATCCTACAGTTGGGATGGCGAAACCTTTCTCTGGGATGCGAGGACGCTTCGCCCGCTCCTTCGGATGCAACTTATCTACCCGGAGTTTTCCGCCGATGATCGGCTGATCGGTGCAACCGTAGCCTCTGAGGAGAGGAGTCAGGTTCAGCTTTTGGAGCTGGACTCCGCCCCCGAGTGCCGCAGGCTTGTTTGTTCCGACGACCCGGCGTCGATCGTCGAAGCCGAGGCGGTATTCCACCCCACATCGGGACTGCTGTTCCTCACGGGAGGGGGCAAGTCACTGAGAGTGTGCGACGCCACCCGCGCGGCGGAAATCGTCCGACTGGACGAAGTTCCGGTCCGGTCGCTGGCCATGGATGTTCGCGGGGAATTACTGCTCACGGCCGGGTTAACCGGCTTGTTTTCCCGGTCGATCCAGTCGGCGGAACCGGGGATCGTCGTCGGGCCTCCTAAGTGCCATATAAATGGCACTACGATGAGTTCTCTGGACCTCAGCGAAGACGGTGGTCGCGCGGTGGCCCTGCCGGGCGCCGGTGGCGAGATCGTACTGCTCGAGTGCGTCAGTGGTGGAAGCGCTGCCAGCGGCGAGAATGACGAAAGACCCGATGCCGAGGCGCGCCGCGCCGCGATTCACGGGGAACCCGGCGGATTTTCTATTGTTCGGCGATGGAAGTGTTCGGCCGTGGGCCGTACGCGATTGCGGATCAGCCGCGACGGGCGCTGGGCTGCATGGGGCGGCTGGGAGACGAAGGGCGAACTGTGGGACCTGGACCGCGGCGTGCAGATACGCGAATTTCCAGGGGCGCACTTCGCCGGACTCGCATTCAGTCCCGACGGCCGGCACTGCGTGTGCAGCGACCGTGACGGCATTTCGTCCCTTGAGGTCGGCACGTGGCGGCTTCTGCGGAAGATCGACGGGCAATTCCGCAACGTCTGCTATTCGCCGGACGGGCGGCTCCTGGCGACTTGCCTCGATTCGACCACCGTTCGATTGCTCGACGGCGAGACGCTGGAGGAGGTGGCCCGGCTGGAGCCGGCGGAAAGCTATACGACCATGGACATTGCGTTCAGCCCGGACGGGGCATTGCTGGCTCAGGTAACCAATCGCGCGGGCGTGGTGCACGTGTGGAACCTTCGCCGCATTCGCGGTGAATTAGCGAAAATGAACCTGGACTGGGACCAACCTCCCTACCCGCCTGCAAATCCCCGCAACGTCACCCCCGGAGACGTCTCAATCCATTACAATGCAGCCCCCCCGAATTCGTAATCCGGAAATCGAATATCACCAGCACTGGATAGGGACACTGACTGAAAGTCTCAGACTCTGAAACGACCCGCTCCTCAATCCGAACTGACGGCGAGCGGGATTCATCGCTCATCGCTTCATTTTCAATTCAACAGCGCCGAGACGAATCCCTCCATGTCGGGGAGATCGACCATGCCACTATCGTCGAAGTCGCCCGGACAGGTGTGGGCGAAGGCGGTCGAGCCGGTCGCAAGCGCGTCGGTGAAGCGCTGCACGTCGTCGCCATTGGCTGCGTCGTCGGCGTTCATGTCGCCGGTGTGGGCGGCACAGGGCGGTCGCGGCGCATCGAAGTGGATGTTATCCACGAAGCAAACACCGTTCGCGCTGTCCTGTCGGGTAAGCAGCGAAAGGAAGGTGTACCTCCCGAACCCATCGGCCGATGCGCCGAGGTTGATGTCCCTAAGCGTCTCGTCGATCGTAAACGTCTGTTCGTCTAATGTCAGGTCCCGGTGGGAGAGTGTCGCCAATCCTTCAGCGACCGAAAAATCCACCGTGACGCGAATCTCGTACCAGTGTCCAATCGCGAGAGCGTCCCCGTATATCGGGCCGGCCGACATGCGTGCGTGCAGAGATTCACCTACCTTCTCAAGTCCAAAGTTCTCAATGTTTGGTCCGGTCAATGCGATAATCGCATTCGCGCCTCCAGGAGTGTCCCCCACCAGGCCCTGGAAACTCCAGACCACCGCGGTGTCTGCATCGGTGTAATGAAGAGGCTCCGGCAGCGAACGAACGATTTCCGAACTGCCGAAGTCCGGGCGAGTCACGGTTTGCGAGGAATTGACCCCCGGCCCTGCCAGCACCGAGGCTGTACCGTTGGTGACGATCCAGCCATCCTGGTCGTTGATGTCTCCCGTCTCGAGGTTTTCGAAGTCGTAATCAAAGTCCTCAGCGTCCGCATGGGCTATCCCGCTACCCGCCATGAGCGCGGCTGTGACCGCCGCCAGGCGGGCCAGGCGTTGGACTGATCGTGAAGCAGCCGTCGGCAACGGCGACTGCCATGCGGCCAGTTGAAGGACCTTTAGGATACGTGGGTATGATGTAATCCGACTCCAAAGCGACATGTCTTCAACCTCCATCCGTTCGGCCAGCTCCAATAGGGAGAGGCTCTGTAAGGAAGGAGACCGATTCACCAAAAAAAATGTCGACCGGTAGGTAGATGAGTGAGAGTGAGCGGTTCGGAATCGCTCGGATGGTTGGGCCGCGTTCGCGTAGTCTCTTAGGAGTCCCGATAAGGCTGTTGGTCGGTTGATCGGCTCGTGCAGGGCCCCGCGGATCATTCGCAAACGCCGTGCGGGTTTGACCGACGCCCACCACCGCTCGGCGGCGGCGACGAATGCGGCGCGCGGCTTGGGACCGTTTGGGACGACCGCCCGCAATCGGCGGTACTCGGCGACCGCCTCTTGAAGCCTGCCGGTCGATTCGAGCAGCCGAGCCAGTCGAAACTGGGCGATGGGGTTGCCGACGATTCGCCGGTAAAGTCGTTCCGCGTCCGCTAGGCGTCCCTGCGCCATCGCGAGATCGGCTTCGACCCGCTCCAGGCCGCCAAGCGGGTCCGGTCGTGGCATTTGTCGGGCTGCTTCCAAAAGACGGACGGCGCGTGCCAAGTCGCCGCATCGGACCGCTGCGTCCGCTTGATAAACCGTTAGGAAGCCGACATTGGGAAGTGCCTGGCAGGCGTCCCGCAGCGGCAGGTACGCCCTCCCCGGCTCGTCGCCGGACAGGTACAGGATACCCATCGCCGCCGCCATCAATGGATCCGGATCATGCTCGATGTCGATCCCCGACCAGGCATCGAGGGCGTTTGCCGGATCGCCCATCAGAAGCGCGTAGAGTCCGCGCGAGCGTGGGTCGGAGGATGTCGACGAAGCGGGTGAGGCCGGCACTGGTAATGCAGGTGAGCCAGGGATTCCTTTCCGCATTTCGTCGTTTGCCCAGTGAACGATCTCCCGCTCGCGTCGAATCGCCCCATCGAATGGCGCCCAGCGCAAAGCAAGGTCATAGGAAGAGAGCGAAGATTGCATCGCAACGGGGGACGTGGCGGGCAGACCGGGTTTCGTGTTGCCGAAGAAAGACACCAGGAAAATTTGATTGCCGTGTGACGGGTCGAGTAGCGCGAGCCGCGCGTCAGTCACGTGCGCGGCCGCCCAATGGGGTGCAACGAAGACATAAACAACGATCGATGCGGCGAGGACCAGGGACAGTACGCTGCCGATCGCGAGGCCGATAGCCGCGGCGCGATTTCGGCGCACCAACTTGGCCATCCGCCGGGCGATTCCGACTCTTCGTGCATGGATCGGCTGGAAGGAAAGCAGCCGTTTGAGATCATCCGCCAAATCATCGGCGGTTTGGTATCGCCGCATGGGGTCGGCGTCCATGGCCTTGGCAATGATGGTCTCGAGATCGCGCGGGACGCTTGGGTTCGCGCGCCGAATTGTGACACTCGGTCCGCGCTCAATTTCGCGCAACATCATCCCTGGGTCGACCGCGTTAAATGGCAACCGCAGCACGAGCGCGTGATAGAGCATCACTCCCAGAGAATATACATCGCTGCGGGCATCGACACCGGTGTGATCGCCACGGAGTTGTTCGGGCGCGGCGTAGGCCACGGTGCCGGCGAACTGGCCGGCTTCGGTCAGCGTGGAGTCCGCTTCGCGAACCAGCCCGAAGTCGGACAGAAGCGGCGTTCCATCGGCCCGCATCAGGATGTTGGATGGCTTCACGTCGCGATGCACCAGACCGGCGCGATGTACCACGCTCAGGGCGCCGGCGATCGCGATGCCGAGGCGACAAACGTGACCGATCTCGGCGTGATTCCCTTCAGATGCGTAGTCGTGGATCATCTGGGCCAGCGACCGCCCGTCGATCCATTCCATCGCATAAGCCAGGGTGTCGCCGTCGTCGACCACGTCATAAATCGCGACTATGTTGGGGTGGCTCAGCTTGCCGATCGCCAGCGCCTCCGCCGTGAATCGCCGGCGCGCCCGCTGCGACAGCCCGGACGCCGACGGCAACACCTTCAAGGCGACGGGCCTGCCGCCCAGGCGTTGCTGTCGAGCGAGATAGACCGCACCCATTCCGCCCCGGCCGAGTTCGCTGATCACGCTATAGCCGGGCAGCGCAGGTAACGAGCGGCTAGTGCTGACGCCGGCCCGCGACGCCAATCGGACCATTTCCGCAGCCCGTTCGCGCAGATGCTCGAAGCCCGACAAAAGTGCATCAATCTCAACCGGCTGACCGTCTTCGATCAGTGCCAGGGCGCGGTCAAGCAGGTCGTACAGAAAGTCCTGGTCATTGGCGGAGGCAGGAAATGGAGTCATCTTAATCATTGCAGACTGATTTCAACGTCCGCGTGTCGACTCGGACGGCCGCGCGGAGTGAGACGGCGACCGACTGACGAGAGCTTGTCGCAGCGCCTTTTCGTATATCTCCAGCCCGCTCCCGAATCGACGGCGCACGACGGACATGCCCGCTCCCAGACGCTCAGCGATCTCTTGCAGCGTGATTTGTTCAAACAAGCGAAGCCGGACGACTTCGCTGAGTTCCTCGGGGAGAGCCGCAAGCGCTGCTTGCATGGCTGCGGCCTGCTCTCGGAAGATAGCAACCCGACTCGGAGTCGTGGAGCCGATCGGTCCCGCGAAGTACGAATCTCCCGAAATGCTGCCGAGACCGGGCCTCCCATCCAGCCCTGAGAAAGGCGTGATCCGCAGGCCGGCGCCGCGTTTTTGCGTGGCGGACGCGGCCGCGAGATGTCCGATGCGATGATCGATAATCGTCAATAACCAGGAGCGAAAACTCTTGAGACCTCGCCATTCGCAGTCCGCCCGATCGCGCCAGGCGTGCATGAGCGCTTCCTGAAAGACGTCTTCGGCGGTGGTATGACGACGCAGTGCGGCCGATAGACGCGATTCGATGACAACCAGCAGAGACGCCGGACCGACGGCCTCAATCAGTTCATCCCAAGCCCGGGACGAGGCCGACAGAAGCGGATTCTCGTCGGCGCTGAAGCCGGCCATGCAACGATCCCCAATGTGATGGGTTCCCGAATGGATTCATGGCCATTATACCAAGTGCGGATGGAGTCTGACTTTAGGCTTCATCTTTCATCGGAGAGGGAGGGATTCGAACCCCCGGTACGTGTTACCGTACACATGCTTTCCAAGCATGCACCTTCAGCCACTCGGACACCTCTCCAAAAACTCGACGCGACGGCCGCCGAACCGGTTGCATCAATCTCGCGCAACCCACGACCGTTGCCAGACGTCGCGTTCCGAATAGGATAGAACGCCGTCAATAAATTGTATAGTCACGGATGGCCTTTCGGGCCTCCCACGGCCCTCGCTCTGGAGACGAAACCGGATGGTCACGATCGGCATGAACTACACCGTACTTCCCGGCAAGGAAGAAATCTTCGAGAACGCCTTCCGCAAGGTGATTCACGCCATGAGCGGAATCCAGGGCCACACCCGCTCGAAAATGTTTCGCGACATCGACGATCCGCGCAGCTACGTCATTCTCTCGGAGTGGTCCGACAAGACGGCGTTCGACGCCTTCATCGCCTCCGACACCTTCCGCAACGTCGCCAACTGGGGCAAAGAGCAGATTCTCGCGGGCCGGCCGTCGCACACCTATTACGAGCATTGATCGACGCACACCCGCCGCCTTCAACGCAAGACATCGCGCCGAAAACGCGCCGGAGCTTCTCTTATCTGCGCACGCCGATGTCCATTTTCCTTGCGGTGCTCGGTCCGATCTGCGGTCTCATGACGTTCTTGATGCTCACGGCCACGCCGGCGTGGATGAAGGTCACGTCCGGAGTGGTGATTCTCGTTTCCGCCGCCGCGTTCGCGCGCGGATATCTGCGGCGGTTGGTGGTTACGACGGATAGTGCCCTGTTGGTGACGCTGGTGCGAAGAATCGAGATTCCCTGGTCGCAGGTCGCCTCGATCGGAATCTACGAGCCGGCGGGAAAAGGGGGCGCCCGGTATTGGTATGTCTCGCGGGGCGCAGGCCCGCCGGCCGGCGCCTGGCAAATGGATAAGGACACGATCCAGGTGCAGGATCGCGAAGGACTCAGTCAGGCGATTGATGAGCTGCGCTCGCGAAAATCGTAAAGCCGCGGCGGCGACTCAAGGCTGCGCCGGAACTGGCTCGTCGGTGGAGTTGTCCTGCGGCGGCTCGGTTTGCTCAGGTTTCTCGGAACCCGGTCGCGGCGGGCGGCGGCGATTCGGCGCGCGCTGCTTGAGCATCTCGTCTACCTTGAGCTGTTGCTCGGGCGTCAGCGCCTTCATTGCGTCCTCAAAGAGCTTGGCCTGCCCATCCTGAATTTCCTTCTGTCGCGACTCGCGATCGGGTGCATGCGGCGGCGCGCCCGGCTCCCCCGCCGGCGGCCGGCGCCGCATCGAGTTCTTGTGTTCGTCGAACAGCGCGTCGATCTGCCGCTTCTGATCCGGCGTCAGATCCGAAAGACTTCCAATCGCCTGTCGAAGCGCACGCGGATTTCGTGGACCGCCGTCCCGCATCGGCCGCGAAGGCGCGAGACGCTCCTTCCAAACCTCCTCAAATTTCTCCTTTTGATCCGGCCGCAGAACCTGGTTAATGCCGTCATGCAGCGCCTGTTCCGCCTGACGTGTCGCCTCGCGCGCCGGCGCCAGCTCCGCGCGCCGCCGCTCGTTCAATTCCCGGCTCAGCCTGCGAAGCTCGTCCACTCTCCCGGTGTCGCGGGCCTGGGCCGCGGCTGACATCTCTTCCCGGAGCTTCCGCCACTCCTGCATTTCTTCCGGCGTGCGGCGATGTTGCTCGCGAATTTCCCGCAGCTTCGCGTGTTGCGCTTCGATGATCGGTTTGATCTGCGCCTTCTGCGCTTCGTCGAGTTGGAGGCGCTCGGTCAGCAAGGCCAATTGCTCGTCAGGGCTTCCAAATCGCATGACGGGACGTTCCCGCGGCGCTCGCCCATAGGGTTCCGCTCGCGCGGGTCGTTGCGGATCGACCGGCGGCTTTTCCTCCGCGGGGGGTTGAGCGACGCAGACTGAAGTTACGAAGAGTAGCGCTGCGGCAACGACGACAGGGAACTTCGATGGCATGAAAAATGTCTCCTGCTTATGCATGATCGCTACTTGGCGATCTTCTGAATACGAGTGATCGCGCATGCACGGTAGCACGTCCAGACCGATTCATCCTCTTCCCGCCCATCCAGGCTTGCAAAGCTAAACGCCAACGTGCATGCGCTATTACTCGACTTTTCGTTTCAATTTAGACACAGTCCGCCTTGTTCGGTTGGCCAAGCGGCCTAGAATGAGTCTAAACCGCCGCGCCCCCGAACGACGATAAGTCCCGGAACCGCATGTACTTTGTCATCATAATGGCCTTTGCCCTCGTCCTGAGCGACAGCCTCCCGCCTCAGGCGCTCAACCTCTTCGCCGGCCGGTCGAGTTGGAGCGGCCCGGCCTATCAGGCCACGATCGCGATCGCTTTTGGCCAACTTCTCCTGATCGCGGGATATGCCTGGTGGATGCGGCGGCGGACGCTGTCTCGCATCGACGGGACGCCCGAGGGTCACGACGCGGCCGCCGACACCTACGGCCGATTTCAGCACGGGTTGTTGTTCGTGCTCTCGGCGCTTCTTGTTTTGACGCTGGTCTGCACGCCGTGGACGGCCATCGGGCGGACGATTTGGGGCCTCGGACGATTTCCGCTCATCGCCGACCTGGTCATTCTCGCGCCGCTGTTCTTGTCGCTGCTGATCGTCTGGGTGGTGAACTATGCGGTTGAGCTTCGCCTGCGGACCGAGGCGCTGGCGGCGGCCCACGTCGAGCATGGCGACCCTCCGGAAGGACCCCTGGCCGCAGTGGACGCCGCCGAGGCGTTGGCGATCGACAATGCCGCAGTCGAGGCACTCAAGGCTTCCAAGAAGCGAAGCAGCATCGAACGCCTCGGCCTGCGCGAGTATCTCATCGACAAGTTTCGCCACCAGGTGCTCATCCTGGCCGCGCCGATGTGCATCATCGTCGCCGCGAAATTCTTTCTGAACAAATATGGTCCGCAGCTTCTGCCGTTGCCGAAGGATCGGCTGATTCAGGACATCATCCTCAATGCCGGCCTGGGCGTCGTGTCGGTCATCGTGCTCGTGCTGGCGCCTTGGATGCTGCGCCACATCTGGGCCACCGAGCCGCTCCCCGCCGGCGCGCTGCGCGATCGGTTCACGGCGACCTGCGACCGCATCGGCCTGCGCTATCGCGAGATTCTCTTGTGGCACACCCACGGCGCCACGGTAAACGCGGCCGTAATGGGCTTCGTCGCGCCCTTGCGATACGTGCTCGTGTCCGACGCATTGTTGGAAACCATGGATGAAGAAGAGATCGAGGCCGTCTTCGGGCACGAGGCGGGGCATGTCCGCCACTGGCACCTGCCTTTTTTCGGGGCCTTCGCGCTTGTATCAATGTACGTGGCAGGTGGGGTGATGCACCTGCTCCTTTTCATCGATCGTCAGATGGGGGCAGGCTACTCCATCGACAATTCGCTCCTGCAAATGTCGGCGCTCGCGACGTTACTGCTGATGTGGCTGTTCGGCTTTGCCTGGCTCTCGAGGAAATTCGAGCGACAGGCCGACCTCTTCGGCGTCCGCTGCATCACCCCGGACGTGCCGGAATGCCTCGCCGCTTGCCCCGTGCATGGCACGCCGCGCAAAGCCGGGCTCTGCGTGACGGCCGCCGGCATTTTCGAGCGCACCCTCACGCGCATCGCCGAACTAAACGGCATTCCGAAGGAATCGCCAAGCTGGCGGCACGGCAGCATCGAATCACGCTGTCAGTTGATTGAGCGATTTGTGAAGGACATTGCGTCGCTCCGGCGTTTCGACCGGAAGATTCTCGCGATCAAGATGGGACTGCTTGCCGCCCTGGTCGTCGGCAGCGTCGTGGCGGTGTGGATTTACTACGAGCCGGTGAAGAACGCTCTGCGCGACAGGCCGCTCCGCGCGGTTCGTCCCGCCAGTTTGAGGGCGCAATGAAATCACGCCGAGAGATTGATCTTCGATCCTACCGAGGCGCTGTTCCCGCCCGCTGATGCCGCGGTTGAGGACGACGCCGCATAAGGTGTCGCCTGTACGGCATTCGACGTGGTGGCCGACGAGACCTGGGAGACCTGCGAGCTGTAGGACTCCGAATACGAGAACCGGCTTTGGTTCGGATCGGCCGCTGAAAGCATGAGCAGGCCGAGCAGCATCGCCGCGTCGTCTTGCTCCTTCTTCTTGTCTTTCTCCCCGAAAAGTGAGGCAATCAGCCCCAGGACGAACGACGAAAGCCGATTGTGGTCGACCTGTTCGAGCGTCATCGAATAGGAAGCCGAGCTTGCACCGACCGTCTGCTCGGTTCGATTTGCGGAGCTCGATCCGCTCGCATTCGGAACCGCACCGCCGGCAGCCGGGCGGGCGCTGCCCGATGTTGAGTTAGTCGCCGGTGTCGGTGCCGACGTGGACTGCGCGCTGGCGCTCGACGAGATGCCGGCAGTCGAACCGCCGGCGGATGCACTCGAATTGATCTGAATGTTGTTCATGAGGCGCTCCGGTTGGACGGAATTTGTACCAACCGGAACGAGGCAAGAATCGGTGCGCTGCCGGACAAACGCGGCGATCCTCCGGCAAGGCCTGATAATCGTCGAGATACGCAAGCGCCTGACGAGTACTCGGTGCCGAAGGTCAGTTTATACGGAATGTGCCGACGGCGCGCTCGCGCGGCGAGGACTCAACCTCGACGACCTCGAAAACGAAATCTTTCGCCGGCGCGGAAGGGCAACGCCCGCCAGCATCATAAGCGCGGCCGCCGAGGCTATGCCGCCGGTCGTCCCACATGGATCGCCGTCGGATTCGCCCTGTGACGGGTCCCCGTCGCCGTTTCCGTTCCCATTGGACGGGTCATCGCCAGGCAGTTCACCGACGCCATTGTTCAGGCCCTCAAGGCAATCTCGGATGTTGTCGCCGTCGGCGTCGAGAAAATCGTCCGCGTCGGGGCAGACGTCGAAGCAGTCCGGCACCGTGTCCCCATCTGCATCGGCGCCGTCATCAAATCCCTCGCACAAATCGAGGCAGTCCGGCACACCGTCTTCATCCGAATCTGCCGCGTCGTCCGCATCGTCACAAATATCGAAGCAGAAAGGCACGCCATCCCCGTCGTCGTCCGCGTCCGAAACGCCGCAGCCGCAAAACCCGGGGATGACTTTCGCCGCGTCATCGGCACAATGGTCGGAGCAGTCCGGCGTCCCATCATCATCCGCGTCGTTGTCCGACACGCCGCAGCCACAAAGGCCGGCCGCGCTCTTCGCCGCATCGTCCGCGCACTCATCTTCAATGTCGCTGACGCCGTCCCCATCCGTATCCGCGAGCGTCAAAATTAGACCCCACTCGATGAGAAAACCGGTGTCGGCCGTCGAGCTATCCGTTATCAGCAATCGCCATTGCCCCCGCGGATCGATGCCGTCGAACAGGCTCAATTGCGCCGGAAACTGCGGCCGAAAGGGTCCGTTGCACGCCTGGTTGCTTTGAAGGCACGGCCCCTGCGCGATGTCCGTGACCGTCTCGTCGTTCAGCGTGACGTTCATGTTATTGCCGTTGTTGCCATTGCCGCCGATGTCGCTGAAAAGTGAAAGGTCTTTGTTTGTTGGAAAATGCGTAAGCCGCGCCCGTAGATCGCCGCGTGACGCATGCGTGATGTTGATGTAGACATCAACATCCAAAAGCGCCCCGCTGAAATCGCCCGGAATGTCGATGAACGACGGGTCTGCCTGCCCGAAGGTTGAATTCGGATCGGCGGGTATGCGGCCGGTACATGCCTCACCGAAATCCACGCAATAGAACGCCTGAACCACCTCATCGGCGCGGGCGCGCTCGCACCAGGCAATTCCATTGGACCCCAGAACCAGCACCGCCAGCGTGCGATAACGAAGATGAGAACGCATATTGAAGCCTCCAAGCCGCCAAGTTTCGGGAGCCACCATCATAAACGATTTCAGACCCGACGCCCCTTGATCGCCGGGCCGGCGTCATGTGCCTCACACTGCGATTGAGTCCGAGAAGTCGTTATACTGGACGACGGGTGGCGAATTATTATTCACGCTCGGCCGCGCGCGTTTAGAAGGCGATATGGACTCCGGCAACTCTGAAATCACCCAACTCATCGCCAAGCTGGCCGGCGGCGATCGCGACGCCGCGGGGAAGCTCCTGCCC
>Ga0190265_10000904_pt1 | contig 19523 bp, 13 predicted proteins | sample Popmic124T_FD_133135 | JGI IMG/M metagenome (GOLD analysis project Ga0190265, IMG submission 133135) | Populus adjacent soil microbial communities from riparian zone of Indian Creek, Utah, USA - 124 T | ecosystem: Environmental > Terrestrial > Soil > Riparian zone | place: USA: Utah | collected...
GATAGGCAGTAACCAGATGGTCAGCAAAGGCCTTTGCCGCCCCATATGCGTTCCGTGGGATCCTCGGGGTGGATTCATCCTGAACCGTCCGCTCACCGCCCGCGAAAACCTCACTGCTCGACGCTTGGCAGAATCGCGTCGTCGGAGAGTTCCTTTTGATCGATTCCAGGAAACGTGCCACTGCCACCCCGTTTATGTCGGTCGTAGCGATCACGTCGTCGAACAGCTGGGCGCTCGATGAGCGAGCCGCCAGGTTGTAGATCTCGTCAAATCGCTGAGTCGAGACCAGGTGATCGATTTGGCCCATATCGGTGAGATCGAGATGCCAAACCGGCACTTCATGATCGCCGACTTGCATCACGCCGTCGTCGGTCCGATGCGTCGTTCCGATCACCTCGTATCCGCGCTCGCGAAGCGTCCTTGCGAGGTACCAACCATCCTGCCCTCGGACACCGGTGATGAGGGCCCTCCTCCCGCCACCGGTCATCGTCTGCACTGCCGACCAGACATTGGAGAACAGGTCAACTCGCTCCCCCGAGGCGGGCGGCATCCTGCTCGGCGAGGTGCAGATCGGCTGAGACCATTTCCCGGACCAGCTCCGGGAAGCTGGTTCTTGGCTTCCAGCCGAGTTTGGCGCGCGCCTTGCTTGCATCTCCAAGCAGGTCGTCGACCTCCGCCGGCCTCATGTATCTCGGATCGATCCGGATCACGGTTCGGCCCGAGCGGTCGTCGACGCCGATCTCGTCCGCCTCTGAGCCCTGCCAGGAGATACTCATTCCCATCTCGTTGGCTGCCATCTCGATGAATTCACGGACGCTGTGCTGTTCCCCGGTTGCGATGACAAAGTCGTCGGGCTCGTCGTGTTGAAGGATCAACCATTGGGCTTCGACATAGTCCCGGGCATGGCCCCAGTCGCGGCGAGCGTTCAGGTTGCCCAGGTACAGGCAGTCTTGGAGCCCGAAGTTGATCCGAGCCAACCCGCGGGTGATCTTGCGTGTGACGAAGGTCTCTCCGCGCACAGGCGACTCATGGTTGAACAGCAGTCCGTTGCAGGCGAACAGCCCATAGGCCTCCCGGTAGTTGATCGTCATCCAGTGGGCGTACAGCTTGGCCACCCCATAGGGACTGCGAGGGTGGAACGCCGTCGTTTCGGTCTGAGGGCTCTCTTCGACATAGCCGAACAGCTCGGAAGTCGACGCTTGATAGAACCGAGTCCGATCCGTCAATCCCAGGATTCGGATCCCCTCGAGCAAGCGAAGCGTGCCCAAGGCATCCGAGTTGGCCGTGTACTCAGGCTCCTCGAAACTGACCGCGACATGGCTCTGTGCACCCAGGTTGTAGACCTCGTCCGGCTGGACCGTCTGGAGGACGTGCATCAAGCTCAAGGAGTCGGTCAGGTCTCCGTGGTGGAGGAAGAACCGTCGATTCGGCTGATTGGGCTCTTCGTGCAGGTGATCGATTCGGGCGGTGTTGAACGTCGAAGTACGACGTTTGATGCCGTGGACCTCATATTGCTTGTCCAATAGATACTGGGCCAGGTAGGAGCCGTCCTGACCCGTGATCCCGGTTATCAGCGCTTTCTTCGGCACGTGACTCTCTCGTATGACTGGTGAGCCTGTATCGGGCAGATGGCCGTGTCCGGGAGACGGACGCCGGCCCCGTCGGAGAATGGGAGGTTCGCCAACGATCGCACACCGTAGCTGAAAGCTGCTATTCGAACGGCTCGGTTAGAGCTTTCGCCACCGACCCCCACGATGACGAGGATGCCGCAGCACTCTTGGCCAGAGCGGCGAGGTCTTCGGCTGCCTTCATCAAACCCTCAGCGAGAGCGACGGGGTCACCCGGAGTGACGAGAACGCCGTTGATGCCGTCGTCGACTTGCTCGGACACACCTCTGACCAGGGTCGAGACCACCGGCCGTCCTGCGCCAAAAGCGACAGGCACCACTCCGGAAAGTGAGTCCTCGAGGTACGGGGCGACCACGATGTGGTGATCGGCGATGACGTGCCTCAACTCGTCGTCGGTCACGTAGCCGACATTGAGATCGACATGGTCTTCGAGACCAAGACTCTCGATCAGGGCCACATAGTCGTCCAGAGGCTCCCAGAAGTCGCCAACCACCGTCAGACTCACGTCGATGCCGCGCTCGACCAGGTGAGCCACGGAGGAAATCGCAACCTTGAGACCCTTGTATGGGCGGACGTATCCGAAGAACAGGAGACGCAGAGGAGGTCGCTCAGGAAGGGCCGACGGCTGGATGTCGAGCGTGGGCGGCATACGGACCACGGCGATACTTGCCGAGATCCTCAAGCTGCGGATGTCGTTAGCCACCCCTTCGCCATGAGTGACCAGGAGCTCGGCTTTGCGCAGGGCGAGCTTGGCCAGGGAGCGTTCGAACGGCATGTGCTCGTGGGGAAGAGCGTTGTGAACCACAACGGCCACGCGACGAGAGCCGATGGCGATGAACCACTGGGGAACCGCCAGGAAGGGGGTCACATAGGGAAAGACCAAAAGGTCCGAATCCCGGGACGTGCGTCGCGCTCTCCACCAGGAGATGAGGTCCCACCAACGGAGCACGAATCGTGCCCCTGGGAATGGCGAGACCCCTTCGTCCTTTTGCGCACCCCGATAGAGGAACCAGGGATATTGCGAGCGCCAGCTGATGACCTGGACATCGTGTCCTTGCCTGCCAAGCGCGTCGATCAGCCGGGACGAGTGATGGGCGATCCCTCCCCGGAGTGGGGGAACCGGCCCAACAAAGGTGATCCGCACATACAGGACGATAATTCACCGCCACCGCTTGTTAGCGTCCCGGGCGATGCGAGCGACACCGCTGACCCGCACTCTCGTTTCGTACCTACCCAGTCGAAGTGTCATCGGTTTGAGGCGACTCGCCGACATTCCGAATTGGCTGCTGCGTCGACCTCACGAGACCGACTATCTGGCCTTCCGGAATTACAGGCCCCCTCGTCCCAGAGTCATCGATGTTGGAGCCAATCGGGGTCAAGCGGTTGTTTCCCTAAGGCGAGTCCTACGTGATCCGAAGATTTGGTCGTTCGAGCCGAATCTCGATCTGGCCGCGTACACAGCCAAGCGATTCAGATCCCCGGACTTTGTCCTGTTTCCGCATGCGCTCGGTGCATCCGATGAGACGGTCACGCTCTACGTACCGACCTACGGACATACCGTATGGGATACCCGAGCCTCCTTGGCGGAGGACGAAGCGCGCCAGCATCTCAGCCCGGACCAGTTCCGGTGGTACACGGAACGCCGCGCTTCTCTGGAGAAGATGGAGGTCGAGATCCGAGCTTTGGACGAATTCGACCTGGCCCCTGACATCCTGAAGATCGACGTCGAAGGCGTTGAATCTGCCGTCATCGAAGGTGGGATGGCAACGATCGCGTCGCATCTGCCGGTCATCGTTCTGGAGGGGGGCGCTGATCAGTCAGAGCGACTGCTCAGGGAGCTCGGGTATCGGAAGCACCGGTTCGAGCCCAACCGGAACCGGTTTGTGGTTGGCGAGTCGGGTTTGTTGAACACGTTTCTGCTGCGCCCCGGCCACTATCCCCTGTTTGCGGGGATTCAGTTGGCCGACGGCGGCTGAGAATCCCGTCCCGTCATCGGTCGGTCAACCGTGGTCGGCATCACATCCTGGGGCCGCTTGTTCAGCTGAACCATCAGGTCCGAGATCATCCCGATCAGTGCCAACGCGAACGCGACTCCGAGGATGACGATGGTGTTGGTGGCGATCCGAAAGTCCTTGTCGATCAGGTCGTAGATCAGCTTGGCGCCGCCCCCGATTCCGAGGAGGGCCGCGGGTGGGCCGAACACACGCATCGGCTCCCACATCAGGGTCATGCGCACCACCTGGATCAGGTAGCGCTTGGTGTCCCTCCACCAGTGGAACTTCGACTCACCGGCTCGGGCTGCGTACTCGATCGGCACGTATTTGATCGCATACCCATTGGACAGGAACGACATGGTCAGGGTCGTGACACAGGAGAAGCCCCGTGGGAGAAGATGGAGGAAGGGGAGAGCTACATCTCTGCGGAAGGCGCGAAACCCCGAGTTGAGATCAGGGATCCTGACCCCGGTGAGATACGAGGCCAGTCTGCGAATCACCCACTTTGCCGGCTTTCGCACGAGCTTGATCGTCCCCTCCTCCGACGTCCTGGCTCCGACCACCTGATCGAAGCCCTCCATCTGATCCACGAGCTCGGGGATGGTGTCATTGGGGTAGGTCATGTCGACGTCGGTCCAGACCACGATCCGGCCGTTTGCTGCCTGGGTCCCATACTTTCGAGCCGACCCGCTGCCACGGTTGGTGGCGAACCGGAGGAGCCGGATCCCTTCGGTCCTCTGCAGCCGCTCCCCTGAGCCATCGGTGGAACCGTCATCGACGACCAGGATCTCATAGCTGTATCGGGAGTCGTCCATGGTCTTGCGTATGCGCTCGATCTCGTCGTCGAGGTGGCCCTCTTCGTTGAAAACGGGCAGGACGATCGAGACGTCGACCCAGCCGTCGGCCGATTGTTGGCTCACAGTCATTCCGGCTGATTATGACAGCGTGGGCTCGCGACCACCGATCAGCGAGTCGCGATCGGGGCGATCGCCTCGGCGGCCCTCAGCTCACTGGGTCTGTCTCGGTCGATGTCGACGTGGTGGGAGAAAAAGGGCGCGCAACGAAGACGAGCGTCGGTCGGGGCCGGATCCAGACTTCGGAGGGCTTGCGCGAGCTGGTCTGCCGACTGCGTCACTTCAAAGGCACCCATCGGATCAGCGAAGGTCTTGACTGTCTCCGCGTGCGGGTTGTGGTAGATGAAAGGGACGCCTCGTGCCATGGCCTCCAACGGCATGGTGCTGAAGCGACTGATAAGCACGGTCGCTCGGGGGAGGAGTCGGGAGGCCGATATCGAGGTGACACGGTTCGAGTCGACCTGCGCCCTTTCGGCGGGGTGCAACGAGATCACGTACGGCACAGCGGCCTGATCGCAGGCCTCCATTGCAGTATCCAGCCATAGCTTGCGATCGGCGGTGCGAACCCCGTAGACAAAGTTGAGGTTGATCACAGCCAGGGGCCGGGTTGAAGTCGCCGGCGGGGCCCACCACAGCCGCTCCAGACGGGTGCTGCCGACGACTATCGATTCTCGGTCGGAGAGGGCTTCGGCATCGAAAGCGCCCTGACACAGGACCAGGTCGAGGTTGCGATACGGAAGCCTGGCGTCGGGGGTGTCCGAGTCCCAAAAATCCTGAGCACCCTCGACCTTTCCGAGGGTAGGGATACCCAACTCCTTGCAGCGTCGGACCAGCGGCCCGAGACTGCCTGTGTCCTTCATCACCAGGACCGCCGAGACGTCGTTGGACATCTCGTCCACCTCGGGAAGGGCGAAGACATCGAGTTCGGGATACGCCGACAGGGCGGCCCAGGTTCGCTCCCAAGGCGATACACCGATGGCGATTCGAGTAGGGATGTCTCGTCGGTTCAGCTCACGTGCGATAGGCACGATTTCCGCGAGGTGATAGTCGGCTGCTGGTATGAGAAGCATCGGTTTGGTAGAAGCACCTGTGGCCAACCAGGGCATGGTGGACGGGCTCCAGGGCCGACGGGTCTCGTCGGCGACCACCTGTTCCAGGATGTCCATTCTCGGGTCCATCTCCGCGGTCGCCGTGGTTGGCCGCTGTCGCAGCAGCCCGAACGCGACCAGGAAGACACCGACAAGGACCGTGGCCCCACGCAATATCGGGTCCAGCTCCTCCCAGAATGAGGCGAGGAGACCCGCCCAGACCGAGACGAAGAGGACAATGAAGCGGCGAACTCTGCTTAGCGACTCCATGAACAACGGGGAAACCGTAACTCGGACGATGTCAGGACCGGGCGCTAGCCCCAATCGCCGTAGTGGTTTACGCTCAAGAGTCGCGGGTATCGATCCGATAGGGGGAGTAAGACGTGGTGAATTCTTGAAGAGACTGATCTTGGTGCTCACGGCCTTAGCCGCGCTCATGGTGGTTGCCGGCCCTGCCTTCGCCGCCGGATTCGACCCCGAATCGATGACACACCCCGTGGACGGGGAACACCGCATAACAGACAGTTTTGGCGATTGTCGTGGCACCAACTGCTCGCGAAGCCACGAGGGCGTCGACATGCCCGCGGTCAAGGGAACCCCGGTGGTCGCTGTCGGAGACGGTGAGGTGACATGGATCAGCCCAACTCAGAATCCGTCGAACTGTTGCTATGTCGGCATCGATCACGGTGACGGATGGCTCACCCGCTATATCCATCTCAACGACGATGCACAGGACACGAACGGCAACTACCTCAACAGCACCGACGGCCAGGGCTGGGGAATCGCCGACGGCATCAGCAAGGGAAGTCTGGTGACAGCCGGCCAGCTCATTGGCTGGGTCGGCGACTCGGGCAATGCGGCCGAGGGTCATCCCCATCTTCATTTCGAGCTGTGGCAAAACGGCACGGCAATCGACCCGTATTCATTCCTGCTCCGCGCCAAGGAAGCGTGGACTGGGACCTTCAGAGACGACGACGCTTCGGTCCATCAGGACAACATCGACATCATCTCTTCCCTTGGGATCACGGTCGGATGCAACCCGCCGACCAATGACCATTTCTGCCCGGAGCGAAACATCACGAGAGGCGAGATGGCTGCATTTCTCGCCAGGGCCCTCAATTTGAGCGCCGTCTCCGGAACAGCTCCTTATGACGATGTCGATGGGCACCTCTTCGAGTTGGCGGTGGACAAGATCGAGACCGCCGTGATCGGCTTTGGATGTGATCCCGACAGCTTCTGTCCCGACCAACCGCTGGAGCGGGACGAGATGGCCGAGCTGTTGGTGCGGGCGTTCGGATATGAGAACTCCGAAGCCACCGACTTCTTCACCGACGACACCGGCAACCCGTTCGAGGAGTCGATCAACAAGCTGGCCGCGTCGGGAATCACCGTGGGATGCAACCCTCCCGACAACGACAACTTTTGTCCCGATCGCCAGCTCACCAGAGCCGAGATGGCGACATTCTTCGTCAGGTCGCTGCAGCTGTAATCGGGGACCGTCTGGCCGGAGGCCCGGCGAGGGATTCAGCCCACTACGTCGTAGTAAGCGTGGATCATCTCCAACCGATGCTGCAGGTATCCCTCGCTCGATCCGGGCAGGATGTGCTCCACCGGAATCGGGCCTCGCAGGATGGAACCGTCCAACCTCTCCGTGATCAGCAACGGCGTCGGGCCGTCGGAAGGATGGTCGGCCTGATCCACCAAACGGACTTCCGCCCGGTTTGTGATCGGCGTGGGGTGACGGCCTAGGAGGCGCTTGAGTGAGTTGGTTCGCTCCTCGCCCAAAGCGTCTTTGACCGCGTCCTTGGCCCGTTGCACTTGTTCGGAGACTGCGACCTGGACGCTTGCCCGGCGATGGGTGAAACTCTCACCAAACTCGGTGATGATGAGCGCCGTCTCGCTCGCCCCGTTCAGGCCTGAGCGGGTCTCGGCGGCCGCGGCTGCCAGGTCCTCCCTCTGAGACCGATCGAGGAGCCGTCTCATCCCGACTCGCACTGTTTCGTGGTCGTCGTCTCTGGCGTGCAAGGCGAGACCCAGATCTCCGAGACGGGCCGATCTCGCCTCCTGATCATCGGTCCGCGTCGATGTGTTGGCCACCAGCAGTGTCGGCAGACCGGACGGCACCAGTTCGTGGACGGCGTTGTATCCGGCTGAGCTGACCGCGAGGTCGAAGGCACCGAGATACCGCGCCAGCGGAAAGACGTCCCGGATCAAGGTCACCCGGTCCGCATGCTCTATCAAGACCTCGTTTTCGGCCACGGCCGATCTGGCGATCGCGACATGGACGTCGGACTCCTCGAGAAGGGCTCGGGCAGCGATCTCGCCGGGGCCGGTCACCTCGCCCAGCCGTCCCGATCCGAGGGTGACCAAGGCCACCTCCCTGTCCTGGGGAAGACCGAGGATCTGGCGCGCCTCGGGTCGCGGCATCAGGCCGAGCACCTCGACCAGGCTGATCGGCGCCACGTGGGTCACTCCGGTTAGACCCGCTGTGGGACCGTCATCGAGGTCCCCGCCGAGATCCCCCGGCTCGATCACCCGATCGAAGTAGCTAGCCCGCCTGATCTGCTTGGACCCAGCCCCCTTGCGCCACATGCCACGCCGGAGCCAGACAAACGCGACGTCCCGGAGTCTCGACGATACGTGGCCGATCCCCGGGTAGACCGCGACGCCGTCGAAGAGGACCACATCACACGACGTCTCCTCGATGATCGCGGTCAGTCGATCTCGCAGATAGCCATTCCAGGCCTTGGACTCGATCCATGGCCGTTCATGGCTCGGGGCGTACTCGCCATTGAGGCCGAGACTGACGGCGAGAGGAAGGCCGATGGAGAGCGAGAACAGTGTGGGCTTGTCCCCATCAGCCATGGCAAGGCCGACGGCCGCCTGCCGGGTGAGGTGGCCCATGCCGGTTCCGTTGCTGGTTGCCAGCAGGACGTTGGTCATCCGCTGACGGCTGCCTCGATCACCCGACTGGCTTCGGTCAGCCGCCGTCGATATGTGGCCACTGCCGCATTCATCTCATCGGGTGCTTCACCGGCGAGATCTGCAACCAGCTCGACCAGCCGGCCTGCCCTCAACCCGTCGCTTCGGATCACGTAATCGTCCATGGCAACCGACTCGGAGAAATCCCGCACCTTTGGCCGATACTCCACCGCGACGAATGGTCGGCCGGCGGCGGCAGCGAGAACACAAGCGTGGAGTCGTTCACCGACAACTACCGCTGACCGAGCAACCAGTTCGAGAGTTTGGGCCATGTCGACATAGCCGGCGTGGTATTCGACACGAGACGTGCCGAGCATCTCCTTGATCAAGAGGATCGGCCGGTCATCAGTCGGATGACACGACATCAGCGTCACCGTCCGCCCCGCCTTCTCCCATGTGGTCACCGCCGAGGCGAGCTCCTCGTAGACCTTCCGATCCGAACCGCCCCACAACTCGCCGTTGGTCCATGCCGGGGCGACGAGAATGGGGCCCGAGTCCTCGAATGATGCATGGGCCTCGAGGACCAGAGCCGGGTCGCCACAGATCTCGACTTCGCCCTTGAATCCCCAGTCGATGAGGGTCTGAGCCGACCGTGGGCCCCTGACTCCAACGTAAGCGCAGGTGCCGAGCCAGCGAAGCCATTCACTCGTGTCTTCGGTCAGACCCCAGAAGTCTGGGCTGGCAACCCCGGTGCCGAACACGGCCCGCTCGATCCGGGGAGAGTCCCGGTCCAGAAGCCAACGCAGGTACTGGTTGCGGTTGATCAGCGTGCCGCCTCCGAGTAGGAGCAGATCGCGTGCTTCGCCCCGTGCCTCGATCTCACCCCACGACATCAACTGTCGGGTGGCCTCGATCATCGCCTCGTCTCCGAGGTTTTCCTTGCCGACCCACCCGACATATCTGATTCCCGGTGGCCGCTCTGTCGTCGAAAGAGGACGTTTGGTTCGTGGTCTCTGTGGTCGGACTGTGCCCCTCAAAAGCCGTAGCCCGGTCTTCACAGCTGGCACCGGGCCGAGCTGTGCCGCCTCCCTGAGCTGCCGGCGACGGCTCCTGGTGAAGACGAAACCTTCGGGTCGCTCGGACCGGACGACACCGGGAAGGGCGATCAGCGCGAGTGGGGAGTGAATCGATCCCTCGCCCACCCGCAGGGCGTCGAGGGCTGTCCCGAGGTCGTCTCCGGCGTCGAGACGACGAATGAGGGCTCTACGCCGCACGGCCAAGGCAAGGGGCATGCGGCCGCCCCAATGCCGCTCGAGGAGGGCGAGGTCCTCGAGTCGGGTGTACTCGCCCTCCGGGGTGTCGATGCCAAAGGTCAGAACATCGAGGGCGGGCCGCTCGTCGAGTCGCTTGCGGATGTTCTGGAACAGGCTTTGCCCTTGAGCCGAGTGGCCGTTGATGAAGAGGAGATACTCACCACGAGTAGCCAGGACAGCCTCCCCGGCGTCCTCGGTGAATCGAATTCGCCGCTCACCCTCCGCGGCACCGGAGAATGGGTCATGATCGGGCCCGTTGGCGAGGAACGTCACCTCGAAGTCGGGAAGGCTCTGGGTGACGAGTGCTCTCCAAACGGGCAACGGTGCTCCCTGGGGCACGTCGTGAACCAGAACCGAGAACTTCGGAACCTCCGGCGGTGGTTCGGGCATGCCCTTTCGATAGAACCGCTGCGGGACCAGGCTGGCCAACAGCCCTCGGTTCAACTCTCGTGCCTCTTGTCGGCCTTCGGCGCCGCCGGCGGTGTCGGCGTCGGTTTGGTGATAGATCCGGGTGGTCTCGTCGTCGATGAACGTGGCTCCGGCCTGCCACAGGCGCCATCCGAACTCTGAGTCCTCGCTGCTCCACCAGCGGAACCTCTCGTCGAAGCCTCCTGTCGAGTGAAACAGCCTGGTCGGAATCGAAACGTTCGACGAGACGAAAGCTCGATACGCCTCGTCGGTCGCCTGTAGGTTGGAGGTGCGTCTGGAGAGCACCGACCGGAAGTCGGACCGATCCTCGAATGTCTGAGCGTCGAGGTCGACCGCAGCCGTCGCCAGTTGATCGGGCTCGAGAGTGGTGGCACTGAGATGGATGCGCCCCCCGATGACCACCGCCTTTGAGTTGGCCTTGTGCCATTGGACGTGGTCGTTCACGAAGCCGGGGCCGACGATCGCGTCGGAGTCGAGAAAGATGATGACGTCGGAGTCGGTCGATCGCGCCCCGAGATTGCGGGCCTTCCCGGCTCCGAAGCCGTCATGGTCCTGACGCAGATAGAGCTTGGCGAACTTGGGTGCCCACCGCTCGACCACCGAGCGTATGTCCTCCGAGGAGCCATCGTCGGCGATCACCACCGTCAACGAGTCGGGCGGGTAGGTCTGCGCCTCGAGGGCACCGAGGGTGCGGGCGACCAAGTCGGATCGGTTGTACACCGGGATCACCACAGTGACCCTCAATGTGTCGTTCTCCTGGGTCACTTCTGGTCCAGTTCGAATGGCATGATCCGGTAGCTGGGCGCCATCAGGTCGATGCGGGTTATGTCTTCCCTGCGTTCGACCAATGCCTGCGACGCGTAGCGATGGAGATATGCATCGAGGCCGTCGGCCTCGCCGTCGACGTAGATGTAACGCCGTGCTGATCGCATCAGATCCTCGAGGCCGGTCACGTTGTTCGCCCTGATCGCCACCGCCTCCATCTTGCCTGGCCCAAGCTTCCGCTCGTCGATCGTGGCCGCGTCCCACACCTCACGATCCGATAGCTGGCTGTCCAGCTCTGGAGCTTCGAGCTGGGCTACCCGCTGCACCTCGACGTCGCGATCTATCGCCGTGGCGAGAGCCGATCGCGCCCCGGGATCGCTCACAACCCGTTTCGCCGTTCTCGGCGCGATGTCGAAGAGCTCATCGACTCGATGGTCGTAGGTATGGAGGCCGTGTGCTCGCCCCAGCGCCGAGTTTGAGATCTCCTGCAGTTGGTCCGGATCGGAGAGGAGACGCTTCACATCGCCAACGACGTCGTCTCCGAGCAATGAATATTGAGACGGCTCGTCGAGAAGCATCTCCATGCCAGGCAGCCGATCCGAGAGGAGGACCGCACCAGAGCCGACGGCTTCGAGGACTCTCATCGTGATCGGATAGTGACGGGTGCCGCCTTCGTTGATGATGATGCGGGAGTCTCCGTAGAGCTCGGCCATCTTCTCGGCCGACACCTGCTCGCGGAATCCGAGACGATTCTCGGGAAAAGCTGACTCCAGTTCGGCGACCAATTGTTGTCTCCGACCGTAGGGCCCCCCAGAGCGGAGCTTGGCGCCGACCATCGCGACGTCGTAGGTGCGGTCGGCGAGCCGCCGCGAAGCGTCGAGGAGCTCGGTGGCCACTCCAAAAGGGAATCTGTGAACGGGGACGGGTAGCCAATATGCGAGATGCCACGAATGGGCCATCAGGACCGCATCGGCGCTATAACGGTCGGTCAGGCGGAGGTTGGCGTGCAAATGATGCTCGCCATGGTGAAACCAGAACAGAGTCGGGACATGCGTCTGGCCTGTCACCTCGAGGGCGGGGTAGGGGCCTTCGACGAAGATGACGAACTCGGTGGACGGGTCGACGCTCCCGAGGTCGATCGCCTCGGTCTCGACCCTCAAGACCGCGCCACTTCGCCGGAGCCCCGCTTCGAGGTACTTGCCCGGGTTGACCTCGCTCCTCCGATAGCAGAGGGTGACCTTGCGTCCCTCATGTCGGCCGGGTCGGGGCTGATAGGGCTGACGCTGGTCATCCGGTGTGTGGAAGGAGCCCGTCCCCGAGACCGGCTTCGCCAGGTCGGGGTGGGCCGGGGCCAGGTCGATCAGGTCGACTTCACCGGCCTGGCCCATCATCGGCGTGCGTGAGACTGCGCCGCCTGTGGCTCTGGCGGCGCGAATTGCGGCGTCGAGTGCCCGAGGGTCGGTGGGAACAAAGATCCGGGCGCCCGTTTCCGAGGCAGCCATGGCCAGAGCGACGCTGAGCTGCTCGACTCGATCTTCCTGCGTTTGCCCTCGACCGAGCAATCGTCGAATGACACCGGTGGGTTTGACGCTCGCCCTGACCACACCAGGCCCATCAACACCGACGTCAGGGATGACCACCGTCACCTCATGACCGGCCTTCTCGAGGAGGTGGCGGGTGACTCGGGCTCGGGGGTCGTTCAAGGCGTCGTTCGGCGCCACGAGACAGATCTGCACGGAGAGAATCGTAGGTTTCCTCCAGCGATTTGTGAGGATCGCGGAGGGAGTTGGATCCCCGTCGCAGGGGGCTAGCCGGACAGCTCCGCTGATCGCTTGATGAAGGCGGCCATCTCGCCTCTGGTGACGCGGTTGGTGGGGCAGTAACGATCGTTCCTCGGAGGGTTGCAGCCCTGGGTGATGCCAAACTCGGCGATCTTGTTGATGGCGTCCTCGAATATGGACGTGTCGTCATCTTCGAAGAAATCGGAAGCGGCAGGTGGGAGGGCGAGGGCACGGGCCAGCATGGCAGCCATCTCGCCTCGTCCGATCTCGGTGTTTCCGCAGTATCGGCCCGATCCGCACCCCACCGTGAGCCCGGCGGCGCGGAGACGGTTGGCGGCACCCTCGTAGAAGGCCCCGTTGTCGTCGGTGAAATAGTCGTTGCCTGTGTCCGGGAGAGCGAACGCCCTGGAGAGAAAGACCGCCATCTCACCCCTCGAGACCCGATCGCCCGGACAGAACCGGTGGTTCGACGGTGGGTTGCAGCCTTTGGTGATGCCTCCATCGGCAAGCCAGTCGATGGCATTGACGAACACCGATGACGAGATGTCCACAAAGCGACGGGTGAGGGTGCGACCAGCGTTGACCCTCCCCGAATTGGTTGCGCCGACTATGCCGGTTGGCCGATCTACGAACGACGTCACCCGGGCTATCAACTCCTGATGGCCGATCCCGGGGTCCTTCGAGAGGAGAAGGGCGGCGACTCCGGCGACAACCGGTGCCGCGAAGGATGTCCCGTTTGCAATTGCGTAGCTCGTGCTGCTGCTGGCTCCGGTGGTGAGGATGTCGACCCCGGGTGCGGCGATGTCGACGACGCCAGGCCCGTAATTGCTGAAGTCGGCGAGGTCGTCGCGTCGGTCGGTGGCCCCTACCGTGAGGATGTTCGAGAACGGCAGGCCCCCAGGGATGAGCTCCTCACCTGGATCGAGATCATCGAGGTTGGTGCCACCGTTTCCGGCGGCGGCGACGACGACGACGTCTCTCGATCGGGCATAGGCAATCGCGTCCTCGAGGGGCTCATCCCCCTGCGGGGTGACAGATCCCAGGGAGAGGTTGATCACGTCGGCGCCCTGGTCGACCGCGTAGTGGATCCCCTCGGCGACATCGAGGCTCCAGCAGGCTCCCTGGCTACAGCTCCGGATCGCCATGATCCTCGCTTCAGGTGCGACCCCTGTGATCCCGAGCCCGTTCTCGGCTGCGGCGATGATCCCTGCCACGGCAGTCCCGTGACCCTCGTCCGCAGTGGTGGCGCTCGGGCTCGGGTCATTGTCGTTGTCGACGAAGTCCCGTCTTGCCGGATGGATCTGGCCCACGAAATCGACGTGAGCCATGTTCACCCCGGAGTCGATGACGGCCACCACGACGCCGTTGCCAAGCCCTGATCCCCATGCGGTGAGCACGTCGATGTCGGCGTCGGCGACCCCTCCCGACTGGCCATTGTTCTCGAGGTGCCACTGTTCGTCGAATCTGGGATCGTCCTCGGGGGCGAGAAGCTCGTAACGCTGTTCCACGAGCACGCGGGTCCCGGACCCCGCAGCCAGACTTGCCGCCGTCTGCTCGACGCTCCCTCGGATCGGCACTTCGATCCGTCGCCAGCCAGAGGCGCTGACGACAGCGCCGCTCGCGCTGGCCGGTCCCATCGGGGCGCCCTCCGCTACCAGCAGCCTCACGGTTCCCTGCTCGTCCTCGGTCTGTGACGACCACGGGAAGAGGGTCAGGGTGAGAGCGAGGGCCAAAACGATCGGCATGGGTCAATACTCCCAGACTCTGGCGCTTTGCAGGGAGAAGTGGTTACCTTGTCTCAAGTCGATGACTTCCATCGTTTCTTACGCTCTCCTTGCTGCCTTGCTCCCGGTGGCCGCGCTCGCCCCCGGGGGGACATTCACCGATGACGACGGGATCGTCCATGAGGGCGGTATCGAGGCCATCGCCGCCGAGCAGATCACCGAGGGATGCAACCCGCCTTTCAACGACCGATTCTGCCCGGAGCGATTCCTGACCAGGGCCGAAATGGCCACCATGGTCGCCCGTGCTGTGGAGCTTCCTCCCGCGACCGTCGACCATTTCACCGATGACAACGGCCACGTACTCGAAGGGGCGATCAACCGCATTGCCGATGCAGGGATCACAGTCGGCTGCAACCCTCCCGCCAACGACCTGTTTTGCCCCAATCGGAGCCTCACGCGCGCCGAGTCAGCGGGGTTTCTGGCACGAGCCCTGGGTCTGCCCGCGTCTTCTGATGATTTCTTCGACGACGACGACGGAAACGTCCTCGAGGGAGCGATCAACCGGATCGCGGAGGCCGGGATCAGCGTCGGGTGCAACCCTCCGCTCAACAACAATTTCTGCCCGAACCGGATCCTGACTCGGGCCGAGATGGCGACGATGCTGACCCGATCGCTCCAGCTGACGTCGATGAGACCTGCGGCCCGCCCCCTGCTCGATTGGGACCTGGTCGTAGACGGCTTGGACAGCCCGATCCAGGCTCTGGTGCCACCGGGAGAAGACCGGATACTGATTGCTGAGCTCGGCGGTGTGATCCGGGTCTTCGAGAACGGTGCCTTACGCGCCGAGCCGTTCCTCGACCTCTCCGGCATTGTGGTCACTGGAGGCGAGAGAGGTCTACTTTCCATTGCAGTCCACCCCGACTATCCAACCGACCGCCGACTCTTTGCCTGGTACTCGGCACCGCTCCGACCGGGGAGAAGCGGAGATCACACGACGTATCTGGTCGAGTTCGACGTGGCGGCCGACCTGCAAACCGCTTCCTCTCCCCGCATCGTCCTGGTCGTCGATCAACCGTTCGGCAACCACAACGGGGGCTTTCTCGACTTTGGACCCGATGGCTACCTCTACCTGGGGCTTGGCGACGGCGGAGCCTCCAACGATCCGGCCGCCCGCGCCCGAAACCTGACCACTCTTCTCGGCAAGATGATCCGCATCGATGTCGATGGCGCCGAGCCTTATGCGATTCCGGCTGATAACCCGTACGTCGGGACGAGCGGTCGAGCTGAGATCTGGGCGTCGGGATTGCGCAACCCATGGCGCTGGTCGATCGACGACGGCAACCTCTACATCGGTGATGTCGGTCAGGGAGGCCGAGAAGAAGTCAGCGCAGTCGCCCTGAGCCCAGCCGGCTACAACTTCGGCTGGTCCCGGTATGAGGGGACCCTGTGCAACCCCAACGACAGGGATCCGAGCTGTTCGACCTCCGGTCTCACCATGCCGGTCGCCGAATACGGGCGGTCGGTCGGTTCCACTGTCACCGGCGGCGTGGTGTACCGGGGCCCGATCGTGCGCTCTTTGAGCCAGTACTACATCTATTCGGACTTCGGCTCGGGGGTCGTCAGAGGTTTCAGGCTTCTCAACGGCATCGCCGTGGAGGCCGTCGATCTCTCAGGTGCCCTACGAGAACCGGGCCTGGTCTCGTTTGGCTTCGACTCCAACGGGGAGATCCTCGCGGTGTCCCTGTTCGACGGCGCTGTCTACCGACTGGTGGGTGGTTGACATCTTCTTCAGCGGGCGCGTCGATCGGCCGATGAGCCGGCTGTGAGGTTTTATCGGATAGCTGCAGTTTTCGCGACCACGCTCGCCCTGTTCCTCGTTGCCCAACCGGTCCATGGGGCAGAGGAGGAGTGGGAGTTCGACGGCGGGGGATGGGGTCATGGAGTGGGTCTTTCTCAGTTCGGCGCCCTGGGTCAGGCACAGGACGGCCGATCGGCCGCGCAAATCCTCTCCTACTACTACCAGGGCACATCGATCACGTCACCGGTCCCCGACGGGCACTGGATAACCCAGCCCAATGGTCTATGGGTGGGCCTGGTCTCCAACACAACGTCGGTCAACCTCACCGCAGTGGGCGGTCCGTTGACGATCTGTCAGCCAGCCGGGAGCTGTCCTCCACCGGGTCCGTTCAATCCAGCCGAGTTCATCGATGTGGCCATCGATCCGGGGGAGTTGTGGAGATTCGAGGTCGACCTGGAGGACCCGTCACAATGTCGGTTCCGCAAAGTCTCGCCAGCCGATCCGGCAGGCAACCTTGGTTGGGGCCCATGCGACGCCGAGCTGACAAAGGCGGACGGCACCGGGGTGCGCTTCGGCTTGAACGGAAAGCAGTACGCCCGCGGTGCGCTGCGATTCACACCGTCGAGCTCGGGATTCCACGCCGTGGTCACGGTGAGCCTCGAGCAATATCTCTACGGACTGGCCGAAGTGCCGTCATCGTGGCCGGCGGAGGCCCTGCGGGCCCAAGCAATCATCGGCCGAAGCTACGCCGTGGCCACTGCCGCGGAGCGGGGTGGGTCGAACGGCTCGGGCAAGCTGGGGAGTTGTGGTTGCCATGTGCGCAGCACAACCGCTGACCAAGCATATGCCGGTTGGGCCAAGGAAGACCCGAAGCCGGGCAACTTCGGCGCCAGTTGGGTGGCAGCGGTCGACGACACCGCAGGGCATCTCATGGTTCACTCGCAATCGAACTACGCCTTCGACATTGCCAAGGCCTTCTACTCCTCCTCCAACGGCGGTGCGAGCGAGAACGTCGAGTTCGTCTGGGGCGGTGCCGCCCTCCCTTGGTTGCGGTCGACACCGGACCCCTGGTCCGCCGACCCATCGGTCAACCCGCTCGCACGCTGGACGGTGGTGGTTCCCTCGTCCCGGGTCGAGTCGGCCTTTGGCTGGGATTCGGTCAGCCTCATCGAGTTGACCACCGGGCCTCCCGGGGCGGTGGCTCGTTTCATCGGGAGAAATGATGGTGGCACCGTCAGCAAGGATCTGTGGGGGGATCCGCTCCGACTGTTCCTCAACGCCAACGCCTATCGCCGCGACGGTGCCGCGGTGCGGGTGTCGCCCTACATCATCACCGTCCGTTACACAGGGGCCTTCCTCGACATCGCTGGGAACATCTTCGAGAACGCGATCAACTGGATGGCACAGGAAGGGATCACCGTCGGATGCAATCCGCCGGCCAACACCAACTACTGCCCGGACGAGCGCGTGACGAGGGGAGAGATGGCCGTGTTCATCTCGAGGGTGATGGATCTTCCGGCTCCAGTCGCCGATCAATTCACGGACGACGCCGGCGAGTTCTACGAGGGAGCGGCCAACCGACTGTTCGAGGCGGGCATAACCCTCGGCTGCAACCCGCCTGCCAACACCAGGTATTGCGGAGACCAGTTCGTAACCCGCGAGCAGATGGCCGCCCTGCTCACTCGTGCCCTCGGGCTTCCCGCCGCCAGCCAGGATCACTTCGTCGACGACAACGCGTCACAGTTCGAGGGCGCCATCAACCGCATGGCCCAGGCCCAAATCACTCTCGGGTGCAACCCACCTGCCAACGATCGCTACTGCCCGGGCGAGCGCGTCACCCGCGGGCAAATGGCTGCTTTCTTCAAGCGAGCCTGGGGCCCCTGAGCGGTCCTACTATCAGGCTCGTGACAGACCGAGTCGAGTTCTTTTCTTCCGAGCGGTGGACTGCAGGCATCATGGGTCTGGGGTATGTGGGGCTGCCACTCCTCATCACCGCAGTCAACAACGGTTTATCGGCTATTGGATTCGACGTCTCTGATACCCGAGTTGCCAAACTCACCGCCGGTAGCTCGCACGTCGATGACGTCACGGACGAGGCACTGCGCGCTGCGATCGATTCCGGCGCGACATTCACCACCGATCCGGGGGCGCTGGCCGAAGCCGATGCCATCTTCATCTGTGTCCCCAGTCCTCTGGGCCGTAACCGCCAGCCAGACCTTTCCTTCATCGAGGCGGCGGCGGACACGGTCTCCCGGGTCGCCCGTCCCGGACAATTGGTGAGTCTGGAGTCGACCACGTACCCGGGCACGACCGAGGATTATCTGGTCCCGGCTGTGGAGAAAGCCGGTTTGAGAGTGGATGAGACCGTCTGGGTCGCCTTCTCGCCGGAAAGGGTGTCGCCCGGTGACGAGATGAAGACAGGGGACATCCCCAAGGTGGTGGGCGGGATCACCGAGCTCTCGGGGCAGGTGGCAGAGGCCGCCTACTCGCGATTGGCGCCATTCGTGCACATGGTTTCATCCGCTAGAGCGGCCGAGATGAGCAAGTTGTTGGAGAACACCTATCGGGCGGTCAACATCGGGTTGATCAACGAAATGGCCCAGTTGGCGCACAAACTAGGCATCGACATCTGGGAGGTGGTCGATGCCGCTGCAACCAAGCCCTTTGGCTTCCAGGCCTTCTATCCAGGGCCCGGCGTCGGTGGCCACTGCATTCCACTCGATCCCCAGTATCTGGCATGGCGGGCAAAGGAGGCGAACTTCACAACCCGGTTCATCGACATCGCCGAGCAGGTCAACTCCAAGATGCCTTCGTACAACGTCACCCGGATATCTGAGCTTCTCAACACCCGTGGGTTGCCCATTCTCGGGACAGAGGTACTCGGGGTTGGCATCGCCTACAAGCCGAATATCGCTGACGATCGGGAATCGGCTGCCCTCGAGGTGCTGAAGGATTTGACCGAACGTGGCGCTCGAGTGTCGGTCCTCGACCCGGTCGTAGGGAACGAGCGCATTCGGTCACACGGGTACGCATCGGTGGACGAGTCGGAGGACCTGTCCCGGTTCGAGCTCGCGGTGATCCTGACCGACCATTCGGAAGTCGACTACTCGAAGCTGGCAAGGGAGATTGCCGTCATCTTCGACACGCGAGGTGTGTTTCGGCGGCTGGGCGTGGAGGCCTCCAACGTAGAGGCGTTATGACCCGTCCCGCGATCCTGGTCCTCACGA
>Ga0190265_10000905_pt1 | contig 19463 bp, 14 predicted proteins | sample Popmic124T_FD_133135 | JGI IMG/M metagenome (GOLD analysis project Ga0190265, IMG submission 133135) | Populus adjacent soil microbial communities from riparian zone of Indian Creek, Utah, USA - 124 T | ecosystem: Environmental > Terrestrial > Soil > Riparian zone | place: USA: Utah | collected...
AGCCCCTCGACGAGGTGGGAGCCCAGCAGTTGCCCGACCGATCCCCCGCGGCCACGCACCAGCGTCACGGCGCGGCGCCGGCGGTGGACCATGAGCAGCGCGACGAGCGCAACCGCGGCGCTCGCCACGGCGGCCGGTCCCAGCGCGGCGGTGACGAGCACGGCCTCGGCGGTGCGGCGCTCGGCGGCGAAGTCCTCGAGCAGGCTCAGGAGACCGGTCTGGAGGGTGGTCACATCGGCGTCGAGCATCGACGTCACGAAGGGCGGGTACCGCGTCTGCATCTGGCGCAGGTCGGCGGTCAGCTCGTCGATGGCACCGGCGTCGAGCCGCCGGGGATCGATGAGCTCGCGCCACGCATAGCGCGCCGGCAGTCCCTTCTCGATCAGGGCGGGATAGGCATCGGCCGAGAGGAGCGCCGTCCCGTAGATGAGCCGGAGGTTCGGCGAGATGATGATCACCGTCGGAAGCTGAAGCGATGAGTCGTCGAACCACGATGCGTCGCTCGGGTCGTCGACGGTGTAGAGGCCGACGACGTCGGCCGCGGCTCGCACCGGGCTGCTGAACTGCCCGACGAGAATGTCCTCGGTATCCGGCACCAGCTCGAGCCGATCCCCGACCGCCACGCCGAGCGTCTCCGCGATCTCGGTGGACAGGGCAACCTCGAACAGGGTGGCGTCCTCGGGCTCGCCGGGCAGCGTTCCCTGCCGGCCGGGGATGGTGGAGGTCGCCCCGGTCGGTGGGCGGCCCTCGGCGTACGTGATCCGTTCCTCGACCTCGGGGCCGGGGAAGCGGAATCGCAACCACGACGGCATCGCTCGCGGCGGATCGACCACCGACCAGTTCGCGCTCTCCGCGTGATAGGTCCGCTCCACGATGAGCCGCTGCACGCTCTCGGGGAGCTCCGCCTCGAGCTGCGGACCATGGCTCGCCACCGACTCGAGGCCGTCACCGCCGACCAGGAAGCCGATCTGGCCGAGCTGCAGGTTGCGCTCGGCCGATCTCGATCGCTCGATGTCGAAGCGCAGCCCGTCATCGGCGACGCGGTTGAAGAGGCGCGGGCCGGCCGCCGCCAGGAAGGCGGTGGCGGCCACGATGAGGGCCAGGAGCAGCATCGGGAGCAGTTCGGCGCGGTATCGGTTGAGCAGGAACAGCGTGGCCCGCATCGGTCAGTTCCCTCCCGCCCGCAGCACGCCGCCCACCGACACGCGTCGCAGGACCGTGCCGATGACGGCCACGCTGACCACGAGCGCGGCGGCGGCAACGACATGGACGACGCCGATGGCGACCCATGGGATCTCGACCAGCACCGGCGGGACGGCGACGCGCGCGTCCTGGGTGAGCGTGACGAAGGGCAGGACGAGCCAGGAGAGCAGCAGCCCGAGCCCGGTGCCGGCCACGATGCCGGTGGCGAGGAGGAAGGCGTTCTCGAGCGTGAGCCATGCCGAGAGCTGCGCGGGCGAGAGGCCCATCGCCCGCAGCAGTGCGAACTCGCCGAGCCGCTCGCGGGTGCTGACGACGGCGCTGACCACGAAACCGATGAGGGCGACGAGGAGCGCCGCGATCGAACCGATCGCCAGCGCGCCGATCACGCCCAGGGCGACCGGATCGTCGCTCAGCTCGCGCAGTCGCTCGCCGCGGCTCGTGATCGCGGCCACCGAGTACGGCTCCTCGCGCAGTGCCGCGATCGCCGCCGGCTCGTCGCTCACGTCGAGCCACCACTCGTCAACGAAGAGGTCCTCGCCGCTGCGCGCGTAGGTGGAGAGGGCGAAGCCTCCCAGGTCGAGGATGGCAAACGGCTCCGTGGGGTCGAGTGTGGGGAATCCGTCGACGATGCCGGCCACCTCGACCCGCGTGCGCCGGGTCAGCGAGCCGATGGCGACCGCGTCCCCGACACCGGAACGCGTCGTGTCGGCGAACGAGCGGCTGACCACGATCGGCAAGGGCCGATCGACGACCTCGGACAGGCTCTCGGGGAGGAGGCGCAGGTCGACCGGCCCCTCGTCGCCGAAGACCGGCCGCTCCTCCTCGATCTGCATGCTCCCCGGGCGGCCGGCGACGGCCGGGGCCGGCTCCGGCGGCAGCTGCCCGCGCTCGATGAGCCAGCTCCAGCTGTCGGGTTCTGGTGAAGCCTCGAGCGGCGCGGCCACGCCCGCCGAGTCGATGGACGAGACGCTCGTCACGGCGACCTCGCCGGCGATCCGCGTGTCCGGCGGCGGCACGAGCAGGAGCTGGATCCCGAGCAGCTCGAGCGGATATGCCGGCGTCAGGGTCCCGCCTGCGGCGAGAACCTCGGTCAGCGGGATCTCGATCTCCTGGCCGGCGATGCCCGCCTGCACTCCGCCTGCCTCGAACGTGTGGAGGAGGCCACCGGCATCACGCACAGCCACGCTGACGCGCCCGATGATGAGGCTCGGCGGAACCGGTCCCGCGAAGAGCACGTTGCCGTCGGCGTCCTCAGCGGGGAAGCTCTCGAGCGACGTGTCGAGCCCCACGCGCAGGGAGCGCGGCTGGCCGGAGAGCGGGATGAGCGCCAGGCCGTCGATGTCTGGGCGAAGCACAGCCGCAAGCTCGCTCGGCGTCCTGCCGCCCAGCAGATCAGGGCGGACATCCACGACCTCGGGAATGACCGATGCGTCGAGCGCCATGAGTTGACCGCCCGTCATCTGGCCGGAGACATCGAACGTGTCGAGGAGTACGGGCACCGCGCTGTCGACGCCGTCGACGGCGCGATACGCCTCGCCGAATGCCCAGAGCGGAAGGTCCGGGAAGCTGGCGACCTCGAGCCGAAGGTCGCTCCCCGCCTGGTACGTCGCCTGGTCCGCCTGCGAGCCGGTCCATGTCGTCGTGTACGTGGCGGCGAACGTCCCCAGCGCGGCGGCGAGCATGAGGAGCAGCGCCGAACGGGTGTAGCGCAGCGGCCGGCGAGCGAGCTGACGCGCGCCGAGCGGCGCCACCAGCCCGCGCCGCGTACCGAGTACCCGCTCGCCCACCTGTGCGAGAAGCGGGACGACTCGGAGCGCGAGGATCGCGCCGGCGAGCAGCCCGATGGCCGGTGCGGCAATGAGCAGCGGGTCCAGCCCGAGGCTGCCGCGGACGTTCTCCGTGAGCGGTGCGCCGTACTGTCGTAGCTGCCACAGCCCGACTGCGGCCAGCACGAAGAGGAAGAGATCGATCCCGAGACGCTGCGCCAGGGTCCGGCTGCCCTGGCGCGCGAGCGCCTGCCGGACCGCCCAGGGGCCGCGCCCGGACGAGAACGCCGGAACGACGAGGCCGACGATGCACGCCAATCCGGCCCCCGCCGCCACCACCAGCGCCGCGGCGTCGACTCGGGGCTCGAGGCTGATGCCCGCCGCGCTCAACGGTCCGAACGCATCGAACAGGCGGAGCGCGCCGAGGGCGATCCACGGGGCGGCCAGCGCGGCGGGCACGACGAGCAGCGCACCCTCCAGGAAGGCCATCCAGGCCACGTGCCCGGGGCTGGCGCCGCGCGAGCGGAGCAGCGCAGTCCCGATCCGGCGCTCCTCGACGAGCAGGCCGGCGACGAGGACGAGCGCGTAGGCGGCGAGGATCGCGAACTGGATCGTGAGCAGCAGCACGCCGGACCGGCTGACGAGCAGGGACCGGTCCGCGCCGGCAAGGACATCGGGGAGGCCGGTCGTGACGCTGAAGTAGGTGCCAGCGCCCAGCTCGGCGCGAATGCGTCGCTCGAGCGACGCCGTATCGCTCCGCATCCAGCGCACATTCTCGACGGCGAGGTTGTCGAACTCCGGGAGGATGCGCCAGCCGACGTCGAGGTCGCCGGCCACCACCCGGCCAAGGAGATCCTCCCGAGCGACCACGAACGGACCGCGCAGCGTGAAGGAGGCCCCCTCGCTCACTCCGGTGAGCGCGAGCACGTCGCCGAGCCAGTACGGCTCGTCCGGATCGATCGGCTCCCATCGGCCGACGACGCGCACCTCGACCGTGCGTTCCTCTCCTGCCCGCGCGGAGAGCGTGACCACGTCGCCGACGTCGAGGCCGAGGCCGTCAGCAGCGCCGCTGGAGAGGGCCGCTTCGAGGGGCTCCGCGCCGGGAGCCGGCCAGGCACCATCGACGATCCGAGCGTGCGCCTCGAGGCCATCGAGCGCGCTGACGACGCCGAGATCCGTATCCGATACCGTTGCGGCCGATGGATCCAGGTCGAACGAGCCAGAGCGGATCGTGCGGCTGAGCTCGCCATCGGTCCAGCCCAGGATCCGTCGAGACTGGCGGCTCACGACCTCGTCGACCACCGCCAGTTCGGCAGGATCGACGCGCATCCGGACGTCGACGCTCGTTGCCGTGGCCGGCTCGGCGGCGATGAGCTGCCGGAGGCCGCTGAGCGCCACCGCGTCGCCATAGAGGACGCCGATCGCCAGCAGCGTCGTGGCGCACACGATCACGAGCCACGTCGCGGCCACGATCAGCCAGTCGGCGAGGCTTCGCTGCAGGACGACACGCAGCGGGGCCAACAGGCCCTCGAGCATCCGGACCTCCCTCTCAACGTACGTAGCCCCACCGCCCCGGTTCGGTTCAGCGCGGCCTCGACGGGTCGTGGCGCGAGACTTCGCGCGAGAATTCGGCCTCTGGAGCGTTGCGCACGGGAGTACAGTTACCCGATCCCGAGCACGATCCCCGCGTCCTGACGGGGCACTAATGGAGGACGCCATGCCCGCCCGGTCTCTTCGGCACCGACTCCTGGCGCTGCCAGTCTGCCTGTCACTGCTCATGACCCTGGCGCCATCGGTCCAGGCGCCGCGTGTCGCGACCGCGGCCGAGGATACCGCGCCATCCGGGATCCTGTTCGCCGCGGACGGGCTTCGCCAGGACCTGGTGAGCCGATACGTCAATCGCGGCGGCATGCCGGCCATGGGCGACCTTCTCCGCAATGGGGCAGCCGCCCACGGTGGCGGGATGCTCACCCAGGCACCACCGAACACCGGAGCCGGCTGGTACACCATGGCAACCGGCGCATGGCCGGGCGTCCATGGCTCCACGAACAACACGTTCCATCAGAACGGCGACCCATTCGCCGGGACGCGCACAGCGGCATTCGACCCCGGCGTCCTGCAGGCCGAGTCGATCGCGCAGGCAGCGGAGCGCGCCGGCAAGAAGGTCGCGCAGATCGAGTGGGCCGGCGGCCGGGGCGCCAGCATCGATGGACCAACCATCGACTTCCGCTCGTTCCTCTCGGGCCGGGGCGTCGCGACCAATTACATCAGTCCCGCCGACGATGCTGGCTTCGTGAGCGCCTTTGGGCTCCAGTTCGACCATCCCGCCGGCTTCGCGGGCCAGCCGGCGTTCCCCGATGCGGCGCCGTCGCCGGCGGATGGCTGGACCGACGTGCCGGCCTCGCACAGCGAGCCGCAGGAGATGCGCGTGCGGGTCCTCGACTTCGGCACCGACAAGTACGGGCTCAATGCCTACATCTACGACACCACCGATGACGCGACCGCGAACTACGACCGCGTCCTCTTCTCCACGACCGAGGACGGCGACGACGCGGTCGGCGACCTCGCCGAGGGCGAGTGGGCCGACGTGAAGGTCACGATCATCGGCGGCTCGCTCGAGGGACTGACCGCCGGCATGCTCGTCAAGGTCGAGCGTCTGTCGCCTGACCTGGGTGAGGTGCGCCTCTTCCACACCTCGGTGACGCGGGCGATCGCCAGCTGGCCGACGTGGCCGGGCGAGCCGGGCTACACCGACTTCGCCGAGTTCCTGGCCGTCGAGTTCCCGACCTCCACCGCGGGCGACTTCGCGATCCTCGAAGCCGGGATCGTCAGCGAAGAGACCTACGTCGAGCAGGGGCTGTACTGGGAGACGGGCCACCATCCGATCATCGAGTACATCCTGAGCACCTATCAACCGGACCTCGTCCTCGGCGGCTACCCGGTCACCGACGAGTTCCAGCACCAGTTCCTCGGGCTCGTCACGAAGACGCTACCGAACGGCGACGCGAATCCCGCCTACGACGACGTCCAGGTGGACGGCACCCCTGACGGCCAGGCGGGCGCGCGCGAGGGTTTCATCCGCCGCGCGTACGAAGGGGCCGATGCGACCCTGGCCCTGATCCAATCGAACATGCCCGACGAGACGGCGACCTTCGTTGGCTCGGATCACGGCTTCGCGCCGCAGTTCCTCGCGATCGATGCGAGCAAGGTGCTCGTCGACATGGGGCTGCTCTCCACGCCGCAGACCTCCAACTGCCGAACAGGGGCCGGCGAGACGATTGGCAAGGCGAAGGCCTGCTGGGCCGGCGGAGCGGTGCAGGTCTATCTCAACCTCGAGGGCCGCGACCCCGCTGATCCGGCGATGCAACAGGTGGCGGCGGCGGACGAGGTCGCCACGGTGGCTGCCATCAAGGCCGCTTTCGAAGGACTCGCCGATCCGAACGACTGGACCGGCGACGGCGCGGCCGAGAGCTGGACCGTCATCGATCGCGTCTTCACGAAGGCGGAGACGAGATTCATTCCCAACGGTCCGAACTCGACCGCCGACATGGCCCACCCGACTCGGACCGGCGATGTCGTCGCCTTCGCATACCCGCCCTACCAGTTCGACGCGGCCACGCCGGGCACGCTCATCTCGCTGTCCCACTTCTTCGGACAGCACGGGTATGTGCCGGACGTGGTGGATCGCCCGGACAACGTCAACATGCGGGCAACGTTCCTCGCCGGAGGGGCTGGCATCAGCAAGACCGACACCGGGGTGAAGGTCATCGACCTGGCGCCCACCCTCGCCTTCCTGATGGACATCCCGATGCCACAGCACAGCCAGGGCCGGATCCTGCTGGAGATCCTGAGCGAGGGCAGGTCGTATCGGCCGATCGGGATCATCGGTTTCAACGACTTCCACGGCCAGCTCGACCCGACGACGATGATGTTCGACAACGGCATCAGCGCCTCGGTCGGCGGTGCCGGGAACCTGGCCGCGATGTTCGACATCGAGGACGCCTCGATCAACGAGACCCCGCTGCTGCTCGCCGGTGGCGACAACGTGGGAGCCTCGCCACCGAACTCCGGCCTCCTCGAGGACCGTCCCGCGATCGAGGTCGAGAACGCGTGGGGCATGGATGCCACGTCCTACGGAAACCACGAGTTCGACTACGGCATCGAGCGGCTGCTTGCCCACCAGGAGCTCGCGAACTTCCCGTTCCTGGCCGTGAACATCGTGGAGACGGCCACCGGCGAGCCACCCGACTGGGTGCAGGGCACCGCCCAGTTCCGGTACAACGGCGTCCGGATCGGCGTCATCGGCGCGGCCCTGGAGACCACGCCGGAGCTCGTCAGCGCCGGCGCCACGGAAGGGCTCACCTTCCTGCCTGCGGCTGAGCGGATCGCCGAAGCTAGCGCCGCGCTCGCGGCGCAGGGGGTCCAGGTGCAGGTCGTCCTGATCCACGAGGGCAGCTCGGTGGGTGCCAATGCGGTCGACAACACCGCGGCGGTCCCGTGGGAGGGACCGATCATCGACATCACGGAGCAGCTGGCGGAGACGACCGTCGACGCGGTGATCGCGGGTCACACGCACCGTGTCTCGAACACGTACGTCGGCGACATCCTCGTCACCGAGGGAGTCAACGCCGGAGCGTCCTACTCGGTGCTCCAGCTCATGGTGCGTGACGGTGACGTCGCCTGGGCCGGCGCGGCGACCCGGGTCGCCAAGAATTTGGGCATCACGCCGCGCCCGGATGTCCAGGCGATCGTCGACGCGGCCAACGCCGAGACGGAGGAGCTCCGCAACGAGGTGATCGGGACGCAGGCCAACGATGTGCTCCGTGACCCCGATCGCTTCTCGGAGTCCGAGATGGGCAACCTCGTGGCCGATGCGATGCTCGGGAAGTACCCGGGCATCGATGCGGCCCTGACGAACTCGGGTGGGCTGCGGGCCGACCTCGTCTGTTCCCCGCCGAGCGCCGGTGAGGCGGCGTGCGAGATCACGTGGGGCGAGATGTTCGCGGTGCTTCCGTTCGGGAACCGGACGGTGATCGCCACGTACACCGGCGCGCAGCTCGAGGATGCGTTCCTCAACGGGGTGAGCCCGGTCTGCGATCCGGCGATCCACTCCGGACGCTTCCCGCAGGTCTCGGGCCTCTCGCTGACGTTCCATTGCGAGGGCACCACGCCGGTCATCGACGAGATCGCGCTGGCGCCCGACGGGCCCGGCGGGACGCTCACGCCGGTCGGTCCCGCGGACACCGTCCGCCTGGTCACGAACGACTTCATGTTCACCGGCGGTGACGGCTACACGGCCCTCATCGACGGCGTCGACGTTCTGCAGCCCGGCGACGCGTTGCTCGACATCGCGGTCGACTACGTGACCGCCAACTCGCCGATCGATCCACAGGTGGAGGGCCGGATCACCGGCCCGTAGACCCCACCGAACCTGCGCAGAGGGCCGCCCGTCGGGCGGCCCTCACGCTGCACGGCTGCACTTCCGACCAGCGCGTTCTGCTCCGCGCCTAAGCAGTCGTGCCCAAACCCGCCTGCGTCCTTCGCCGTCCTGGAACCGTGCCGCAGTCCGCCGTCGCCAGCTTGCGAGACCTGACCTCTACACTGAGCACGAGTCGGCGGGCCGTTAGCTCAGCGGTTAGAGCAGGGGACTTTTAATCCTCGTGTCGTGGGTTCGAATCCCACACGGCCCTCTCCAACAGGACCGTGTCCTCGCCCACCCGGGCGGATCGCAGCCTGAGGTAGATTTCGCTTGGAATGAACCGGGACGTCGACGGGCTGCGGCCGCCCGTGAGCCGGGAGCGCGCGGCCGCCGTGAGCCTGGTGCTCGTCGCGGCGGTGTCGCCGCAGATCGGTGCGGCGTTCGCCGTGACGCTGTTCGACGAGCTGGGTCCGGCGGGTGCGGCGTTCCTGCGGCTGGCGTTCGCGGCAATCGTGCTGTGGGCGATCTGGCGCCCCCGACTGGCCGGCGACCTGCGGCTGGCCGGCGCGTTCGGCGTCGCGCTCGGGCTGATGAACTGGTCGTTCTACGAGGCGATCGACCGGATCCCGCTCGCCGTCGCGGTGACGATCGAGTTCGCCGGCCCGCTGCTCGTGGCGGTGATCGGCTCGCGGCGGCCACTCGACGGGGTGTGGATCGCGCTCGCCGCGGCCGGCATCGTGCTGCTCGTCGGCCCCGGCGGCGGATCAGTGGACCCGGCCGGTGTCGGCTTCGCGCTCGCTGCCGGCGCGTGCTGGATGGCCTACATCTACCTGAGCAAGCGCACCGGTGCCGCGTTCTCGGGCGGCTCGGGGCTCGCGCTCGCGATGGCCGTCGGCGCGCTGATCGTGCTCCCGGCGGGCGTGATCCAGGCGGACGGCGCGCTCGCCGAGCCCGACCTGCTGGGCTCGGCGCTCGTCGTGGCGCTCCTCTCATCGGTGCTGCCGTACTCGCTCGAGCTGGAGGCGCTGCGCCGGCTCCCGGAGGCGGTGTTCGGCGTGCTGATGTCGCTCGACCCGGCGGTCGCCGCGCTGGCCGGCTTCGTGGTGCTCGGCCAGGACCTCGGTGCGCGCGACCTGCTCGGGATCGCGATGGTGGTCGTGGCCAGCGCCGGGGCGGCTAGCCTCAGCCACCGATGACGTGCCCTCAATAGCGCGGCCGAATCAAGCCGTTCGCGGATATTTCAGGCCGGTGCCGGTGTTGAACAGGACGACCCGTTCGTCGCCGGCCAGGAAGCCGGAGCGGACGAGGTGCGGCAGCGCCGCGAAGGTGGCCGCACCCTCCGGCGCGGTGTCGATGCCCGTGAGGCGGCCGAGCGTGCGCTGGCCCGCGATGATCTCGTCGTCGGTGACGGCGAGTGCCGTCCCGCCGCTGTCGCGGACGGCGCGCAGGATGAGGTAGTCGCCGATTGCAGCCGGTACGCGGATGCCGGCGGCGACCGTGCTGGCATCGGTCCAGGGCTCGGCGTGCTCGGCGCCGTCATCGAAGGCGCGGACGATGGGAGCGCACCCGGTCGCCTGGACGACGATCATGCGCGGCCGGCGCGATCCGATCCAGCCGAGCCGCTCGAGCTCGTCGAACGCCTTCCACATGCCGACGATCCCGGTTCCGCCGCCGGTCGGGTAGACGATCACGTCCGGGCACCATCGGTCGCCCCATCCACCCGACTCGGCGAGCTCGATGCCCATGGTCTTCTTGCCCTCGACCCGGTACGGCTCCTTGAGCGTCGAGAGATCGAACCAGCCGTCGGCGGCGGCGCGCTCTCGGATCAGGCGACCGGCGGCGTCGATCAGGCCGTCGACGAGGAGCAGCTCGGCTCCGTAGAGGCGCACTTCGTCCATCGTCATCTTCGGGGCGTCGCGCGGCATGGCGACGTGGCAGGCGATCCCGTGGGCGGCGGCGAATGCGGCCGCCGCGGCACCAGCGTTGCCTGCCGAGGGAAGCGCAACAGCGCGGATCCCGAGCTCTGCGGCCCTGGCCACCGCCACCGACAGCCCGCGCGCCTTGAACGATCCGGTCGGATTGGCGCCCTCGTCCTTTACGATCAGCGCACCCCGCTCGAGGCCGGCGGCGGCGCGCGCGGCCGAGGAGAGCGGGACGAGCGGGGTCGCCCCCTCTCCCAGGCTGACGGCGTGGCGGTCATCGCGGATCGGAAGGAGCTCGCGGTAGCGCCACAGGTCCCATGCACGCCCCGATAGGTCGGGCGCGGGCAGGACGGCGCGCAACCGATCGAGGTCATAACGAGCGAACACGACCTTGCCGCACGAGCGGCAGACGCCGTGGGCTTCATCGGCGGAGAAGATGGCTCCGCAGGCGGTGCAGACGAGGTCGGTCAGGAACGTGTGGGGCACCTCCCCAGCCTACGCGATAGCATCAGCGACCCATGGATGAATCGGCACCGATTCGCTTCGAGCTGCGCCGTGGCGCGGTCACCGCCGTCCCGCTCGGCATCGCCGTCGGGCTGTTCGGCGTCTCGTTCGGCGTGCTCTCGGCGACCTCGGGCGGGATCGGTGCCCTGCCGGCGATCGTGATGAGCGCCACGACCTTCGCCGGCTCCGCTCAATTCGCGGCGGTCTCGATTGTCGCCGGCAGCGGCCAGCCGCTTGCCGCCATCGCCGCCGCGCTGCTCCTCAATGCTCGCTACCTGCCGATCGGCGTCAGCGTCGCGCCATTCCTGACGGGAGGACCTCTGCGGCGCTTCCTCCACGCGCAGCTGGTGGTCGACGAGTCCTGGGCGATCGCCGCGCGTGGCGAGGGACGCTTCGATCCGCATCGGCTGATCGGAGCCGGGGTCGTGCTGTGGCTGGCGTGGGTCGCCGGCACGATTGTCGGCGTACTCGGTGGCGAGGCGCTCGGCGATCCGGCCACGCTCGGCCTGGACGCCGCGTTTCCGGCGCTCTTCCTCGCCCTCCTCGCGCCGCAACTCAACGGCCGGCGCCCCGTCGTCGCGGCCCTCGCCGGCGCCGCCATCGCGCTGGCGCTCGTGCCGTTCACGCCGGCGGGCGTCCCGATCATCGCCGCTGCCGCGGCAGCCCTCATCGGGCTCCGGCCGAGATGAGCGAGTCGTGGGCGGTGGTGCTTGCAGTCGGCCTCGGCACCATCGCCATCAAGGCGGCCGGACCGGTCCTGCTCGGCGGACGCCCGCTTCCGGGCCGCGTGCAGTCCGTGGTCGCGCTCCTCGCGCCGGCGCTCCTCGCCGCCCTGGTGGCCACCGCCGCCGTGAGCACGGGCCAGCAGCTCGTGCTCGACGCGCGCGTCCTCGGGGTGCTTGCCGCGGCGCTCACGATCGCATTGCGCGCCCCGGTCCTCCTCGTCGTCATCGTGGCCGCGGCAACCGCAGCCGTCGCGCGACTGGTCGGGATCGCGTAGGGCTCAGCCCGGAGCGCGAGCACCGCTGGGGACCGGGTCCGATCCCGGGCGGCCGGAACCCGGGTCCACGCGCGGCACCAGGATGGCCGCCGCAACGGCCGAGGCGATGGCGCCGCCGATGCCCAGCACCACGATCGCGGCCTCGATCGAGCTGTCGGCGAGGATTCCGGCAACGGCGGCGCCGATCGGCACCCCCAGGTAGTTGAACGCCATCGAGACCGAGAAGGCGCGACCCATCCAGGCGGGGTCGGTGCGGCGCTGGCGCACGGTGAACAGCGCGATGTCCATCGGTCCGACGAGGATCCCGACGAGGAGCATCTCGACCACGACGAGGCCGAGGCCGACGGGGAGTGGCGGTTGGCCGACCGCCACGAGCAAGAGCGCGACGGTCGGCACGAGTGCCACCATCGGCCACACGAGGAGCGACCACTCGCGGCCGCGGGTATCCATCCGCCCGAACAGGAGGGCGGACGCCATGCCCGAGATGCCGGAGGCGGCGAAGACGAGCCCGACGACCGCCTCGCCGAGTCCGAACCGTTCGAGGACGATGAGCGGCAGGACGATCGTGGTCATGCCGTGGGCGACGTTGCCGAACGTGACGGCGAACCCGAGCCCGCGCAGCGTGCGGTTCCGCCACGTGTAGACCACGCCGTCCCACGCGTCACGCAGCACCCGCCCCGTGGACGCCGTCGCCGACGCCGGATCGGGGACGCCGACCAGCACAACCGCCGCGACGCCGAAGGCGATCCCGATGGCGATGAGCGCCGTGGGACCGCCGAAGAGGGCAACGAGCGCCGCCGCAATAGGTGGGCCGACGATGGTGGCGACCACGTAGCCGTTCGAGTCGACGGCATTGACGCGCTCCCAGAGCGGCTCCGGCACGAGGATCGGGAAGAGCGAACGCAGGCCGACGTGGCTGAGGATGGAGGTCAGCGAGGCGACGACGGAGATGAGCAGCAGCAGCGGTCCGGGAAGTACGTCGAGCATCGCGAGTCCGCCGATGACCGCCATCGCCACCAGGGCAACGACGTAGTCGAGCAGGACGAGCCGAATGCGGCCATGCCGGTCGAGGAGTGCGCCTGCGACCGGGCTGATGAGGAGGCCCGGGAAGATGCTGGCGAAGGTCACGAGTCCGGCGAACGCCGGCGAGCCGAAACGATCGAGCGTGAACAGGACGAGGGCGACGCCGACCATCGATTGCGCGACCCGGGCGATCTGCATCGAGAGCAGCACGCGTCCCAGGGTCGGGACGCTCAGCAGGGCACGGTAGGAGGGATCGACGGGGTCGGTCATGGGTAGCCGATTCTATCGGGCGACCCCGTCAGCAGCACCCGCCCGAACCGCAGCCGCAGCCGGATGCCAGGAGCGGCAGGTCGCCCGGCGAGCGGTCGCCGACCGGATGCGCCATCGACGCGATCGGCTTGGTGGCCCGGGCGATGACACTGTGCATGCCATCGGTGACGAGGTGCGTGGAGGTCAGCGTCACGTCGGTCAGTCCGGCGTCATGCAGGCCGCGTTCGAACTCCGCGAACGAGAGCGCGCCGGCGATGCAGCCGACATACGAACCGCGCTCGGCTCGCTGCTCCACCGTGAGGGAGTCCTCGGCGACGATGTCGCTGATCCCGATCCGGCCGCCGGGCCGGAGGACCCGCGCGATCTCGCTGAAGACCGCCGGCTTGTCGGCGGCCAGGTTCACCACGCAGTTGCTGATCACGACGTCGATCGATTCCGCGGGCAGCGGAATGGCCTCGATCTGGCCCTTGAGGAACTCGACGTTGGTCGCGCCTGCCTCGGCCGCGTTCCGCTGCGCCAGCGAAAGCATCTCATCGGTCATGTCGAGCCCGAAGGCGCGGCCGGTCGGCCCGACCCGCTTCGCGGAGAGCAGCACATCGATGCCGCCTCCCGAGCCGAGGTCGAGGACGCGCTCGCCCTCGCGGAGGTCCGCCACGGCAGTCGGGTTGCCGCAGCCGAGCGATGCGAGGACGGCCGCGTCGGGCAGCTGCTCCTGCTCGAGCGCGCTGTAGAGCCCGGCGCCGATCCCCTCCTCTGGTCCGCAGCACGCTCCCGTGCCGGCCGCCGCGCCCTTCGCCGCGGCGGCGTACCGCTCGCGGACCATGTCGTGGATCGCATCGGTCACGCCGTTTCCTCCTTCGGGTGCTCAGACGACCTGGACGAGTCCCGCGAGGCTCGCGCCGATTCCGGCCCAGCGGCGGGTGAAGTCGGGTGCCAGCGAGTAGATGATGTTGGTCCCCTGCCGCTCGGACTGCACCACGCCCGCCTCGCGCAGCACCTTGAGGTGGTGGCTGATCGTCGGCTGGCTCACCGTGCAGCACTCGCTGAAGTCGCACGCACAGACGCCGTCGTTCTCCGCCATCTGCCGGACAAAAGAGAGACGGACCGGGTCGGCGAGCGCCGCCAGGAGCCGAACGTCAGGGTCAGAGGTTCTCATCGCAGGCGCACTATATCGATATCGGTCCATATTGACAACCATCTATATCCGACCTACCGTGGCGCCGAATAGGACAGCACGAGGACGATGCACCGATGGACCTGACGACCGAGCTCCTCGTCCCGGCTCACATTGCCAACCTCCACCGTGAGGCTCGCATCCGACGCCGAGGGGCGATGGTGAACCGATGCCGTCGCTGGCTCTTCGGCATCCTGCCGGTCTCCGAACCGTGCGAGTAGCCGTTTGCGCCCACGACACATGAAGGGAGGTGAGGAGATGATTCGAAGGAACGACGGTTGCTGCGACGACCCGGCGTGCTGCGAGGCGGCTGGCTGCTGCTGATCGAGCGCCACGACGGCGAGGGCGGGCCGATCCGCGCTCGACCGGCGCCGAGCGGGTACCCTTGCGCGCGGCGAGCGCGAGCGACGGATGGGCTGTCGCTCCGGCGTCCCGTAACCGGGGGTCCCGCGCGGTCATGCGCATTCCCTTCATCCCTCGCGAGGAAAAGTTCTTCGAGCTCTTCGTCGACGACGCGCGCAACGTCCTCTCCGGGGCGCGGATGCTCGAGGAGTTCTTCCGCTCGTACGACCAGCGCGAGCGCCTGGCCGGACAGCTGCGCGACCTCGAGCGCACCGGCGACGGCATCAGCCACGACATCGGCAACAAGCTCGAGCACACCTTCGTCACGCCCTTCGATCGGGAGGACATCCACCAGCTGATCAGCCGCCTCGACGACGTCCTCGACTTCATCGAGGAGGTGGCCGATACGTGCATCCTCTACAAGATCGACGCTCCGACTCCGACCGCGCAGGCCCAGGCCGAGATCATCACCAAGCAGTGCGAGGAGATCATGCGGGCGCTCGAGAAGCTCAAGGGCTTCAAGGAGATCGGCCCGCACTGGATCGAGATCCATCGGCTCGAGAACGACGGCGACCGGATCGTGCGCCAGGCGATGGCCGACCTGTTCACGAACGGCGCGGATCCGATGGAGGTCATCAAGTGGAAGGACCTCTACGCGCTGCTGGAGGACACGATCGACGCGTGCGAGGACGTCGCCAACGTGATCGAGCGGATCGTCGTCAAGCATGCCTGAGGGCTTCACCCTCGTCCTCATCGTCGTCCTGGGCCTCGCGGTCGCGTTCGACTACATCAACGGGTTCCACGACACGGCGAACGCCATCGCCACCAGCGTCAGCACCCGGGCGCTGAAGCCCGCCTGGGCGATCGCGATGAGCGCGACCGCGAACTTCGCGGGCGCGCTCACCGGCACGGCCGTGGCGCACACGATCGGTGAGGGACTGATTCAGACGAACGTCGAGCCCTCGCAGACGGTCATCGCCGCGGCACTCGTGGGGGCGATCGCCTGGAACCTCATCACCTGGTGGCTGGCGATCCCTTCCTCATCGAGCCATGCGCTCATCGGGGGCCTGCTCGGAGCGGCGCTGATCTCGGCGGGGGTCGGCTCGTGGCAGGTCGACGGCATCATCGGCAAGGTGCTCGTCCCGCTCTTCGGCTCCCCGATCGTCGGCTTCACGCTCGGGCTGCTCGTGATGCTGCTCATCTTCAACGTGTTCCGGCGCGCACATCCGGGGCGCCTCAACGCCGTCTTTCGCCGCCTCCAGGTGGTGTCCGCGGCCTATATGGCGTTCAGCCACGGGAGCAACGATGCGCAGAAGACGATGGGCATCATGACCCTGGCGCTGGTGACCGCCGGTGTCCTCGACGAGTTCGTCGTTCCGCTCTGGGTGATCATCATCGCGGCCACCGCGATCAGCCTCGGCACTGCGGCCGGGGGCTGGCGGATCATCAAGACGATGGGAACGAAGGTCGTGAAGCTCGATCCGGTGCACGGGTTCGCCGCCGAGACGACCGCGGCCACCGTGATCTTCGGCGCCTCGCAGCTCGGCATGCCGGTCAGCACGACGCACGTCATCAGCTCGGCGATCATGGGCGTGGGCTCCTCCGATCGCATGAAGACCGTTCGCTGGGGCGTCGCCCGCAGCATCGCCACGGCATGGGTGCTGACGCTCCCCGCGTCGGGCCTCATGGCCGCGGCCGCGTACCTGCTGCTCACGCCAATCCTCGGCTAGCGACCGTGGGTCGGCGGGCTCGCGTCCTGGAGCTGGCCCGGGTCTTCGCCACGCTCGGGATCATCGGCTTCGGGGGGCCGGCGGCCCACATCGCGCTCATGCGGCGCGAGGTGGTCGAGCGTAGAGGCTGGCTGACCGATGCACAGCTCGTCGACCTGATCGGCGTGACGAACCTGATCCCCGGACCGAACTCGACCGAGATGGCGATGCACGTCGGACGGCTCCGAGCGGGCGGTATCGGCCTGGTTGTGGCCGGGCTGGCGTTCATCCTGCCGGCCGCGACCATCGTCCTCGCGCTCGCCGTCGCCTACGTCGAGCTCGGCTCGACGCCCGGCGGTGAAGCCCTGCTCTACGGGATCAAGCCGGTGATCACGGCCATCGTGCTGGTCGCCCTCGCCGCCTTCGCGCGTACGGCGCTCACCGGGCCGCTCCGGATCGGCGTTGCGGTGGCCGTGGCCACCCTGTGGCTGGTGGGGGTCAACGAGCTCGTGCTCCTCGTTGCCGGAGCGGCGGCCGTCGCGGTCGCCCGGCTCGGCACGCATCATCCCTGGGCGGCCGCGGGCCTGGTCCTCCCCGTCGCGGGAGTGGGAGCGGCAGCGGCCTCCTCGGTCAGCCTGGCCACGCTCGGGGCCGTGTTCCTGAAGGCCGGCGCACTCCTCTACGGGTCGGGATACGTGCTCCTCGCCTTCCTGCGCGGCGACCTCGTCGAGCGGCTCGCCTGGCTCACCGACGCGCAGCTCCTGGACGCGGTGGCCGTCGGCCAGGTCACTCCCGGGCCGCTCTTCACCACGGCCACCTTCGTGGGCTACCTCCTGGCCGGCATCCCGGGCGCCGTCGTTGCCACCATCGCGATCTTCCTGCCGGGCTTCGTCTTCGTGGCGCTCATCGGCCCGATCGCGAATCGGTTGCGCGACCGGCCGCTGACCGCGGCTCTCCTCGACGGCGTGAACGCCGCCGCGCTGGGCCTGATGGCGGCCGTCACGCTCGAGCTCGGCCGATCCGCACTCGTCGACCCGCTGTCGGTTGCGCTGGCCGTCGCGGCTGGCGTGGCGCTGGCGTGGGGCCACGTGCCGTCCGTGCTCCTCGTCGCCCTGGGCGGAGTCGCGGGCGTCGCCGCCTCGGCGGCGGGCATCGGTCCTTAACACACCCTTGACTCTGCGCTAAGGCGGCGTTAAACGCCCTCCGCGACGCTTGGCGTCAACGTGTGCCCGATGCTGCCGCGCGGCCGGGGACCATCAGTTCGGAGGAATGACATTGAACACCCAGCGCACCTGGCTCCGGCCGGCGCTCTCGGTCGCGATCGTCGGCGCGCTCGCCCTCGCCGCCTGCTCCAGCAACCCCGATGCCTCGCAGAACGGCAACGGCGGTGACGGCTCGTTGAGCGGCGACATCAGCGTCTCCGGCTCGTCGACCGTCGAGCCAATCACCTCGATCGCGCTCGAGGACTTCACCGCCGAGAACAGCGGCGTCACCTACTCGGTCGACGGGCCCGGCACGGGAGACGGCTTCGCGCTCTTCTGCGAAGGCGAGATCGACATCGCCGATGCGTCCCGCCCGATCAGCGACGAGGAGATCGCCCTGTGCGAGGAGGCCGGGATCGGCTACGTCGAGCTCCAGGTCGGGATCGATGGCATCAGCGTCATCACCTCGCCCGAGAACGCCGACGTCAGCTGCCTCAGCTTCGCCGACCTGTACGCCCTGACCGGCCCGGAGTCGCAGGACTTCGCGGACTGGTCCGATGCCGATGGCCTGGCCGAGGAGATCGGCTCGGGCGACTTCGGCGAGATCCACGCGCCGTATCCCGCGGATGCCGCCCTCGACATCACGGCGCCCGGCGAGGAGTCCGGCACGTACGACACGTACGTCGAGTTCGTAGTGGCTGACCTGGCCGACGAGCGCGGCGCGGACGAGGTGACGCGCCCGGACTACCAGGCCTCGGGTGACGACAACGTCATCATCGAGAACATCGCCGGCGCCCCTACTTCGCTGGGATGGGTCGGGTTCGCGTTCGCCGACGAGAACAGCGACGCGGTGACGTCGCTCGAGGTCGATGGTGGCGACGGCTGCGTGGCACCCAGCCCCGAGACGATCGCGTCGGGCGAGTATCCCATGAGCCGCCCGCTCTTCATCTACGTCAATGACGAGGAGGCGGAGGCTCGCCCCGAGCTGGCCGCCTTCGTCGACTACTACCTCTCCGACGAGGGCATGGCAGCCGTGACCGAGGCGGATTACGTCGCCCTCGACGCGGCCGCCCTCGAGGAGACCCGCGCGGCCTGGGACGGCCGCTGAGCTGAGCTCCTCCACCTGTCGCCGGGCCGGGCGAGCCTTCTCGTCCGGTCCGGCGCTTCACGCAGCCACCCCGAGTACCATGAGCCACCGATGACGGCACGCACCGCCCGCCCGTCCGCCCCGCTCTCGCCCGCCGACCTCCAGATCGCGGGTCCGCGCCTTCGGCGCGAGCGCCTGATTCGGGCCTTCTTCCTGGCCGCCGCCGCGTTCTCGATCATCGTGAGCGGGGCCATCATCCTGTCGCTCCTCGGCAACGCGCTCTACTTCTTCATCAATGTCGACAAGAGCGCGCTCGTCGCCGACGGCTGGTTCCCGCGACGCGACATGTACGACATCGCGACGATCGTGGCGGGAACCCTCGTCATCAGCGGCGTGGCGATGCTCGTCGCGACGCCGCTCGGGCTTGGCGCCGGGATCTACCTCTCCGAGTACGCGAGCACGCGCGTACGCAAGGTCCTGAAGCCGATCCTCGAGATCCTCGCCTCGATCCCGAGCGTGGTCCTCGGATTCTTCGCGCTCACCTGGATCAGTCCGAACGTCGTCCAGCCGCTGAGCGGCGCCCCGCTCTCGAACATGGCGGCCGCCGGTCTCGCCGTCGGGATCCTGATCACCCCGCTCATCGCCTCGATCAGCGAGGATGCCATGCACGCGGTTCCGGGCTACCTGCGCGAGGCGTCGTACGGCCTCGGCGCACGGAAGCGGACGACCAGCCTGCGGGTCGTCTTTCCCGCGGCCATCTCGGGCATCGTCGCGGCCCTCCTGCTCGGCGTGTCGCGTGCCATCGGCGAGACGATGATCGTGTCGATCGCGGCCGGCGGGAC
>Ga0190265_10000906_pt1 | contig 19446 bp, 14 predicted proteins | sample Popmic124T_FD_133135 | JGI IMG/M metagenome (GOLD analysis project Ga0190265, IMG submission 133135) | Populus adjacent soil microbial communities from riparian zone of Indian Creek, Utah, USA - 124 T | ecosystem: Environmental > Terrestrial > Soil > Riparian zone | place: USA: Utah | collected...
GCTCCTGCCGATCGTCTACCCGTACGTCTACGACCTCCGGCGCACGGACCTCAACCGCTCCGGCACGGCCGCGCAGGCCTACCGGTGCTGGACGGGCAGCCGCTACCTGAAGCCGTTCGGGTACACGCCGGCCGACGGCGCGTTCATGGGCATCGCCGGGGTCGACGGCAACGGCGAGTTCATCGTCGACGCCAACGTCCTGTCCGGGATCGACAGCGACGTTTGGCGATACGACCGGACCGGGCGGGTCGCGACCGGGATCGCCGACGGTGGCGTCATCCCGAACCTCGACACCACACCGAGGGGCGAGCTTCTGGAGCCGCTGTTCGTGCCGGTGGCGGAGGGCGGGCAGGTCGGCCTGTACCCCCAGTACTTCTTCGCCGAGCAGTTCATCCGGCGGCCGGTCGCCTGCGCGGCGTGAGCCGGCGGTCGCCGGCGGCGCGCACCCCGCCCGCCGACCGGATATGGTCGCCCACCAGCTTGTGTCGGCGGCTGGTCGAGGTGACGTGGAAGTGGATGGTGCGGGGGCGGGTGGGCCGGCGATCGGCGCCGGTGCTCCGCTGCTCGAGCGCGATGACGCGCTGGCGCTCGGCGACACGGCGATCGCCGAGGCGCGGGGCGGTCACGGGAGGGCGGTCGTCATCGAGGGGCCGGCGGGGATCGGCAAGTCGGCGCTGCTCTGGGAGGCGGTGGGGCGCGGGCGCGCCGCCGGCGCGCGCGTGCTGGCGGCGCGGGGCAGCGAGTTCGAACGCGAGTTCGCGCTCGGCATCGTGCGCCAGCTCTTCGAGCCCGCCGTCGCCGGCCGTCGCGCCGCGCAGCGCGGGACGCTGTTCGACGGGCCGGCCGCGTTCGCCGAGTCGATCGTCGTCGGCGAGCCGCGCGCGGCGCCGATCGACGCGTCCGACGCGCAGTACGCGGCGCTGCACGCGCTGTACTGGCTGACGGTGCACCTGTCCGGGGAGGCGCCGCTGCTGCTGGCCGTCGACGACGTGCAGTGGGCCGACGATCCGTCGCTGCGCTTTCTCGAGTTCCTCGAGCGGCGGCTGGAAGGGCTCCCGGTGCTGGTGGTCGTCACGGTGCGCTCCGGTGAGCCGGCGGTCGACCGGGCGGCGCTTGACGCGCTGCTGGCCGGCGGGCGCGCCCACGCGATCCGCCCCGCACCGCTCAGCGCTCGGGCGACGGCCGCGCTCGTCGAGACGACGCTGCCGGCGCCGCCGGACTCCGGTCTCGCGGAGGTCCTGCACGAGGCGAGCAAGGGGAACCCGTACGTCCTGCGCGAGCTGCTGAGCGCCCTGCGAGCCGACGGCGCCCGCCCGACCGCAGCCGCCGCGCGGCAGCTGACCGAGACGGGCGCCCCGAGCGTGGCACGCATGACCATGCGCCGCGTGAACGGGCTGCCGGCGCCGGCGATCGCCCTGGCCGAGGCGACGGCGGTGCTCGGCGAGCGAGCGGACCTGCCGCTCGCCGTCGCGGTGGCGGGACTCGGCGAGGCGGTCGGGCAGTCGGCCGGGCGCGCGCTCGTCGACGCCGAGCTGCTGGCGACGGACGCGCCGCCGCGCTTCGCCCATCCGCTGATCCGCTCAGCGATCCGCGGAGCGCTCGACCCACCGCGCCTGGTCGCGCTGCACACGGCGGCGGCCGAACGCCTCGCGGCCGCGGGCCACGTCGAGGACGCCGCCCAGCATCTGCTCGACGTGCCCCCGCACCACGAGCCATGGGTGCTGGACACCCTGGCCGAGGCGGCGGCGGCCGCGGCGGCCCGCAGCGGGTCCGCGGTGGCGCTGAGGCTCTGGCGGCGTGCCCTGCGCGAGCCCGCCGGGCCCGCGCGGCGCAGCGAGCTGCTGCTCGCGACCGGTGCGGTCGAGGCGGAGCTGGGCCGGCCCGAGGCCGTGGGGACGTTGCGCGAGGCGCTGGCGACCGCGCCCGACGCCCGCGCGCGCTTCGCCGCATCGCGCCAGCTCGCCGACGCGCTCCTGCGAGCGGGGGACACGGTGGCGATGGTCGAGGTGCTCGAGCGGGCGATCGCCGAGGTGGAGGGCGTCGATGCTCGCCTGGCCCAGGAGCTCGAGGCACAGCTGCTGCTCTTCGGCCCGTGGGACATCGAGCTGCGTCCGCGGCTCGCGTCACGCCTCGGCCGACTCGGCGTGCCGAGGGCCAGCGACGGCGCGCAGCCGGTTCGCCTGACCGTGGCGGCGCTGGAGGCGCTCAACGCCGCCCGGCCCGCCGCCGAGGTGGCGGCGCTGGCCGGGCGCGCGCTGAGCGCCGGGGCGCTGTTCGCGCAGGAGTCCTGGACGGTGGCGGCCGGGTCGGCTGCGGTCAACGTGCTGGCGCGCGCGGGCCGGCCGGACGAGGCCGCGGCGCAGCTCGAGCGAGCGATCGCGCGCGACCGCTCACGGATGGCGATCAGCGCGCTGCGCACCGGCGTGGGCGTACGCGCGGTGATCGGGGTCCTGCGTGGCGACGTCCTGGCGGCCGAGGCTGACGGGCGGGCGATGCTCGAGCTCGCGCCGGAGGGCGCGCTCGGTCCGCCATCGCTGCTGGCGGCGCTGATCGAGGCGCTGATCGAGCGGGGCCGGCCCGACGAGGCCGAGCACGAGCTGGAGGTCGCGGGCCTCGCCGGGGCGCTGCCGCTCAGCATGCCGTTCAACCTGATCCTGTACGCCCGCGGCCGACTGCGCGTCGCCCGCGGGCTGCTCGACGCCGGCCTGGCCGATCTGCTCGAGTGCGGCGAGCGCTGCGAGGCAGCGGGTCAGCGCAATCCCGCCATCGCGCCCTGGCGCTCGCAGGCCGCCCCGCTCCTCGCGGCACTCGGCGAACGTGACCGCGCGGTGGCGCTCGCCACGTCCGAGTGCGAGCTCGCACGGCGGTTCGACGCGCCGCACGTCGAGGGCCCTGCGCTGCGTGCGCTGGGCATGGTCAGCGAGGGCGCCGAGCGCCTCGCGCTGCTGCGCCGCGCGGTCGACACGCTCGAGCACTCGTTCGCGCGGCTGGAGCTGGCGCGTGCGCTCGCCGACCTCGGCGACGCCCTCCGCGCCGACGGGCAGCGGGCTCCGGCACGCGATGCACTCCAGCGCGCTGCCGGACTCGCCGGCGCGCTCGGGGCCGACGCGCTCGGGAGCCGGATCGTCGAGGCGCTCGTCGACGCCGGGGGCCGCCCGCGCCCCACCCGCCGCGCCGCGGACGAGCTGACGCCGGCCGAGCGCCGCGTCGCCGACGTCGCCGCTCGCGGGCTGACCAACCGGCAGGCCGCCCAGGAGCTGTTCCTGTCGGAGAAGACGATCGAGACCCACCTCGCCAGCACGTACCGCAAGCTGTCGATCCGTTCGCGGGTACAGCTGGCCGACGCGCTTGCCCGGCGCTGACGGCACACGTTCAGGGACAAACGCCAGGGTGCCTCGGGGTAGCCGGCCGCCCCGTGCCGACGTAGCGTCCTGCGCATCCGCCGACGCCGACCGTCGAGGAGCCGGATGGCCAGCACCATGCCGCAGACGATCGTCCTCGAGCCCGCCGCCCGCGCGTTCGTCGAGCAGACCGCCGGGGGCCCGCAGCTGTACGAGCTCGACCCGGCCGAAGGGCGGCGGGCGGTCGAGCAGGTGCAGCGGCTGACGGTGCGCCGGGCGCCGGTCGACGTGGAGGACCTCACGGTCCCCGGCGGCCCGTCCGGCGAGGTTCCCGTACGCGTCACGCGTCCCCGCGGCGCGCGCGGCACGCACCCCGCGATCGTCTACCTGCACGGAGGCGGCTGGGTGTTCGGCGGCGTCGAGGTGTTCGATCGCCTGGTCGGCGACCTCGTCGCCGCCACCGGCGCCGCGATCGTGTTCCCCGACTACAGCCGTTCGCCCGAGGCGCGCTACCCGACGGCCCTCGAGGAGTGCTACGCCGTCGCCTGCTGGGTGTCGGAGTGCGGCGAGGAGTGCGGCCTGGACGGCACGCGTCTGGCGGTCGCGGGCGACTCGGCGGGCGGCAACATGGCCACCGTCGTCGCGCTGCTGGCCAAGGAGCGCGGCGGTCCCCCGCTGCGCCAGCAGGTCCTCTTCTACCCGGTGACCGACGCAGGGTTCGACACCCCCTCCTACCAGCGCTTCGCCACCGGCCACTGGCTACGCCGCGACGCGATGCGGTGGTTCTGGGACCAGTACACGACCGACGAGGGCGAGCGCGCGCAGATCACGGCCTCACCGCTGCGCGCGCGGCTCGATCAGCTGGCCGGACTGCCGCCGGCGCTCGTCGTGACCGCCGAGGCCGACGTGCTGCGCGACGAGGGCGAGGCGTACGCCGCACGGCTGCGCCAGACCGGCGTGCCGATCACCGCCGTCCGCTACCAGGGCACGATCCACGACTTCGTGATGCTCAACGCGCTCGCCGACACGCAGGCCGCAAGGGCGGCCATCGCTCAGGCCTGCGCGACGCTGCGCACCGCGCTCCGCTGACGGGACCGCGCGATCGCGCTCCCGTCCTCGCCCTCGCCGCGTTCGCCAGCTCGACCCTGCGCCCGGCACCTGGCTGCATCTGCCCCGCCCCAGGCGCGACGTGCGCTGCCTCAGTTGCCCTGCCCCGAGCAGCCGTAGAAGAGGAACTGAAGGGTGGCACCCTCGTTCGGGATCCAGACGAAGCCGGGCGTCGTCGCGTTGCCCTGGGCGTCCGTCCACGCCCCGGCCAGGAAGTAGCTCGGATCGAGCCCCAGATTGTCGGCGGAGAACAGGATGTCGAGCGTCTCGGCGTCGAGGAAGCGGCCCGCCTGCTCCTCGGTGACGAGGATCGGGAAGGCGTAGTCCAGCACGGCGTAGTAGTAGGGGTTCTCCTTGAGGTTCGCGTACGCGACGAGCCACGGCTCCATCACCCCCTGGCCGACCACCGGCGGGAAGCCCTGTCCGGGGTTGCTCGGGTACTTGTCGCAAACCGCGACCTGGGCGGCCACGGGCAGCATGGACGCCCACATGTAGGAGGTGAGGTTCTGCTGCAGCTGTGCGACCAGCAGGTCCTCGGCCTGGGGGCCCATCCCCCAGCCGCCCGTGCTGCCGTCGGGGTTGTTGAGGAAGGCCGCCGCAGCCGAGAGCCGCGCCGCGTCGCTGACGAGCAGGTCGGCGGTGAGGCCAACTCCGTCGAGCGACTGCGTCCACCCCTTCGTCAGCGCATCCGACCAGCCCGTCACGTCGCCCTGGAAGGTCGCGGGGTCGAGCGCCGGCGCGCCCCCTCGCCGTTCGAGAGATCGCCGATGAGCTGGTTCATGCCGACCGCCATCGTGAAGGCGCCCGAGGTGACGCCTCCGACCACCGGGATGCCCCCGCTCGCGCCAGAGGCGATGGTCAGCACGTCGTCGACCATCGCCATCGGATCCGCGCCCTGAGGCTGTGCGGGAGGCACGTCGTAGGCCTTCTGTATGTCCGCAGCGATGCCGTCGAAGGTCACCGTTCCCGTGATGAAGGCGGTTTGGAGCAGGCTGTAGAGCTGACTGCTGGATCCGCCCATGTGCTGGAGCACCGTGGTGAGCTGGCTGAACTCGGGCACGAGGATGCCCTGGACGCGACTGAAGCCGTCCCGGCAGGGAGACGCCTGGCACGGTTCCATGACCTGCAGGGTGCTCTGCGCGGTACTCCAGGCGATGCTGTCGTCGCCCCAGTAGAGCGCGCGGATGCCGTTCACCGGATCGAGCCGAGCAAAGCTCAGCTTGTCGTTGATGTACTCCTCGGCCGCCTGCTCGGCGACGGTGTCGAACGGCTCGAAGGGCTGGGGCTCCTGCGCCAGCAGCCGCTGAAGCGACGGCTGATAGAGCGGGAGGTCGAGCGCCGGCGGCTGGGGCGAGCCGTTGACCCCCGGCGCCCAGTTGCCCTGCCGGTCGCGCTCGAATAGGCCCGCGAGCCGCGCGGACGCCGCTCCGGCCCGCGACTGACCCAGCTCGGTGCCGGTGTTCGGCCCGTCGGCCTGCAGCGAGCCCTCGGTGCCGAGGAAGGAGTAGTCGCCGCTCCCGTCGAGTCCCAGGAAGACGGCCGGCTGCGCTCCGAACGCGTTCAACTCCTGCGTCATGGCGGCCCAAGAGGTATTGCCGGGATCGAGGATGCCCCCGGCGTTGAAGGCAGCCGGCGCGCCGAAGCTGGCGACGACGATGAGCGCGGTGCCCGGCGCGTCGGCGATCGAGGGCAGCGTCTGGTTGGCGAACACGTCGAGACAGGTCAGCGCCGGCGTGGGGGGACACTGGCCCCCTATGCTCGTCCGGAATCCGTTCGGAACCGTGTACTCGCCCTTGACAGCGAGCGTTCCCGCGTCGAGCCAGAGGACGTGGAGTCCGCCCCGGATCGAGCCGGGGATCGGCGCCGACGTGTAGGTCTGGGACCCGAGGGCGATCACGTTCTGGGCGGCGGACGTGCCCGGCGCGCCCGTGTCGAAGGTCTCGAAGGTCGGCGGCCACGTGAAGGTGAACTTGTTCTGCGTGTCGATCTGGAAGAACCCGTTCATGCTCCCGGGAGGCCTGCCCGACCCGTCCGCGACGCCGATCGATTGGTAGGCCGCGCCCTGCGGTACCCCGGTGATGCCGATCATGGACCACTGGCCGGTGGCGAGGTCGGCGGCGCTCCCCGCGCCCGGCTCGAAGGTACCGCCCAGGCTCGTCATCACTCCGGCGAGGCTCTCCTGCCCATCCGCGCCGATGTTCGCGGGCGCGCCGCTGCCGCTGAGGATCGCCAGCTCGCTGCTCGTCAGCTTCGCCGCGTCCTGCTGGAGCTGGCTCATCCCGGCCGCGGTGCCGGGATAGGACGTGTTCGCGTTGCTTCCGACCGGTTCCAGCGTCGTTCGGTCGAGCACGAGCAGCTGGGCCCAGCCGCCGAGGCGGTAGAAGGCGCCGCCGACCTGGATACCCGGATCGTCGGCCGAGGCGAGCGTCGTGACCTCGATGCCGGCCGGCAGCATCGCCGGCTGGGCGGCGACCTCGACGGTATCGGTGGCCGTGGGGGCTGCGGTGACCGCCGCGCTCCGCCGTCCCGGCTCGAAGGCGCGAAGCCGAATCGTGTACCGGCCGCGCACGTCCGGTCGCAGCACTGGGCGGGCGCTGCTCGTCTGGCGCAGCTTGGCCTTCGAGCCCTCCGGCCGCTTCACGATCCGCCAGCGCATGCGTACGGCGCGACCGCGTCGGCTCGCCCGCGTCGAGCGGCCGTCGAGCCTGACGAGGAGCCCCCGTCGCGCCACCCGATCACGGCCGGCCCCGACGAGCGGCCCGGTGGGGCGGATCCGGAAGCTGCGCCGGATGCGCCGATACGCGCCCGTCTGCTCGTGGAAGGCGGTGACGGTCAGCCGGTTGCGGCCATAGCGCAGCCCGTCGTGGGCGGCCAGGTCGCCACGCCAGCGGTCGGCTCTCCCCTCCTTGAAGACGCGGGCGATCGAACGGCCGTTCAGCGTGGCACGAAGCGTGGCGCCACGGCCCGCTGCGGCGCGCAGGGCGATCGGCGCGCGCGTCGTGCCACTGCGCACCCCCTGGAGCCGCAGGAAGTCGCGCCGCGCACGGCCGACCGTGAAGTGGGACGAGGCGAGCTGCCGCCGGCCACGCGCGCCGCGCACCTCCACGAAGAGGTGGTTGCGCCCGACCAGGAGCTCTCGCCCGACGCGCAGCCGCGCCGTCCGCACGCCGTTGCGGGCCGGGCCGAAGCGAGCACGGATGTCGCTGAAGTCGCGACCGCGCACGTAGGCGCGAAAGCCGTTGACCCTGCCGCTCAGTCGCACTTCGGCGGTCACGACGCTCCTGGTCGTCAGCGCGTCGTCTCGCGGAGCGACGATTCGTATGGCGGCGGCGGCGGGTCCCGCCGCGACCGCCATCGCGGCGGTGATCGCCAGCGCAACCGCCGCTGTCATCGCACAAGCCTGCAACCCGCGCGCACCGGAGTGCCGCCGCGTCGGTCCGGTCATCGGTCGCGACTCTACTGCGATCCCGAACGGAGCGGGAACCAGCAGTCGACGAGCGTGTTGCGGTCGGTGTCGTCGAGCGCGGCGCACGAGGTCTGACGGACTCGACCGGTCACGTCCGCCGCCGAGCTGGTGCCTTGCCGAACCAGATGCGACTCAAGAACCTCCACGGCGCGGACGACATGGTCGACGACGTCCGATTCACGTCGCAAGCGCACGCGCACGCGCGGGCGCGAAGCGCGCGAGGAGAAGCCCGCTGAGCAGCGTGAACACGATCGCGCCGGCGGCACCGAACACGGTGAACTGGTCGTCGACGTCGACGCCGATGCCGGTCGATGCGCACCAGCCAAGCCCGAAGAGCACCGGCATCGCCAGCGTCCACGGCAGCGCGAGCCCGCGGCGCCCCTCCCGGGCCAGGACGATCCCCTGGGCGCCGCCGAGCACCGCCCCGCTGACCAGTCCCATCACCACGAGCGAACCGAGGTCGGTGGCATAGCCCACCAGCGCCGCGCCGGCCGCCAGCCCGACGGCGTAGCCGACGGCGCTGGCGGCGATCCACGCCGTCGCTCGCCCGAGCGCGCCGTCGGCGGCCCACCATTGCACGGCGCCCAGGCCGGCTCCCGTGAGCACGCCGCCGACCAGCGCGGCGTCGACGGCGTCCACGCGTCCGCCGATCCCCCAGCCGATGTACCCGGCGATCGGGAACGCGAGCGCCACCGCGACCCACCGCCAACCGGGCAAGCGCGGGCGGTCGCGCGCCCCGGCTGCGGCGTCGAGCTCTGCTGCGGCGGCGCGATCGGGGCGCGGCGCGGTCTGCGCGGGCAGAGCGGCGTCGCGCGTGGCGTCGGTCATGAGTGCCCCAGTGCCGGATTCGGGTCGGTGAGGTCGGAGGCGGTAGTGTCGGAGACCGGCTCCTGGCCGCCCATGTCGAGCCGGAACGGCGGGTACTTGTCGGTCATCAGCGCCGCGTAGGCAGCGACGCGGAAGACCCAGCGGTTCATCCCCATCACGAAGTCGAAGAGCGCCTTCGGATAGCGGCCGGTGAACAGCAGGGCGATGCCGGAGATGCACACCAGCAAGCCGATCAGGCCACCGCCGGAGGTCCATGCGAAGGCGTCGTTGGCCGCGTTGAGGCCGGCCCACGCGCCGCCGGCGAACACGCCGACGACGAGGTAGTGCGGCAGCGCCAGCAGCCACCACTTGACGAGGACAAGGCCGCGCGAGAGCTCAGGCGGGTACTCCACGTTCAACCGCGCCGGGTAGTCGGGCACGTCGGCGAGCGTGAACGGCGGGTAGCGGTCGGTTCCCAGGGCGTTGTAGGAGTAGAAGACGACACGCCAGGACCAGCGCAGCACGCCGAGGTTGAAGTCGAAGATCGCGCGCGGGTACCGGCCGGTGAACAGAATTGCGACGAGGGCGACCAGCCACAGCACGAGGAAGGCGATCCACAGGAACACGAGCACGATCGCGTGCGGGATCACCAACAGCCACTTGACCAGCCACAGCCAGCGGCTGAGCTGCGGGTCGAGCTCGCCTTCGAGACCGACTGGATAGGGCGACGGAGCGGTGGTCATGTCAGCTCTCCTTGGAGGTCGTTACAGGTGGGTCGGGCGGGGTTGGTGACGTCTGGGTCGGCACGCCTTCGCCGGCGTATTGCCGGACCAGGACTGCCGGTTGCAGCGGCGCCGGTCGGGGTCCTTCGACCTGCAGGTCCGGGAGCCACGACAGCCAGGGCGGCAGGTACCAGTTGCGCTCGCCGAGCAGGCGCATGGCGGCGGGGATGAGCAGCAGCCGGACGAGCGTCGCGTCGAGCGCGAGCGCGACGGCGATGCCGAAGCCCATCTCCTGGAAGGCGACGAGCTGGCCCGAGGCAAAGCCGCTGAAGACGACGATGATGATCGCCGCGGCGCCGGTGATCAGCCGGGCGGTGGAGGCAACGCCGTGGACGATGGCGTCCGAGGTGTCGCCGGTGGCCATCCAGCGTTCGTGGATGCGGCTGAGCAGGAACACCTGGTAGTCCATCGAGAGCCCGAACAGCACGCTGAACAGGAAGATCGGGACCCAGGCGTCGATGCGCTCGACCTGGGTGAAGCCGAGCAGGCCGGTGCCGACGCCCTCCTGGAAGACGAGCACGAGAACCCCGTAGGCGGCACCGACGGACAGCAGGTTGACGGCGATCGCGGTCAGCGGGATGGCGATCGACCGGAACGCCAGCATGAGCAGCACGAAGCTCAGCGTCAGCACGAAGCCGATGACGATCGGCAGCCACATCCGGTTGACCGCGAACGAGTCCTGCGCCTCGGCCGGCGTGCCGCCGACGAACACGCGGTCCGCGGTCGCGCCGAACGCGGCGGGCACGTAGTCGTCGCGCAGGCGGTCGATGGCGGCGGACCCCCGTCCGCTGCTCGGCTCGACGGTGAGCGGCACGGATGCCACGCCGATCTCAGGGCCCGTGTCGACCGTCAGCGCACGGGCGGCGAAGTCCCGATCGCCGGCGAGCTCGGTGCGCAGGCGCGCCAGTCCCTGCTGTGCGCCCAGATCGTCGGGAGCGCCGTCCAAGACGATGGTGACCGGCTCGGTCGCGCCGCTCGGGAAGTCGCGCTCCAGCGCGAGCAGCCCTTGCTTGGCCACGGTGTCGTTCGGCAGCGACGACGTGCCCGCGGCGCCCAGCTGCAGCCCGAGGACCGGTGCGGCGAGCGCCAGCAGCACGGCCGTGGTCGCGATCAGGCTGAGTGCCGGACGGCGCATCACGGCGAGCACGGCGCGCCGCCAGAGCGGCCCCTCTTCCCCGGCCGCGGCTGCGACGCGCCGCCCGAGCCACGGCACCCGCAGCCGATCGACGCGATCGCCGAGGACCATCAGGATCGCGGGATGGAACGTGAGCGCCACCACGATCGACACGAGCCCGACGATCACGGCGCCCAGGCCGAGACTGCGCAGCGTCGTGTCGGGCACGAGCAGCATCGCGATCATCGCCAGCGCGAACGCCGTGCCGCTGAACACGACCGCGCGCGTGGCCGTGTTGGAGACCGTCAGGATCGCCTCACGCGTGTCGCTGCCGCGATGGCGCTCCTCGCGCAGGCGCGAGACGATGAACAGCGAGTAGTCGATCCCGAGCGCCAGGCCCATCGCGACGATCATGTTCAGGATGAACAGGTTGAGCTCGAACGCCTGGCCGATCAGGGCCGTGACACCGAGCGCGACGATGATCGAGATGATCGCCATCAGCATCGGGATCGCGACGCCCACGAGCGTGCCGACCACGAGCAGCAGCACGATCAGCGCGGCGGGGAGCCCGAACTGCAGCTCGCCCTTGTTGAGGTCGCTCTCCGAGAGCGCGGTGAAGTCACGGTCCAGCGTGTTGGCGCCGGTGATATGCGTGGCGAACCCGGCGCTGGCGTCGCTGCGCTCGACGAGGGAGATCAGGTCCGCGATCCGGTCCTGCTGCGGATGGGCGACGACGACGGGCAAGAGCGTGGCGTGCCGGTCCGCGGAGATCAGGATCTCGCCGCCCGGGTCCAGGTAGCTGGAGATCTGCTCCACGGCGCCGCTGCGACCGGCCTGCGCGATCACGTCGCGCACATGCACGGCGAAGGCGGGATCTGAGACCACGGACTGCTCGGAGCGCACCACGATGACCTCGTCGATCGCGCTCTGCCCCGGGAGCCGCTCGTCGATGAGCTCCTGAGCCCTGGCGGACTCGGGATGGTTGGTCAGGCTCGCGTCCGAGGTCAGGCCCGAGCCCAGCAGCGTCCCGGCCAGGCCGATCGAGACGAGTACCAGCACACCCCACACGGCAAGCACCCGACCCGGTCGCCGGGTCGCGTATTGCGCAAGCCGCCGTGGCCCGAACCTGGTTCCAGGCTGAGCCGCTTCACGCCTACGCGGTGCGGACGGCTCCGGCGAGGACTTCGACATGCCTGACTCCAGACAACTGCTGAGGGACGCGGACCGCTGGGGGTCGACGCGCACAAGCCGGCCAGAGATTGGAACCGCCGAGATCGCCTGCCGTGCTCGGACGGCGAGGCGTGGTTTCACCATACAGCTTCAGAGCAGACAGCTCGCGATTTCGCCGCACCCGCACGAGCGTCGCGTCGCGTCGGCGGAGCCGCTACCGGTCATCCCGGTGACGAAGCGACCCGCCGCGACGCATCGCGCACCGCCCTCACCGGCAACGGGTGCCATAACGCCCTCTACCGAAGGAGCATCATGCCCCAGGCCAAGCAACCCGTGACCGACGACTCCATCCAGGTCCGCCAGCTCAGCCACTACCAGTTCACCTGGATCGCCGGCGACGCGGCCAAGCCCGGCACCTGGACCCTCCAGCTCGTCCTGGACCAGGGCGCATGGGAAGAGGTCCTCACCGTCGACCCCGACGACGCCGACAACCTCCAGGACATGCTCTCCACCGCCTCGGTTGTGCACTACGACGTGCGCCGCAGAACCCTGATGTTCGGAACCACGCCGGTCGGCGCCGCCTGACCACATCCAGGATGTCCGAACCGGGCACATCCTCCGCCTCGAACCACCAGCCTGACGCTCAGCCGCGAAGCGACCGGACATGACCCGCCCGTGAGCATGCCGCGGCGGCGTCGACTGGTACCGTCGCCGCCGTCCGCTGGATCTTCTGAGCCACTCGAGGCCACGTGAAGCAAAGGATGCTGTCGCGTGGCGTAGAAGGAACGGAGGCAGGCGGCGGACTCAGCGAAAGCCGGCCCGGGATCTCCCAGACGCATCCGGGCTGGGCAGATTGCGTCTTCAGGAGGCAGTGCATGGCGGCAGAACATGGCACCAAGGGCAATACGGGCGGTATCGGCGTCGGCGGCATCCTCGTCATCGTCGGCATCGTCGTGATGATCGTGTGGAGCTTCTTGATCGGGCTGATCATCACGCTGGTCGGCCTCGTCGCCTTCGGCGGTTTCGCGAAGGGCAAGTGGTACTGAGGCGATAGGACGCGTTCTGTCGCCGGCGACGCTTCGAGCGTTGGCTGGCCATCGCCGCCGCTTACGCTCGGAGCGATCTCGCACGCGGCTGTAGGATGCATTTCATCCCCGATCGAGTCGACCAGCAGCTGACGTCCGGCCTCACGATCGCCGAGCTGATCCGCGAGCGGATGGGCGAGTTCACCACGGGCGAGCGCAACGTGGCGCGGGCCCTGCTGGCCGACTACCCGAACGCGGCGCTCGGCTCGCTTGCCGAGCTCGCGTCGCGGGCCGAGGTCAGCGACCCCACCGCGATGCGCTTCGCCGTGAAGCTGGGGTTCGCCGGCTTTCCGCATCTCCAGCTCGCCCTGCGCGAGGAGGTGCGCGCGCGGCTCAGCTCACCGCTGAACGTCTACGAGCGCCAGGCGGCGAAGTTCGAGAACTCACCGGATCCGATCCAGCAGGTCATCCCCGAGCTGATCAGCAACCTCGAGCACAGCACCGCGAACCTCGCGACCGCCGACTGGGAGCGCGCCCTCTCGCTGATCGGCGACAAGCGCCGGAGCGTCTACTGCCTCGGCCACCGCTTCAGCCACGCGGCCGCGTACTACCTCCACTTCCACCTCCACCAGCTGCGCCCGAAGGTGACGCTGCTCGAGACGGGGATCCAGTTCCCGGCCGACGCCCTGATCGACATCGGACGGCGCGACGTGGTGGTGGTCTTCGACTATCGCCGGTACCACCCGGCGACGCACGCCTTCGCCACTGCGGCGGCCGGGTACGGCGCGTCGATCGTGCTGTTCACCGACGGCTGGCTCTCGCCGATCGCCCGCCTGGCCGATGCCGTCCTGCCGATCGGGATCGAGAGCACGTCACCCTGCGATTCGCTCACGGCGGTCATCGCGATGATCGACGCCCTGCTGGCCGGACTCGTCCGTGACCTCGGCTCGAGCGTGCCCGAGCGCATGAAGCGGATCGAGGAGGCGCGCGAGACGGTCGCCGGGGCCGCCGTTGCCGGCAAGCGGGGCTAAGGGAAGCGCACGACGGCGAGCACGATCGCGCTCGCCGGCCCGCCGAGCCGCAGCTCCACCTCGGCGCTCGCGTACGCGTACGCATCGAGCGGCTCGAGACCGCGCTCCACCAGCAGCCGGTGCGCCTGCTCCATCGCGCGGCGCCGCGCCATCGGATGGGTCTCGTCCATGCCGACGCAGATCGTCGCTCCGGCCGTGCGGATGCGCGGAAACGGGAGGTCGAGTCCGCGGACCACGTCGAGCCGGACCGTCGCGACGCCGGCCGCCTCGTACCCGGCGCCGGTCGGCTCCCCTGCGCCCATCGCCGCGTGCAGGTCCCCGAGGGAGAGCAGCGCCCCGTCGACCTGGACCGGGAGCAGGAGCGTCGCACCCGGTGCCAGTTCGCGCAGGTCCATGTTCCCGCCCCAGGGCCCAGCGGGCGACATCGTCGATCCCGGCGCGGAGGCCGGCGCCACGCCGATGCACCCGATCGACGGCCGCAGCGGGACCGCGATCGTCTCGTTCACGACGAGCATGCCATCGTCCCGGCGCCGGAGCTCGCGCACGGCCGCGGTGTCGACCCAGTGCCCCAGCGCCCCGACGTCGGGCATCCACGCCGTCCAGGCGCGCTCGATCCGGATGTCGAGGACCTCGATGCTCAGCACGTCGCCGGGCTCCGCCCCGGCCACGGCCACGGGGCCGGTCACCCGGTTGACGTTGCCCATCCCGATCTCGGCGAGCGACTCGCCGGCGGCAAGCCGCGCATACGTCTCGTCACCCGTCTCGAAGGCGACGATCGTGCCGGGCGCGACCTCCAGCGCAGGCCGTGCGTCCTTGTCGAAGCAGGTCTGGGCGTTGTCCCTGGACAACGCGACTGGTGTCGGCACGCGTCTCCCGGAGCCTGAAATAAATTACACAAGTACGTTGACAACCATCAGACTGAAAGAATATCATCACGGTGTGGCTGCTCCACTCAGAACCGAGATGACCCTCCTCCGGCGGCTGCTCGCCGGCGCGGCGCTCGCCGCGGCGACCGTGGCGCTCACGGGCTGCTTCGGGAGCGACTCCAGTCCAAGCACCACCGAGACGGCGTCGTCGAAGGGCGGCATCCTCAAGCTCGGGACCACGCAGGATCCGGGCCTCGACCCGCAGAAGGACAACTACCAGCTCGAGTTGTTCTGGTGCTGCCTCTCGCGCACGCTGCTCACGTACAACCTGCGCCCGGTCGACGACGGCGGGTTGGACCTGCGGCCCGACCTCGCCAAGGCCCTCCCCGAGGTCTCGGACGACGGCCTGACGTACACGCTGCAGCTCAAGCAGGGCGTGCACTACGGGCCGCCCTTCGAAGACCGCGAGGTCACCTCGCAGGACATCGTCCGCGGGCTCCAGCGCGGCGCGAACCCGGCGGTGGCCGCCCCGACCGCCGGCGCGTTCTCGGTGATCGAGGGCTGGGAAGAGGCCAGCAAGAAGCCCGGGTCCCCGATCTGCGGCCTCGAGACACCGGATCGGTACACGATCGTCTTCCACCTCTCCGAGCGGTCGGCGCGCTTCGCCAACGCCCTGGCGAACCCGCTCGCGTCGCCGCTGCCGAAGGGCGCCGCCACCGGACACGACAAGGACTACAACCGCTACGTCGTCTCGACCGGGCCGTACATGGTCGCCGGCAGCGAGCAGCTGGACTTCAGCCTGCCACCGTCTGAGCAGAAGCCGCTGAGCGGCTACCAGCCCGACCGGTTCATCAAGCTCGTGCGCAATCCGAGCTACAAGCCCGAGCCGGAGGATTTCCGCGAGGCGAACCCGGACGAGATCGAGATCTCCATCGGCGGCACTGCGCAGGACATCGCGCAGAAGGTGACCGCCGGGGCGCTCGACGGGCTCTTCGTCGATTCGGCGCCCCCGCAGTTCGTCCGGCAGTACATGACGTCGCCGAACCTGCGCGAGCGCCTCCACATCAACCCCAAGCCGCTGCACACGATGCTGGGCATGTTCAACCTGGCGCAGCCGCCGTTCGACGACCTGCACGTGCGCCGCGCCGTGAACTACGTGCTCGATCGCGCGGCGATCGTGAAGGCGCTGGGCGGCGTGGCCGCCGGGACCCCGGCGTACCGCACGCTCCCGCCGGCGCTCACCGACGGCGCCGAGGGCGCCGCGACGTACGAGACGGCGACGGCGGAGGAGCGGCTCGCCGCGGCGCGCGAAGAGATGCGCCAGTCCGCCTACGATCCGGACGGCACCGGAAGCTGCAGCGCACCGGCGTGCAAGCAGGCGTTGGTCATCAACATCTACGGCACGTCGCCGCTGCCGACGCTGATCAAGAACAACCTCGCGGAGATCGGCATCGACGCAGAGTTCCCGAACTACGAGGTCGACACCGCGTTCGCGAAGTGCGCGGACCCCAAGCAACACGTCGGGCTCTGCACGCAGATCACCCTCGGCTCGAGTACCCCGAACGCGGCTGGCATCGCCGAGGTCCTGGCGAGCAGCAACATCGAGGGCTGCTGCGACCTCCCGCTCTTCGGCGCAACCTCCGAGCAGCTCTCGGGGTGGGGGTACGAGACGACGCGCCTGCCCTCGGTCGACGCGAAGCTCGAGGAGTGCTCGGCCGCGCTCGGCGACGCCGGCACGGCGTGCTGGTCGGACTTCGACGACTACGTCACCTACGAGACCGCGGCGATCATGCCGATCATGTATCCCAAGCAGCCGGACATCGTCTCCGACCGCGTGCGCAACTACGCGCACGACCTGTTCGGCTTCGTGTCGCTCAACACGGTCGCTGTGGAGGAGTGAGCCGACGTAGATCGCCGTTGAGCGAGCGATGCTGAGATACCTCGTCGAGCGCCTGGCGCTCCTGATCGTGATGTTCTGGCTGGTGTCGCTGCTGACGTTCGGCGTCTTCTTCGCGCTGCCCTCGGGCGACCCCGCGGTGCGGTTCGTCGGCCAGGCCACCTCGCCCGCCACCGTCGCCGCGGCGCGGGAGTCACTCGGTCTCGACGAGCCGCTTCCGGTGCAGTACGCCCGGTTCGCCAAGGGCCTGATCCCCCTGCCCGGCACGTTCCTCGACGAGGACGTCTACTACTCGTTCAACAACGGCGTGCCGGTCCGCGAGGAGATCGGCAAGCGCGCCCCCGTGACCGCCGCGCTCGTCACCGGAGCGCTCGTCCTCGTGCTCCTGATCAGCCTGCCGCTGGGTGCGTTGTGCGCGGTCAAGCCGCGCTCGCTGCTCGACCGCGCCGCGATGGTCACGACGCTGATGCTCCTGTCGATCCCCTCCTTCGTCCTCGCGTACCTGCTGCTGTACGTGTTCTGGTTCAAGCTCGGCGTCGCGCCGCCGAGCGGCCTGCCCGCGGACGACCCGGTCTGGAGATCGCTGCTCGACGGCCGCTTCGTGCTGCCGTGGCTGGCGCTGGGGTCGGCGATGGTCGCCCTCTACATCCGGATGATCCGCTCGAGCATGCTGGAGACGCTGAGCTCCGATCCGATCCGCACGGCGCGGGCGAAGGGCATCCGCGAGTCACGCGTGGTCGGCAAGCATGCGCTCCGGGGCGCGCTGGTGCCGATCGTGACCATCGTCGGCCTCGACTTCGGCGTCCTGATCGGCGGCAGCGTCGTGATCGAGACCGCCTTCGGGCTTCCGGGCATCGGGCAGTACGCCGCGCAGTCGGTGCTCTCGAACGACCTGCCGGCGATCATGGGCGTGACCGTCTTCGCGGCCACCTGCGTGCTGGTGGCGAACCTCGTCGTCGACCTGCTCTACGCGATCCTCGACCCGCGGGTCCGCTACGCGTGACCCCCGACGCCGTCAGCGGAAGGGTCGGTGAGCCCGTTGCGGAGCCGCACGGTGCCGCGCTCGAGCTCGCGCCCCGCCCCGCCGGACACGCCTTCTGGCGCCGGCTGCGGGCGAACCGGCTCGCGCTCGCGGGCGCGGTCTGCCTACTCGGCATCGTCGCGTTCGCCCTGCTCGCGCCCGTCGTCGCGGCGGTCACCGGGCATCCCGTCGACACGACGTACGTCGAGACGCAGCTCGACGAGTACGGGGTCCCCCGGGGTCCCAGCTCGAGCTTCCTCTTCGGCGCCGACCAGCTCGGTCGCGACCAGCTCGTGCGGATCGCGTACGGCGCGCGCACCGCGCTGCTCGTCGGGTTCCTCGCCACCGCGATCTCGCTCGTGATCGGCCTCGTGATCGGCATCGTGAGCGGCTTCTTCGGCGGCATCGTGGACCTGCTCCTGTCGCGCGTCATCGACCTGTTCCTCGTCATGCCCGTCCTGCTGCTGGCGCTCGGCCTGTCCGCCAGCTGCGGCGGCGCCGAGGGCTGCGCGGGCGGCCTGATCAAGCCGGGGCTCGCGCTCGTCGTGGCCGTCATCGGCCTCTCGAACTGGGCCTACGTGGCCCGGGTCGTCCGCGGCCAGGTGCTGAGCATCCGCGAGCGCGAGTTCATCGAGGCCGCGCGCGCGTTCGGCGGACGCCCGCTCCGGGTGCTCGCGACCGAGATCGTCCCGAACGTGATCTCCTCGGTGATCGTCCTCGCCCTGATCCTGTTCCCGAGCAGCATCCTCTACGAGGCCGCCCTCGCGTTCCTCGGGATCGGCGTGCCCCGCACCGCCTCGTGGGGCGGGACGCTCGCCGAGGCGGGCAAGCTGCTCCCGGCCGCCTGGTGGATGTTCGTGTTCCCCGGGCTGTTCCTCTCGGTCACCGTGCTCAGCCTGAGCGTCCTCGGCGAGGGCGTGCGAGACGCCCTGGACCCGCGGGAGGGCGCCAATGGCTGATCCGCTGCTCGAGATCCGGGACCTGCGGGTCGAGTTCTCGACCTTCGACGGGACGGTCAGGGCGCTGAACGGCGTCTCGCTGACCGTCGGGCAGGGGGACGCCCTCGGGCTGGTCGGCGAGTCGGGCTCCGGCAAGAGCGTGCTCGCGCTCGCCGCCCTCGGCTTCCTCAACCGCCGCGGCGCGCACGTGAGCGGGTCGGTCCGGATCGGCGACACGGACGTCCTGCACGCTCCAGCCGACGACATCCGCAGGCTGCGCGGCGCGAAGGCCGCGATCGTCTTCCAGGACCCGCTGTCCGCGCTCCACCCGCACTTCACCGTGGGTCATCAAATCGCCGAGGCCTACCGGGCGCACACCGCCGCGTCGAAGTCGGCGGCCCGGCAGCGTGCGGTCGAGCTGCTCGAGCGCGTCGGGATCCCGGGCAGCGCCCGGCGGGCGGGCTCCTATCCCCACGAGCTGTCCGGCGGCATGCGCCAGCGGGCCATGATCGCGATGGCGCTGGTCTGCGACCCGGAGCTGCTGATCGCCGACGAGCCCACCACGGCGCTCGACGTCACGGTCCAGGCGCAGATCCTCGACCTGATCAACGAGCTCCGCGCGTCGCTGAACATGGCCGTCGTCTTCATCACGCACGACCTCGGGGTGGCCGGGGAGGTGGCCGACCAGATCGCGGTCATGTACGCCGGACGCGTCGTGGAGAAGGGCCGCGCGGACGACGTCTTCGCCGCACCCGAGCATCCGTACACCTGGGGGCTGCTCACCTCGAGCCCGCACGTCGATCGTCCGCTGAGCGCGCGCCTGCCGTCGATCACGGGAGCCCCGCCCTCGCCGTTCGCGATCCCGAGCGGCTGCGCGTTCC
>Ga0190265_10000907_pt1 | contig 19442 bp, 4 predicted proteins | sample Popmic124T_FD_133135 | JGI IMG/M metagenome (GOLD analysis project Ga0190265, IMG submission 133135) | Populus adjacent soil microbial communities from riparian zone of Indian Creek, Utah, USA - 124 T | ecosystem: Environmental > Terrestrial > Soil > Riparian zone | place: USA: Utah | collected...
CACTGCCGTCCACGCGCGGCTTTTGCTCGTGCAGGGCAAAGTCGAACGCACGCCGCGCGTGCCGAAAGAGGGGGAGCACCCGGTGATCCATGTGCTTGTTGAGAGGCTCGAAGCGCTGCAGCTGCCGGGCGGGATCGAGGCGCGGTCGCGCGATTTTCGATGACGCCAACCTGAGGCCACCTTGCCACTTGGTAAGACACGAGGTAAGAATTTCCTAATGAAGGTATCCAAGGTCACTTCCAAGGGCCAGATCACCATTCCCGTGGAGATCCGATCGGCTCTGGCCATCGACGAGCGCAGCTGCGTGGAGGTGACTCAAGTGGGGGAAGAAGTACGCCTTCGAAAGGTTTTGTCCGTGCGACCGCTCGGCGAAAGCGATCCCATCTGGCAGCTAGTCGGCGCAGGGGCGAGCGGTGACACCGACGTTTCCGAGAACCACGACCGTTACCTGGCCGAGGGGGAGGTTCGCCGATGGCGCGCGTCCTCGTAGATACCAGCGCCATCTACGCCCTGCTCGATCGAAGCGATGCGCGCCACCGCGCGGCGCGAGCGGCGCTGAAACGCCTTCAGAAAGCGGCTGCAGAGCCCATCCTGACGAATTTCATCGTGGCCGAATGCCACGCGCTGCTCATGGTTCGACTCGGTGCTGAGATCGCCCGTAAGTGGCTCTTGGGCAACGTCTGGCCCGTCGAGCGAGTCACGGTCGAAGACGAGCAGTCCGCGCGCGAGATCATCAGAGAGTACGTGGACAAGACATTTCGTATACCGACGCCACGAGCTTCGCAGTCGTCGAGCGCCTGAAGTTGCGGCGCGCATTGGCGTTCGACCGGCACTTCGAGCAATACGGGATCGACAAGGTGTGATCCGGAAGCTCAACGCGTTGCAGCTGCCGGGCCGGATTGAGGCCATCGCGATTTTCGGCGAGGAGGCGCGTGTTCAGGTGATTGCGGCGGCTACGGTGTATGGCGTCCACGCGGGCGCCGTGAATCCCTCGATGGGATTGCATTCCATTAGCGGGTCAGCCGCAGCTGCGCCAAGTGACGCCTCGTGTCGAAAGTGCCGTCGCGAAGAAAATCATCGCAACCAATGAAGAATGTTGATCGATTGGCAGTGGTTGGGCGAATGGCATTGGCGGAGTGATTTTTCGCACGGCGAATTGGAAACTGACCGCAACGAAGCGTCGTTCGCCACCACGTCCTCAGGTTCACCGCCGAGTCAGAAGAAACCCACCGCCAAAAAAGAGTTAACACCTTGCTAATCGCTGTTGACGATTCTCGAGGTTTGAAGTGAATAGATGAGCACGGGCGATCACGCCCGGGTCGAACTCATGACAATCCTGCTCCGACGCTGATCTCTCGGTGGTGCCGGTGCGTTGCCGGTCGCGCTCATTCCGTCTCAGGGTGCGACGACGCTGACGAATCCAAGAACGAAGGGCCGACGGCGACACACGCCGTCGAATCGAAATAGCGAGACTCATTGCGTCCAACGACCGTTGGCTCAAGGGACTCGTGTGTCATTTCGCCCGCCTGCGGGAACGCGCAGCGGAGCTCGGGGATAGATCTATGCGCAACTATCGTGCGTTGGCATTACGTGCGGTCATCGCTTCTATTGCGCTGGCCGTTCTTGGCAGCTGCGGGCAAAGCGATACGATCGCCGCCGATCCCGAGCAGCGGCCAGTGCCCTACGCCAAGGATGCATCGCTCGATTCGGTCGAAGACATGGGGCCGGGGGCATCACGTGTTGCCGCGCCCGCATCAGCTCCTCTGTGGACGACCCGTCCGGTCAGTGCCGAGGCGGCGGCGCAGTTATCACGATTACGAGAGCGCTTCTTCGAAATGCCCGCGCGTGCGGCCGCCGCGGCCGATCCGACGAGCGATCCGGCGGTCAGCGACCCCGGTGCGACGGGCGGCAGTTCGGCGGCAAGTGAGGATGGCGGCGCGGCCGAAACGGATATTGTCGATGCTGGCGACCCGGATGAATTGCCCGAACAAGGCGCGACATCGGCTTTGCTTCCGGGCCTGGCGGAGCGATTCGAGGAGAATCGAGGCGGGCTGCGCCCGCAGTTTGCGCAAGGGATGACGGAGAGCGCGCGGGTGCTCCTGCCATTGCGAGCGACGAGCGCGACGCGCCTCGAAGATACGGCATCGGGAGTCGCCATCGAGTTCGCGTTGGAGGACGCTCGCGAAGCGCGAGGCGAAGTCGCGGAAGGTTACGTCGTTTACGAACGAGGTCACGCGGCGGCTGCGACCGTGCTGCGCCGCGCGATGCGCGACGGCATGGAAGATTTCTTGAGCTTCGACGAACGTCCGGCGGTGTCCGCCGTGACGTACAAGGTTGTCCTGGGCAAAGGCGTCCGCGGGCTGCGTCTTGTCGCGAACACGCTCGAGATGCTCGATGCCGACGGTGCGCCGCGTTTGCATGTCGCGCCGCCTTACGTGATCGGCGCGGATCACGTTCGCACCGATGCCAAGCTGGCCGTCGAAGGCTGCGCCGTCGATATCGATCCCGCGCCGCCATGGGGCCGCGCGGTGACGCCTCCGGGTGAAGAGACGTGTACGGTGCGCGTGAGCTGGAACGAGCAGGCTGTCGTTTATCCGGCGCTTCTCGATCCGAAATGGACGTCGGCGGCAACGATGGCGACGGAGCGTCAGCTCCACACCGCGACGATGCTTTCGACAGGCAAGGTGCTCGTCGTGGGAGGCACGAGCAACGGAACCGCCGCCCTCGCGACGGCGGAGCTGTTCGATCCTTCGACCAACACATGGGCGGGAACCGGTTCCATGACCGGCCCGTCCGCGGCGCGCATGCGGCATAGTGCCTCGCAGCTTGCGACGTCGTCGAACACGATGACGAGCGGCAAAATTCTCGTGGCGGGAGGATGGACCGGTACGCAAAGCATCAGCACCACGAAGCTCTATTCACCGACCGGCGGTACATGGATCGAAGGGGCGGATATGGGCACTCCGCGGCACGCGCACACGGCGACCGTCTTATTCGATGGGCGCGTTCTAGCGGTCGGTGGAATGGGTGGAACGACTGTCTTTCAGACCGCCACGCTTTACGATCCTCATCCGAACGGTTCGGATGTCGGCGAGTGGAATTCGACGCCCAACCTGCCGAGCAATCAACGGCGCCGTTACCATACGGCCACGCGTCTCTCGACGACCAATCCGACGTTGAGCAATCACGTTCTGGTCGTGGGGGGAAACTCCGGGGGCACGACGAGTCTGGCGACTGTGGTGAAGTTCAATCCCACGGCGGGGACCTGGAGCACGCTGACGCCGCTTGCGACCGCGCGCGAAGGCCATACGGCGACGGTCTTGAGCGATGGCAGAGTGATCATTGCGGGCGGCAAGAATGTCTCGACGATGCTGCCGCTCGCGTTGCTGTACGACCCGGGAACATCGGGCTCAGGAACGTGGAGCAACGCCGGCAACCTGAACGTCGCGCGCCAGCAGCACACCGCGACGCTGCTCTCCACGGGTGTCCTCGGCAATGGATTGGTCCTCGTTGCCGGCGGCTCCCCCAACTCGACCGGCACGCCGTCATCGAATAGTGCCGAGCTCTTTCAGTTTGTCAGTGGCACCCCCACGTGGACGGCGACGGCACCGCTTTTCGAAATCAGTCGCGACCACTCGGCCAACTTGCTTGGCAACGGGCGTGTGCTGATCGCCGGCGGCATGACCACGTCCTTGCCTGTGAACAAGGTGCAGATCTACGATCCGTCGCTCGCCCTGTCGTGCACGACGCCAGCGCAGTGCGCGTCCGGGCACTGCGCCCAAGGCGTTTGTTGTGACGCCCCCTGCACCGGCGAATGCTCGGCATGCAATCTCGCGGGATCGCAGGGGACATGTACCGCGCAACCGGCGGAAACTGCGTGCACCGACGACGGCAACCCTTGCACGGTCGATCGCTGCGACGGAACGCTTCTCACGTGCCAACATCCCGCCGGCAACGTTGGTGCAACGTGCCGCGCGTCGACTGGGCTGTGCGATCTCGCCGAGACGTGCAGCGGCTCGTCGCCGACTTGCCCTGCGGACGTACCAGCGCCCATTGGGTCGAGTTGTTCGGACGGCAATGCGTGCAACGGGGATGAGACGTGCTCTGCGGGCGGCGTGTGTCAGGCAGGGCCGCCGCCGAATCTCGACGATGGCAATCCATGCACCGCGGATGCGTGCGATGCGGTCACGGGAATCACACACACGCCCATCGTGGGAGCGAGCTGCTCGGACAGCAATGCATGTAACGGCGCGGAGACGTGCGGCGCGGGCGGCGTCTGCACGGCGGGTCCGCCACCCGTCATCGACGACGGTAACCCCTGCACGGTGGATTCGTGCGATCCCACTACCGGCGTTTCGCATATCCCCACCGCTGGGGCGGGCTGTACCGCGCAGGGTGCAATCACTTTTTATATGCCGTACGAAAGCCCCCTCGCGGCGCCGGCCATCGCCGGCGGCTCACCGACACCCAACAGCAGCGACCCGATCCAGCTTGCGCCGGGACTGTTCGGGCAGGCTGCAAACTCCGCAACGCCGTACATCTCATGGCCTGCCGCAGGCAACATCGACCTCGGCCGTGCGGGTTCGGTCTCCTTCTGGATCAAGCCGGACCAGTGGACGGCGGTCAACTGGATCGTCACCGTCTACGGCGGCGAGCGCAAGTTCATGGTCTACAGCCGAGACGGCGCTCTCTACAGCCGAATGGAGCACAACGGCGGGGCGCAGGAAGCCGTCGAGGTGACGCAAGGAGACATTTCGACCTGGGGCACGACGGACAATAGCTGGCACTTGGTCGTCGCAACGTGGGGGTCCGACTATGTGGGCCTGTCGCTCGACGGCGCGCCCACCAGCACGGCGAGCGCCACGTGGCTACCCGCTATCCCCGGAGGCCCCGGCGGCTTGCTCTTCGCCGGGGGCGACAATTACGCAGGGTTCTTGCGCGATGAGCTCATGGTGTTCAACCGCACGCTGTGGGACGGCGATATCGCCTGGATGTGGGGCACGCGCTCAGCTCCGAGCTCGCCGAACCCGGCCATCGCCCAATTCGGCACGTCGCCGATCGCCAGCGCGCAAGGCGCGATCACGTTCTACATGCCGTTCGAAGGCGCTGGGACGACTTCGACCATCGCCGGCGGGTCTTCGACACCGACCACCACTGATCCGGTCGTACCGACGCTAGGACTGTTTGGACAAGCGGCCACGCGGGAAACGAAGAACATCCACTGGTTCAGTGAGGGCAACCTCGATCTCAGCCGCGCGGGTTCGGTTTCGTTCTGGATCAAGCCGGACCAGTGGACCGCGGTCAACTGGATCTTCATCGTCTACGGCGGCGAGCGCAAGTTCATGGTCTACAGCCGCGACGGCGCTCTCTACAGCCGAATGGAGCACCATGGGACGTCGAGCGCCGTCGAGGTGACCCAAGGGGACATTTCGAACTGGGGAACCGACACCGGCTGGCACTTGGTCGTCGCCACTTGGGGCCCCGACTATGTGGGCCTGTCGCTCGATGGAGCGGCCACCAAAACGGCGAGCGCCAGCTGGCTAACCGCTGTCCCCGGAGGCCCCGGGGGCTTTTTCATCTCCGGCGGAGACCAAGGGTTCTTACGCGATGAGCTCATGGTGTTGAACCGGACGTTGTGGGACGGCGAGATCGCGTGGACGTGGGGCACGCGCAATACGACTTCCGCATGGAATCCGGCCATCGCCAAATTCGGCATGTCGCCGAGCACCACCACGCAAGGCGCGGTCACCTTCTACGTGCCGTACGAAGGCGCGGGCACCCTTGCATCCATCGCCGGGGGATCGCCGGCAGCGACGACCAGCGATCCCATCGCACCGGCGCCAGGCCTGTTTGGGCAGGCGGCCAGGTCGGATGCCCCGCAGATCGCTTGGCCCAAAACGAGCAACATCGATCTCGGCCGAGCCGGTTCGGTCTCGTTCTGGATCAAGCCGGACCAGTGGACGGCGTCGAACTCGATCTTCACCGCTGAGGATGGCGTGCGCAAGTTCAAGGTCTACAGCCACGACGGCGCTCTCTACGGCCGCATGGAGCACAATGGCGGCTCGGATGCCGTCGAGGTGACCCAAGGGGATATTTCGACCTGGGGCACGACGGACACTAGCTGGCACTTGGTCGTGGCGACGTGGGGGTTCGATTATGTAGGCCTGTCGCTCGACGGAGCGCCCACGCAAACGGCGAGCGCCACGTGGCTACGCGCCCTCTCCGGAGGCACCGGCGGTTTGCTCTACGCCGGTGGTGACACTCACCAAGGGTTCTTGCGCGATGAGCTCATGGTCTTGAACCGCCCACTGTGGGACGGTGAGATCGCGTGGATGTGGGGCACGCGCACCGCGGCTTCCGCGTGGAATCCCGCCATCGCCAAATTCGGCGTGTCGCCTAACGCCACCACGCAGGCAGCGATCACGTTCTACATGCCGTACGAAGGCACGGGCACCCTTGCATCCATCGCTGGGGGATCGCCGGCAGCGATGCTCCCCGATCTCATCGAAACGGCGCCAGGACTATTCGGGCAGGCGGTCAAATCGCAAACGAAGTACATCCCGTGGCAAAAAGCGGGCAACATCGATCTCACCCGCCCGGGGTCGGTCTCGTTCTGGATCAAGCCGGACCAGTGGACGGCGGTCAACTGGATGTTCATCGGCTACGACGGCGAACGTAAGTTCCTCGTCTACAGCCGCGACGGCGCTCTCTACAGCCGCATGGAGCACAACGGCCAGTCGAACGCCGTCGAGGTGACACAAGGGGACATTTCGACGTGGAGCACCGACAACAGCTGGCACCTGATCGTCGCGACGTGGGGACTCGATTATGTGGGCCTGTCGCTCGACGGAGCGCCCACCAAAACGGCGACCGCCACCTGGCTACCCGCGCTTGCTGGAGGTGCCGGCTCGTTTTACGCGGCCGGTGAGAATTCCCACGGGTTCTTGCGCGATGAACTCCTGGTCTTCAACCGCACGCTATGGGACGGCGAGATCGAGTGGATGTGGGGCACGCGCACCACGACATCCGCGTGGAATCCGGCCATCGCCAAGTTCGGCGTGTCGCCCATTGCCCCCACCCAAGGAGCGGTCACGTTCTACGTGCCGTTCGAAGGCGATGGCGCCACCGCAACCATCGCGGGAGGATTACCGACACCGACGACCGTCGCTCCCATTGTGAAGACGTCGGGGCTCTTTGGGAAAGCCGTCAAGTCGGAAACGGAGCACGTCGGATGGGACAAAGCGGGCAACGTCGATCTCAGCCACCCGGGGTCGGTCTCGTTCTGGATCAAGCCGGACGGGTGGACGGAGGTCAACTGGCCTTTCATCGTCTACGACGGCGAGCGCAAGTTCTTCGTCTACAGTCGTGACGGCGCGCTCTATTGCCGAATGGAGCACTTCACCTCGACGGAATTCGTCGAGGTGACACAAGGGGACATTTCGAGCTGGGGTACCGACAATAACTGGCACTTGGTCGTCGCGACGTGGGGGTCTGATTATGTCGGCCTCTCGCTCGACGGAGCGCCCATCCAAACGGCGAGCGCCCCGTGGCTGCCCGCTATTCCTGCAGGAGGCGGCGCGGTCTTTGCCGGCGGCCAGAACTACGAAGGGTTCCTGCTCGATGAGCTCATCGTGCTCAACCGCACGGTCTCGGACAGTGACATTGCGTGGATGTGGGGCACGCGGTCCACGGCTTCCACGTGGAATCCCGCGATCGGGAGATTTGGCGGCAGATACTGCGCGAGCGTACCGCCCCCCATCGTCGATGATGGCAATCCCTGCACGGTCGATACGTGCGATCCTTTGACGGGTCCGCACTACGTTCCTCTGCCCCCCGGGGCGAGCTGCACCGATGGCAACGCGTGCAACGGCGCAGAGACATGCGTCGCGGGCGCCATATGCCAACCGGGAACGCCACCGATGGTGGACGATGGCAACGCCTGCACGACGGATGCGTGTGACCCGGTAGCGGGCGTTACTCATGCAGCGGTTGCGGCGGGTACCAGCTGCTCGGACGGCAACGCGTGCAACGGCGCTGAGACGTGCAGCGCCAGCGGCGCATGTCTCGCGGGGACACCGCCGGCTGGCAGGTGCGTCTCTCTATACAGCGCGAGCTTTCATCAGAGCCCGGTGCGCGGTGAACCGGACGATGTACTACTTCTGGCGGGAAGCGGACTCGCGAGCAACGACCGCGTCGTTTACAAGGCGCTCAGCAACACGACGCTGCCACTCGTCGCGCCGACAAGCGTTCCCACGACTTCGACGGCCGGCGAGGGGTTGGCCAGTGTCGTCAATATCCCCAATACAGCCGGCTGGCTCGATTCGCTCACCGTCATTCTGCCAGAGGCCCTGATCTCGGGCAGTTCGTATGCCCTTTGGGTGGTTACCGCCGACGGGCAATGGAGCAATGGCGTCAAGATCAACGACGCACGACCGCTCTGGATCAGCCCTGATAACGGCTACGTCAGTGCGTCGCGGCCCGATGTTCCGCGTCAGCTCAAGGTGATCGGTCGCAATTTGATAGCCAAGCCCGGCCATCAAACGATGGTGCGCCTGACGTCAACGGCGGCAACGATCACGGTCAGTGCCGCCGACGATGCAGACCCCACCACGACCATCGAGCAGTACGTTGCAAAGATCAACCTTCCAAGTAGCATGCCCGCGGGCGAGTATTCCGTGTCCGTACAGCGCGACGGCACGAGCTGGGCGCCGCTGATTGGGCAGAAATTTACTGTCGTCCCCGACCCCGCCGCCAAACCGCAGTTTCTGGTGTCGAATGCTGGAGGGTGCGTGGCCGATGACGGTCTCGACGACACGGGCTGTGTGGCCGGTGCGATCGCAGCTGCGGCGGCGAACCCGGGCGGCGGTACCGTCGTGTTCGGGCCCGGGCGCTGGGACCTTCTCAGTCCGAATGGGCTGCCGGCCCCTTGGCAAGGAGTCGTGCTTCAAGACGGTGTGAACCTGACCGGCGCGACAGGAAGCACGCCGTCCACGGTACGTGTCGGCGCTGCGTGGAATGTAGACCCGAACGGCACCTCCAGCCGCAAGACGGTGTTCTCTGTCGTGGGGCACAACTGGATCACCAAGATCCACTTCGAAGACGGCAGGCCTCACCCCCCCAACGACACCGAGTTGGAAGGATTCTTTTACATAGGCAGGCCGCATGTGGACGAGGCCGTCGACGAGGTGGTCTTCGCGGGCAACGAGTTTGCCTATCCGTCGATGGCGATCGCCGGCAACGGCTTTCCTGTCAAGCATCTGTTCGTTGTCAACAACGTCTTTGGCGCTCATCACGTCGCCATCCGCATCATCGACGCTTGGAACCGGCCCGACGTTCCATTTCGGATAGATGAATCGATCATCACGGGGAACACATTCAAGCCCACTTCTTTCGTAAGCGCCTGCGACTACACGGGCTCAGCGGGAACCGCTCTCAAGGGCTTGTTTCATGTCGATTACAGCGGCAACGTCTTCGACGGACACGCGACCGATTATCTCGGCCCACAGCCCGTTCCCGGTTGGGGCCGAGGGTCGTTGTTTCATGAGGACAACGAGATGTCGCTCGTGTCTCAGAATACCTATTCGTGTACCGGCGATAAAGCGGGTTACGGGGAAGCGATCGCGTACCTCGGAAGCGATACGGTTGGCTTCATCGCCGCAAAACTGGCTGGGGCGGCAACCGCCAACAGCGTTACCGTCTCCACCTCCGACGGTGTCGGCCTTGTAACCCACGCGCACAACGTGCCCGTTCCACTGGAGTCCTACTACGTCGACCATTGGATTCAGGTTGCCAAGGGCAAGGGCCTCGGACAGGCACGCAAGATCACCTCGTACACCGTCGACACGACAGGCCAGAGCGTGACATTCGTCGTGTCGCCGAACTGGGACGTGCTTCCGGACGCGTCGAGCTCGCTCACCGTCAACCACGGATTTTGGCAGGTCTACACGGTCGACAACAACATCGATAACACGGGTTGTACGAAGGCCAACCAGAACGGCATCAAGACTCAAGGCGGGATCACTCTCAACGCACCGGCCATCGATATGGTCGTCGAGGGCAACCTGCAGCGCCAGTCAGGCGGCATTATCGTCTCGTCCAGCTATATGTTCAACGGGACTTCCAACCCTCGTTGGCAGCGGCTCCAATCGTTTGTCGACGTGCAGAGAAACCGCATTCTGGAGGAAGGCGACTACGCCTCCCGATGCAGCACGGGCGGCATTGGCCTTCACTGTGATGCGGTGACGGGTCCCGACATATCGACCATGCCTGCGTCACCGGTAGTGACGGTCTACGCGCTGAACGTCGCGCGAAATCAAATTACCGAAGCGGACGCGCTCCGCGGCGGCGGCCTGTCATTTGCCGCCACGTCGTTCAATGCTGCTGGCTCGCGCTCGTATCAGAACACGCTCGTTCACCACAATACGTTCACCGATCTGACGCCGCCCGCCAACCCAGGAACGACGACCACGTCGGTGTGCCCCGGGGGAACGCAGAACTGCCCCGACGATCCGATCCGCGACACGGCCGTCAACATTACGGCGCCTGAGATTCACTCGACGGTGCTGTACAAGAACACGCTGAACAACGTAACGACCGCGGTGATCGACAACGGAACGAATACGGTCCAGTGCATCACTGCCGGCGATTGCTCAACGGGAACATGCGGCGGTGCACCCATTGACGACGGTAACCCATGCACGGCGGATACGTGCAATCCCGTCACCGGCGCGGCGGTGCATACGCCGGTAGGAGCCGGGACCAGCTGTGCGGACAGCAATATCTGTAACGGATACGAGACGTGCAACGGGGCAGGCGCCTGTACCGCTGGAACCCCTCCGAGCATCGACGACGGCAACCCTTGCACGACAGACTTTTGCAATCCCTTAGCGGGCGCGCAGCACGTCCCCGCGCCGGCGGGCGCGAGCTGCTCCGACAGCAATGTCTGCAATGGCAACGAAACGTGCGATGCGACCGGGACTTGCACGCCGGGCCAGCCTTTGGATACCAGTGACGGCAATCTCTGTACGCAAGATTCGTGCAATCCGTCGACCGGCCCAGTGCACGACCCCGAGCCCTCGGGGACGAACTGCGGCGACGGTAATATCTGCAATGGCATCGAGATGTGCGACGGCGCGGGAACGTGCGTGACATCGGGGGGACCGCCCACGGAAGACGACAACCCGTGCACGGACTACACCGGCTGTGATCCCATGACAGGGGGGATCCACACGCCGCGCCCCGTAGGAACGAGCTGTGACAGCTTGTGCCTCAGCGGCGGCGTCGGCACGTGCAACGCGGGCGGCACGTGCGTCGGGGAAACAGCGGTGACGTGCACAGCTTCGAACGTGTGCCACGGGGTAGGGACATGCAGCCCCTCGACAGGAGTATGCTCGGACCCGGCTCTGCCGGACGGGACGGTCTGCGATGATGGCAGCACGTGCACGCAAGGCGACACATGTCTGTACGGAGTCTGCGGAGGTGCAAGCTCCTCGTGCACGCAGGAATGCCCCTGTGACTACGGTCGCTCGTGCACATCCGACTTCGAATGTCGCTTCGGGATGATCTGCGGCCAGCAAAACGGGCGCTTTTTCGACAAGGATCCGCTGTCATCCAACTGCTGGTCGCCGGAATGCTCCACGAGTCCGTACACACTTGGATGCGGTTATGCAGGGGCACCGTGCGGTGCTTGTCCGCCCGCGCCGCCGCGTGCTTGCGCCGGCGATACACAGTGCCAGACAACGAACGAAGTCTGTGGGCAAGGAAATGGCGTTGCTTTCGAGCTCGGCAACGTCAACGTGTGCTGGCCACCCAGCTGCGCGGGAGGGCAGACCTACTGCGGCTCGCCGCTCGCACCCTGTGGGAATTGCGCCTGTGTCAGGGATTGCGCCTCCAAAACGTGCATCACGCCAAACAAGCATGACGGCTGCGATGGATATTGCACAGGCCTCTGCGGCGATGGGCAAACGGGGTGTACATCGAATCTCGACTGCCAGGGCAATTCCATCTGTTTTCAAGAGACGTGCATGCCACCGATTTGCGTCGAACTCGATCCTACGCGCGGCTGTCCCGCGAACCATCCGCTGTGTCCCACTTGTCCAACATGTGCTTCGCAGTGCGCGGAAGAAGGAAGGGAGTGTGGACCGGACCCTGCCGGATGTGCCGCCGGCTGCGGTACGTGCGGCGGCGGATTAGCTTGCGTCAACGGACACTGCCAACCGGGTGAGCCGGCGCCCCCACCTATCGAACCTCAGACTGCTCCGGTGGGTACGCTCGAGGGTAGCTTCGACGTGACCGACAGCGGGATGGCTCAGTACGGCATTCACCTCACGCTGCCTCCCGGCCGTGCGAGTCTCGCTCCGGAAATCGGACTCCTTTACGTGAGTGACAAGGCCATTGGACCGGCCGGCATGGGATGGCGTCTCACGGGATTTTCATCGATCGAGCGATGCACGGACCGCTTGGAGGGTGAAGGCCCACGAGCTGTCAAGTACACACCCGACGATCACTATTGTCTCGACGGGAAGCGCTTGGTCAAGATGGGAGACGGCTCCTACCGCACCGAGATAGACGAGTTCTCCAAGATCGTGGTGGACGGCTTAGGCGCGGGCGGCCACCCCAACGCCTTCAAAGTTCACAAGAAAGCCGGCACGCTCCTGACCTACGGTGCTACCGAAAACTCGAGTATCCGTCACGACCTCGCCGGTGTGCCAGCCATCACGGTCAAGCGCACGTGGGCTCTATCACGCATTGACGACCGCAATGGCAATGCGATCCACTTCACGTATGAAACGCGTAGTTTCGCGGCGGGTATTGGCCCTGGGGGCCTGCGTGATTCATTCGAGATGGTGCCGAAGGAGGTCAGTTACGGGTCGAATGTAGTAGGGTTCGAGGACGACAGAGGTGTGCGGTTCGAATACGAGGACGTACCCGTCCACGCCGTGCATTTTGCGAGCGGCGGCGCCTCGCATACGCAGAGGCGTCTGCGCGTCATCGAGACGTACGCGCGCGCCAACCTCATCGCACGCCGCTATCGCTTCGACTACGAGGAACGAGGACTCATCTCGCTTCTGAAGTCAGCCAAGGAGTGCGCTCCGATACCTGGCGGCGGAGAGATCTGCAAGCCGGAGACCACATTTCAATACGATGATCTGCCCGCTTTTGTCGCCGGTGCGCCGCTCCAGCGGCCGCCCAGGTCGAGCTGGTCTGGGGTTAGCGCCGACCTGAACGGGGACGGCAAAGACGAATGGTCGACGGGCGGTGGATACACTCCCTACAACGGCTCAGCACAATATCCGTCCGCCGCTGCCGGCAATACCATCGATATCAATAACGATGGAAGCGAAGAGCTTCTGTGGTGGCCGGTTCGCCCCGGAAACGAGTTGCTCGTCTTTTATAGTCCCGGGGCGCTCAACGTAACGCCGACTAGCACGACGTATCGTTTCACCGGCAACTGGACGCCAGCCTATGCCTATCCGGCGGACCTCGACGGTGATGGCATCAAGGATATCATGGTCTGCCGCGACGACCTCGCGCAGCTCGGTTACATCAAAGGGGGCGCGCACCCTGACCCCGATAGCTCGGGCATCAAGAACCTCGGTGCAATCCGGCAGCTGCCCGTCTTCGGAAAATGCGAAATCGACAATCCATTGTTCCTCGACTTCGACGATGACGGCGTCGTGAATTTGATGAGGCCCGATCCGGACAATCGTCCCAAATGGAAGGCGCTCGTATTTCCAGAAAATACGGCGCTTGGTCCGACGTGGGTCGACGTTGGATTTAGCCCGGTGGGATCAGGATACCGTCAGCTGCTCGACGCCAATGGCGACGGGCTGACGGATGTGGTGCTGGATAAGGGAGATGGTCCCGGTAGCCTGTTGATCAATCAAGGCGACGGCCTCTTCCGACAGGTCGACAGCCCGGTGTTCGGGCCTAAAGTCGCATTCGACATGGATGGAGATGGCAACGACGAGATCTATCAGCAATACAATAAGGTCCGTTGGACGCCCCCCGCGCTGAGCCCACTGCTTGAAACGCGCTCGTCCCCCAGCCGCTTCATCACCTTCAATACTACCGGCGTCGCTCCTGGGATGGAGGGGAATTTCAACCCACTACTCATTGACGAAAATGGCGACGGCGATCTCGATCTCGTTACCGCGCAGCTTCCCCAGGGTGGAGGGCCCCCGTGCGAGCCAAACGCCGTGGGGCAGGCGGAGAGAGTCTGGCTGGGATGCCCGCCGACGATTAGTTATGGTCACAGCCGACGGATGCACCTCTTGAAGAGCATTGTGGATGGCGTCGGGCGCCGGATCCAGGTCTACTATGATGGTCGCCCGGTCAGCGAGAGCGACCCCGACGATCCTCAAACCGATCCGCCGGCGTGTCGTGGCCAAGCCGATCTGACCTGCCCGCGAAAGTTCCCCCCGCTCGTTAGTGAGCATCGATTTTCGACCGTTTCCCCGGGGAGCGATACCCATGCGCGCAAGCACTTCGAGTATAAGTATATCGCCGCTCGCGCGGGCACCGACGGGCATGGGTCGTTCGGCTTCGGCAAGCGCATCATCAACGAGTACGACGGTATCCCCGGCCAAGACGCGCGCGGTGATCTCTTTTCGACTACCAAGCTCGTCTATTTCAATGCGGACTTCGCGCGCGCCGGACTCCTGAAGTCGCGCACAGTAACGACCGCTAAGATGACAGAAGATGTGCCCGGATTCCTGAGACCCGCGCGGCGCGTAACCGAAGAGGTCCGCGACTACGGCCTCAAGAAGCCTGGGTGCCCACTTTCGACGCCAATTTGTCCGGAGGGTCCGAACGATTTCAGCGTTTTTCCAGTGCTCCGTAGTAGCACGTCGAGGACCTTTGACTTACCCGACGCCGTACGACAGATCGTTTCGACGGAGGTGAATACTTTTGCGACTAGCGCTGTCAATACGGAGTATGACAATCATGGAAACAGCATCTACCACTTGCGCCAGGTTTACGCAGGCGATGTAGCACCGGCGAATCTCGTTACCCAAAGCCTCACGAATCGCAACTTCAAGCCTGACGTCGCCGGCAACTGGCTTGTCGGGCTCATGGGCATGATGCAGGTGGAAGATAAGCGCGGCGTCGACGGCATACCCGACACGCGTATGTGGAACTACACATACGATGACGCGAGTGGTCGTTTGACCGGACGAGTCCGCGGTTTCGGCAGCCCCTACGAGCAGGTCGAGGAGTTCCACTATGAGGACCCTGTTCACAACCTAACCAGGCATGTGATGCAGCCCAACGGGCCGGGCGCGCGGACGACCATCATCAACTACGATGATGCCAGACTAATCTTTCCGTACGAAATTTTTAACGCATTGAACCAACGGACTAGAACGGACGTCGATCCACGACACGGCGGGGTCATCCGCACTTTGTCGTGTGCTGGAGCATGCCCCGCGGATCCGAGCAATCTGGTCGAAATACGTACGTACGATGCCTTCGGGCGCTTGACGAAAGTGCAGGGCCCCAGCAGTACGATGCGGATCACTCTCAAGAGGGGTGATGAAGAACAGGCTCCGTTTCCCGAGCATGATCCAAGAGCCGTCATGCGCGTCATGACGGAGGAGCTGTCGACCGCGGGTACGCCTGGTGCGATGAAGGTAGAAGACTACGGTCCCCTTGGGGAGATCCTCAAGCGCGCCATAGCCGGCTACCAGGATCCGCCCCCCGTCGTCGACCCACCGGCCCCCGTCGTTGACCGATGGGTCGAGGAGTTATTCTATTACGATCACTATGGCAGACTGAGCGCGCAGGCCCGGCCCCATCTCGCCGGCACGTCGGAGCCGCAAGGGCAGATCGAGTTCAGGTATGATGGGACGGGACAACTCGTCGAGGAGATCTACCCCGGCGAGACTGGCGTGACGACGAGCGTCCATCATGCCAGCGCTACTCGAAATACCTGGCTCCTCGATCCTGCCAACTACCTGGTTGGCGCGGGGGTGGTCGCGCAAGTCGTTTCCAACCGCGTTCTTTCGGCGGATGGGCCAGCCTCTGCGTTTGGAACCGCAAACATTCGAATCGTAGCCCCTGATGGGTCAGCCGTAACCGCCCGAGACCCGGCGTCAATTTTTACCGAATACGTCTATGGACCGTTTCAGCAACTCGAGTCCGTTCAGGTGGCAGGCGACTTCGGCTCGCATCGCACCACGATCGAATACGATCCGTACGGCCGCAAGACGAGCATGACCGATCCGGACACGGGTACGGAATCCTACGACGGATACAACGCGTTCGACGAGCTGATCTCGACGACGAATGCTCGTGGCATCAACAAGAGGTACGACTACGACGACATCGGTCGATTGAAGGGCGCCCTCGTCTACATCACGGGGGTTCCGCAGCAGGATCCGCCGGACGAGGTGACTACGTGGGAATACGACGGGATCGCCGGTGAACCCACTACCGGAAACCGCGAACTCGGGCGCCTCGTGCGCGTAAGCTCGGGCAGTGGCGCCGAACCGGATCGCCATCGAACGCGTTACCGCTACCGACCAGGAACAGGTCTTTTGGAAAGCCTCGAACGCAAGATCGTGGCGGAGACCTTCACCACCATCTTCAACTACGATGACAACTTCCGTCGACTCGATGTCGTTGAATATCCGAGCGAGGGCGGCGTTTTTGCGGTTCGTCGAAGGTACGACGCACGTGGAAACCTCACCGCGCTGGAGAACGCCAGTACGGGAGCCCCGTACTGGCAGGTCACGCATACTTCGCAAGGCTATCGCGTCTCTGGAGAAAAGTTTGGCAACAATGTGGTTAATGGCATCACGTACGAGCCTTCTACTGGACGACTGGAAAGGATCCATACAGCGAGTCAGGAGGGGGCGCCTCTTCTGGGCTTTGACTACAGCTATACGCCGAATGGTAATCTCGAAAGCCGTATCAACACGGTGACAGGAAGGGACGAGCGTTTTGGCTATGACAATCTCGACCGCCTCAGGACCATCAACACCAATCAACAGGGAGATGTGGAAGTAGCGAGGTACAACTTTCGAGGTAACTTCGAGATGAAACTAGGTGTAGGCACGTACACCTACGGCACTCCCAGTGACCCGAAACCGATCCACGCGCCGCGCACTATCGAGAACGGCGGTGTGACGCGCGTCTTCCACTATGATGCGTCCGGCAACGAGCGGATGCGCACCGATGGGCCCGAGGGTATTCGGCAAACCGGATACACGTCGTTCAATCTCCCCCTATCGATCAGCGATACTTTACCGCAACCTTCGACCACCACGTTTGAATACGATGGCGATCACTCGCGCGTGATCAAGGTCCAAAATAGCGTGCGGCAAACCATCTACGCGGGCAATCTCTACGAACGCATCACTGACTCCTCAGGTGGGCCCTCTGTTGTCACACACAAATACCGAATCTTTGCGGATGGCAAACAAGTAGCTCAGGTCGAGCGCACAGAAGGAACGCCGGTAGACAAAACCATCTATTTGCATGCCGATCATCTGGGGTCGACGCAAGTCATCAGCAGAAGCACACCACCCGTGCAGAGCTCCGACGTATACACACAACTCTTCGATCCCTGGGGCAAGCCGGAAGTCGAAGCGGCCTGGGACCCCACCGCTCCTGACGACATTCGCAACGTGCATGCTGGATTTACCGGGCACGAGCACGACCCCGAGCATCGCCTCATCAACATGCGCGGCCGCATTTATGATCCGGAGATTGGACGCTTCATGTCCGCAGATCTGATCGTGCAGGCGCCATTCTACAGCCAAAGTTTCAATCGATATGCATATGCTTTTAACAATCCCCTTGCGTACGTGGACCCGAGCGGATTCAAACTAGATCCCTCTAATTCAGGAAGAGCCACCCGGCATGTAGGGGACCAGGAGCCTGGTTACATAGCAGGGGGTGGCCTCGCCTTCATAACCGTCGACGTGATCACGCCCTCGAAGGCCAGCGGGCTGCCTAAGAAAGATGCAAAGGGTGCGAAGGGGAAGAACTCAACAGCGAGCGTTCCAGGCGCGAACAAGGACCCACGCGTAAACACGCCCCCCAAAGGCCCGCAGAAGCCTCGTGGAACGGGACATCATCTACTACCACCTGAAAAGCTCCCTACAGGCCTCCCGACCGGTCGTAACAGCGATTTCCATGATCCTGCACAAGCGCTGACCGTCTCACCGCAGGAGGGAATGCCCCGAACTTTGCCCCAAAGGGAGGCGGGCTCGAGTGCAGATGCGGCCGTCGCTATAACAATGACCGCCCCGCGTGTAGTCGGACCTGCGCTCGAGACTGGTGCCGTCGTCGGTCGAAGCGCAACCCTTCTCGGCGGCGTAGCGACCGTCTTGAGCGGCATTCTGGCCGGGGTGGCGGTGTTGATCTATCCGAGCGAAATCGCGGCTGACGAACCGTATTTGGCTAAGCCGGGCACCTATGCCACGCCGGAAGAACTGCCGAGAGACCCTCGCACGGGAAATCCGATTCCGGAGTCAAGCGATCCTCATACCCAGATAGGCACTCGTCAAGGATCCGACGGCATTCCGTACCCACAAGCTCGCGAATTCGGTGAGAATGGCAAACCGGTGCGAGATATCGACTTCACTAACCACGGCAGACGCGACCATGTGAATCCCCATCAACATGACTACGATCCGAAGACTGGCAAACGTAGCCGGGCAGTTCCGTTTGTGCCATGAGGCATCTATGAACAAGACGATTGAAATTCGCGACGTTGACGAAGGCGGCTATCTGCGCGTAGATCTGCGCGACATATTGGCTGCTGTGTCATCGGTCGGGGACGATTGTCGATGGACTCTCACGAGGTTTGAGGCTCGCGGCGATGTAACATCGATTTGGCCAAATGGGATGCTGGATCTTGAACGGGCGGCGGCCTCGGCGGAGGGAGTGCAGCTAGAGTGGAGAGAGCTGATTCGGTTGAGTGAACAGATCATGCAAACGATTGACTGTAAACTTGTAGCTGTGTCGAAGAAGTCAGGGCGAGTTCGAATGACAATTGAGGTGATTGACAGTAGTTGCTGTCGTTTTGGCTCGGACGATCCAGTGCTCGTTGCGGACGTGGCCCGCCAGTTCGCCAATGTCCGGGAGCGCGAGTGAGCAGTGCTGCCACCGCCGCATCTTTGACGCCTCATGGGGGGCGGGCGTTGGTGCACCAGCTGGGTTGCGAAGCCACTCGTCAGGTTGCCAGAGTCGCGCTGTACCGCGGCGTGATCACGTTCTCGATGTGAATCGCGAACCGCCTAAGCAGCTTTCTCAAGATTAGCCGGCGCGATCCATCTCTACGACGAGATTCGACCGAGAGCCGCAGGTGTAGCCAAGCCAGCGGCCCGACGCGCCGCTACGAGCGGTAAGCGTTGGGGTACGCAAGCTTCGATTCACCTATCCGACCGATGCCCTCTATCGCGATCCCGCCCACCCCCACCACGACCACCCCC
>Ga0190265_10000908_pt1 | contig 19422 bp, 11 predicted proteins | sample Popmic124T_FD_133135 | JGI IMG/M metagenome (GOLD analysis project Ga0190265, IMG submission 133135) | Populus adjacent soil microbial communities from riparian zone of Indian Creek, Utah, USA - 124 T | ecosystem: Environmental > Terrestrial > Soil > Riparian zone | place: USA: Utah | collected...
GAGTGTAACAGCGCCGCGAAGTGGTAGTCCGTGCAGAGGTTGCGGCCGAGCGCCATGCAGAAGCCGGCCATGTCGGGCTTCTTCTGCGAGATGGTCCTCGCCGCGTTGAGGAGATCGTTCCAGTCCCAGGTGTCTGGATCGCTGAGGCCCAGCTCCTTGGCGATGTCCATGCGCACCAGGAGGAGGTGCGGCTGGTGGTGCGCCGGGATGATGAACTGCTGCCCCTTCCACGCTCCCCAGTATTCCCACTTCACGCCATCGACCAGGCGGTTGCGGCCGATCTTCTCGACCAGGTCATCGACGGGTGTAAGCAGGCCCTCCGCCATGAGCTGCATGGCGATGGGAGATTCCACACTGATGAGCGACGGCGGGCGACGCGCGGCGAGGTCGGTCATCAGTTTCACATAGACGCCGTCCCACGGAATGGACTCGATCTCGAACTTGAGCCCTGGCGCGTTCTTCTGCGCCCACTCGTTCATGGCCGCGACGGCTACGCCGCCGTAGGGTCCAGGTTCGCCCCAGACGCGCACCACGCCTGTCCGCGTACTCTGTGCCTTCGCAGGTCCAAACCCTGCGGCGGTAGCCAGGCCCGTGGCGGCAAGGCCACCCAGGACCTCCCGGCGTCGGAGATGCATTGCGTCGGTCAGTTTGTCCTTGGTCATGGCGCTCCTCCCGAGAGCTTTGCGAAGGGGCTTGTCGCCCAAGCGTTTTTGTGCGGCATTGAGCCGGCGAATGCGAGTACAATGCACCTTGCGCTAGGTCCTGCCAATGGGGGCCTCGCTCTGCCGACAACCCCTTGCGCCTGGATGATCGGAACTTCCACTGAGGCGATTTACCCACCGGAATTGCCACTTGAAGCCTGTCACTTCAGAAGACCCAGGAACGCCTCACGGCATCAAGATAAACAGAATTTCCGGGTCGGGTTCGTGGGATGGAGCACCACCAAGCCACGGCATCTGCGGCGGCCCCCATAGCCAATGGTCTCTCCCGGCGTAGCTCGCCCTGACCAGGGCTCCATGCTAGCTCAGTTCTTGGTATCCAGCCTGTCCCGCAAGAGGCTAACGATGAAGTCGCGCAATCGAGCAATTCTCGGCGGCCCGCTGTTGGCGGTGGCGATGCTTTTTGCCCCGTCCGCTTTCGCCCAGATGGAAGTGAAAATCATTGCGCCCGCCGCACCCGGCGGAGGCTGGGACCAGACCGCGCGCACGATCCAGCAGACGCTGGTGGCGGAGAAGCTCGTGAAAAGCGCTCAGGTGATCAATGTCGCCGGCGCCGGCGGCACTGTTGGCCTCGCCCAGTTCGTCAACAGCGCGAAGGGCGACGGCAATCAGCTCATGGTCAACGGCTTCGTGATGGTCGGCGCCATTCTGTTGAACAAGTCGCCGGTCTCGCTGTCGCAGGTCACGCCGATCGCGCGCCTCACCGAGGAGGTGCAGGTCATGGTGGTGCCCGCGAGTTCGCCGATCAAGAACGCCAAGGACCTGGTCGAGGCAACGAAGAAGGACGTTGCCAAGGTCACGTTCGCCGGGGGCTCCGCCGGCGGCGTCGATCATATCATGGCGGCGCTGTTCGTCGGCGCTGCCGGTGCCGAGGCGTCCAAGGTCAACTATGTTGCGTTCTCGGGCGGGGGTGAGTCGCTTGCCGCAATCCTCGGCGGGAAGGTGACGGCAGGCATCTCCGGCTACGGGGAGTATGAAGGGCAGATCAAGGCCGGCAAGCTTCGCGCCATTGGCGTAACGGCGCCGCAGCGGCTGCCCGGCGCCGACGTGCCGACCTTCAAAGAGCAGGGGATCGATCTCGTGCTCACCAATTGGCGCTCGGTGGTTGCGGCACCGGGTATTTCGGACGCGCAGAGGAAGGCGCTTGGCGATCTCGTCGAGAAGCTCGCGAAGTCGAACGCATGGAAAGAGGCCTTGAAGCAAAAAGGCTGGGATGACGCCTATCTTCCCGGCGACGCGTTCGCTAAATTCCTGAACGACGAACAAAAGCGCGTCGGCGACGTGCTGAAGTCGGTTGGTTTGGTGAAGTAGCCGGCGCCATTCTCCCTCTCCACGCGAGGGCCGGAAGCGACGGCGGAGGGGTCGAAGGATAGCTCCGTGGACCACACCCCCGCCGCTCGTCCGGACACTGCCGGCCTGGTCATCTCGGCGGTCCTTCTCCTGCTCGCCGTCGTTATCCTCTGGGACACGAGCACGCTCCAGCTCGCGACGACCTACGGGATAGGGCCGAAGGCGATGCCCTGTGTGATCGGCGCGGGGCTCATCTTTCTTTCGGCCGGGAATTTTCACCTGGCGTGGCGCTCCGACTTTCCCCCGCGCGAGGACATCGACCCGCAGGCCGTCGTGCTCATCCTCGGCGGGCTCGCAGCGTTGATTGCGATCATCGGGCTCGGTGGCGGCTTCATTGCAGCGACCACGATCCTGTTTGTCACCACCGCCGCGGCGTTCGGACGGCGCGCCTTCGTCATTGACCTCGCGATTGGGCTGGTCCTCGCCATCGCCATCTATCTTCTGTTCGACAAGCTGCTCACCCTGTCGCTGCCGGCGGGGCCGCTCGAACGGCTCATCTGAGGTCCGGCCATGGACGCCCTCAACTCCTTGATCCAGGGTCTCGCTGTCGCGACACAGCCCATCAACCTCCTGTACGCCTTGATCGGCGTGTTGCTCGGCACTGCCGTCGGCGTGCTGCCCGGCATCGGCCCTGCGCTGACCGTGGCCCTGCTTCTTCCCGTCACGTTCAAACTCGATCCCGCTGGCTCGCTCATCATGTTCGCCGGCATCTACTACGGCGGCATGTACGGCGGCTCGACCACGGCTATCTTGATCAATACGCCGGGCGAGAGCGCATCGCTGGCGACGGCGCTCGAAGGCAACAAGATGGCAAAGGCCGGCCGTGGCGGGCCGGCGCTTGCAACCGCCGCCATCGGTTCTTTCGTCGCCGGAACCCTTGCGACGCTCGGAATCGTCTTTCTGGCCCCTTGGCTGGTCGAGGTCGCCGTCAGCTTCGGCCCGGAGGATTATTTCGCCCTGATGTGCGTCGCCTTCATCACCGTGTCGGCGACCTTTGGCGCATCTCCCATTCGGGGCCTCACCAGCCTGTTCCTGGGGTTGGGGCTCGGCCTCGTCGGCATCGACAAGCTGACCGGTCAGGCGCGCCTGACCTTCGGCGTGCCGGAACTCTTGGACGGCGTTGAGGTCACCACCCTTGCGGTCGGCCTGTTTGCGGTCGGCGAAGCGCTCTACGTCGCGTCCCGCCGCAACAAGCGGGAGGAAAAGCTTGAGCCGGTGCGGGGCTCACTGTGGATGACGTCGCAGGATTGGTCGCGCTCGTGGAAACCGTGGCTGCGCGGCACGCTGTTCGGTTTTCCCATCGGCGCGCTACCTGCGGGCGGTGCAGAGATCCCCACCTTCCTGTCGTATTCAGCCGAGAGGCGACTGACCAAGCATCCGGAGGAGTTTGGCAAGGGAGCGATCGAAGGCGTCGCCGGCCCCGAGGCCGCCAACAACGCCTCCGCCGCCGGGACGCTTGTGCCGCTTCTGACGCTCGGGCTGCCGACCTCGGCCACAGCCGCAATGATGCTCGCGGGTTTCCAGCAGTACGGGCTCAATCCCGGTCCGCTGCTGTTTGCCGAGCGGCCCGATCTGGTGTGGGGCCTGATTGCGAGCCTTTTCATCGCCAACGCGATGCTGCTCGTGCTCAACCTGCCGCTGGTCGGGCTGTGGGTGCGCCTGCTTGCGATCCCGCAGCCATGGCTCTACGCCGGCATCCTGGTGTTTGCCACCATGGGTACGATCGCTGCGAAGCCTTCGGTGGTGGAGCTGTCGATGCTCGCGGTGTTCGGCGTACTGGGCTTTCTGATGCGGCGCTACGATTATCCCGTCGCGCCGGTCGTGGTCGGATTGATCCTGGGTCCGATGGCCGAAGCGCAACTTCGCCGCGCCTTGCAGATCAGCCTCGGCGATCCGCTCGTGCTCGTGCAGAGCCCCATGTCCGCGACACTGCTTTCCATCGCGCTCATCGCGCTGGTCGCGCCGTTCATCCTCAAGGGCATGAACCGATTCAAATCGAGTGAGGATTAAACAGGGCGTGCGAGGGCACTTGCAGTTCCAGTATGACGAATCCAAACTCAGTGTGTCGGATGGCGACAGCTGTTTCACGGCACCCCGAGTTTCGACCGCCGTGTTGCGCGACGGGAACCGCTGAGATGGAGCGTTGGGCCACGCATGAGCAATGAGTTACCCGCCTCGGTCGACGTCGCGATCGTCGGCGCCGGCAACGCCGCATTCTGCGCGGCCCTTGCGGCGGCGGAGAGAGGCGCCTCCGTCCTCGTTCTGGAGCGCGCACCTGAGGACGAGGCAGGCGGCAACAGCCGGTTCACGGCAGGTGCCTTCCGCTGCGTCTACGATGGTGTCGAGGACCTGCGCGCGCTCATGCCGGACCTGACGGACGGGGAAGTCGCCAACTCCGACTTCGGCACCTATCCGGAAGAGAAGTTCTTCGATGACATGGGCCGGGTCACCGAATACCGCACCGACCCTGACCTGTGCGAGTTGCTCGTCATCCGCAGCAAGCCGACGATGCGGTGGATGCGCGACAAGGGCGTGCGCTTCGTGCCGATCTGGGGCCGGCAAGCCTACAAGGTTGACGGCAAGTTCAAGTTCTGGGGCGGGCTGACCGTCGAGGCTTGGGGCGGCGGCCCCGGACTTGTTGCCTCGCTTACCGACATCGCCCGCAAGAACAAGGTTGCGATCTGCTACGGCGCGCGCGCCGTTTCGCTGGTGGCCGATGACGACGGCATCAAGGGCGTGCGCATCAAGCGGGCCGGCAAGACGGTGGAGGTCGCCGCCAAGTGCGTGATCCTCGCCGCCGGCGGCTTCCAGGCCAACGCGGAGATGCGCACGCGCTACCTCGGCCCCGGCTGGGAACTGGCGAAGGTGCGCGGGACGCGCTTCAATACCGGCGATGGCATCCGCATGGCTCTCGAGATCGGCGCCATGCCGACCGGCAACTGGTCCGGCGGTCATGCGGTCGGCTGGGACCGCAACGCGCCGGAGTTCGGCGATCTGGATGTCGGCGACAACTTCCAAAAGCACTCCTATCCCTGGGGCGTCTATATCAACGCCAACGGCGAGCGCTTCGTCGACGAAGGCGCCGACTTCCGCAACTACACCTATGCCAAGTACGGGCGCGTGATCCTGATGCAGCCGGGCCAGTTCGCCTGGCAGGTGTTCGACAGCAAGATCATCCCGATGCTGCGCGACGAATACCGCATCAAGCGCGTGACGAAGGTGCGCGCCGATTCGCTCGAAGACTTGTGCAGCAAGCTTGACGATACGAACGGCGCCAAGGCGCTCGAGACCATCCGCGCCTACAACAAGGCCGTGATGACGGACGTGAAGTTCGATCCCAACGTCAAGGACGGACGCGGCACGCGCGGTCTTGCGATCCCGAAGTCGAACTGGGCCAACACCCTCGACACGCCCCCGTTCGAAGCCTACGCGGTGACCTGTGGCCTCACCTTCACCTTCGGAGGACTGAAGATCGACACCAGCGCCCGCGTGCTCGACACGGAGGGCGAGGTCATCCCCGGCCTCTATGCAGCAGGCGAACTGGTCGGCGGCCTTTTCTATTTCAACTACCCGGGCGGCACCGGCCTCACGAGCGGCGCCGTCTTCGGGAGGATCGCCGGCACCACGGCTGGCGAACGCGCCGTCCAGCTCCCTTGACGGGACAACTCGGCTGGACGCTAGCCTGAGGAGACCGAGCGTCATGAGCCCGCAACCTGTCGTCGTCAACGATCGCACCTACCAGCGGCCCACTGCGCCGACTGTCGTCGTCTGCATCGACGGCTCGGAACCCGGCTACATCGAGCAGGCGATCGAGGCGGGCTTGGCGCCGAACTTCGCGCGCTTCATGAGGACCGGAGCGAACCTCATCGCCGAGTGCGTGATCCCGAGCTTCACCAACCCGAACAATCTCTCCATCATCACCGGCAGGCCGCCGGCCGTGCACGGGATCGCGGGCAACTTCTTCTACGATCCCGCCGCCGGCACCGAAGTGATGATGAACGATCCCAAATTCCTGCGGGCGCCAACGATCCTGGCCGGCTTTCACGACGCCGGCTGCAAGGTCGCCATGGTGACGGCCAAGGACAAGCTGCGGCTGCTGCTCTCCGACGGGCTCGACTATGCCAGCGGCCGCGCCATCGCTTTCTCATCCGAGCGCGCCGACAAGGCGACGTTGGCCGAGAACGGCATTGACAACGTGACCAGCTTTGTCGGGATGGGCGTGCCGGATGTCTATTCCGCCGCGCTGTCGGAGTTTGTGTTCGCCGCCGGCATCAAACTGGTCCAGACCTTCCGGCCCGACCTCATGTATCTGTCGACCACCGACTACATCCAGCACAAGTGCGCGCCCGGCTCGAAGATCGCCAACGACTTCTACGCCATGATCGACGGCGATCTCGGCCGCCTCGATGCGCTGGGCTGCATCGTCGTGGCCACCGCCGATCACGGCATGAACGACAAGCATCTCGCCGATGGCTCGCCGGACGTGCTCTATCTCGAGCCGCTGTTCGAGGGCTGGCTTGGCGCCGGCAAGGCGCGCGTCATCCTGCCCATCACCGATCCCTACGTGGCCCATCACGGTGCGCTCGGTTCGTTTGCCACCGTGTACCTGCCGCGGGGCGCGAATGTCGCGGGCCTGATCGGTAAGCTCAAGGCAACGTCCGGCGTCGAGCGAGCCCTCACCCGAACCGAGGCCTGCGAGCAGTTCGAGTTGCCGCCCGACCGCCTGGGCGACATCGTCGTCATCTCAACGCGCCACAAGACGCTCGGAACCGCGCCCGCCAAGCACGACCTGTCCGGACTGACCGAGCCATTGCGTTCGCACGGCGGCCTCACCGAGCAGCGGGTGCCGATGATCTCCAATCGCAAGGTCAGGCGCGCGTCAGGCCACCGGCTGCGCACGTTCGACGTGTTCTCCGTGGCCCTCAACGACACGTACTGATTGGCGGCTCGAGCTTCCGTCGGCCTGCAGGCCCCTATCCATCCTCACCCTGATAGCTGCGCCACAGCTCCCCAGGCACGTCGCTCTCGTCCCAGACACCGATCAGGATACCGCGGCGCTGCGCCCGTCCCCGCATGTTGCGGACCTGGTCCTCGGACAGGGTGGTCCGCTGCGACAGGCGCAGGCCCCACTTCGCGAGCGCGGCGGCCAGACGCTGGCGCACCGGCTCGAATTCAGGATCGGCGCCGAGATCGCGCAATTCGTGAGGGTCGCTTTCCAGATCGTACAGCATCGGCCGAAAGCCGATCGCATGGACGTACTTCCAGCGCTTGTCCGCGACCATGAAGAGGCGCGCGTCGCGTGGCTCGACGTTGAGCTTGGCTCCCGCGAGGATGGCGTAGTCGTACTCGCTTATGGCGTAGCTGCGCCAAGAGTCCGGCGCGCGACCATGCAGGAAAGGCACAAGCGAGCGACCCTCCAGGCGGTGAGACTGTGCGGCAGGATCGCCGCCAAGCACCTCCAGGAAGGTCGGTGCAAGATCGATAGCTTCGACCAGCTCGTCGCAGACCGTCCCGCGCGCTGCGTCCGCCGCGGACGAGGGGTCACAGACGATCAGCGGCACCTTGACGGAAGGCTCGTGGAACAGGTCCTTCTCGCCCATCCAATGGTCGCCTAGATAGTCCCCGTGATCAGAGGTGAAGACAATCAAGGTGTTCTCGAGCAGGCCGCGCTCGCGCATGAACTTCAGGAGATGACCCAACTGGTCGTCGATCTGTTTGATGAGGCCCATGTAGACCGGGATGACTTCGGCACGCACTTCATCCCGGGCAAAGGAGCTGGCAACGCGTAGATCCATGAAGGCCCGGTAGACGGGATGCGGATCGCGCCGCTCCTCCTCGGAGCGGACCGCGGGGATCACGTCCTCCGGCCCGTACATTTGGTTGTAGGGAACGGGCGCGACATAGGGCCAGTGCGGCTTGATGTAGGAGAGGTGCAGGCACCAGGGCTCCTCGCCGGCCTCGGCAATGAAATCCATGGCGCGGCGGGTCATGTAAGGGGTCTCTGCATCCTCCTCCTTGATGCGCGCGGGTTTGCGCGCATGACGCATGGCCCATCCGGACGCCAGCGCGTTGCCCTCGCCTTGCGCCGAGTTTGCCCAGTCGTGCCAGGGATTGTCGCCGACATATCCCTTCTCGTTCAGGTAGCGGTTGTAGCGCGGGTTCTGGGGGTCATAGCGGCCCTCGGGGCCGACGGCATGCAAGCCGTCGTCGCGCTCGTAGGGATCGAAACCGCACTCCGACACGCGCACGCCGATGATCGAATTCGGATCGATGCCCAGGCGCTGCATCCCCTCCTTGTCCGCGCGCATGTGCGTCTTGCCCACCAGGACGGTCTGTACGCCCAGGGGGCGCAGATAGTCCCCCAGCGTCATCTCTCCCACTTTCAGCGGATAGCCGTTCCAGGCCGCGCCATGGGATTGCACGTAGCGGCCCGTGTAGAAGCTCATGCGCGAGGCGCCGCACACCGGCGACTGGACGTAGGCCCGCGTGAAGCGAACGCCTCTGGCGGCCAGGCTATCGATGTTGGGGGTGTCGAGGGTTGGATGGCCGTAGCAGGACAGATAGTCCGCGCGAAGCTGGTCGCACATGATGAACAGGACGTTGCGGACCGAACCCATCGATATCCTCTGGCAGCACCCGAGCCTTTGCGTACCCGCTCCCGTGTGCGGACCGCGCATCGGACAATGGCTTTTTGGGGCGCAATTGCAATTGCCGATTATGCCGCGCTTCTAGTGCATGAAGCGGCTGACTGAAATCGCTCCCTGGATCGGGGCTTGGCGACCCGCCAATGGCGCGAAGCTGACGCCGATTGATGGTCCGTCCTCGGCATATTTATCCAGCCACGCTTCGGCGGAAGGATGTGACGCGGAAGACAGCATGCGCCGCCTTGCAGCGGCGTTGGCAATTATCAACTACAGACCCTTGGCCTTCGATGATAGTCCTGGTGCAAGGACAAGCTGGCATTTGGGGATTGCATGTCTCGCGTTCGCTATGTTTGCCTATCGGATTTTCACGCCGGATCGATATACAGTCTGCTGACGCACCTTGATCCGTCGGGCAGGCCGCTGCCGGACAACAAGAGCCCGACACTGAAGGCTTTGTCGGCCGCGCTGCAGGACTTTCTTCCCCAGGTCTCCGATGCGGAGCTGCCCACGCTGATCCTGCTCGGCGACATGCTGGACATGGCGATCTCGCGCCGGTCGACGGCGATGAGTGTTTTCCAGCGCTGCATCGAAGGGCTTTTTCCGGAGGACGGGAGACAGCTATTCTCGAAGCGGATCATTTTCCTGCCGGGCAACCACGATCACCTGCTTTGGCAGCCCATGAGCGAGCGCATCGATCTCGCCTTCGATGTGGTGAATGGCAACCGAGCGGAGGCCAAGCTGAAGCCGGTCACTTCGGTCTTCGAGAAGCCAGATCGCTTGGACAAATCAGAGCTGTTGACGAAGCTGTGCCAAAGCCTGCCCGGCATGCAGTCGGCAGAGGTGCGCATGGCCTATCCGAACTGGGGGATCAGGGGTTCGACCTCGACCGTGATCATGCATCACGGGCATTTCATCGAGGAAGCCTACCGGCTCATAACGCTGATCCGCAGGAGGCTACGCCCCACAGACAAGCCCATCACCGTCGCGGAGCTGGAGGTCGAGAATGGGAGCTGGATCGATTTCGGCTGGTCGACGCTCGGGGCAGCGGGCGGAATTGCCCACAAGCTCGGGTCTCTCCACTCCATTTTGCAGAGCGAGCGGGGCAGCGAGGACTTCCTCGGGCGCCTTTCATCGCTATTGGCGCGGGGGATCAGCGCGGGCATTCCGTTCGGGGCCGAGCCGAAGGTGCAGAGATCGGTCGCCATGGCGACCAAGGCAACCCTGAACACAACGCTCGGCCAGATGATGGAGCTGGAACGGCTCTCCTTTCTCGATGTGCTGTCCCCCAGCGGGCTGAAAGGCCTACGCTGGTATTTGGACGAACCCCTTACGGCACAGATCAACGACGAGCGTGAGATATCGGGCGACCGCGTCCGCGAGACGCCTCTCACGTTCATATTCGGGCACACGCACAAGCCCTTCGAGGATGAGATCGTGGCGGACAAATTTCCTGAGCCGGTGCGAGTCTTCAATTCGGGCGGATGGGTGCTGGACGAGCCCCGTCTTGATACTGTGCAGGGCGCGTCGATGGTTCTGATCGACGAGCACTGCAACGTTGCTTCGGTGCGCCTGTTCGGGTGCCCCATCAACGGCGTGCCGACGCCTATCGAAGTCCGCGGCACGGGACGCTTCTCCGATATCGAGAACCCCCTCATCGGTAAGTTGCAGGACGCGCTCGGGGAGTCTCCCAGCCGATGGCAGGACTTTACCGGCATCGCAGCGGCTGAGCTGGAGTTGCGCCGGAGAGTGATCGCCGAGGATGTGATCGGCTCAGAGCAGCTTGCTCCCGACGGCACGCGATTGCTGTAGAGGGGACCCGATGGAACGGATTTCGAAGCCCTTTCAGGATGCGGGTGAACGCTACGGCATCATTGTCGTCGGCTCCGGCTACGGGGGCGGGGTTGCGGCCTCGCGCCTCGCGCGCGCGGGGCAGCAGGTTTGCGTCCTGGAGCGCGGCCGCGAAATACTACCGGGCAAGTATCCGAAGAACCCGAAAGAGCTGCTCGCAGAGACGCAGGTGTCGTCCGACACGGGACGAATCGGCGAGACGACCGCATTGCTCGACTTGAGGGTGGGCAGCGACATGGCGGTGCTGGTCGGCTGCGGACTTGGTGGCACGTCCCTGATCAACGCCAGCGTTGCCCTCGAGGCCGATCCGCGCGTTCTCCAGGACGATGGTTGGCCCGCTGCGCTGCGCGAGGGACCGCATGCGCTGAAGCAACGCTACTACGACCTCGCACGCGCAATGCTCGGCTCGACGCCCTATCCGAGAGATTTCCCCGAGCTGCACAAGCTGGCAGCGCTGGAAGCATCCGCAAAGGGCCTTGGCAAGTCGTTCTTTCGGCCGCCCATCAATGTGACCTTCAAGGCCGGGCCCAACGCAGCCGGCGTTCAGCAGGCCGCCTGCACCCTTTGCGGCGATTGCGTCACGGGATGCAACTACGGGGCGAAGAACACGACGCTGATGAACTACCTGCCCGATGCCGCCAATCACGGCGCGCAGATCTTCACGGGGGCGAAGGTGCTGTGGGTCGAGCGCGCCGGCGATCGGTGGAAGGTCATCGTCGAGGACCCGGTCGACGGCGCGCCCGCCAGCGGCCGGCAGGCGCTCGTGCGCGAGGTTCTTGCGGAGACAGTCATCCTTGCGGCGGGGACGCTTGGCTCCACAGAGATATTGCTGCGCTCGCGCGAGAAGGGGCTAACCACATCACGCACCCTTGGCCTGGGTTTCTCCGGCAACGGAGATACCCTTGGCTTTGCCTACAACTGCGCCATCGAGGACGACAACCCGGAGCGCTCTCCAATTTACGGTATCGGGGCGGGACATCTCTGGCCGAAGAAGCCGGAGACCGAGGCCTTGCGTCCAGGCCCCTGCATAACCGGCATCATCGACATGCGTGATGCGAGCAACGCCAGGGACGGGCTCGTCATCGAAGATGGCGTCCTGCCCAGCGGGCTCGCGCTCACCTACCCCCCGATGTTCCTGTTCGCCAGCGCGCTTTCCGCTGGTCAAGCCCGCTACGTCGACGAAGCGGCCCGATTGAAGGACGCGCAGATCCTTGCTGAAGGCGTGCAGAAAGGCATGGAGGACTCGGCACCTCATACCTATGCGGGCCCGGTCAGTCGGACCCAGACGTTTCTGGTCATGAGCCACGAGGACAAGTCTGATGGGGGAAACCTGCTGCTCGAGGACGATCGACTGAAGATCACGTTCGCCGGCGTCGGGGAGCAGGCAGTGTTCGCCCGCAACGATCGCATTCTGCAAAAGGCGAGCGAAGCGGTTCGCGGCAACTACGTTTCGAACCCCCTTTGGAGCCGTTCCGCTGACCGGCAGCTCATCAGCGTCCATCCGCTCGGCGGTTGCCGGATGGGCGAGACGGGCAAAACCGGTGTGGTCAACGACCGTTGCCAGGTCTTCACCGGCAGCGGCTCCGACGTTCACGAGGGGTTATTTGTGTGTGATGGCTCGGTCATCCGCGGATCGCTTGGCGTGAACCCGCTGCTGACAATCGCGGCAATCTCCGAGCGCGCCATGGAGCTGCTGGCCGGCGAAAAGGACTGGAAGATCGACTATAGCCCTCCATCCGTGCCCAAGAGCAGCGCCGCAGTTCTGGCAAGGTCGCCGGCAAGAACCATCCCCGCCCCTCAAGCCCTGGCGGCCCGACGCGACTGGCCGGAGATCAGGCGGCCCGCCGATGCCAAGTCCTTCTGGTCGAGGATCGGCAAGGCTCTCGCAGCCCTGGGTCCGTTGATCGCGGCCATCTTCGCCCGCAATTGGGGCCGTGCCTTCGACATCTTCAACGAGAACTTCTGCGACATCAGCCCCGGTATGCAGTTCTCCGAACGGATGCACGGCCCGTTCTCAATCAAGGTTCAGCGTGACGAGGAGGAGGGGAAGCATCGGATCAGCAATCCGTTCGAGCTCGCCGCGCGGCGGGCAAAGGCCGACGGTGACCTCATGGAAGCCAAGTTCGACGTCGGCGTCGCCAGCCTGCATGAGTTGATCAACCGGCCCGATCATGCCGCTGCCTTGTGCGGGACGATCAACTTCACGACCCTTGCCGCTGACCCCATGCCCATCAGCGAAGGCCGCGTCGAGCTCCTCGTCGACGACCCTACGCATATCGAAACCTGGCTGATGATCTACTCTGGCCTGGTGGAGAGCGGGCGCCGCGGCACGCTCCATTTCGAAGGCAGGAAGACCTTGCGCGGGCGGGCTGGTTCGCATTGGTGGACAGACGTCACGACACTGTTTGTCACCATGCGGGACACCTCCGAAGAAAAGAATGTGGTCGGGCGGGGCATCCTCAGGCTGGGGCTTCAGGATTTCGTCGGGCAGGCGCAAGCCACGCAGGTCTCGTACACTGCCTTCGCCCCCTCCGCAGAACGCGACAGGTCCTGCCAAGGGACGATCCTGCGGTGGCTCGAGATGCTGCGGCCGGGCGCGCGCTCGGCCCTGGAACTGTTGAGTGCCTCCAAGTTAGCGTCGTTTTTTGCCGAGCGCATCATTCGCGCGCATGGCGGCATCCTGCCATACCTCCAGAACTACCCGGCGATGGTGAACGCCGAGCGGAAGGGGCACGTTGCGGCTTCACATCCGCTAGACAGGATTGCTCCCGCTCCGAAACCGACCCGGCATCAGATAAGGACCGCTGACGGTGAGGCCCTATCGCTGACGCGATATCAGCGCGGCCATAAGGGCCCCTTGATCGTCGCACCCGGCATCGGCGTCACCGCGGCATCGTATGCGATGGATACGGTCGATGTGAACTTCGTAGAGTACTTCTGCCGCGCGGGCTACGACGTGTGGCTGTTCGACTATCGCGCCAGCCCTGCTTTGCCGAGTTCCAAGCGCTCCTTTACGATCGACGACATTGTCAAGAACGACTGGCCGGCCGCCGTCGAAGCCGTCCGCCGGATAACCGGGGCAAAGGACGTGCAGATCCTCGGCCATTGCGTCGGTTCCCTGAGCCTGCTCATGGCGCTTCTCAACGACCTCAAGGGTGTTCGCTCCGCGATCTGCTCCCAGTTCTCGCTGCATCCCGTGACGCACTGGTTCAACTACGCCAAGATCGACCTGGACGTGGTCAGCCTGGTCGAAGGAGGTCTTGCCAGATACCTCGGGACCAACCTTCCTCTACGGCGTGATGCTGTTGATGGGATAACGAAGGCGCTGGGCAAGTTGCTGCCCGAGGGGCGCTTGCCCAAGAATCTCGTCGAGGGTTTCCCCTACGTCGATATGAGGTCATCCGGCACCGCGGACGATCAGGCGCTGGATGCGCTCCTTTGGGGCATGCCGATGCCGCCCGAGGACCACTGCAAGAATCCCGTGTGCCACCGGATGTTCGCGGTCTACGGACTTGCCCTCAACCATGCCCATCTCAACGAGGCGACCCACAACGCCCTGGAGGACATTTTCGGGCCGATCTCCTCGCACCTCTTCAACCAGCTCAAGCTGACCATGGACCTGGGCCGCGCGGTCGATAAGGACGGGAAGGATCGCTACCTTGCCCACCCGGAGCGCCTGACGATGCCGATCACGCTCCTCTCAGGCTCGCGCAACCGCATCCTGATGCCGGAGTCGACACAGCGGACGCTGGAGTGGATGCGCGACGCCAACCCGAACAACGCATCCATGTACAGTCGCCACGTCTTCCCCCAATACGCCCACATGGACCTTTTCATCGGCAAAAATGCCGATCGTGATATATTCCCCTTCATCGAGAAGACGCTGGATGCCCATAACGCCTGAGTGCGCCCAAGCCTACCGATGCAAGAGCCTTCCGATTTCGTTGAGGGGGAGCGGCGATGGGCAGCCGTGCTGTTCGCGGACATGGCGTCGTTCACCTCCGCGTCCGAGGCGCTGGGAGCCGAGCGCGCCTACCATCTCGTCAGCAAGATCATCTCGATTGCCAGCACGAGCATAGAGAGCCACGGCGGCCATGTGCTGGAGTATGCCGGCGACAGTGTGCTTGCGATCTTCGGCGCGCCGGTGGCCCTGGAGAACGCCTCGCTGAAGGCCTGCGAAGCGGCGCTGACGCTGCAGCGCCTCGTCGCCGCGGAGGCTGAAACCTTCGCCCGCGATTTCCAGATTACCCCGCGCTTCCGCATCGGCATCAGCGGCGGCGAAGTGGTCCTGGGCCGCATGGGCCTGGAGAAAAAGCTCGACCTCAAGGTCGCCGGCGAGCCCGTCAACCTCGCTGCGCGCCTGCAGTCGCTCGCCGGCGGAAACGAGATATGGATCAGCGATGGCGTCTTCCAGCAGGTGGAGGGCTTCATCGAAGCCACGAGCCTGGGCCGCCGGCCGGTCAAGGGACTCACCCAGCCCCAGGCGCTCTACCGTCTCGATCGCCTGCGCGACGCCGAGACAACGTTTGCCGGGCTCCACCGTCGGGGAACGGCGCGGCTCACGGGGCGCGCGGCCGAATTGGAGCGCCTGGACGCGCTTGTCCGGTTGGCCGCCACCCGCCTGCGGGTCATCAGCCTCTCCGGTCCGCCCGGCATCGGCAAATCCCGCCTTGCGCACGAGCTGCTGGCCGGCGGCCGGTTCGATGCCAGCGTGCATATTCTACAATGCAGTCCGCAATCGTCGGGCGTAGCGCTCAAGCCTTTCATCGACGTTCTGCGTGCTGCTGCCGGCATCGGCGACAACGATACCTCCGGTATGCGGCGCGAGAAACTGGCCGACCTGGTCTCACAACTGGCGATCGATCGCCCGGAGCGGCACGCGCTGCTCGGTGACTTGATGGATCTGTCGGCCGCCTCCGCGAGCAGCTTGCGCGAGGACACCTATCAGCGCGCGGCTGACACCCGCGACTTCGTCTGTGAAACGGTGGTCGCCCTCTCGCGGCGCAAGCCCATGGTCCTGCTGATCGAGGACGCGCACTGGATCGATCAGGTCTCCGACGACTTGATACAAGCGACGATCAGGAAATACGCGGATGCGCGGCTGGCGCTGATCGTCACGCATCGTCCGAACTACGCTCCAGCCTGGGTTCGGTCGGCGTCGGTGACGGCAATCACCCTGCAGCCCCTGTCGAGGGATGCAACCGACGCCATGATCGCCAGCTACCTGGGCACCGAAGGAATACCCCAGGAGCTCAAGGCGCTCGTCAACGCCCGGTCCGAAGGCAACCCCCTGTTCGTGGAGGAAACGCTCCGCTTTCTGCGTGCCGGCAACTACATCACGTTCGCGGACGGTAGCATCGGCTTTGTGCCGCCTGGCAAGGATCAGGTGCTGCCCGGCAACCTGCAGCACCTGGTCATGAGCCGCGTGGACGCTCTCCCCGCCGATCAGCGGGCGCTGTTGCAGTTCGCCTCCGTGTTCGGCCGGCACTTCCTGGGCGACGCCCTCGAAAGGGCGGCTCGCTCTGCCGTGCCGATTGCCGTGGCGCTCAGCGCTTTCGTCCTGCAGGAGCTCGTGGAGCCTGATCCGGCATTGGGCAGCAACGGCTTCAGGTTCAAGCACGCGCTCATACGCGACGCTCTTTATGAAAGCATCCTGACGACCAACAAGCACACGATGCATGAGCGCATTGCGCGCGATCTCGAAGCATCGGCTGCCGACCGCCTCGGCGACGTAGCCGAGATTCTCGCCTACCACTACGGCGAGGATCACGCGACCGACAAGGCGGTGGAATTTCTGTGGCAGTCGGCGCTCAAGAGCATGAGGCTTTACTCCATCGCCCAAGCCGACCGCCAACTGGCGGAAACTGTCCGACTCATCTCGGTCCAGGCCGACTTGGTGAGCGAGGAACGTTACGGTGAGATCGCTGCGGCCTGGATGCGTATTGCAGACCAGTCTGGCAACTGGACTCGCGTCAAGCACGTTGCAGCGCAGGTCCTGCCCCGCCTGCGGGCAGCCGGTCCGACCACGGCTCTCTCTCACTCGTTGACCTATCTTGCGCTCGCCCACGTGCACTTGCGCGACTACCCGGCTGCGCTCGAGCTTGCCGACGAAGCACAACGGCTCGCTGAAAGCCTCAACGATCCGCTCGCGCTGGCCTGGGCCAAGATGGCGCATATGCGCATCTACGAGGAAACAAACTGGAAGGGCCGGGAAGCGCTCGCGCAACTTGCCGATCAGATCGTCCCGGTGGCGGAGACCCATCACGACAATCACCTGGGCCTGACGGTGCGCTTCGTCCTCGCGATGTCGTTCTACTCGCAAGGACTGTCGAGCAAGGCGCGCGGCGCGGCCAACGAGCTTCTTCGCTTCGGCGAGGCTCGCGGTGATCGCCGCGCGCTCGGTTACGGCAGCTGGTTCCTCAGCGTCATTTCCTTCCAGGAGGAGAATTTCCGGGAAGCCCTGCGATACGCCGAGCAGTGCCTCGCCGTCGCGATGCCCAATACGAGTGACGACAAGCTCGGCGCGACCTATCGGGCCGCCTGCATCATGCACCTGGGTGAGATCGAGAGAGGTCTGGCCGCGCTCAGACAATGCGAGGAGGATGCGCAAAAGAAGAGCGACATTGGCCTCCTTCACGCCATCAGGTTCGGACGCGGCATCGGCGAACTGACTCAGGGTCGCATCGGCGCCGGGTTGCGGACATTGCAGGCAAACTCAGTGGAAGTTCAGGGTACCGAGAACTTTCTCAACCGCCACGTCGACAAGCTCTACCGCGCCGCGATGCTTCTCTCCATCGGGCTTGGCAAGGGCAAGGGCGCGCCGGCCGCAAAGCTGGGCTGGCGCGACCGCGCGCTGGTTCTCGCCGTCAGGCCGTTCGCAGTCACGTGGGCGGAGAGACTTCTGAAGGAGTGCGAGGCCTGCCCCACCTGGCAGAGTGGCGGGGTCTTCCAGGCCCAGGCCCAGCTCGGATTGGGTCGCATCTACACGGCGCGGCGCAATACCGATCTTGCGCGCCGGCATCTACTCAAGGCCAAGGAGTATGCCGAGGCGCAGGGAGCCCGGGCTATTGCCAGAAGAGCGGACAGTGCGCTTGCCGTGCTCAGTGAGTCGTCTTGAGTCCACAGCGGCCGCAGACGTGCGAGCTATTCACCCTTCGCTTCGCGCACGAGCCTTGCAAGGCGCTCGACGTCGATGATCCTGAGATCTGCGCCCTCGCGGCGCAGCAGCCCGGTTGATGCGAGCCGGCTCAGCTCCCGCGACACCGCCTCGCGATGTGTGCTCACGCGCTCGGCAATGTCGGCCAGCGAAGGAGCCGGCGATAGCAGGATATCCTTGCCCTTCCCACCTGTATCGGCTGCGAGCCGCAACAGCTCCGCATGTATCCGGTTCTGCACGACAAGTGTGCTGAACTCCACCACGCGCTCGGACAGCCGGCGCACCTCGGCCGCCACATGCTTGAGCGTCGCAACCGCTATCCGCGGTTCCTTCACCAGCAGATCTTCGAACTGATCCGCCGAAAGCCAAGCGACCGTACTCGACTCGATTGCCTCCACGGCCGCTGACCGGGCCCCGCGGTCGATCGCGGCTATCTCTCCAAACAGCGCGCCGGGCTTTAGGTCCGTGAACTGTACGGCCTTCCCCTCCAGAGAATAGACGATCACCCGCAGCTTGCCGGCCGTGAGGAAATAGACGTCGGTAGAGCTGTCGTCGTTGTCGACGACCTGCTCGCCGGCCTCCACCTCCCGCCACTTGCAGGCGCGCGCGAGGCGCTCCAGCGACGCCTCGGAGGCGCCCGAGAGGATCGGGACCTGCTTGAGGGCGTTTTGTCGGCGGCGTGCATCCATCGTCGAGGCCCTGGCTCGGTTCTGGCGCGTCCCAAGAGGCCAGCCGGAGGCGAATGATAGCTGGTCGCGCCGGCACCGGAAATAGTTTGCCCATTGGGAAATGCCAACGCCGGGCGAAACGGGGTGCGCGATTGTCCTCATAGAGCTTCATCGAAGGAGAATGTCATGCGCGATATGCTTTCCCAGTCCCAATCAACGGCCGCATCCGAAGAAGCGCCTTCAAGGAAGCCGGGTCTAGTTCAGCGGGCGCGCGAGCGCGTGAGGGCCTGGATGGAGGTCAGGGCCGCAAGCGCCGCCGAGGCCGCGCTCTACCAGGAGCTATCGCGGCTGTCGGATGCCGAATTGGAGCGCCGCGGCATCCCTCGGGGCGAGCTGTACCGCTGCATCTCCCGCCATAGCGAATGACCGCAGCCGATGCCGGCAGGACGGCAACCGGAGCACGTCGCGAAGCGGATGGAGGGTTAAGTGTCGCTTGAGGAAACTACCGTGGCGCTGTTTGCAATCTGCAACAGCCTGCGCGTCTTTGCCTACCTGCCGCAGATCCACAAGGCGGCGGCGTGCAGGAATGGCGCCTCTTCCGTGTCATGCACGACTTGGGGTCTCTTCCTCCTCGCGCATCTCTCCACGGTTGCCTACGCGCTGGTCAACCGATCGGACTGGCAGATGGCCGCGTTGTTTGCCGGCAACGCCGTCTGCTGCCTCGTCATCATCGCCATCGCCTGGTGGAAGCGCCGACGGCACGCGCGGTCGACGCACCACCGACTGGTGGCGTCCGGCATTGCCGTGCAGCCTGCCGGACAATTATCACCCGCTCGACAAGAAGAACAGATCAGCAGGATAACCTCGCGTCAATCACCGCTCGCCCGGCGGTCAGGTGCTGGAAGCGGTCTCAAGAGGGCCCTGATTGCTGCCGCGCTCCTGGCCGTGTTGTGCGTGCCCGCTTACCCGCACGTCCACACCCACGGCGACGGGACGGAAGTCACCTGGTATCCCGTCGAATGCTGCAACAACCGCGA
>Ga0190265_10000909_pt1 | contig 19421 bp, 17 predicted proteins | sample Popmic124T_FD_133135 | JGI IMG/M metagenome (GOLD analysis project Ga0190265, IMG submission 133135) | Populus adjacent soil microbial communities from riparian zone of Indian Creek, Utah, USA - 124 T | ecosystem: Environmental > Terrestrial > Soil > Riparian zone | place: USA: Utah | collected...
CGAGAGAGTAGAGGCGCGCGTTAGCTCAACACGAGCGGCTGTAACTGGCGACGGTTACAGCCGTTTTCGTTTAGCGCGCGCGCGCCGACAGCCAGGACTGCATCGTCGACGTCACCAGGTCCGACGCGTCCTGCTGGACGAAGTGTCCGGCGCCAGGAATCGTGACGATGGTCAGATCCTTCTGCACCCATTGCCACGTGCCCGAGAGGCCATCGCTGTTCAGTGCCGTATCGTTGAGGCCGTGGAACATCAGTACCGGCGCCTGCACTTTCGGGAACTCCGGCGGGGGCGGCAGGGCTGCGCCGGATGCGGTCGGGTAGTTGCGCTTGTAGTAGTTCAGCATCGCGTCGAAGTCGGAGCGCGCGAACGCTCGACGTATCGCTTGCGCGCCGCCGCATCCGTCACCCAGCCGGACAACGTCTCCGGTGTCATCGGCCGGCCGAAGAATACTTTCGGATCGCCGGCGACATGGTCTGGAAGTTGCGCGCGTAGGTGCTGTTCTTGATCTGATCCGGATTGGAGCGAAGCTCGCGGAGCATGCCGCTTGGATGCGGCAGATTGAGGATGACCAGGTTCTGGGTCAGCTGCGGCAGGTTCATGGCGAACTGCCAGGCCACCACGCCGCCCCAATCGTGGCCGACGATGGTCGCGCGATCGCGGCCGAGATGCCGAATCACCGCCGCCACGTCCGCCACCAGCAGGCGCATGTCGTACTGCTCGACGCCTTTCGGCTGATCGCTCAGGTTGTAGCCGCGCTGATCGATCGCGACGACCTGGAACTGGCCCTTCAGCGCGTCCATCTGGCGGCGCCACGAGTACCAGAAATCAGGGAAGCCGTGGATCATCACGACCAGGGGCCCCTCGCCGAGCGAGGCGTAGTGAATCTTGACGCCGCCTTCCGACGGGGCGTAGCCGTGCTTGACGCGATCGAAGACGTCGACCTGCGCCAGGACCGGGGCAGGGACGGTGAGCAGGAAGATCGTGCAGGCGACGGTCGCAACAATCCCTCGAGTGATTCGCACGGTGGTCACCCCTTTCACGCCGGGATGTTACCACTGGCGATGCCCGTCGAGCGTGTTCGCTACTCGTCGACGTCCGGGTGAATCGTGACGTGCTGCCCGCGCCGCGGCAGACTCAACTTGATGTTCAGTCGAAAGATGTTGTCGGTGTATTTCTTCGGCTCGCCATCGCCGCCGCTGAACTCCGCGTGATAGATCGCTTCGGCGCGCCAATGCCGGCTCAGGATGTAGCCGACCCCGCCGCGAATACGAAAGCGCTCGAGGTAGCCGTCGTCCAGCCGCCAGAACGGTTCGGCGTCGGCGAGGGCGTACCAGGTCTTCGGTGTCCAGGCCCGCGCCTGGCTGAGCGGCGCTTCGAGACCAACTCTGTTCCTCAGCCGGGGGATCGCGTTGGTCTCATGGTCCTGATGGATCGAACGATATTCGAAGCGGGTGAAGTTGTAGGCATTTATCTGCTTACTGTTCGGCACGTAGAATTTCACCCCTGTCAGCGGGCGGAGCTCCCAGCTGTTGTTCGCCGCCTTGTTGTTGGTGTAGATGCCGAACATCCCCAGCCAGATCTCGACCGATTTCGTCGGCTTGATAATGATTCCCGGCGGCGAGTAATAGAACGAGGTCAGTTGCTTGTCAGCGTTCTCGACCACTCCTAAATACTGGAACAGGATCATTTTCTCCCGATCGGCCGCGGGCCGGGTCGTCACCAGCGTGACGCGATACTCGTTGCGGATGTCCGTTTCGTCCGGAGCCGTCTGCGCGGCTGCAAGAACGGGCATCATGACAACGGCCAGCAGGCCAATCGCAAGCGATCTAGACATGGCAACCCACAGGGCAAGAGTTCTGCCAAGCTCGGCGGGGCCCTGGTCCGAACGCAAGCGTTTCCCGGCGATTTTCCGGGCATGGACGAGTTCAGCACACGATTCGATGCGGCGGTCACGGCGGGCGGTGAGAGACCTCTCCGTCGGTCGTCAACCCTGCGAGCGTCGCGCATGTAGAATCGCTCCTGCGTGCATGACGACCTGCGCCGGCCGCGCGTCCTCCTCGCTGACGACCACGTCTACATCCACCAGGCGATGACCCGCCTGCTCGCCGCAACCTGCGAGGTGGTCGGCGGGGTGTCGGATGGCAGCGATCTCCTGGAGGCGATTGGACAGCTTCAGCCCGACGTGGTGCTGATCGATCTGAATATGCCCAAGCTCAGTGGCATCGACGCGTGCCTGCGCATCCGCGCCACGACCCCATCGGTGAAGGTCATCGTGCTGACTGCCGATGACGATCCCGAGATCAAGAAACGGGCGTTACAGGCCGGCGCCGTCGGTTTCGTCGTCAAGATGCACGCGTCAGACGACCTCCTGACCGCCATTCAGGACGCGCTGACTACGTGAGGGGTAGTTGGACGTGGAAGGTCGAGCCGTGCGGATGGTGAGCCGCCGCCCACAGGCGGCCGCCATGCGCGTCGACGATGGAACGCGACAGCGCCAGGCCCATGCCCGTCCCCGACGCTTTCGTGGTGAAGAAGGCGTCGAAGATGCGATCGTGGTCGGCCGGCAGGCCCACCCCGGAATCCTCGACAAGAATCACGACCGCTTCGGTATCGAGAAGCGTGGATCGCACGCTGAGCGTGTGCGGACGATCGCTCACGACCCTCATGGCCTCGATCGCGTTCACGAACAAGTTCAAGAATACGTGCTGCAGTCGAAGGCGGTCGGCGGTCACTGGCAGCAACGGCTCATGCAGTTCAAGTTGCAGCGAGATCCGCGACCCCGAGAGCTCATCGGCGACCAGCGTGGCGGTTTCGCGGAGCAACTCGTTGATATTGAGCGGGGCTTTCTCGCTTGGACGCTTCGCGAAGATCCCGCGAATGCTGTCCACGACCTGCGCCGCGTCGAGTCCTTGTTGAGCGATGGATTGCAGGATCCCGGCGACTTCCGCCGTATTGGTGGGCGTCTCCTTCAGCAGCGCCGCGCCCGCCTGCGCGTTCACGACGATCGCCGCCAGGGGCTGCTTCACCTCGTGCGCGATCGACGCCGCCACCGCATTCATCGTGAGCAACCGGCTCTCCCGCTCCCGCTGTTCCGCCGTGACCGACAGCGCGAGCCGGGCATACAAGCGGTTGGTTTCCGCCAGCAGCATCAGCAACACGAAGACGCCCGACAGCAGCCCGGCGCTCCGGCCCACGTACCACCCGACGCTGAAACGCGTGTTGGTGGTGAGGATCAGCAGGAGCTCAACGAACCACGCCCACATTACCAGCAGCAGCCACCAGTCGAGGATCGATCGCTGCCCGGCCGACACGGCGATCATGGCGGTCAGCAGGAGCGCCAGCATGACCACCACTACATACACCACTCGCGATGGCTGCCACGTGATGGCATCGGTAAAAAGCACCGGCAGCAGCGGCTCGCCGACTGTCGCCAGCAGTGTCAGCGCAGCGGCCACCAGTACTGATCCCACGATGGACAGCACAATTGCGCCACGGACGGATCTGTACGGGATCGGACTCACCGCGTCCGTGTTCTTCAGCCTGGCATAGGCGGTGACGGCCAATGGCAGGCCGGCATGCCAGAAGAAGTAAAGCCAGACCGTGGTGCCGACGCCGGCGCCGAGCAGCCCGGTTGGCGAAAAGGCGAACGGGAAGGTCAGCGCGTGCGGAATGATGATCAGCCCCGTGAACAGGTAGCCTGTGGCGAGGGCGAGCAGCGCCCGCGACCGAAACACCGCGGCGTGGGCGAACAGCAGCGTCGCGGTCAGCACGTCGCCGAAGAGCAGGAGCGCGTCGACGACCGGGATAAATGCGTCGATCCGTGCGAGTGGAACCCGCTCGAATGGGAAGGTCACGATTGGCGCGGCCATCAGCAGCAGCGCGACGAGGCCGATCAGCCACAGTTGCCGCCTGCTCGCCGGCTGGTTGTAGATGAGCAGCGGTTCGCCGGAATTCACTCCACTGCTCCCCCGGGCTGAGGCGTTCTCAGGTTGGCTCCGCTAGCGCACCACGCCGTTGTCGACGTCGAGGATGATCCCGGTAAAGAGCGCCACGGTCGTCGTTTCGTTGTGCACGCGCAGGTGAAGAATGCCGTCGCGCTCGAAGCTCTGGCGCCAGCGTTTGGCCTCGGGCACGCTCCGGTATTGCGGCAGTTCCGTGAGGTCCTGGCTCAGAACGGTAACCACGTCATCGCTATCGCGGCCGGTATTGTTCGACACAATCGAATGCACGGCGCTGCCGGCCGGCCACGACTGGCGGTTCAAGCCGGTGATCAACTCTGACGTGGGCTGCAGATCCCGCAGGTTGGCCGTGTCGGCGATGGTGCACGCTTGTGCTTCAGGATTGTTGCCGGGGATGTTCGCGAGCACGCTGCCCTGGTTCGGCGTCGAGATCATGATCAGCGCCGCGACGTCGTTGCCGTAGGTGATGGTCGCGCCATGGCGATCCTTCCCGATACCCTGGATGTAGGCGCGCGTGGCGAGCCCGCCGAGGCTGTGAGCGACCACAATCACCCCCGGCGCGCCTGTAAACCGCTTGATCGCGTCGATGACGACCTTCAGCTCGCCGGCTTTACGAACCGTCGGCACGTTGGCGACCGCCAGCAGGTCGAATCCGTTCGCAAGGTCGGAGAAATCGATTCGGAAGGTTTTTGCCTCCTGGGAGATCGACGTCCGGACCGCCGCCTTGCCGATGGAGCTCTCGAACACCTGCGGCACATCGTCTCCGTACCTGCGCACCGACAACTGCGGAAGCGTGTCGATCCAGGTATCTGATGACGAACAGAAGCCGTGGACAAAGAGGACCGGGAGCTCCGCGGCCGCGGCCGGGTGCGCCCAGACCAGCAGCGCCAGCAACACGCCGGCGCGCCAGCGCAATTGGCAGGCCTTCAAAAGTACAACCCGATGCCCACGACCGGGCCGTGCAGCGTTTGTTTGGCGGTGAACGTGCGATCGCCGACCGTGTGACTCAGCTTGAAGTAGAGCAGGCTGTAGCCGGCGGCAATGCCGAAGTGCGCCGTCGGTTTCCAGTCGAGTCGAACGGCGCCGCTGATGTCGACGTCTGAGCCAACGCCGAAGCCGCCACCTTCAAACGTGGCGTGGAGGTCCAGGCTGTCGCTGCGTTCATGGTGCCAGCCGATGCCGACCAGCGGATCCCACAACCCGGGCTTGCGCTCGAACTCGCGCCCGGCCAGTTCGATCTCGTAGTTCATGGCCATGCGCCGCACGCCAACCGTGGCATACAGGTCCGCATAGATTTGTCGCCCGACCGACCCATGGACGTAGATCGCATCGACATCGACTCGCAGAACCGGATTCTCGAGACGATCGCCGCCCACACCCGCCCACAGACCGTCGGCATCGATTCGCCAGTTGCCTTTTGCTGCGGACAGGCCGCCGAAGAACGCGCCGTCGAGCCGCCCGTCGACAATCTTGCCGCCGAACTCCGGACCGGATCCGCCGCCGCCGCTGATCGGCGGCACGTTCACGTCAATGTCAATCCCGATCGGCACCCACGCGAACACGGGATAGAGCGCGATCTTCCAATCGTCGGAAGGGGTAGTTTGGGCCGCGGCCGGCACCACCGACGCCAGGGCGATGCACACCGCGAGCGACCAGCGAAACATGTCTGTCATCAGCTTGATATCCCTTTTCAATTACTCTCGCCGCCTGCCAAAAATACGGCCCACCCCGATGTAGGTGCGCCACGATCCGTCGAAGCCGGCCGAGCCCGCGAGAATCACCGGGCCGACCAGCGTGTCGAGAATTACTCCCGCGCTCGCGTTGGTGCGGAATGACGCGTCACCGCTATTGAAGGCGTCGCCGTTCTCCAGCCAGGCGCCCGCGAAGACCGGTCCGCCCATGAAATCCGGCAGCCGGCCCAGCTGATGCAGGTAACCACCCGTCAGCACGTAGTAGTGATCGCCTACGAATTCGCCCTGGTCGTGAGCACCGAGGTGGAACGGCCGGCCGAGCGCAAATTGATCGGTCGGCAGCGGCTCCTTGCCGAACGACGTGCCGCCGCCAGCCACCGTAAAGAGACGGCCGCGCTCGCCCCTGGACCAGAACTGGCTGATCTCCCCCGATAGTTGCGTCAGCTCAACGCTCGAACGGCCGCTTGGCAGGGGCGGAGTAATGTCCGGACCATCGAATACGTACTGCAGGCTGGCAGCCGCGAAGCTGCCGCGCGTCGGCACGACGGGACTGTCCTGCGAGTCAAGTCGCCACTTCAGTTCGGCGACGAGCTCCTTGCCTTCGACCTCCGGTAAACCCGGATCGCCGACATCGACGCCCGCCTTGAGTCGGCCGACGTAAGCGCCAAGACGCACATCGCTGATGCGTCCGAGGTTCACGCCGATGTCCATGCCGCCGCGAGTCAAGCGCTGGCCGTAGCTCGCCACCACCGCATCGTCCTGGATCACGCTGAACGTGCGATGGACCAGGCCGGCAGATGGCTCGACGAACAGCGGTGTGCCGCCGAACGGCCGGTAATAAGAGAACGCCAGACCCGGATCCGATCCCAGCGTGCCGTCGAGGCGCAGCTCCGAGCCGGAGCCAAGCACGTCAAAGGCGAGGTAGCGGCCCGTGAAGGTGACGCGGAAATCTTCGGACGTGGTGTTCTCGAGGTTGATGCCCAGCATCATGAACGGCGGGCCGTAGGGTTTTGCCCGCGCCTGGACCAGGACACCGTTTTCGCCGGCGGCGTTCTTGACGAATCGCCAGGTCACGGTCTCGTAGCGATCGAGGCCGGAGAGCACCGCGAGGTCAGCCTGGAACGTCGCCACATTGAATTCGGCACCGATGTGGCGTGCCAGCAGATCGCCGAGGTGCCGCTCGTCGCTCGGGCTGAAGCCTTCGAGGCGCGAGAACGCGGGCACCGGCAGCGTGCTGCGGCGCCGGGCGTTGCGCGCGGTCTGCCACTTCGTGTACTCCTCCGCCGGGACCGCCAGTGGCAGCAGGCGATCGCGCATCGCCTCCGCGGCCCTGTAGCCCTCGGCGATCAGCTCCTTGCTGCGCCGCCAGTCGAGCGAACCGAACTCGGCGAGCGGGATGTCGATGATGATGTCGGCCTGCTTGATCATCAGCTTGGTGTTGGCGCGCATCATCGCGTCGAGCGACGCCCCGGCCACCGCGAACAGCGACTGGTTGACGGTGACGCGATCCGACAGGTCGCCGACGTTCACGGCAATGACGCGGCGGGCGCCCATCGCCCGCACCACGTCGGCCGGCACGTTGTCCATCATGCCGCCATCCACCAGCAGGCGGCCGTCGCGTTCCACCGGCGGAAAGATCAACGGCAGCGACATGGTCGCGCGCATCGCCGTGGCCAGCGAGCCGCGATCCATGATCACCGGCGTGGCACTCAGCAGGTCCACGGCCACGGCGCGGAACGGTGTCGGCAGTTCGTCGAAACTCTCCATGTCGTAGTACGCCGCGGTGATGTTGCCCACCAGCAAATCCACCTGCTCGCCGTTATTGAGTGAGGTCGGCGGGACGATGCCGCGGGCCAGGCCGAATTCAAGGCGCGACGGATAGGCGCGCGCATCAGCCTTGCGGCGGATGTTCTTGAACCCGAACGTCGACGCGCCGAACAGCTGATCCCAGTTCAAGCCTTCGAGCATCTCGTCGATCTCGCCCGAGCCCATGCCGGTGGCAAAGGCACCGCCGATCAGGCCGCCCATGCTGGTGCCGGCCGCCACGTCGATCGGGATGTGATGCTCTTCGAACCAGCGGATGACGCCGACGTGCGCGATGCCGCGCGCACTCCCACCGCCGAACGCGACGCCCACGATGGGCCGCGGCTCCTGTGCGGCGGTGTTGACGGGTAACCCGCACACGCACACGAAGATTGTCAGGAGGGTGGATCGCAGCGACGGCATGGGCCCTCCTGAGGCAAAACCCGGGCCACCAACGCCCGCTCAACGAGCTTGGTAACCGCCGATCTGTCAGCAGGTTGCAGCCCTCTCGATGGCGGCCGGCCGGAACCCCTCGCCGCACAGTGACGGCGCGCCGTGAGTAGCTCTCGCCGGGCCGTCAGGATCCGGGAACTCAGGACGAGGGGATGTGATATTCGGCGAGCACGACGGTGACGTTGTCGCCGCCGCCGGCGCGGTTGGCCAGCTCCACCAGCGTGGCGCATTGCTCGCCGGGCTCGCGGCGAAGCGCGAGGACCTCGGCAATCCTGTCGTGGTCGATCATGTCGGTGAGGCCGTTGGTGCAGAGCATCACGACATCGCCGTGCATCAGTTGAAACTGTTCGACTTCCACCAGCGGATGCCCGCCGGGTGCGCCGACGGCGTCGGTCAGGATGTGACACAAATCCCGGGCGCGCCGTTCAACCGCCGCCGGCCGGTTGGTGTCGGCCAGATGCCGTTGAATCGTGTGATCGCGGGTCAGCGGGTCCAGCTTGCCGTCGCGGAACAGATACGCGCGCGAGTGGCCCACATGCGCCACGAACAGCTGATCACCCGCGCTGTAGGCGGCCGTCAGCGCCGTGGTCATGCCCTTCAACACCGGGCTCGACGCGGCCCTGGTGTGCACGGCGCTGTCCGCCTGTGAATAAAACCATTCCGCGCGCTCGAAGATCGAAGTGGCGGTGGCCGGATCGATGCGCACGTTCCACTTGCCGTAATGCAGCGCGAGATGCGCGATGGTGCTGAGCGCCACGCGGCTCGCGACCGATCCCGCTCCTGCTTCGCCCAGCCCGTCGGCGACCATCATCAAGTAACCGGATTCGTCGAATGGCAGCGGCACGTCCGCGCCACTCAAGCTGGTGGCCAGGGTTTCCTGCTGCCGGCTGACGCGCACGACGAGGTAATGATCTTCATTGCGTTGGCGCAACGCGCCCTGGTGCGAGCGCGCGCCAACGGTCACGCGTACCGAAGACGAGAGCGGGCGGAACTCGTCGGCGCCAAGAATGGGGGAGAGCGCCGCTCGCCTGGCGGCGCCCCGCTCCTCACCATCAACGCCCGCCTGGTGCGGTATGACGAGGGGGTCGCGAGGTGTGTCGGCCATGATCACTCCACCCAATGAAGGACGTCGCGCACGATCGACCACCGTGGCCGAGCCGGCGCGGCATCGTGCCCGAGAATCCAGTGACGGTACGCCGCGTCGAAGGTGCCGTCTTTTCGCTTCAAGGCGATCCAGGTGTTCACCACGCGCGCCAGCGGTTCATCGCGTTTGCCGATCGGGTAAGCCAGCGGCACCTTGATCGGATCGGGACCGGGCACGACCACCGAGAATGCGGGGTAGCGGAGGGTCCACGCCGAACCGCGCTCGGCCGGCAACGCGAGCGCGTCGCTGGCGCGGGGGCCGGCGAACCAGGCCGCCACATCGTTCTGCACCGTGATGGTCGCGTCGGGCAGCAGCGCCCGCAGCTTCTGCGCGTAGTACGGGACATCCGGCACCGCGATGGTCAGCGGACCGTGCGTGGTGATCGTCTGCCAGCTGCTGAACTGGTCGCGTCGATGATCCACGACGACGAGGGCGACGGTTTCATCCAGATACGAATCCGAGAGCAGCAGATCGCGGGCCCGCTCGGTGGTCACGGCCACGCCCGACATCACGAGATCGCAGTAACCGGCGGCGAGCTGCTCCGCCATCGTCTGCCGATCGACGGGAACGAACGCAAGCCTGACGCCCAGGTCACGCGCGAGATGGTGCGCGAGCTCGGCGTCGAAACCCACCAGGTCTCCGCGCTGATTGACGAACGCAAACGGCAGCGCATCGGGAAGGTAACCGACGCGTAGCACATCGCGGGCCTGGATGGCCTCGAGCGGCGCCAGGGTCGTTGGCGGCGCGGGCGACGGCGTGCTCGACAAGGTGGCCTCGACCGGCTCACTCAGCAGCTCCATCGCGGCCAGCACGGCGTCTTTCGAATACGGCGGCGCAAGTGTCGAGGCAATCACGAGGCGCGTTCCACCAATGACGGCGACGACCAGCGCGAGCGTCAGGCCGGCGAAGGACAGTACTTTTCCGCGCTGCCAGCGAAGATGCCCGGTGATGGCGCAGGTCGCCAGCACCGCCACCGTGAGTGTGTGGACGGCCGCCACCAGCGATCCGACGCGCGAATTGATCACGCCGGTCGCCAGGAACAATTGGAACGTATCCGAGGGAATGCGAAACAAATCGAGCAGGAACGGGATGGCGACGCTGAGGCTGCCGAAGAAGCTGACGAGGCCGGCCAACGCCAGTTGTGGATAGGCCGTGATCGGCACCAGCACGTCCGAGAACCAGGCCGCGAAGAAGATGAAGCTCAGTGACAGGAGCTTGCCCGTGTGGGGGAAGTTGAAGGAGGCCGGCACGATCACATCCGTCAGCCGGCCGGGTTCCGCGCTCCCGGGCTCGAGGCGGTCGAGCAACGTGCGGCTGGCCTGCGTGAGGCCCGGCAAGACGATGAACAGATCGCCGGCGATGAACGCGGTCAGCAGGGAATCCTGCGATTCGCGGAGCAGGTCGCGCGCCCGGATTGGGGTCAGCGCGGCGACGAGACCTGGCAGCACCCACAGGCTCACCAGCAGCGCCACCTCAACGTAGACCACGAGGTAAATCTGCAGGCGGCTCAACTGCTGCAGATCGAGCGTGCCGGCGGCGACCGCGGCAATCGCGAACAGGCCGTACGGGGTCAGGCGCGTGACGAAGCGCGTCGCCCGCGAGATCGCCTGGCGGGTCACTTCCAGCACGTCGAGCAGCCGTTCGCGATTCTCGACGCCGACCAGCGCGATGCCCAGCACGATTGAAAACAACACCACGGCGGGCACGATGTTGTTGGCGAGCGCATGAAACGGATTCGACGGCACGTAGAGGTCGATGAAGTCGAACTCCGCGCGCGGCGCCAGCAGGCTCGAGCTGAAGAACGACGCGCTGTCGATGGGCGGAAAGGTGAGGGGGATCAGGAACGCGAACGTCAGGCCGACGAGCCAGAGCCCGGCGATCACCGCGGCGGCGCGCAGGCCGAGCGTGCGAAGCTCGCGAGGGTTGAGGGAACCGAGGCTGGAGAGGATCGAGACGGTGATGTAGGGCAGCACCATCATCTGCAGCAGCTTGACGAAACCGTCGGCCACCCATGCGATGGCCGACGCCCGTTCACCGAAGAACAAGCCGGTGAGGATGCCGCCGGCGAGCCCGATCAGAATCTGCCGGGAGAAAGTCACGAGGACACCGCCTGTTTACCGCGGGCCTCGTGACATCTCCGTGCGTCAGAAGCGAAAGCCGAACGTCAGCGGCATGTACTTGCCGGTCGTGCTGCCACCCTGCTGGCCGACGGCCGGGTTCTCCGCGGCGATGTCCGGGCCGAACACGTGGTGATACTTCGACTCGACGAAGAACTCCGCGGACTCGCCGAGGCCGAAGCCGACGCCGGCGCCGACGTTGAAGCCGAAGTCCCAGCCGCCGCGCGAGCCGACCACCGCATCGATCGGGTAGGTGCCGCAGATGTAGTAGTAGGGATCGCAGATCACGCCGTTGCCGACGTACTCCGTGATCTCCACCTTGCGATTGTAGAAGCCGGGGCCGGCCGCCACGTAGAAGCGCACCGGGCTGTCCGGCTGCGTCAGGTTGGCAATCATGTTCAACGAGAGTTCATGGGTCTGGTGGTTCGCCGAAAACCTGCCGATGGCGATGTCGGTCTCGTCGGGGATGCCGAACCAGCGGTAGGCGTACTCGAACTGCACCCCCACCCGTTCGTTGACGTCGAACGTGATGCCCAGCGCCGGGCCCCAGCCCGTTTCGAAACGCTCGCTGAGATCGCCCATGATGAACGTCGGTCCGCCGCCGATGTTGAAGTGCAACGGCCGGTCCTGGGCCGCGCCGGTCGCCGGCGCGACGGCCAGCAACGCGGCACTGAAGAGAACAAACTTAACGATACGCATACTGAGAACTCCTATGTGGGGAAAGGTTCGCTGCTCTCCACAGCAATAGTCGGGCCACGCTCGTGTCGCCGGAGAATGGCGCGAATCGCGGGCCGCCTCGCAACGGATCGGGACTGCATGACGGCCTGCGGTGACGGTGCCGCAATCACGCCTCGGCGCGTTTGCGCGGGAGGCCCAGTTCACGGCGCGCCTCGGCCAGCCGTCGTGTCTGTTCGGCCGACAGCTGCGGCGGGCGATCGCCGAGCGTCACGATCGACTCGGTGACGATGCCGCCGACCAGCGCCCGCGTCACCCACTTGTTGTCGGCCGGCACCACCCACCACGGCGCCCACTTCGTGCTGGTGTGCTGCAGCATCTGCTCAAACGCCCCCTGATACGCGTCCCAGTGCCGGCGCTCCTCGAGATCGCTGAAGGAGAATTTCCAGCGCTTGGCGGGATCCTCGAGCCGCTCGGCGAACCGCGCGTGCTGGGCCTCCTTCGAGACGTTGAGGAAGAACTTCAGGATCAGCGTGCCGTTGCGAACCAGGTGACGCTCGAAACGATTGATGTCGTCATAGCGATCTTCCCAGAAGGCCTTGCTGTCTGAGGCGCCGGGCAGACGCTGCGACGCGAGCAGCTCCGGGTGCACCCGTACCACCAGCACGTCTTCGTAGTAGGAGCGGTTGAAGATGCCGATGCGGCCCCGCTCCGGCAGCGCCTTCATGTAGCGCCAGAGAAAGTTGTGATCGAGCTCTTCGTTCGAGGGCTTCTTGAAGGCAAACACCTGGCAGCCCTGCGGGTTCACGCCAGACATCACGTGCTTGATGGTGCCGTCCTTGCCGGCGGCGTCCATGGCCTGCAGCACGATCAGCACCGAATGACAGTCGGCGGCGTAGAGGTTCTCCTGCGCCGCGGCCAGCGCCTGTGCGTTCCGTCCCAGATATTCGGCCGCTCGAACCTTCAGTTCCTTCCGCTTCAGGTCCCGGAACTCTTTCTTGCCGGCCCAGGCCGGATCGTGATCGCGCAACCGGACCTTGTGCTGCGGCGGTATGCGAAACAGCTTTTCAACTTCCTTGAGTGTGAGAGGCATCGGCGGACGCATCGCAAGGGCCGCGCCAACCGAAAGCCGCCGATCTTCGCGGTCCGGCGGTTGGGCTCACCGCATGTTGTGAGAGCGCCGATGCATATGGGGAGGGCATCGGCGCGACGGGCCGATTTACGGCGAAATATCGCGGTCTATGTCTTGCAGCCAGGCACGGCGTGCGTCGTTCGCTGTTACTCGTCATGCTGCTCACCATCGTCCCCGTGCTCGCGTCCGGGCAGGAGACGCGCGCCGGCGCGATCGCAGCCGAGCAAGCGGCGAAGGCAGCGCACCTCGCGCCGCAACAACCGAATTGGGTGGAGGACCTGATCCTCACGGCGCGCAAGACGATGGTCGAGCAGCCGTCGGGGTTCTATCCCTACTTCGACAGCGTCTACAGCGGCGGCGGTTTTACCCTCGGCGCCGGCTATCGCCAGTTCACCGGTGATCGCACACACTGGAACGTCGCCGGGTTGTATTCCGTGCCGGGATACAAGTTGATCGAAGTTAGTACGATCTCGCCAGGTCATTGGCGTGGGCGGCTCGATCTCCGCGCCGCCGCAGGCTGGCGCGATGCGACGCAGGTGGCGTATCACGGCCCGGGCATCGACAGCCCCGCCGATGCCAACACCGCGTTTCGGATGCAACAGGGCTATGCCGGCGGCGACGTGACCGCGCGTCCGAAACCGTGGCTGCTGCTGACGGCCGGCGCCACGTACGAGAACTACACGCTCGAGGATCCCACGGGTGACTTCGTCTCGGTCGAAGGGACGTTCGACCCGGTGTCAGCGCCCGGTATTGGCGCGAACCCCTCCTATCTGCACACCACCACCGCCGTCGCCATTGATTCGCGGCCGGCCGCCGACTATGCGCGGCGTGGCTCGCTGTTGAGGGTCGCCCGCCATCATTATGCCGATCGCGGCGGCACCTACACGTTCACCAGGGTCGATGCCGAAGCCGTCCAGCACATTCCGATCCTGCGCGAGAACTGGGTGATTTCGCTGCGCGGCCGTCTCGAGTCGACGCCGGATGACGTGGAACAGGTCCCGTACTTCCTGCTGCCGTCGCTTGGCAGCGGCAGCACGCTGCGCGGCTACAGCAGCTGGCGCTTTCGCGACCGCCACGCGGTGCTGTTCTCGGGAGAGTGGCGGTGGATTCCCAATCGCCTGGCGCTCGACCTGGCGGTGTTCTACGACGCGGGCATGGTGGCGCCGCAACTCGACGACATCAAGACGGATGGCTTCGTGAGCAACTACGGTGTCGGCATCCGTTTTCATAGCCCGGTGCGCACGCCGCTTCGTGTCGAGCTGGCCCGCGGCCGCGAGGGTACCCGTCTCGTATTTTCGGCCAGCGCCGCATTTTGATCATGCATATCACCACTCGCATCCTCGGGACTCTCGGACTGTGGGTCGCACTGCTGGCCTCCGGCGTCCTGGTCCGCGGCGCAACCGTGAAGTTCGTGTCCGACGATCCCCTGTCGCGTGAGCCCGACACCCAGGATGCCGCCGGCGTCCAGGAGTGGCAGATCGATCTGACGATCGATCTGGCGATGAATCTCTTTGGCCGGCCGGGCGATGCCGCCACCAACGTTCGGGCGCGCAACGTCAACACCATCGACGAAGTGCCCGATTCGAGCTGGTTCACCAATCGCATCCTCGCGCGGCCGCTCACGCTCGACGAGCTCGCGAAGGGTCCGCTCGCCAGCGCCGGCCCCGCGGCGGGCAAGTGGAGCGTGGTCTCACCCAAGCTGGCGGGCTTCGCGCCTGGCTTCACCATGCTGGACGCCAAAGGTGATCGTTGGTTCGTGTCGTTCGACGCCGCGGGTCATCCGGAAGCGGCCACCGGCGCCATCGCCGTGGCCAACCGGATCTTCTGGGCGCTCGGTTACTGGCAGGTCGAAAACCACCTGGTGTCGGTGACGCGCGATCAACTGGCCATCGCCGACACCGCGACGTTCACGCCGGTGTCTGGACGCAAGCGCCGGATGGAGCTGCGCGATCTCGACGCCGTCCTGCGGCGCGCCCATCGCGGCGCCGACGGCAGCTACCGCGCGATCGCTGCCAAAGCCGTGTCGGGCCGTCCGGTTGGCGGGTTCAGGTACTACGGCACGCGGCCCGACGATCCCAACGATGTGGTGCCGCACGAGCATCGGCGCGAGCTGCGCGCGCTCAAGGTGTTCGGCGCGTGGACCAACCTCGTCGACATGAAGGCCGGCAACACGCTGGATGCGGTGGTCGTGGAAAACGGCCGCAGCGTCGTGCGCCATTACCTGCAGGATGTGGGCTCGACTTTCGGCACCGGCGCCAACGGGCCGCGCGAGTACGACGAAGGCTGGGAGTCTCTCTACGACGGCTCGTTGCTGTGGAAGCGGTTGGTGACCTTCAACTTCTTCATCGCGCCATGGCAGACCGTGTCTTACAACGAGCTGCCGGCTGTCGGCCGGTTCGAGGGCGATCGATTCGATCCGCCCGGTTGGCAGCCGCGGGTGCCCACCGCCGCATTGCGGCACGCGCGCAGCGACGACGCGTTCTGGGCGGCACGACGCGTCGCTGCCTTCACCGACGACATGATCCGCACCGTTGTTCGCAGTGCGGCGTATTCCGATCCGGCCGCCGAAGCACTCCTTGCTGACGTGCTGATCAAGCGACGGCAGAAGATTGCCGCGGCCTATCTTCCCGCGATCAACCCGCTCGTCGACTTCACCCTCTCGAATGACGGGCGCTTCAGCTTCCGTCATGCCGCGGTCGATGCGGGCGTGGCGACGGCCCCGCCGGGCGGGTATCGCGTCGAGTGGTCCTCGTTCGACAACGCCACCGGCGAATCCCGATCGCTCGGGCCACCCTCGACGTCGCCGCAGACACAGGTGCCGGCGCCGGGACTACCGCCGCCGGCAGTGGGCGCATTCGTGCGCCTCCAGGTCGCGGCGGTTGAGCCGGCACCGGCGGCGTGGACGCGACCCGCCGGCGTCTACTTCCGGCGCGACGGCGACGGCTGGAAACTGGTCGGCGTCGAAAAGCTTCCGTAACCCTCAACCGGGGAAAATTCCCATGCGCATCCGATCGATCGCCCTCGCCGCCGCCCTGCTCGCACTGCTCGTCCCCGAGGCGCTGGCCCGTGTCAAAGTGACCATCAATTTCGACAAGGCTTTTGACTTCAAGTCGGTGAAAACGTGGGGCTGGGGTCCCGACGGCCCAGGCTCGATCATGATGGCGCGTACCGCGGAAGACGATCTGGACGCGATGAAAAAGGCCGCCGAGCCGCCGATCGTCGATGCCGTCACGGTTGAAATGACCCGCCGCGGGCTGGTCCAGGCGCCGTCCGGCCCGGACGTGATCGTCACCTACTACCTGCTGCTGACCACGAGCATGTCGGCGCAAACAGTGGGGCAGTTTGCGGACGCAACCAATGCGTGGGCCCTGCCGCTGTTTCCACAGGCGACGCAATCGTTGAAGATCCTGAATCGCGGATCGCTGGTGCTCGACCTCAGCGCCAAGGGCGCGGTGGTGTGGCGCGGCGTGGCGCAGGCGGAGCTCAAGATGGACACCCCGGTCAAGAAACGGGAAGAGCTGATTCGTGAGGGCGTGCGCGACCTGCTGCGGCGCTATCCGCCGAAACAGTAGGAGCCAGTCATCAACGGGCGGTCACGAAAATTGCCGCGCCGCCGTTGAGCACCATCGGCGAGATGGACACCCTGGAGTTCCGCAGATTCCTGCTGGCGACCCGGCCTGACACCATCCCGGCCACGGCGCCAAACGCCACATCGCTGGCCCAGTGCTTGTTGACGGTGATGCGCGACGCGGCCGTGTAGGCGGCCGCCGCGAACACCGGCACACCAACCTTCCAGCCGTAGTGTTCCTGCAGCACCATCGCCGTGGCGAATGTCGCCGACGCATGTCCCGATGGAAACGATCGCGGATCGCCGTTCGGCCGCTGCCGATCCGCGGCGTACTTGAGCACGTAGGTCCAACTGACGGCGCTGATCTGCGCCCGCAGCAGGTCGCGGCCGGCCGCGGCGCCGCGCTCGCTGTCGTTGAGGCGCGATACCGCCCACCATCCCAGCGCGAGCGGCACCTGCATCGTCAGGTTGCCGTAGGTGGCGCCGGTGCCGCCGCCTTCGAGCGCGCGCGTGAGCGGCGCGTTGGGATCCTCGGTCTCCTGGCGCAGGGCCTCGTCTGCCTCGGACACCGCGAGCGTGACGACACCGCCAACGGCCAGCCATCGCAGGGAATCCCACGAGACGAAATTGCGATAGTCGCGCGCAACGTCGTGCAGGAAGGTTGTTCCCGGGGGCGTTTCGGTCTGGGCGGCCGCCGGTGCCGGCATGGTCAGGGTGACAAGCAAGGTCCACCCGTACGGGAACGCGAAATACCGGCGCCAGAGGCGGGCCATGAGCACCGCTCCGCAAAATCTGCGCCACGCTCAGCTGGTCACGGATTGCCCGCTGCCGGCCATCGACACCCCTCGCCGATGGCGGTAACCCACCGTATGTGGTGACCCCTCACTCTCCGCTGCGACTGCCGCCGGCCGCCGGTTGACTCGCGCCCGAATTCCTCAACAAATTCCGTCCTTTCCCACCGCGCCGCGTGGCGCGGTCCTTGCCATGCGGTGAGGCGTGTTGATCAGGATTCTGCCCGGAATGAAGTGGCTTGCCGTGTTGTTGGCCGTTGCCGCCGTGGCCTGTGGCGGGCAACAGGAAACGCCGGCGCCGCCTGCGGCGACAGTGCCGGCCGCAGACGACGCGCCCATCCCGCCCACGGCGTCGCCATTTGACGCCCTGCCACCCGCCGCGCGCCAGTTGGTCGAGAAGCCGTTCACCGGCGATCTCGACGAGTTGATCAAGCGGCGGGTAATCCGCGTCGCCGTCACCTTCAACCGCACGCATTACTTCATCGATCAGGGGCAGGAACGCGGCCTGGCCTTTGAGTCGTTGAAGCGGTTCGAAGAGGATCTGAACGCGGAACTGAAGACCGGCAACCTGAAGGTCCACGTCGTGCTCCTGCCGATGTCGCGCGACCAGCTATACCCGGCGCTCGCCAACGGCCAGGTCGACATGGTTGCGGCCATGGTGACGGTCACACCCGAGCGTGAGAAACTCGCCGCCTTCTCGATACCAACCCGGACCAACGTCAGCCAGGTGATCGTCACTGGTCCCGGCGCGCCACCGATCGCGACCCTGGACGACCTCGCGGGCCAGGAAGTCTTCGTCAGGAAGGGCAGCATCTACGACGAGAGCGTCGCCGCCCTGAACCAGCAGTTGAAGACCCGCGGCCGCGCGCCGATCCAGGTCAACGCCGCGCCCAGCGAGCTCGAGGACGACGACATCCTCGAAATGGTGAATGCCGGCCTGGCGCCGATCACCATCGTCGACGACTACCTCGCGAATTTCTGGAGCCGGATTTTCACGGACATCAAGGTGCACAGCGATGTCCCGGTGCGAGCCGGCGGCACGTTGGCTGTCGCCTTTCGCAAGGACAACCCAAAGCTTCGCGCCAAGGTGAACGAGTGGCTCGCGAAACATGGCAAGGGCGACGGCTTCCGCAACGTGCTCGAACGCCGCTATCTGCAGAACGTCAAGTTCGCGAAGAACGCCGCGGCGGAGTCCGAACGCCGGAAGTTCGCCGCCGTGATCGAGCTCTTCAGGAAGTACGCCAAGCAATACGACGTCGATTACCTGTTGATGGCGGCGCAGGGCTACCAGGAATCCACGCTCGATCACTCGGTCCGGAGCCCGGTCGGCGCCATCGGCGTGATGCAGGTGATGCCACCGACCGGCAAGGAGCTGAACGTCGGCGACATCACCGAGATCGACGCCAACATCCACGCCGGCGTCAAGTACATGCGGTTCATGGTCGATCGCTATTACAAGGACGAGCCGATGGACAACCTGAACAAGGGGTTGATGACGTTTGCGTCGTACAACGCCGGGCCTGGCCGCGTGCGGCAGCTGCGCCGCGAGGCCAGGGAGCGCGGGCTCGATCCGAACGTGTGGTTCGGCAACGTCGAGCGCGTCGCCTCGGAGCGGATCGGCCGCGAGACCGTGACCTACGTCAGCAACATCTTCAAGTACTACGTCACCTACAAGCTGCTGGCCGACCAACAGGCGCGTCGCGACGCCGCGATGGCCAAGACAGGAAAGCAGAAATGACCATCACACCCGCTCGAGTCGTGTTGCTGGTGATGCTCGGCCTGCCTCTCGCCGTGTCGGCAAGCCAGGATCCGCTGACGCCCGATCAACGAGTGGCGGCGTTGAAGCAGTCGCTGGCCGACAGCCAGGCGCGCCTTCACAAGTACGAGTGGATCGAAACGACGATCATCAGCCTCAAGGGTGAGGAAAAGGCACGGACGCAGAAGCGGGTCTACTACGGCGCCGACGGCAAGCTCCAGAAGCTCGACATCGCGGCAGCGCCTGAAGCCAAAGCCGCGCCGAAAGGCCGCCGCGCCGGGCAGCTCAAGACGAAAATCGTCGAAAACAAGAAAACCGACATGCAGGAGTAC
>Ga0190265_10000910_pt1 | contig 19411 bp, 13 predicted proteins | sample Popmic124T_FD_133135 | JGI IMG/M metagenome (GOLD analysis project Ga0190265, IMG submission 133135) | Populus adjacent soil microbial communities from riparian zone of Indian Creek, Utah, USA - 124 T | ecosystem: Environmental > Terrestrial > Soil > Riparian zone | place: USA: Utah | collected...
CTGGACGCGCTGCGCGCGGTGCGGACCGTGGTCGACGACACCGGGTCGACGACACCGGTCGCCGCCGGCAACGTGGTCACCGCCGAGGGGGTGCACGACCTGGCCGCGGCCGGCGCGGACATCATCAAGGTCGGCGTGGGCCCGGGCGCCATGTGCACCACCCGGATGATGACCGGCGTGGGCCGGCCACAGTTCTCCGCGGTGCTGGAATGCGCCGCGGCCGGCCGCGAGCACGGCGTGCGGGTGTGGGCGGACGGCGGCGTGCGGCACCCCCGCGACGTGGCACTGGCGCTGGCCGCTGGCGCCGCCGCGGTGATGATCGGTTCCTGGCTGGCCGGCACCTACGAGTCCCCCGGCGACCTGCTGCGGGACGAGGCCGGGCGGCCGTACAAGGAGTCGTTCGGAATGGCGTCCAAGCGGGCGGTCAGCGCCCGCACCCGCGGTGACGGCAGCTTCGACCGGGCCCGGAAGGCGCTGTTCGAGGAGGGCATCTCCTCCTCCCGGCAGCTGCTGGACCCGCAGCACCCCGGCGTCGAGGACCTGCTCGACGGCATCTGCTCCGGGGTGCGCTCGGCGTGCACCTACGCCGGCGCCGTCACCCTCGACGAGCTGGCCGAGCGGGCCGTGGTCGGCGTGCAGACAACCGCCGGCTTCGCCGAGGGCAAGCCCCAAATGTTGTAGCAGCTTGCCGGTATGGGGCGTTCGAAGGACATCTAGCGGCGCAAAGTGGGATCCGCAGCGCTTCGAGCCTGCCCGGGCGACGACGCCCGAGCGGCTGCGGCACAGGTGTGCGGAAGCCCGCGCGGCAGCCAGGCGAGCGACTGCGGGCCCACGTCGATCGTGCGGTCCCCGATCCGGCGCGACGCGGCGGAGCTGTTCACCACGGCGGGCGCCGTTCGCCGCGCACGACGCGCACGAGCTCAAGACCGGCCGTCCGGCGTCCGCGGTTCGGCATCCGACGTGCTGACCGAGCAGCAACGCACTCGTCGCCGCGCGTCGCCACGGGGATGAGGGCTCGGGACAAGACAACGTAACGTACGTTGGCCGCCGACCAGCCGAGGAGCCCGGTGCACACCACGACGAACGCGCGCGCGGACGAGGGTCTGGCGCCCGCTGCGCGCCGGTCGCGAGTGCTGGTGTCGGTTGGGCTCTCCGGCCTCGTCACCCTGCTCTGCGCGCTGCTGTTGCCGTTCGTCCCGCTCGCCGTGCCCGAGTCCACGGTGAGCTGGCCCCGCGATCCGGTACGGCCCGAGTCCACATTGCTCACGCTCACGGCGTACCGGCCGCTGGCGATGGAGCTGCGGTTCAGCTGCGCGGTGGCCCACGTCGCACGGGGGGGTGGGGGGCTGATCGTGTCGACGATGCAGCCCGAGCTGCCGGCGGGGGCGAGCTCCGGGCTGCTCGTCGAGGTGGCGGCCGAGCGGTTGCGGGTGCGCGCGCTCGGCCGGGTGGTGCTGGACGAGCCGCTGCCGGCCGGTCCGTGCGAGTACCGGATCAGCGGCCGCAGCGCCGGCCTGCCCACGTTCCTGGCCCAGCCACCCAGCCCGGCCGGGCGGATCGACCCCGCGGTGCCGGTGGGCCGCGAACTGCCGCCGCCGGGTCGTTTCGCCACGGCCGACAACTCCACACTCGTCATCGCCCGGGACGGTCGGGACCTGGTCAGGCTGCCGGCCAGACAGTTACCGGACGTCGACATGCTCGCGACGTCGCTGCCTCAGCTGCCCGCGAACATGGCCGGCGGACTCGCCGTCGAGCTGCGGGTCGACGACCAGTTCAGCAGCAGCCCGACGGCGCTCAAGATGGTTCTCCTCATCGTGATGGCGTCGATGCTGGTCACGACGGCCGTCCTGCTGATGGTCATGGAGCGGCCGCGGTCGTGGCGGTTCGGCGCGCACCGACCACGTTGGATCGACCTCCTGGTGCCCGTCGCGCTGGTCGGATGGACGTTCATCGCCCCGGCCACCGACGACGACGGCTGGTTCGGCACCCAGGCCCGCAATGCGACGACCTCCGGTGACGTCGGCAGCTACTTCCAGCTCTACGACCAGAGCTTCACCCCGTTCACCTGGATCTATCACGGGCTGGCCGGATGGCAGCAGCTCGTCGGCACGGCACCTGTGCTGCAGCGGATCCCGGCCCTGGCGTGCGGGCTGCTCTGTTGGCTGCTGCTGCGCCGATTCACCGCGGTCGCGGTGGCCGCTGCCGAGACGGCGCCCGCCCGCGGCCGGCTCGCGCGCCCGGTTGCCGCGGTACTGGCTGTGGTGTTCCTGGCCTGGTGGTTGCCCTACAACATGGGGGTCCGGCCGGAGTCCGTGGTCGCGTTGTGCGCCGCCGCGACGATGCTGGCGGTGCTGGCCGCCGGCGGCGGGGCTCGGCTCACCTTTGCCTGGCTGGCCTGTGCGTCGGCCGGTGTCGGCCTGGCCGCGCACACCACCGGGGTGATCGTGCTCGCCCCCTTGCTGGCCGGATGTGGGCTGCTCTGGTCCGTGGTCCGGGTGCCATCGGAGCCCCTGGCAACAGCGCTGCGCGCGGTGGCCGTCGGGTCCGGTGCGGCGACGGCGTCGCTGCTCGGCTTCGCCGACGGTGGGCTGCGGGACGTGTTGCGCGCGCAGACGCTGCTCGCCTCGGTGCTGCCGCAGGACGGCTGGGCCGACGAGGTCGAGCGATACGTGTTCCTGCTCGACCCGATACCGATGGGAAGCTACGCGCGCCGGGCCGCGGTGCTGGCCTGCCTGCTCGGGCTCGGCTGGTTCGGGGTGCTGGCGTTGGTCGCCGCGGCGCGTCGAGTCTCACTGCCGACCCCGTTGGCGGTGGCCGGAGCGAGCACGGCGCTGGCGTTCGCTGCCCTGTCACTGACCCCGTCCAAGTGGACGCACCACTTCGGTGCCCTCGCCGGCATCGGCGCGGCCTTCCTCGCGTTGCTGCTGGTGTTCGCGGTGCCCGTGACCTGCCGGTTGCTGGCCGGAACGCGGCCGCCGACCTCGGTGCTCGTGCTCGCCGCCGGCTCCGTCGTGCTGGCCACCGCGCTCAGCTGGCGGGGGCCGAACTCCTGGCCCTACGCCTGGCTGGAGGGCGTGCACCGGGCGTACCTCCCGCCGGAGCTGGCGGGCTTCTCCCTCGGCAGCCCGCTGCTGTGGAGCGCTGTCCTGGTCGTCGTCGGGCTCCTCGTGGTGGCGAGGAGGCGGTCGGTGGGCACGGACTGGAGGTGGAGCGCGCTCGCGGCCGTGCCGATCGTGGTCGTTCTGTCGCTGCTGGGCAGCACCGGTTACCTGCTCGGATCCTTCGGCTCGGCGGCGGCGCGCGGGGTGCCGCCGGAGTCGCTGTGGGCGCAGGCGGTCGCCGATCCTGGCGGGTCGCGTTGCGGAGCGGCGGGCGCGGTGCGGGTGCTGGATCCGTTCACGGCGCAACCGCTGCCCGCCGCCGGCCTCCCGGGACCGCCGCCCGTCGAGGGCTTCGTCACGGGCGGTGGGTACTACCCGGGTGATGCGCCGCAGGGCAGCGCGGCCGGTGTGGTCTGGGGCAGCCTCGCCGGCCGGGCCGGCGGGACGCCCGATCACAACACCGGGACGATGTCCACCGGTTGGTATGCGTTGCCGGCCACGCTCGAGGACGGTGCGGCGGTCACCGTGCTGGCCGCCGGGAGCCTCGGCGGGGGCAATTCGCTGACGGCCAACTACGCCCGCGACGTTTCCGGCACGCCCGTGCCGCTGGGCGCTCAACCACTGGTCGACTCCGCACGCGCGACCGCCTGGCGCACTCTCACACTGACCCCGCCGGCCGGTGCCGACCTGATCCGGTTGGACGCGGTCGACGGGGAAGGGGCGGTGCACGGCTGGCTGGCCTTCACCGCACCCGCGGTGGCGCGGCCGATCGTGCTCCATGATCTGCTCGGGTCCACCGCCCCGGTCGCGCTCGGCTGGCAGCTGGCCTTCGCCTACCCGTGCCAACGCCCGTCCGCGGCGGTGCGCGGCGTGACCGAGCCGCCGGCCTTCGCCGTGCTGCGCGCCGAGAAGCCGCTCGACGGGCTGTCGGACCTGGCTTGGCAACCGGGGCGGGGCGGGCTGTTCGGGCAGGTTCGGCGCAGCCAGTCGGTGCTGCAACTCGCCACCGTCGGGCCGGTCGATCCCTACATCCAGGTCTACGCGTTCGATACCCGGATGAGCCGCGACGGATACCGGTTGACCACACGGTCGCGCACCGTGGCCGGGGCGGACACCTCGACCGGGTGAACCGGTGTCCACCGATCTCGATCACGATAGGGTCCGGTCATGGGGTCAGTACCGCCTCACCGGGGTGCCGGGGGCTCGGCGACGAGCGCACCCGGCCTGCGCGGAGTCCTGGCCACCGGTGTCCTCGGCAAGATCGCCGAAGCGGTGACCCTCGTTCTGCTGGCCACGGTCGTGCCGCGGCTGCTCGGGCCGTCCGACTACGGGCGCTTCTCGGTGGCGCTGACGGTGGTGACGATCGGATCGGTGGCACTGACCGTGGGCGGCGCCACCGTGCTCGCGCGGTACGTGCCCGCCGCGGAGCCCGCTGACCGGGTACCGGTCGCCATCGCGCTGACCCGCGGCCTCGCCCGCGACCGCGGGGTCGCGTTGACCGTGCTCGCCGTGCTCGCCGCGGTCCTGGCGAGCACCGATCCGGGCCGGTTCCCGTTGCTCCCCACCGTGTTCGTGCTGCTCGCGCTCGGCCTGAACGTGGCCACGACGCTGGCCCTACAGGCCGATCTGGGGCTCGGTCGGGCCGGCGCCTGGTGCGCGCGTTACCCGGTGCAGAACGCGGTGCTCATCGTGGCGGTGCTCGCGCTGCACACACCGGCCCGCGTGACTGGGGCCGTCGCCGCGATCGTGGTGGCGGCCGTCGCCGGAGCCGTGCTCGCGACGATCGCCGTGGCGCCGCTGCTGCGCTCCGGGCTGCCGGCTGTTGCCCTGCCGGCCGGCGCCTCGCGGTTCGGGTGGATGCAGGCGAGCGGTGGCGCGCTGACCCAGTTGGCCCAGCGCGGGGGGGTGATCGCGGTTGCCCTGCTGGCCGGTGCCCCCGACCAGGTCGGCTTCGCCGCACTGGCGATCGGGATCGCGCTGGCCCTGACCTACGCGGTCGCCCAGCTGTTCACGGTCGCGCTGCCGGTGCTGGCCGGACGGCAGCTCGCGACCGACGGTGCCGGCTCCGAACCGGCGCTGCGCCGGCTGGCCGGGCTGCTGCTGGCCGTGGTCGTGCCGATCACGATCGTCGCGGTGCTGGTCGTCGGGACGATGGTGCCGCTGGTGTTCGGCCCCGCCTACGCCGGCGCGGCCGACGCGTTCGGGCCGGCGATGGCCATGGTCGTGCTCGCCCCGGTCAACGCGCTCGCGGTGCAGGCGGCGGCGTTGCGGCTGCGGGCGGAGGTGACGGTGCGCGCCGCGGCGGTGGGCGCGCTGGCCTTCGTCCTGGTCGCGGCGCTGGCCGTGCCCGCATGGGGTGCGGTCGGCGCGACGGCGGCGGCGCTGGCCGGGGCGGCGGCATCGGCGTCGACGGCGATCCGGATGCTGCCTGGCGCAGTGGGCGTTCGGCTCGCTGTGGTCACCTTCGGCGGCGCGGCGGCGGCCGTCGCGTTGGGGCTGGCGCGGTGACGACCCCACGGGTGTCGGTCGTGGTGCCGACTCGGGATCGCCCCGACCGGCTTGCGCTCTGCCTGGCCGCGCTGAGCCGGCAGACCGCGTCAGATCTGGAGATCGTCGTCGTCGACGACGCGTCGCGGGATGCGCGCGCCGTCGCCGATGCCGTCGCTGCGGTGCCGCGGGCCCGGCTGGTGCGCGGCGCGGGGCGCGGTCCGGCCGCCGCCCGCAACGCCGGGGTGCGGGCCGCGGCGGCGCCGCTGATCTGCTTCACCGACGATGACTGCGACCCCGCACCGCAGTGGGCGGCCGCCCTCATCGCCCGGATCGATCCGAGCCGCAACGGGAGCGCGCACGCGGCGGCCGGCCCGACCCGCAACGCGAGTCCGGACGACGTGTACGCCGCCGCCGCGCAGGCGATCGCCACCCACCTGGCCGAAGCGACGATCGAGCCGATCACCGGCCGGATGCGGTTCGCCCCGACGAGCAACCTGGCCTGCCGGGCCGACGTGCTGACGTCGGTCCCGTTCGACGAGCGCTATCCGCTGGCCGCGGGCGAGGACCGCGACTGGTGTGCCCGGCTGGTCGGGTCCGGGCACACGCTGGTGTTCGAGCCGGACGCGCTGGTCCGCCACCACCAGCGGCTGACGCCGGCCGGGTTCTGGCGCCAGCAGGTGCGCTACGGCCGCGGCGCCTACCGCTTCCGCTCCGATCACGGCACGCTGCTGCGCCTGGAGGCGCCCAGCTTCTACGCCGGGTTGCTGCGGCGTGGACTCGCCGGGGGAGCCCGGACCGGCGCACTGGTCGCCGTCGCACAGCTCGCCACCGCGCTCGGAATGGCCCTGGAGGCACGCTGCGACCGCCGCCGGTGACCGCGGGCTCCGGTGGTGAGGCTACCCAAAGCTGGCTGCTAGGTTCGCCGGATGCTCACGATCGTCCAGTTCGATGCGGCCAGTGCTTCGGTGCTGAGCCGCCTGCTCGCCGACGGGCTGCTGCCGAACCTCGCCGGCCTGCGTGATCGCGGCGTGTGGCATGAGCTGGATGCGCCGGCCACCCAGTTCGCGGCCGGCGCGCAGCACACGCTCTACAGCGGCGTGCCGCTGGGCGAGCACGGGCTGTTCTACCCGTTCCAGTGGTCGGCGAGCGAGCAGCGAGTGCACTACATGAGCGCTTTCCCTGCGCCGCCGCCGGTGTGGGAGCGGCTCGGCCGCAACGGCACGCGCACCCTGGCCGTCGACCCGTACGAGAGCCGGCCGCCGAGTGGCGCACCGCCCGGCGCGCTGGTCTGCGGCTGGCAGCTGCACGACCGGGTCGTGCTTCGCCAGTGGGCCTCGCCCACCGGCGAGCACCGCAGGTTGGAGCGCCTGTTCGGATCGCCACAGCCGGTGGACGAGGTGTTCGGCCAGCACACGGCGCGCGAGATGCTCGGGCTGCGCCGCCGGCTGCTCGGCGCGCCGGGCCGGGTGGCCGACGCGGCCGGTCTGCTGCTCGGCGAGCAGCGGTTCGACCTGGCCTGGCTCACCTTCTGCGCGGCGCACGTGGCCGGCCACCAGTTCTGGGATCTGTCCCAATTGGACCCGGCCGGTCTCGACCCGGCCGCCGAACGGGTGCTGGGCGGCACCCTCGACGACGTCTACCGTGCGGTCGACGCCGCGCTGGGCCGCGTGCTGGCGGCGCTGCCGGCGGATGCCGACGTCCTGGTGGTGTCCCCGGTCGGGATGGAGATCAACACCAGCCGGGCCGACATGCTCCCCGAGATGCTGCGCGCGATCCTCGATCCGCGGCCCGCGCAGCCGGCCCGGCCCGGCCCGGCCAGTTCGATCTGGCGGCTGCGAGCCGCGCTGCCCAGCGGACTGCGCGCCAGGGCCGCCGCCGCGCTGCCCGAGCGGACCGCACTGGCGCTCACCGCCCGGCTCGAGCTACGCGGCGTGAATTGGTCGACGACCAGGGCTTTCGCCCACCCGGCCGAGAACCAGGGTTACGTGCGGCTGAACCTGCGCGGCCGGGAGCGTGACGGCATCGTCGAGCCGGAGGACGCCAAGGAACTCATGGAGGAGATCGCCGGCGCTCTGCTCACGTTCACCGACCTGGACGGTGCGCCGGCGGTGCGGTCGGTGGAGCGGGTCGCCGACCTGTTCGGCACGGGGGATCGGGCGCACCAGCTGCCGGACCTGATCGTGCGCTGGGCCGACACGCCGGCGACCCGGGTGCGGGGGGTCCGCTCCACCCGGTACGGCACGGTGCTGCGGCACGGCGTGGGTAGCGGTCGCTCCGGCAACCACACCGAAGGGGACGCCTGGGCGCTCGTCGTGCCCGGGGCGTCCCGGCCGGTGAGCGGGACCCGGAAGCCGCGGCTGGAGGACGTCGCCGCGACCGCCGCCGCGCTCGCCGGAGCCGACACCGCCGACCTGGCCGGCGAGCCGCTGCTGCAGCGGTAGCGCCCTCGTCGCGATCAGGCCGGGACTCCCCGGCCGGCGGCCGCGCGCACGGACTCCAGCACGGTCATCACGGCCAGCCCGTCGGTGGCTCGGCCCAGGGTCGGTTCCGGTGCCCCGTGAACGGCCCGGGCGAACGCCTCCAGCTGGGCGGTCAGCGACGCCACCAGCGGGTGCGTCCCCGGCGGCCGGATCCGGTCGCGGACCGCGGCGACGAGGCCGCCGCGGCGGTGCTGTCCGACGCGGGTGCCGTCCCGGTGCCGGATCTCGATCAGTTCGCGGTACGGCAGATCGGTGGCGCATCGGATCCGGGCCCGCGCCGCCCCGAGGACCAGGTCGAACCCGGCGCGCCCTGGCGACACCGTGGCCCGTCGCACGTCGGTGACCTCGGCACGGGTGATCCAGCGGGCCAGGTCGACCAGGTGCGGGCCCAGGTCGAGCAGCGCATCATCGGCGGCGGAGTGGGCACCCCACCCGCTCCGGCGGTAGCCGATCTCCAACCGGAGGCCGACTTCGCCGCCCGGCGGGGTGGTGGCCCGCAGCCGCGCGATCCCGGTCTCGAACCTGCGGTTGAAACCGATCCACGGCGCGGGGGTGAGCTCCGCCAGTTGGCCGGCCTCCGCCAGGTCCGCGGCCGGCGGCTTCTCGACCAGGGTCGGGACCGCGGCCGCGGCAGCCAGCCGGGCGTCCGCCAGGTGGGCCGCGGCCGGTGTGGCGATCACCAGGGCGTCGATCGCGGCGTCGGCGAGCAGCGTCGCCGCGTCCGGATACCCGTCCGGCAACTCGCCGAGCGTGGCCACCCGACGTCGTCGAGCCGGATCCAGCTCCGCGACGGCCACCAGCCGCACGCCCTGGGCGGCGCGCAGCGCGGGCAGGTACCCGACCTCCGCCAGCCGGCCGCCTCCGACCAGCCCGACCCGCAGTTCGCCGGAACCGTTGGGTGTGCTCATCCGATCTCCTCGCGCCGCGCCCGATGCCGCTCCCGAATGTGGCTGGCCACCCCGAACGGGACTGCGGCCACGGCGGTGAGGTGGTGCAGCACGTGCAGCCCGACGCCGAGCACCGCCTCCTGCGGTCCGCGGCGGCGGGCGAGCAGCCGGTAGAACTCACGGTTGAGCCCCAGCAGCACCAGCAGCGAACCGGCTGCGGTCCCCGGTCTCCTGGCCAGCACGGCGGCCGCCGCCAGCGTGCAAGCAGCGGCGCTGATCCGGTTGCGCCAGCCGAGGTTCAACGCCGTCGACGACCGTCCCGACCGCAGCAACAGCGCCACCCACGGCACCCCGCGGCGGGTGAAATCGGTGCCGACCATGGAACGCAGCGTCCAGGCCTTGAGGTGGGTGCCCTGGATCGAGGGGTCGAGCTCGATCCGCGCCCCGGCCGCGACCAGCCGGACCCCGAGATCGATGTCCTCGACGGAGGGATCGGGGAAGCGCTCGGCATCGAAGCCGCCCGCGGCCAGGAAGGCGTCCCGGCGCACCGCGCCCAGCCCGGACCAGAACGTCTCGGCCGGACCACGCGCGCCCTGGTGCACGTGGTGGTGCAGCAGGTTGCGGAAGGCGGCCACCGTGCCGCCGCGAACGGGCGCGTCGTCATAGGAGCCGAACACGGCGGTGAGCCGCGGGTCGCCCGCGAACCGCTCGCGGATCCTGGACAGCGCGTCCGGATGGATCTCTACATCGGAGTCGACGAAGACCAGCACCTCACCGCGGGCGCGCTCGGCGCCGGAGTTGCGGGCCGCGCATACCGACAGCCCGGCCGGCCCGTCCACGACGATCACTTCGTGCCCGCGACCGGCTCTGGCGAGCGCGGCGGTGCACGACGCGAGCGTGGCGGGCCGATCGGTGGCCGGCACGACGACGGAGAGGCTGGGCACCGCGCGCAGGGTAACAGCGGGCACGGCCTACCCCGGCGTCATCGGGCAGCGTTGCTTGTAGGCGATCCAACGGTCGGTGCGCAGCACGGGGTCGGCCTCGGCCGGGGGCAGGGTCTGCAGATACCGGTCGAGGATGCTGTCGCGCTGCGCGAAGGTCATCCCCACGCCGTTGACCAGCACGTAACCCACCCCGGACAACGGCAGGTCGAGCTTCCAGGCCAGCGCCGGCCGGAACTCGACCGCCGGACGGGCGGTGTCCATGCTGGACGGTAGCCCGCAGGACACGATGCGGTCCCGCCCGATGCGGGCGAGCATGCGGTCCAGATCGGACTCGTACGCCGCTCGTTCGGCGGCCGCGGCGAACTGCGCCGGCAGCCAGCCGAGCCGCGGCAGGGCGGCGGGCAGCGTGCCGGCGGCCAGGACGACGGCCAGCCCGACCCGGAGGGTCGTACGACGCGGCGCGTGCAGGAGCCACCCGACCGCCACCCCGGTCAGGATGCACAGCACTGCCGCTGCCGGCGCCAGGAACCGGCCGAGTGCCGCATAGCCGAACAGGCCGGACATGACCGCCACCTCGGCCATCCAGACCACTGCCGCGGCGGCCAGCAGCACCGGGGCTGCGCGGCGTCGGTGCGCCGCCCACACCAGCCCCACCGCCGCGGCCATCCACACCGGTGCGATGACGGTGTTCGCGACGGCGTCCAGACCGAGCAGCAGTCGCTGGTTGCCGGTGCCCAGCAGGACCCGGGCAGCGTTGGCGCCACCCAGCGGGCTGCCGGAGACCAGCCGATCACCGCCGAACCAGAGCAGCGGTACGGCGGCGAGCGCGGGCAACACCAGCCACCAACGCCGCGGTCCCTGCCACAACACCCACCCGGCGTAGATCAGGAACATCGGCCACGCCTCGGGACGGGTGAGGCAGGCCGCGCAGCCGAGCAGCACCGCCTGGCCGCGGCGCCCGTCGAGATGACGCTCGACAGCCCACAGGCACAGCGCGACGGTGACCGGCTCGATGTTGCCCTGCAGCAGGTGGCGCACCCAGCGGGCTTCCGTGTCGGGGGTGAGCAGGAACGCCGCCACGGCGACCAGGCCTGCGGCCGGCGCCCCGAACCGGCCGGCCGGGCCGGTGAACCGGGCGGCCAACCGGAACACCAGGATCAGCCCGAAGAGGCCGCCGGCGCGGGCGAGCACCGTCCACAGCGCGGGCGCTGCGCTGCCGAACGGGGCCAGCAACGCGGTGACCAGGACGGGCAGCGGCTTCCAGGCCACCGTGCCGTCGGTGGCGAGCCGGCCGTGCACCGCCTCCCGGCCCCAGATCAGCCACACCCACGGGTCGAAGCCGAGCATGGCCGGTGTCGCCAGCGAGCCTATGGCCACGGCCAGGCATCCGACCAGCAACGAGGTGGTACCGAGGAGTCGCCGGGCGCGCGGCGCGGGGGCCGGCTCCGGGGCGCCTGCCGGCTCCTGGCGGGGCTCCGCCGTCAGGCTGCCGGTCATCGGCCCGGCGTCAGCTGCCCGGGGGCGGCGAGCACGACCGCGGCGCCGGTGACCCGCAGTCGCACCAGCTCGCCGGGATGGAACTGTCCGGAGCCGGCGGCCCGGCTGCGGATGCGCGTGCCGCCGGGCAGCTCGAGCAGCACGATCTGATCGGGGCCGAAGAAGGAGCGGGACACCACGCGGGCCTCCCGTGCGTTCCCGTCCGGGCCGCTGCCGGTCCCGGTGCTGTCGATGGCCACCCGTTCCGGACGGATCACCACGTCGACCGCGCCGCGCAGGGTGGGATCAGCCGGGAACCGGCCCAGCTCACTGTGCACGGTTCCGCCGTCGGCCGAGCCGGGCAGCACGTCGGCATCTCCGAGGAACTCGGCCACCCAGCGACTTCCCGGCCGCTCGTAGACCTCCTCCGGCGATCCCACCTGTTCGATCCGCCCGTCACGCATCACGGCCACGACGTCGGCCAGCGACAGCGCCTCCTGCTGGTTGTGGGTGACCAGCAGTGCGCTGGCGCCGGCCGCCCGCAAAACGGCGGCCACCTCCTCGCGCAGGCTCACCCGCAGCCCCTCGTCGAGCGCGGCGAACGGCTCGTCGAGCAGCACCACCTCCGGGTCGGCGGCCAGCGCCCTGGCCAGCGCCACGCGTTGCCGCTCGCCGCCGGAGAGCTCGTGCGGGTAGGACGCGGCGCGCGAGGCGAGACCGACCATCTCCAGGCATTCCTGCGCCCGGCCTGGTCGCGGGCGGCCGAACGCGATGTTGGCCGCCACGGTCAGGTGCGGGAACAGCGCCCCATCCTGGAAGACCATGCCGACCCGACGCCGGTCCGGCTCCTCCCAGACCCCATCCCCGGCGACCAGGCGATCGCCGATCCGGACACTGCCGGCATCGGGCACCTCGAAGCCGGCAATGAGCCGCAACAGCGTGGTCTTGCCCGAGCCGCTCGGCCCGAGCAGCGCAACGAGCTCACCGTGGCCCACGCGCAGATCGGCGGCGACGACCGCGCCGTTCACGCCGAACGACTTGGTCACATTGACGGCGTCGATCGCGGGCGCAGACATGGTATGGCTACCCTAGCCCAGGGCGTCTCGCCCAATCGCTGTTGCCGCAGCCGGAGTCGGCATCCAGACCGGAGGTCCCGTGGCCGCGAACTCGTCCCGCAGTCGGCTGCTGATCATCACTTCATGCCTCGCGGTGCTGCTGACGGTCGGCTGCGGGGCCGAAACCGCTGGCCCCACGGGCGGGCCGACCACCGATCCCGCAGCCGGACCGGCGCCATCGGCGGCAACCGAGGTGAGCACGGCCGGCATCGCCTACGCCTCGCAGCTCGTTGTCTACAACGGACGGTCGCACTACGGCGATGAGCAGGTCTTCCGCGACTTCGAGCGGGCCACCGGCGTCAAGCTCGAGCTCCGCGGCGGCACCGGGCCGGAGCTGTTCGAGCGGCTGCGCAGCGAGGGCGCCGACACTCCGGCGGATGTGCTGGTCACCACCGACCTGGCCAACCTGTACCGAGCCGAGGAGGCGGATCTGCTGCAGGGCGTGACCAGCCCGACGCTGCGCGCGCAGATCCCGGACAAGCTGCACGAGCGGGACGGCCGCTGGTGGGCGTTGTCCACCCGGGTGCGGGTGCCGGTGGTCTCCACCGAGCGGGTGCCGGCCGGCGCCGTCGACAGCTACGCCGATCTCGCCGATCCGCAGTGGTCGGGGCGCACCTGCCTGCGCACGTCGAGCAACGAGTACAACCAGTCGATGGTCGCCGACATGATCGCCAAACGGGGACCGCAGGCCACCGAGGAGCTGCTGCGCTCCTGGATGGCGAACAATCCCAAGATCCTGGGCTCGGACGGCGAGATGCTCGCGGTCATCGCGGGCGGCGGCTGCGACGTCGGGTTGAGCAACCACTACTACCTCGGCCGGGCGTTGCTGGAGAACCCCGCGTTCCCGGTCGCCCCGGCCTGGCCGGACCAGGACGGCAGCGGAGCGCACGCCAACGTCTCCGGGGTCGGCGTCGTGGCCGGCTCCGACGCGGTCCCGACCGCGGTCGCCCTGATGGAATGGCTGACCTCGCCGCCCGCACAGCAACAGGTCATCGCGGGCAGCGAGTTCGCGGCCAATCCGGCCGTGCCGCCGTCGCCGCACATCAAGGACTGGGCGAGTGTCAAGCAGGATCCGATCGACGCCGAGCGGGCCGGCCCGTTGCTCACCGACGCCGTCGCCATGATGCTGGCCGTGGGGTGGACCTGACCGACCCCGCCCGAGCCGCCGCCCCGACTCCTGGCCCGGCCGCCGCCCCGCGCCGGACCCGCCGGCGGGTGTCCGGATGGGCGCTGGTGGGGGTGCTCGTCGCGCTCGGCGTGGCGGGCCCGCTGGTGGCATTGCCGCTGAGCTTCCTCACCGGCAGCGAGATCCTCGGCCGGATCGCGGCGGTGCTGCTGCCGGGTGCGTTGAGCCGCAGCGTGCTGCTCGGGGTCGGGGTCGCGCTCGGCACCCTGCTGATCGGCGGTGGGCTGGCCGTCCTGGTGTCGTTCTACGACTTCCCCGGCCGCCGTTTCCTGGAGTGGGCGCTGGTGTTGCCCCTGGCCATTCCCGGGTACGTGCTGGTCTTCGTGCTGGTCGGCCAGTTCGGCTACGCCGCGCCGTTGCAGAGCAGCCTGTTCGGCGCGGGCCTGCAGATCCCGGGCCTGCGCGGCCCGGTCGGCGCTATCGGCGTCCTCACCGCGGTGCTCTACCCGTACGTCTACCTGCTCGGACGCAGCGCCTTCCTCGGCCAGTCCCGCCAGTCGCTGGAGGCGGCCCGCAGCCTCGGCCGCAGCTACGGGCAGGCGGTGTGGGCGGTCGCCCTGCCGCTGGCCCGACCGGCGCTGGCCGCGGGGGCGGCACTGGCCGTGATGGAGGCACTGGCCGACTTCGGTGCGGTGAACCTGCTCGGCTACCAGACGTTGACCGACGCGATCTACCGCGTCTGGTACGGCGCGTTCGACACCGGTGCCGCGCTGCAGTTGGCCACCGTGCTGGTCGGGCTGGCGCTGCTCATGCTCGGCCTCGAGCGGCTGATGCGCGGACGGGCCCGCTACCACCAGGCACTGGCCCGCGGCGATGCGGTCATCCCGCGGCGGCTGCACGGCTGGCGGGCGGGGCTGGCGAGTGCGGTGCCGTGGATGCTGCTGACCGTGGTTTTCGCGCTGCCGGTGCTGCAACTGCTCGCCTGGTCGGTCGAGACCGCGCTGAGCGGTCGGATCGGGTCGCGTCTCGGCGAGTCCGTGATGAGTACGTTGCTACTCGCGTCAGCAGCGGCTGTCGTCGCGGTGGTCACGGCGACCTTGGTGGCCTACGGACAGCGGGTGGCGCCGAGCCGCTTCGGCGCCGCGACCGCCCGGCTCGCCGCGGTCGGATACGCGGTGCCCGGCGCGGTCATCGCGGTAGCGATCTACGTGCCGCTGGTGTGGCTGGACCGCCGGCTGATCGCGGCCTTCCAGGACTGGTTCGGGATCGGGATCGGGTTGCTGTTCACCGGCACCGTCCTGGGGCTGATCGGCGCGTACGTGGTGCGCTTCCACGCCCAGGCGTACTTCGCCATCGAGGCACGCCTGGGCCGGATCCAGCCGAATCTCGACGACGCGGCGCGCGCGCTGGGTGCCGATCGCGGCCGGGTGCTCACCGGGGTGCACCTGCCGCTGCTGTGGCCCGGTGTGCTGACCGCCGCGCTGCTCGTGAGCGTGGAAGTGATCAAGGAGCTGCCGGCCACAGCGCTGCTGCGCCCGCTCGGCCGCGACACGTTGGCGATCATGGCCTGGGAGGCCACAAAGGACTCCCGCTTCGATACCGCCGCGCTGCCCGCGCTGCTCATCGTCGTGGTCGGGTTGGTACCGGTGGTTCTGCTCATCCGGATGTGGCGCACGGACGGCCCCCAGGATCAGGGCCGGTGATCGGCGGCGAACCTGGCCGGGACGACCGGTGCGTCGCGGCCGGTGCCGGCCACGGTTACCGAGGAACCGGGGGACTGCTCCTCGTGGTAGTCGGCGTCCACGTTCACCGTCCAGATATCGTGCCGACCGCGGCCGAGGAGGTTGTCCACCGCGAGCATCGCGGTGAGCATCGAATGGTCCTGGTTGTTGTAGCGGTGCATGCCGTTTCGACCGACCGGCTGCACGTTGCCGGCCGCCACCGAAAGCCAGTCCCGCATGACGGCCACGCTCTCGGCGAAGCCCTCGTCGTAGACGGGGTAGGCCTTCGGCATCCGCACGACGTAGCCGGCCTCGACCTGGCCGGGCTCGACCAACCCGAGCGCGGCCAGTTCGCGGGTGGCCAGCTCCACCAGCTCCGGGTCCGGCAGCTCCCACAGCTCGTCACCCGCGAACACGAAGTACTCCATGCCCAGGCATGTCCGGTCCGGCTTGACCATCGCGTCGGACCAGGCCCCGAAGTTCTGGATCCGGCCGACGCGCACCTCGGGCGCGTGCACGTAGATCCAGTTGTCGGCGAAGGCGCAGCCGTGCGGCACCACCAGCGCCACCGTCAGGAAGTCGCGGAAGCGTAGTGCGTCGGCCGCGGCAAGAACGGTCGCCGGAGCCGGCGGATCCATCGCCCGCACGAGATCGGGCAGCGGCATCGAGGAGATGACGTGCGTGCACGGGTAGCCGGTGACGGCGCCGTCCGCAGTGGTCTCGACGCTGATCGCGCGCCCGCCGCGCAGCCGGATCCGGGTGACCGGCTGGTCGAGATGCACCTTGTAACCGGCCGCCTCGATCAGCTCGGTGCAGCGCTCCCACATCATCCCGGGACCGAGCTTCGGGTAGTGGAACTCCTCGATCAGGGACACGATCCGCTGCCGGCCCCGGTGCGGACGCAACCAGTTGAGCGCGGCGCTGGCCAGGGACAGGTTCTTGATCCGCTGCGCGGCCCAGTCGGCCTGGATCGCGGTGGCCGGCATCCCCCAGACCTTCTCGTTGTAACTGCGGAAGAAATGTGCGTACAGCCGAGCCCCGAAGCGGGCGCTCACCCAACCCTCCAAATGCGACTGATCGGCTGGGGGCCGCAGCCGTGCCCTCAGGTAGGACAGCACGCATCGAGTCGCCTCAACGGCGCCGAGGTTGCGCAGCGCGTCGAGCGGGCGCAGCGGGTACTCGTAGAAGCGGCCCCGATAGAGGATCCGGCTACGCCGTGGCCGGAGCCCGAACTCGTCCTCCGACAGGATCGTGCGCCAGAACGCCGCCACCCTGGCGACCTTGGTGAAGAAGCGGTGGCCGCCGATGTCGAACCGCCAGCCGTCCCGCTCGACGGTCCGGCTGATCCCGCCCACGACGTCGTCGGATTCCAGCACGGTCGTTGGTACCTCGGCCCGCACCAGCTCGTGGGCTGCGGTCAGCCCAGCCGGGCCGGCGCCGATCACGACAACCTCTAGACCGGCGAGGTCGGCGGCGGGTGTCTCGCTCACATCGCCTTCGAGTTCGCGGTCTGGTCGAGCGCTCCGCGGAACCAGGCGATCGTCCTGGTCAGCCCGTCGGCGAGGTTCACGACGGGTTCCCAGCCCAGCGTCGAACGGGCCAGCGAGATGTCCGGCCGCCGGACCATCGGGTCGTCCTCGGGGCGGGCAACATGCTGGATGGTGCTGCTCGAACCGGTGAGGACCCGGATCAGCCGGGCCAGCTCCCCGATCGTCACCTCGACCGGGTTGCCGATGTTGACCGGCCCGGACTGTGTCGATCCGAGCAGCCGCAGGCAGCCGTCGACGAGATCGTCCACGTAGGTGATGGAGCGGGTCTGTCGGCCGTCACCCGCTATGGTCAGCGGTTCGCCGGTCAGGGCCTGCCGGATGAAGGTCGGCACGGCTCGGCCGTCGTTGGCCCGCATCCGCGGACCGTGGGTGTTGAAGATGCGCACGATTGCGGTGTCGACGCCCTGGGTCCGCCGGTAGGCCATCGTCATCGCCTCGGCGAACCGCTTCGCCTCGTCGTAGACGCCGCGGGGACCGACCGGATTGACGTGCCCCCAGTAGGTCTCCGGTTGCGGGTGGACCTGCGGATCCCCATACGCCTCCGATGTGGACGCCAGCAGGAACCGGGCCCGCTTCTCCTTGGCCAGGCCGAGCGTGTGCAGGGTGCCGATCGACCCGACCTTCAGGGTCTCGATCGGCATCCGCAGGTAGTCGGCGGGTGATGCCGGCGACGCGAAGTGCAGCACCGCGTCGACCTCGCCGACGACGTGCACGAAGTCGGTCACATCGGCCCTGATCAGACGAAACGGGCCGAGCTCCGAGTGCTGGGCCACGTTCGCCGACGAGCCGGTACAGAAGTTGTCCAGGCAGAGCACGCTGAATCCCTCGTGCAGCAACCGCTCGCACAGGTGTGAGCCGAGGAACCCGGCACCGCCCGTGACCACGGCTCTTGGACGACGCACCGCCACCGCCTCACGTCTTGGTCATCCCCGCGTCAGTGAGCGGACCCTACCCTAAGGTAAAGCAGAGGCAATGTGATCCGCTCCGACGGCCCACTGAAGCTGCCGTCTGTCGCACCCTCCAGGGCCGTGTCGATCGAGGACGTCCGCGGGCGGCACGGTCGGGGTGTGCCGGCGGCTGCGACGATCAGGGCGTAGACGGCCTGGTCCAGGGCACGGCGCCGCCGCATGATCAGGTGGTCGATCCCGAACCGTCCCGAGCCCGCCACCGCGAGGGCGAGGCTGAGCAGGCCGATCGCGAAGCAGCAGCCGTCCGCCCGGTGGGCGGTCAGCCGTCGATGATCTTGGCCTGGACCAGGAACTCCTTGGCCACGTCCTCCGGTGTCTCGCCGTCGATGTCGACCTTCGAGTTCAGCTCGGTGGCCCGCTGCGTGGTGAGCTCCTTGGCGATCGCCCCGAAGATGGCCTCGTAGGCGGGCGCGTGGGCCTGATACGTCTCGGTGCGCATGCTGACCCCGACGTTGTAGGTGGCCAGGGCCTGCTTGTCGTCCTGCAGGACGACCAGCTTGTTCTGCAGCACCTGCGCGTCGGTGCCGAAGACCACGGCGAAGTTGCACGGGTTGCGCGCGGCCACGCTCGTGTAGACCAACCCGAAGTCGAGAACGGCAACGTTCGCGTCGGGCAGGTCGAAACCGTAGGTCTGCTCGACGGCGGGAAGCCCGTCGTTGCGGGTCGGGAACTCTGCCGCGGTGCACAGGCCGGCGGCCTGCGGGTTCTCCTGAGCCAGCCGGGCCCAGTCGCTGATCGTGGCCACCCCGAACTCCTGGGCGGCGGCCGGGTTCGCGGCGATCGCGTAGGCGTTGTTGGCCCCGGCCATGGCGAACCAGGTGATCCCGTTGGCCGCGTCCGCCTGCTTCACCGCGTCGAACTGGGCCTGCTCGCCCGCGACCGGGTCGGTGTTGCCGAGCGGCCCGAGCCACGCCGTGCCGGTGTACTCCCAGTACATGTCGATCTCGCCCGACTGCAGCGCACCGCGCACCACCGGGGTGCCCACGAGGTTCGTGCGGTCGGTCACCGTCGCGCCCGCGCCCTGCAGGGCCTGCACCGCGATCTGGCCCAGGATGAGCTGCTCGGTGAACTCCTTCGACCCGACCGAGATCTCGGTGCCGGCCAGGTTGTTGGCCGCCGCCACCGATCCGCCGCCGCCCTCACCGCCGCCTCCTTGCGGCGGTGCGGCGCCGGTGTTGCCACCGCCGCCGCAGGCCGCGACGGCGAGCAGCCCGGCCAGAGTGAGGCCAGCCAGCACGCGGGTACGGATCATTCCGGCTCGGGTCGTCATATGGGCTCCTCGTTTGCGAACTTCCACGGTCACAGTCCTCGGGGACGGACGACGTCCTCGACCACGCCGAGGACGTGGTCGACGAGCAGGGCGAGCACCGCGGTGAGGATGCTGGCCACCACGATCACCGGGGTGCGGCTCTGCACGATGCCGCCGTAGACGACCGCACCGAGGCCGCCGGCGTTGGTGAGCGCGCCGATCGTGGCCGTCCCCACGTTGATCACGGCCGCGGTGCGCACGCCGGCCAGGATCACCGGAACCGCGAGCGGCAGCTCGATCTCGC